>Ga0209160_1000150_pt1 | contig 50034 bp, 39 predicted proteins | sample GraSoiAngelo_153_FD_186167 | JGI IMG/M metagenome (GOLD analysis project Ga0209160, IMG submission 186167) | Grasslands soil microbial communities from the Angelo Coastal Reserve, California, USA - 14_1009_12_40cm (SPAdes) (version 2) | ecosystem: Environmental > Terrestrial > Soil > Grasslands ...
CAACGGGACTGTCCGACCGGCACCATGACCCTCGGGCGGGCAAATCCACAAGAAGGCAGCTCGCTGGGAGCGCCCAGGAAGTACTGAGCCACATCCTCGGGTCACTGGCGCCAAACCAGTCTCACAGGGAAGTACCTGCCGAAGGCGGGGGATCGGGCCTCACTCCTGGGACCGCGACCAGTCGGCCTCGAACCTGGTTCTGTAGGCCGCAATCACGCCGCCGTCCTCTGTCGTGATGTCCAGCTCGTGATTCACGCCGAGCCCGCTGAGCGTCCAGTTCGCTGAGCCCAACAGAAGCTCGTCGTCGAACAATCCGATCTTGGCGTGGAGGAGAGCGCCGCGAGGCACTGGATACCACCGCGCGTCCACACCCGCGGAGCGAAGCAGCGAGGACGGATAAAGGTTGTACTCCTGGTTCGGATCCAGGATCAGGCGGACGTCGGCGCCTCGTCGACTCGCGATCGCTAGCTCCGCGATGACCGCGGGGTCGGTGAGCGTGTACACCTCGGCGAGCACCCGACGCGCCGCTCGCCCTAGCGCGGCCTCGAGCACATCCCGAATCCCGGTGCCAGGGAATGTCTGCGCCACGGCGCCCGTCCAGGCCGGCAACGGCGCCGGATGACCGCCTGCCAGCGCCCAGTCCTGCTCGAACACGAGCGCTAGACGGTCGACATCGGCGGCGACCCGCGTCTCGAGCACGTAGTCGTGATTGCGCTCGCTGTGGCGCCCCCAGTTCATGCCGCCGACCGCGGCCTCGGCGTCGGCGATGAGCAACTTCACGTGGTCGATCTGGTGGCGCCCGTCGTCGATCGGATAAGCGCGCGAGGCGACCCCAAGCAGATCGAGCTGTCCTGACGAGTCGCGGCTCGCTCGCACGGTCGGATCTGTGATGACGCGGACCACGACGCCGCGCGCCTGCGCGGCGCCAAGCGAAGCGACGATCTCGGTGCGCCCCAGTTCGTACATCTCGACCAGCACGCGGGCGTGAGCGGAATCGATCATCCGGCCGACCAGCTGGAAGATCGCCCCGTCCTGCCACAGCCGGACGTCGCCCGGCCCCACCCCGGCTTCGCCGGACCTTCCCATGTATGGGGAGGGGTTCGACGCCAAGGCCGGGCTCGAGCAACCCGCCAGGGGAAGGAGGAAGAGAAGCAAGCAGGCCACTCGAACCACAGCCTGTCGAAGCTACCTGGCGGAAAACCCGCTGGCCAACCCTGCTTGTTAAGAGGGGCTAGATGGTCTCCACCCGCATGCCGGCTCTCGCGCCCAGCAGCTTGTCCGCCCGCGCCTCGCGGACGCCCACCTCGAGGTACCCCATGCTCCCCACGTACACGAAGGGTTCGCCTGGCCTTGCCTCCGAGTACGTCTTCGCCGTCGCGACGATGTCGTGGTTGTGGACACGCAATTTGCGGGTTGGCGGCTTGAGGTTCGTCACCAGGTTGCCGAAACCGTCTATCCAGAGCACGCGCGGGCCCGACTCCGGGAGCGGGGAAGGCGGGTCAGCCCGGGGTCCGAGCGATTCGATCGGGACGCCCGCCGCGAGGGCGGCAGCGGCGGGAGCGAACACGTCACGGCCTTCGAACGTCGGCGCGCCGTGGGGCCGGGGAGCGAGCTCGTGCACCGCCTGCACGCCGACCTCGTCGATCACGATCGCGAACAATCCGTTGTCGGGACCGAGGTAGAAGCGGCCGCCGGCCTGGACGATCAGGCGGCGACGTGTGCTGCCGACTCCAGGATCGACGACCGCAAGGTGCACCGAACCCCCGCCGAAGTGTCGCGTCCCCGCGAACAACATGAACGCGCCGGCGAACACATCGAACCGCGGCACCTCATGTGAGACGTCGACGAGCACGGCCGTCGGGCACCCGGCGAGGACGACGCCCTTCATGGCGGCGACCAAAGGTGAACCGGAACCGAAGTCGGTCGTGAAGGTCACGACCGGCGGCGCGATCAGCCCGCTACCAGTACCTTGTCTCTTTCCAGGGGTCTGCTTCGTCGTGATAGCCACGTTGCTCCCAGAAACCGAGCCGGTTCCGCTCCATGAACTCTAGCCCGCGCAACCACTTCGCAGACTTCCAGAAATATTTCGAGGGCACGAAGAGCCGCAACGGCCATCCGTGGTCCGGCGTCAGGTCCTCCCCATTCCACGCATAACAAAGGAGGTTGTTCTCGCCCTCGAGCACGCTCAGTGGAACCGACGTCGTGTAGCCGTATTCGCAGTGGGCCATCACGTACTTCGCCTCAGGTTTTGGCTGCGCGCGATCGAGGATCTCGCGGATGGGCACCCCGGTCCAGCGATCGCCCAGCCGGCTCCAGCCCGTGACGCAGTGGATGTCGGCGATCACGTCCTTCGAGGGCAGCCCGCGCAGCTCTCCGTAGTCGAGCTCGAGCGGGTTCGCAACCGCGCCGAAGACGTTGAAGTCCCACTTCGCGATGTCGATCTTCGGCACCGGTCCGAAATGCAGAAGAGGCCAGCGGTCGGGCGCGGTCAGGGTCTGGCCGGGTGGGATGCGTGACGGGTCGACCCCCTCAGGCAGACGTTTGCTTTTGAAGAACGAGGCCACCGAAAGGCGAGTATAGGAGCGCGGGTATACTCAGCCTCCTTCGCCCTCTGCGTGACTGTGGGCCCGTAGCTCAGCTGGGAGAGCGCGTGAATCGCACTCACGAGGCCAGGGGTTCGAATCCCCTCGGGTCCACCAATCCCCTCGCCGTTCGACGCGTCCAGGCGTTGCCGTAAACGCGGAACGCCAACCCTCGATCATCAAGTCACGGCCGGCCAAGATAAAGCAGCACGGCCATCACGCGCCGATGATCGTCTGCTGTCGGCTCGAGGCCAAGTTTCGCAAAGATCGTCCCGACATGTGACTCGACGGTGCGTTCGCTCAGATACAAGCGGGCTGAAATGGCCTGGTTCGAGCGTCCTTGAGCCATCAGCCCGAGAATTTCGCGCTCCCGCTCCGACAGCTGCTCGATAGGACTCTGCGTCCTTCGCCGGCCGATGAGCCGGGCGACGACCTCGGGATCGACCACCGAGCCACCTTTGTGCAGGCGCCCGAGTGCATCGACCAACTCATCCGTGTCCTGCACTCGATCCTTCAGTAGGTAGCCGACGCTCCGCTGCGTTCGCGTGATCAGCTCGGTGGCGAACGCCGTGTCGACGTAGGTCGACAGCACGAGCACCCCGACGTCAGGCCACCGTCTGTGAATCTCGCGGGCTGCCGTGAGACCCTCGTCAGTCAGGGTGGGCGGCATCCGAATGTCCACGATCACGACGTCAGGCTTGTCGGCGGCAATCAGGTTGAGGAGCTCGACGCCGTCGGAAGCCTCGGCGGCCACAGTGATCCCTGCCTCTTCGAGAAGGCGGATGAGCCCCGCGCGAAAGAGAGCGGAATCGTCAGCGACCGTTACTCGCACGGGATGCGAGCCCGGATCGAGGTGCCTTCACCAGGCGGGCTCGAAGTCTCAACCCGACCTCCCAGCACCGACACACGGTCGGTCATGCCAACCAGCCCAGATCCACGGTTCACATCCGCGCCGCCACTACCATCGTCACGAACGTCGACGCAAAGGAACTCCCTGTCGCGCCACACCGATACCTCGACCCTGCGTGCGCCCGAATGTTTCGCGGCGTTGGTCAGCGCTTCGCTGACGACGAAATAGACGGCTGCCTCCACCCTCTCGGGGTAGCGATCCAGTGGACCATGCTTGATGTCGACAGGTATGGGCGACAGCTCGGCCAGCACCCGCAACGCCGGACCGATGCCTGCTCGCGAGAGCACCGCCGGATGGATGCCCTGAGCCAGGTCGCGCAGCTCGCTCAAGGCGTCCTTGAGCTGTCCGGCAGCGGCCTCCAGCTCGACTACTAGACCGTCGTCGCCACGCATGGCGGCATGGTTTCGGGCCAGCTTCAGAGCCACGCCGAGGGCAACCAACCGCTGCTGTGCCCCATCGTGGATGTCGCGTTCGAGCCGCTGCCGCTCCGCGTCCGCGGCCTCCAGGATCCGAGCCCGAGATGCGCGAACCTCTTCGAGACTGGCGCGGACCTCGGCCTGCAGCCGTTCGTTTTCAAGCGCCAGTCGAGCGGCCGATCCCGCCGCGGCCACCAGGCCGGGATCATCCTCGTTCAGGGCCGGATCGTGAATCAATGCCGCCAGAGGTCTGCCGTCCGCCTCGATCGCCGTAACCGACCGACCTGAACCCGGCGGCGGTAACGACAGGCCTGCGCCGCGACTGTCTACGTAGCTGCCATCGGGTAGGGCCAGAGCCAGCTCCAGAGTTGGATCACCCACCGTTCGGGCCAGCGAGTCCCGCAACGTGCCCGTCACCGGAAGCCGGCTGAGCTCGACGACGAGGTCCCCAACGGCCGCCCGGCCGAGCCTCGTCCGAAGCACGCCGATGAGAAGGCCGACCGGAAGGATGGCGAATGTCAGCCACTCGAAAGGTACCGTCACGGCTTGGATCTGAGAAGGTACGACGCCCACTCCGGCGAGGGTCTGGGCCACCAGGGTCCCGAAAACAGGCAGCGCGGCCCATGCGGCCGGCGTCATCGCGCGTCGAACCGGCGCGCTGGCCCGGCTCCAGTGCCAGGCAAAGACGGCGAGCACGAACACGGCCACGACGAGCGTGCCGTATGCCCCGACGTTGCCCATCGTGTGGTTCAGCCATGAAGTGCCCGGGATGTAAAACGGATTCCGCAGGCACTGACCGCAGCCGTTGCTCACCGGATCGTTGGTCGGCAATTGCGTCAGGACGGTGAAGCCAAACCAAAAGTAGACGCCCCAGACGGCACGACGTTCGAATCTCCCGGCAGGGCGGCCGCGTGGATAGACGATGTAGAGGTGCGCCAGCACAGCGAGGTAGACATTTCGAAATGCATCGCCGACGTAGAACGGCACCGGAGAGTGAATCCACTGCAGGGCATAGGTAAACCACGTCAGTCCAAAAATCGACATCAGCAGTCCGATCGGGTTGTCCGGCCGGCGCCTGCCGGCGGCCAGGCCAACAAACAGAAAGGTCCAGCCCACCAGGACTTCAATCGGCGTGTAGATCAGGAGATTTATCCGCGCATCCGGATTCCGATTGAGGGCCGCACCTAACACCTCCAGGAGGCCGGCGACGACGCCGGCGCCCACCACCGCGTAGTGAACATGCTTCCGACTGACCGCTGAGGCCAGCTTTTTCACACTTGTGATTTACACCCAATCTCGGCCCAGCGACCATCCGTGCTGGCACGGAAATCAGATTCCGTGGCCGCCCCGATGACGGGTGGCGGGTCGAAACCTAGCCTTGGCTCATTCGCCCACATCCCTGAAAGGGGCGAAGGAGGTCATGGCATGGTCCGCGTGCAGCGTGAGCTGCTCCCCTATCTGCTGCTGGTGGCGGCATTCATCCTCGTGATCCTGGTGGTCGTGGCGGGGATCGCTTTCGGCGGGGCATCGACGGCGGTGCACACGTTTCCGCTTCCACAGCCAGCCCCGGTGGGGCCGTGACCGAGACGACAGCAGGCAGGAGGACAGCGATGACTGACCGAACCACTCCGCGCATCGACAACGATATCTACAACCGGCTGGCGGACAGCTGGTGGGACGAGAACGGTTTTCTCCACATCCTCAAAACTCTCGCGAACCCGTGGCGCCTGCCCTACTTTCGGCGGGTCATCCGGCATCTGGAGGTCGAACCGAGGGGGAGGCGAGCCTTGGACGTGGGCTGCGGTGGCGGATTGCTCGCTGAAGAATTTGCCACGATGGGCTTTGTCGTGACGGGTGTCGATCCATCCGAGCCGTCGCTCGACGCAGCGCGGGCTCATGCGGCTAAGAAGGGATTGATAATCGATTATCGCCCTGGATACGGCGACCACCTGCCCTTCGCAAACGAGTCGTTCGACGTTGTCTATTGCTGCGATGTGCTGGAGCACATTCGATCCTGGGACGCCGTGATAGACGATATCGCGCGCGTGCTGAGGGGAGGTGGCGTCTTTCTTTACGACACCATCAATCGCACAACTTTCAGCAAGCTTGTTGTTGTCAAGCTGATGCAAGAGTGGAGGCTGACATCCATCGCTCCGGCCAATCTCCATTCATGGGACATGTTCATCAAGCCACGAGAGCTGAAGGCGTCGCTGGAACGCCATGGCCTCCGCAGTCAAGACATTAGGGGTATGAGCCTGAACGTCAATCCAGTCCAGCTCGTGGCTTCAGCTCGCCTGTACAAGACCGGCAGGATTTCGGGGGCTGAATTGGGCCGCCGACTCGGGGCGAAGGAAGGCTCCAACCTTGCCCTCAGCTACATGGGGTACGCACTCAAATAGTTGTCGTGCCCTAGTCGGTAGCGTGTCGACCTCTGGTCGCCTTCGCTATTCGGGCCCACTTGGTAGTCAGTTAATCACCTGACGATGCGGTGCATCGCGGCCACCGGAAGGGCCCGTTTTGCGCCCAAGCGAGGAATCGCCGCCGCGGTCGCGACGCGAGAGACTGAGGACGCGTAAAACGGGGGAGAACGAGATGGACTCGAAGCTCAGCCGAAGCGCCCCCCGGTCCGGGCGGGGGCAAGGCGCGGTCGTTGGATGGCTCGACGAGCGCTTCCCCCTGGTCCAGTCCGTCGACGCCGAGCTGTGCAGGCGCGTGCCGAACTACGCATCCGCCTTCTACCGCTACCTCGGCGGCCTCGCCTTGATCATCCTGTTCATCGAGTTCCTCACCGGCTTCCTGCTTGGCGTCTACTACGTCCCCGACGGCGCCGGCCAGCCAGCACCCGCATTCACGAGCGTCGACTACATCCAGCACACCGTCTACCTCGGCTGGCTCGTCCGCGGAATTCACTTCTGGGGAGCCAGCGTTCTCATCGTCGTCGCCCTGCTGCACATGACGTTCGTGTTCTGGACGGGCGGCTATCGAGCGCCTCGAGAGCTCAACTGGATGGTCGGCGTGGTCGTCTTCCTGCTCATCCTCGCCTTCAGCCTGACGGGTTCGCTCCTGCCCTGGGATTTGAACGCCTATTTCGCCCGAGGCCGCGAACTTTCGATCCTATCGGGAGCATCGGTGCTTCCCGGTGGAGTGAGCGAGTTCCTCAAGAACTTGCTGCAAGGCGGACCGATCATCGGCCCCGCAACCCTGCTGCGCTTCTACATCGCGCACGTGTTTCTGCTCCCGGCCGTGATCGCCGGTCTGATGTACGTCCACTTCCGGCTCGTTCGCCGCCAGGGTCCTGCGGAGCCATCGTGATCACCAAGAGCCAGATCGACGACGACGCGGCCGCTGCACCGCCACCCAGCCGGCTGGCAATCGGGCCCGGCCATGCCCTCTATCCGCTGCTGGTTGCCGTGGCTCTGATCGGAATCCTCTTCGGCCCGGTTGGCCGTCAGGTCGCCGACGATATGCCGGAGAGCAAGACCCATCCCTACTTCCCCGACCACTACTGGCCTTATCCGATCCTCGCCATGGCTGCCCTGATCGCACTCGGCCTCCTTGCCCTGTTCGGCCAGCCTCTGCTGCAGACCACTCAGTCGGCCGATCCACGCGCCACCGTGATCCCCCATCCCGACTGGTACTTCCTATCTCTGTTTCAACTCCTGAAGCTTGGACCGGCGCTGGTCACCTCGATCGTGATCCCGACCGCTGTGGTGCTCGGTCTCATCGCATGGCCGCTGATCGACGCGAGCCTGGGTCCGCGCATCGCCAGGCGCTTGGGCTGGCGATCGTGGCCGGTGCCAGGCAAGAACGTCGTGACAGGAACCCTTTGGCTGCTGGGCCTGGGGACGGTCGCACTACTGACCTTATGGACGCTTCTCGGGCCGGGAGCGTGCATTCCGTGGTTCTTCAACGGCCCGGTCTGCGGAGGTCTTTAAGGAGCGACCTTCAGGCGACGCGCCTCATGACCCAGGCCCTGGAGCGGATCGTCGCGATCAAAGTCGGCATAGAGTCACGCCATGACCACCGCAGACCCCGTCACTGTCGTCGCCACATTCCGAGTCGCACCGGGACGGGACGCGGACTTCGAGCTATGGGCGCACGATATCACCGTGGCGGCCGCCGAGTTTCCCGGGCACCTGGGCGCGAGCTGGGTGCGGTCGAAAGGTAGGTACCAGGTGATCTATCGATTCGCAGATCCTTCACTTTTCAGCGACTGGCACGAATCAGACGTGCGAGCCGAATTCCTGAAAAAGCTGGCACCCCTAGCGATCCTGGTGACTGACGACCACCTGACGGGCCTCGAGACCTGGTTCGAGTTGCCCAATGACCCGGGTAGGCCCGCGCCGCCGCGATGGAAGATGGTCGTGGTCACCTGGATTGGCGTCTTCCCGTTGCTGGGGCTGCTCCAGTGGCAGATCGCGCCCCGTCTCGGCAACATCGCGCTTCTGCCCAGAGTCATGGTGATCGCACTCGTCGTCGTGGCGACGATGACCTACCTGGTCATGCCGAGGTTGACGATCCTCTTGAGGCGCTGGCTCTACCCAGCCTGAGCCAACTGCACCGGCCCCTTCGCGAGCCTCCCCGTCGCCAAGCTGTTGCAGATCAAGCCCACGCGCCTCATTCTTGGCTGCGATGACGACGTCGAACCAGCCCGAACAAGCCGCCCTCTTCTCCGGCCTGCGGGAAGGCGCGCTGGTCCTCGCCGACATCTCCGGCTACTCGACCTTTGTGGCCCAAACCGAGGTCGACCACAGCTGGTCGATCCTCCACGAGCTGCTGGACACGATGGTGCGCAGCCTGGCGGGCCGGATGGACGTTTCGCAGGTCGAGGGCGACGCGATCCTGTTTATCAGCGGACTCTCGACGGCGGAGGTGGTCAACGCCCTCGAGGGAACGTTCGTCGCCTTTCATCGCCGTCTCCGCGACATGCAGGCAGTGACCACCTGCCCTTGCAGCGCGTGCGCAAATATCGGGATCCTCAAGCTGAAGTTCGTCATCCACCACGGCAAGTTTTCCCGGCAGCGACTCGGCAGCGTGGAGCAGCTCCACGGAACCGACGTCATCGTGGCCCACCGGCTTCTCAAGAACAAAGTTCCATCCAAGGAATATCTGCTCGTCACCGACGCGGTGTTGGAGCGACTGCCGGCTGACATGCGTTCGCGATTCACGCCACACACTGAGGAATTCGACCTTGGCGCTATCTCGGGCGGCTACAAAGAGATCGCCTATCTGTGGCAGGCGGCGCAGGCCACGGAACGGAAGCGAGTCCTCCCCGAGGAGGCGATGGTCAACTCCGATGTACGCGTCGATGCTCCGCGTGAACTGGTCTACAAGCTGATGCTGATTCCGGCGGTGATGGAGCGTTATCTCTTCGCCGACGGCGTCGACACCGTCCCCGGCGCGCGCGGAGAGGATCTGGGGAGCGAGTTCCACTGCCACCACGGAGGCAGCCTTGTGAGCATGCGTGTCGTCTCCCTGGAACCAGGACAAGAGCTGACCCTCATCGCGGACCAGCCGACCACGATGCACATCACGACGCGGCTCAGCGACGCTGGCGCAGGACAGACCAAAGTGAGTCGATCTTTTCTGTGGGAGGAGCCCGCGGATCCCGAGGTCGCGCAGAGCCTCCGTCCGATGATGGAGGCCATGGTCGCGGCGGGCGAAACAGCAATCAAAGAGGTCTTCGAGGAGAAGGCCGCCGCGGCTAAGGCTCGGGGTGCATCCCCGGACTGAGCTGCGGGCCGAGGACCGCGTCCTCGAAGGCACGCATCCGCTCGCGCTCCGTCGCGAGGTCCTGTTGCTGAAGGTCGTGGAATGACGGTCCATCGTCTCCACGCGAAGCGCGTCGCATGAGCCGCCGCGCATAGAGAAAGAGGAACAGGGCAGCGGCCAAAAGCGGGACCGCGAAGACCGACAGCCCTCCGAGGAACTTGATCCAATCCGGCGGCGGCGCGCAAGCCGATGGCAAGAAGCTTATGAGGCCCGTCGCGCCCACGGTGTAGACCAGACCGTGTGCCGAATCGATCGCCGCGGCGTGAGCGTTCGGCGTCGCAGACACGGACCCGATGAACGTCCCGCTCCCGTCGAACACGCCGACCATGCTGTCCTTGTCGCCGTGCGGCGCGGCGATAATGAACCGGTCGGCCGCCAGATCGTACGTGACGAGGTCGGAGGCTGCGACTGCTCGCGTGACCTCGTGCGCCCCTGTCTGCAGGTTGAGAAGTCCGGTGCTGCCACCGCACGCCGTGACCGCAAGCTGTTTGGCGGGGTTGATGGCGAGGCCGGTGGGACGGCAGCCCTTGATGAAGTAGTCGCGAGTGGCAACGCCCGTGATCGGATCGAACTGGATGACGGACGACGTCGTGGGCGAGCTTACGTAGAGCAGGCCGTCCACCGGGTTGTAACGCGGCTGCTCTGTCGGGACGCCCAGCGCGTAGCGGCGGATCATCTTGTTGGTTGTCGTATCGATTGCGATCACACCCCGACCAGGGCCGGTCGAGGCGAAAAGACGCTTTGTTTGAGCGCTGTAGTCGAGAAGATCGACTTCGGGGGTGTCCGCGACGATCCGCGTCACAACCTGCAAGTACCTGGGCGACCCGTACTGGGTGTCGATCACCGCCACCTCGCCACCGGTCAGGGCGACATAGAGCAGGTGCGTGTCAGATGCGATGGCGAGGCCGTGCGGCGCGGTCGTGACGTCCAGCGCCCGCACGAACTGCGGAGTCGCTGTCGAGATGTCGACGACGTCGACATTGTTGTTCGCGCCGTCCGCGAGGTACAGCTGGCGGGATGCTGGGTCGGCGACGACGCCGTCGAATGTTCCAGCCGCCACCACCGGCATCGCCGCCTGGCGGACCGTCGATTGACAGCTGGTGCAGGCCCCCAGCAGGACGGCGCCGCCGGCCGCCACCAGCATCGGCACCGCGGCCGCCCAGAGGGCAGCCACGAGCGGGCCGGCCGGCTTCATAAAGATCAAACGTGCCCGTGCCCGGAAGTACGGGCGGCGGCGGCCGGACCCGGCCGACGTCTACCTTTCGGAAGCTTCTCCGGCGGCGACGAGCTCCCGGAGGCGCTCTCGGGTGAAGCGGCCGACGAACAGCGGCACGAACTGGGGCACCCTGGAACCGGCCAGACGCTCGATCGATTCATGAGCGGCCAGATCGATCGACTCGGCGGTCAGCCTGCCCTCGAACTCGGCCTTGATGGTGCGGACCTCAGACTCGATCTGGTTATCGACGGTGGCGTCGAAAACAGGCTTCATGGGCACTCCTCAACCAACGAACACCCCGGCAGGCAACAGAATCATAGGGCCTCCCCGGGCTGCACTTCGGGCGACCTTAGCCCGGCTTCCGGGGCCCGGATTTGACGCCTCGTCGCCAGCGTCGATCCGGCCAGCACCAGCACAAATCCGAGCCCCATCCCGAGCGTGAAGCTCTCATGCAGGACGGCAACGCCCAGGATCGCCGCGACCGCCGGGTTCACATACGTGATCACCGTCGCCCGCACCGGCCCGATCTCCGCGATCAACGCGAAGAACAAAAGGAATGCCACCGCCGTGCACAGCACCGCGAGCACGGCGACCGAGCCGAGAACGGAAAGGCTCGGGATCGCGTGCGGCCACTGCAGCGCCGCTGCGGGTGCGTACGCAAGCGCGCACAAAGTGAGCGCGATGCCGATGACTGTGACCGAAGGGACGTCGCTGAGGTAGCGAGACAGTATCGCCGGGCCGAGCGAGTAGCCGACGACGACAAGCGCGATCTCGACGAGAGCGGTCGCGTCCGACGCGCGGAGGTCGAAGCCGACGATGAGGGCGACGCCAACCAGGCCCACCAGCAAGCCAGACATGCTGGCGAGGCCCAGGTGCTCGCGATTACCCAGCGCAGTTGCGATGACGACCCCGACCAGGGGGACCGCTGAGATCAACAGCCCGGCCAGCGCGCTTGTGATGTGCTGCTCCGCGCTCGACAGGAAGAACCACGGCGCCGCGACCTCCACCGTCGCGAAGGCAACCACTGCGGGCCACCGACCTCCGATCGAGCGCCAGCCACCCCGCGCCAACACGAAGGGGAGCAGGATCACCGCGGCGATGGCGGTGCGGACGAAGACCAGCGTAGCGGGCGAGATCTCACCCACCGCCACCCGGATCAGCAGGTACGGGACGCCCCAGATCACGCACATGGCGGCAAACAGCAGCAGGCCGCGGCGAGACATGCCTAGTTCAACCTAGCGGACGGGGGCGGGCTTCCTTTGGGGCAACTCTGGTGGTTAGACTGAGCCGTAGACACCCGTCGGCTTAATGGTTGTGTGGGGGGGAACATTAAATGACCAAGCTTTCGGCAATCCCTGTTGCGGTCGCCTGCGTTCTGCTTGCCGCCACGGCGGCACTGGGGCAGGATACCCCGGACGTGCGGGTGAGCCGCGGCAGCCCAACGGCGCCGTTCTCCCAGAACAAACAGAACGAACCGACGATCGCGATCGACGCGAATCATCCGGCGGTGTTGGTATCCGGCAGCAACGACAACATCGACATGGAGGCCTGCAACGCGGGCGACGACACGACCTGCCCATTCACGGGCGGGGTCGGCGTCTCGGGCGTCTACTTCTCCTTCGATTCCGGCCAGACCTGGACCCAGCCGACGTACACGGGCTGGACGGCGCGAGACTGCCTCGGCGTGCCGGGAGCGGATGCGGGTTGTGCGCCACACGTCGGATCGATCGGAACCTTGCCCTTGTATTTCGAGAACGGCCTGGTCTCTGACGGCGACCCTGCCGTCGCCTTCGGTCCCAAGCCTGCCAACGGCAGCTTCAGCTGGGCCAACGGATCGCGTCTCTACTATGCAAACCTGACCTCGAACTTTGGCGCCACACGTTCCGAAGCGGCATTCAAGGGCTTCGAAGCGATCGCGGTGTCGAGGACCGACGACGTTCAGTCCGCGGCGGCCGGCAGCGAGGCTGCCTGGATGCCTCCCGTGCTCGTCTCGCACCAGTCCTCGACGACCTTTTCCGACAAAGAGCAGGTCTGGGCCGACAACGCGTCGTCCAGCCGGTTCTTCGGCAACGTCTACGTCTGCTGGGCCAACTTCGCCGGGCAGGAGAAGAGCCCAAACGCGGCGCCGGCGCAGCTCCAGGTCGCGGTCTCCACGGACGGCGGCAACACGTGGAAGACCCATCCGATCGGGGCCGCGGCCAACAACGGACAGCGGAACCCGCTCGACGGGTGCACGATCCGGACCGACAGCAACGGGAATGCCTACGTGTTCGGTGTGGGTACGCTTTCGTCGCAAGGCCATAACGCGTTCGAGCTGGCCTCGATCTCGAGCAACGGCGGTGGCACCTGGTCAGCGCCCCGCCCAGTCGCTGGTCCAGTGACTCAGCCCGGCGTGATCGACCCGGTCCTGGGCCGGCCGGTCATCGACGGTGTCGCCGGTGCGCGCAGCGATCTTGCCCCCGCACCCAGCGTGGACATCGCCAACGGCGCGCCGACAGGCGCAGACGCGACCAACCGCATCGTACTGAGCTACGTCAGCGGGGACATCGCAGCGCCGCACGTGTACTTCACCGAATCGACTGACGGGGCAGCCACGTGGACGTCGCCGCGAACGATCGAGACGGCCGGCGACCGCGGCTACTACACGGCACCGGCGATCTCACCCAACGGCTCGGACGTGTACGTCGTGTACAACGCGTTCACGACGCCATACCGGACCGAGACAACCAGCCCCCGCAACCTGGTCGGAGTGGTCCTGCACGCAGACGTCGCGGGCTCGTCGACAGGAACCTTCAGCGAGCTCGACCGCGGCGCTGACGGCGACCCACGCAGCTCCAGCCAGAACAACCTGGTCGGTGAGTTCCTCGGCGACTACGTTTACGCCGCCGCCACCCGCACCTATGGCGCGGCGGTGTGGAACGACTCGCGCAATGGCGCCGACTGCGCTGCGATGGACGCGTGGCGGCTGTCGCTGCGGGCCGGAACCAGCGTCCCCAGACCGGCGCCTCAACAGGACTGCACGCCGACCTTCGGCAACTCCGACATCTTCGGCGGCGGATTCGCCGACCCAACTCCCTAGACCTTGGCGAGAGGGGGCGCGCAAGCGCCCCCTCAAGTAGGCATCGCCCCGGACCCGTTTTCTAGGTGATGTTCATACGATCGAGACTGGGGCGGCTGATCATGTGGATGGGCCTGGCCGCCGCCGCGACGTACTTTTTGGACCCCGACCAGGGGGAGATACGCCGCCGCCGGCTGCGCATGCGGATCGACAGGATGCGCAACACCGGTGAAGAGGCGGAGCTCGACGCCGGAGTCTGAAAACTCTTCCCCATTGATGGGGAAGTACCGGTCCTCAGGGTCCCCGCGGAGTCGAAGACTCCGTGGGGTAAAAGGCCGGGGGATGGGGCCGCCGAGACGGAACGCTGAAGCCAGGAACCTGAAAATGGGGCGGTGGCTGCTTCCCCGAGCCTTGACCGCCGCGCGCTGAACCGCGCGCTCCTCGCGCGCCAGCTGCTGCTCAAGCGCCACACGGCAACCGCAACCGCGACCATCGAGCGGCTGGTCGGCATGCAAGCCCAGGCGCCGAACCTGCCCTACATCGGCCTGTGGTCGCGGCTGACTGGATTTCGTGCCGACGAGCTCTCGCGTTTGGTCGAGACCAGGAAAGCGGTGCGCATCTCGCTGATGCGCAACACGATCCACCTCGTCACGGCCCGCGACGCGTTCGGGATCAAACCGCTCTTCATGACCCTCGGCGAGCGCGGCTTCCTCAGGGGCAGTCCGTGGGGCCGCGACCTGCGCGACGCGGACATTCCCGCGATCGCACGTGCCGGCGTCGAGATCATGGGCGAGAAACCGCGCACCATCGCCGATCTGGCCAAGCAGCTGGCCAAGAGATTTCCCGACCACGACGGCGTCGCGATGGCGTACGGAGTTCGGTACATGGTCCCGCTCGTGTTCACACCACCCCGCGGCTTATGGGGAGGCAAGGGTCTGGTCACGCTGACCACGTTCGAGGCCTGGCTCGGCGGCCTGCCCGGGCCCTCCTTCACCGAAGACGTGCTGGTGAGGCGCTACCTCGCGGCCTTCGGTCCATCGTCTGTGGCCGACATGCGCGCGTGGTCCGGACTCGCCATGCGGGCGGCGTTCGAACGGCTGCGGCCAAAGCTCAAGATCTTTCGCGATCAGAACGGACATGAGCTCTTCGACCTGCCTCAAGCCCCGCGGCCCGACGGCGAGATCCGCGTGCCAGTCCGGCTGCTGCCCGACTACGACAACATCCTGCTTGGCCACTCCGACCGGACGCGGATCATGCCCCACGGCAGGCACCTCGGCATGTTCAGCAGCAACGGCGTGACGCAGGGTTCGGTGCTGGTGGATGGATTCGTGCGCGCGATGTGGAAGCCGAGCACCCAGCAAGGCGCCGCGACCGTGGTCGTCACGCCATTCGTCAAGCCTCTGCCGAAGGGGGAGCAGAGGCCGATCGCCGACGAAGCAATGAAGCTTCTCGGGTTCCTGGCCCCCGGCGCAAAGCACGAGGTACGCTTCGCGAAGCCCGCTCCCTAGGCCGTCGCAACCACGGGCGCCGGCGTCCGTACCTCCTGGCCAAGCACCGCGAGCGCCGCCTCGACCACATTCGGGTTCCATTGCGTGCCGGCGCCGCGGCGCAGCTCATCCATCGCCGAGTCCCACGACCGCGCACCGCGATACGCGCGGGCAGACGTCATGGCATCGAGCGAGTCGGCGACCGGGATCACCTGGGCGATCAGCAGCAGGCGCTTGCCGACGGTTCCGTTCGGGTAGCCCAGGCCGTCGTATCGCTCGTGATGCGCAAGCACCAGGTCGAGGACTTTTGCGTACTCCGAGAACTGCTTGAGGATGTCGAACCCAAGCCGTGGATGGGTCTCCATGACGCGGCGCTCTTGGGCGGTGAGCTTGGCCGGCTTCAGCAGGACCGAGTCAGGAATCCGGATCTTGCCGATGTCATGCACCTTCGCGGCCAGCTCCACGATGTCGATCTCTGCGGCGGTAAACCCCAGCTTGCGGGCGATCGCGTGCGCGTAGATCGCGACCCGCTGCGAGTGCTGGAACGTGTATGGGTCGCGCCGGTCGACCTCGTCGGCCATGCGCTCCATGGCCCGCATCCCGTCCTGGCGGAGCTCGATGCGCTGCTTCAGCGAGTGATAGAGAAGGACGCCAGGGATGATCGAGAACACCGGGATCCAAGGCCAGCGGACGGCGCCAAAGGCGGCCAGCGCACCGACCAGATAGAGGCTCGCGAATTGGACGTAAACCAACCGCTGCGTGTCAAAAAAGAGCGCGAGCGGGTTGCGTGCGGTCGCGAGCGCGACCGCAAGGGCGACCATGAAGACGTTGGTGGCATACATGACCACCGCCGCAGCCACCAGCACGAGCGCGTGCTCGGCGCTGCTCAGACCGCTTCGTGCCGAGACGCCGCCAAGCGAAAGCATGGCGCCGGCCGCGAGGGCGGCAAAGTACGCCTGGCCGCCGTTGAACACGATGTTGATCCCGATCGCGCGCAAGGGAGGTCTCTCGCGGGTCGTTCGAACCTTGCGGATCGCGGCGAGGCCGATGTCGACCGCCTGAAGGCCGCCCACCAGAGCCGCCGCCTGCCAGGCAGGTAGAAGGAGGACCGCCGCAAAGAACACGGCGCTCGCCACACTGACCTTGGCACTGATGTTGATATGGAGCGGGAATTCGAGCGCGAGGATCGCGGTCGCCGCGATCGAGACAATCAACCACCAATCGGCCGGCTCGATAGCCAGACGGCCGGCGTTCGCCGCGAGGGTCCCGATCGCCGTTAGACCGACGGCGAGCCGGAACAGCTCAGAGCGCCTGCGCGGCGACAATGGCTAGGCCTGTTGCAGCGTGAAATAGAGGTGCACAGGCGTACCACTTTTTCCGTACTTGGCCGCGTAGACCGTGCCGGAGCCGAGCAGTCCGCTGGTCACCATGTTGTAAGTCGTGTACTGGAACAGGAGCCCGGTCGGCACGCTGATCTTCATGTCCACCGCGGTGTGCGGCCGATGAGCGGCGTCATAGACCCGCGACGTCGTGTAGGTCGCGAGCGGCAATCCCAGGTTCAGCGGGCTCGAGGTCCACACGCTGTCGTAGACCAGCACGACATGTCCGCCGGGCGTAACGATCGGCACGATGGGGTCCCAGTCGCAGTACGTCGCCCATGCCGCGGCGCCGGTCGGCGAGCACAGAAGAATCCCGGCCGCTAATGCGGCGGCCACAACCACCCTTTTCACCCTGCTTCCCTCCTAACTGTCGAGACGGCCCTGCCTCAACCCCCAGCGGAATGCCAACGCTAATCGGAACTGTTCTGCTCGCCTCTTAAGGAACTGTTAAGTTTCGTGTGCCTTCCAAATTCTTCACATTTATGAGTAGGAGGCGGGGCAACTCTTCCCCATGTATGCGAAGTACTGGGGCCGAGTGCTACACGGCGATGTCCTTGCGGGCGAAACGGAGTGTCCCGAGTACCAGCGCGGCGGCGCCGACCGCGACGAGAACCGCCAGGTTGGCCAGCTGCACCCCATGCAGCAGGGGTGTGCCGTAGTAGTAGAAGGCCGACAGGCGAAGCGTCGCCTCCGGCAGCTTGAGCTCCGGGCCCACGAAGCTGATGAAGAACCAGGCCGCGAGCAGGAAGCTCACAAGCCCCGTGTCCGCGGCCGTGCGCAGCCAGCCCGCCGCCAAGAACCCGATCGCCGCGACCAGCAGCCCCATCGGCACCAAGGTCAGGGTGGCCGCGACAACGTTGGCGGTGTTCAGGCTGACGCCCACCACCGACGAAGCGACCAGCGTGGCCACCAGCGCGGCCAGCCCGATCACCACGGCCGCCGTCGACAGAGCGGCGAACCGGCCCAGCAGCACCCGGGCGCGAGACCGCGGAGCCGAGAGCACGAGGTCAAGCCGCCCATCGCTTTCGTCCGACGCCCAGCGATTCACCTGCGTGACCGCAAACGCCATCAGGAAGATCGGAAGAATGCCGAACATCGCCCCCAGGAAGCTGGCGTTGAAATCGGAGTTGCCACCGCTGAGGTTCTTCAGCAGGTCCTGCAGGACAGGCGAGCCCGAGAACAGCGCGCCGAGCTTGGCCTCGATCTGTTTGACGACCACCACGATCCACCCCGCCCAGCCGGCGACGAGCAGCGCCCACCAGAAGGTCGGCATCGCGATCACCCCCAGGCTCCGCGCGTAAACCGAGCGGAGCGACCAATCGCCTACCGGGAGCGCTCTTGGCGCAGGGGGACGTGAGGGCAGACGCATCATGCGCGGAAGCGTCACCGTGTCGCCGACGTCGCGGCGGGCGAAGAGCAAGATGGCTGCACCGCTCAGGATGAGTGCCAGCGCCAGGAGGAAGAGCATCGCGCCGAGGTTGGCCCCGTAGCCGACGATCAGCGGCTTGCTCAGGTTGTAGTAGTAGATCGGCGAGAGACGGGAGATCCAGTCGGTGTTCGGGATCACGCGGTGGACCATGTCGAGGACGATGAAGATCAGGAGAAGCCCCGCCGTCCAGCCGGCCGCCGGGCCGCGCTCATGGGTGAACTGCGATATGAACAGAGCAACCGCCCCGAACACGGCGCAGATGAGAGCGAGGTTGAGTCCGAACAACAGGGCATCGACCAACGTGAAATCCGCCTTGAAAACCACGCCGCCGAGATAGGCGAGGATCCCGATCAGCACCGCCATCGCGAACAAGGCGGCCCACGTCGCCGCCAGCTTCTCAAGCGCCACGCGTACACGTCCTTGCGGCGCCGAGAGCAGCACGTCGAGCGAGGCGCGGTCCTCCTCGCCGCGCAGCATCCGGCTGCCGGCAAGGATTGGCCAGACCGCCATCAGGAAGATGAAGATTCCGATCTTGAAGGTCGCGTAGCCTCCGATCGTGTCGGCCTTGACCGCGTCGGCGTTCCAGGAGAACGAGGCGGCCAGGCTGAGCAGCGCCGCCCGTGCCTCGGGCGTCTTCACCAGCTCCGACACGCTGGCCATCGGCGAGACGATGACCAGGCCCATGCCGATTCCCCATCCGAGGATGGCGACCCGGTAGTCGCGCAGAGACTTCAGGAAGACGCTCTTAAACCACACCCGCGACCTCCTTCGAGGAATGCCCGTCGGCTTCGTAGAAGCGAAGGAAAGTGTCCTCGAGACTCGGCTCCACGCTGGTTAGGGACACGACCGGGTACCGAGCCGCGGCCTTGATCACGGCGTCCGCGGGGCCCTGCACGGCCAGCCGCACGCCGGCGCCGTTGTTCAACGGCTCCGCGCTGGTGACCCCCTCGAGGCTGGCAAAGGATTCCGCCGGCACCGGCTGAGCAAACGTGATCGTGATCTCGTAGCGCTTGATTTCTGCGAGCTCGTGGATCCCGCCGACGCGGACGAGACGTCCCTCGCGGATGATGCCGATGCGCGAGCAGGTCTTCTCGACCTCACTCAAGACGTGCGAGGAGAAAAAGACTGTGTGTCCTTCATCGCGCGCCTCCCTGACCATGGCATCGAACTCCTGCTGGTTCAGTGGGTCCAACCCGCTGGTCGGCTCGTCGAGGACGAGGACGCGGGGCCGGTGCATGAAAGCCTGGATCAGCACGACCTTGCGCTTGTTGCCAGTCGAGTACTGCCGAAACTTGCGGCTGGTGTCTAGGTCGAAGCGATCGACCAGCTTCTTGAGGTACGACTGGTCGACGCCGCCTCGAAGATTCGCGAAGTACTCAAGGATCTGGCCGCCCGTGAGGTTCGGGTCGAGGGACGGCTCGCCGGGCACGTAGCCGATCAGCCTTTTGACGTCGATCGACTTCTCCCAGCAGTCGAGTCCGGCGATCCGGGCTCTGCCCGCGTCGGCGCGCAGGAGCGCCATCAGGATGCGGATGGTCGTCGTCTTGCCCGCGCCGTTGGGACCGAGGAACCCGAAGACCTCGCCTTCGCCTACCTCCAGCGAGACGTCTACGATGCCACGCTTGCCTCCGTAGCTCTTCGTCAGTCGCTCGACCTCGATGATCGGTGCCGTCATCTGCTTTGCCTCCTGCGCCTCCAGCGCTCGATGATCCCGTTGCTCTCGCGCAGCCAGAATTCGTGGACTTCGACCATTTCCTTCATCCGTCGCTTCGCCTTGCCGGCCGTCAGCCGCGTCTCCGCCCGGTTCATCGCGTGGAGCGAGTCCTGGATCCGCGCGAAGGTACCGGCAAACGTCGATTCCATCGACTCGGTCGCCTCGTACAACACGCGCTTGCTGCCGGGCGTGCCCAGGCGATGCACGGCGCCGACCCGCTCGAGGTCACGGGCGGCGACGCTCGCGCCGCTCTTGCTTATGCCCAACGTCTCTGCGATCTCGTCCAGCGTCAGGGGAACGTCGCTGGCCAAAAGCAGCCCGAAGACCCGGCCGATGCTGAACGCAAGCCCATAGCGGGCGTAGACGCGACCGATGTCATCGGCGATGCTGATCCGCCGGTCCTCAGCCTTGCCCAGGCGCTTCTTCTCTATATTCAGCACATACTGAATATAACAAATATGGAGACTAGGCCGTAGGCATCCTCGCGTAACCCTCGTGCCATAGCTCAAAGGCAAAAAGAGTCCAGAGCTGCTTCCGGTTGTCCCGCCGGCCGGAGAGGTGGTCTTCCACGAGCTGCTGGACCGCCCGCGGCTCGAACAAGCCGTGAGCGGCGAGCCGATCCCGGGAGAGGGCAGACAGCATCTGTTCCTTCAGCGGACCGCGGAACCATTCCGCAACCGGAATGCCGAAACCTTTTTTGGGACGGTCGAGGATGCGGTCCGGCAGGATCCCTCGTAGGGCCCGCTTGAGGAGGAATTTCGTCCGCAGGCCGTTCAGCTTCATGTGCAGGGGGAGACTCGTCGCGTACGCCACGAAGTCGTTGTTCAGCACCGGCACCCTGCCCTCGAGCGACGCCATCATCGAGGCGCGGTCCAGCTTGACCAGGATGTCGTTCTCGAGGTAGAGCCGCATGTCGATCATGAGCGCCTGGTTGAGGGCGTCGATCGATGCATATTCGGCGACGAGAGATTCGCCATCGGTGGCCGCGGCTTCGGTCCGCACCTCCGGCGATAGCAGGGTGGACCGCTCCTCACGTGCGAAGGAGCCCATCCAGCGCTGGTGCCGCTCGGCTACGGTGTGCCCGGCTCCCGCGACGAAGCGTTTGGCGCGGAAGTCGAGGCTGAGGTTGGAGCGCGAGACTGGCAGCAGCCTCACGACAGGCTCGACGACCCGGCGCCGAAGCAGGCCTGGCGCGCGCAGGTAATAGCCCGCGAGCCGGTGCGCCTGCAGGGTCGGATAACCCGCGAACAGCTCGTCTCCCCCATCGCCGCCGAGGGCGACCTTGACATGCTGCCTCGTGAACGCCGACAGCAGGTAGGTCGGGATGATCGACGCGTCGCCCAGCGGCTCGTCGAGCAGGAGTGACAGCCTGGGGATGAGGCCGAGGAGGGCGGCCGGTTCGAGGGTCAGCTCGTGATGGTCGGTGCCGAGGTGGCGGGCGACGTCGCGAGCGTGGCCGGACTCGTCGAAGGACGGCTCGGCGAAGCCGACAGAAAAACTCTTCACGTCGCCGCCCAGCTGGGTCATCATCGCGGTGACCGCGCTCGAATCGATGCCCCCCGACAGGAACACGCCGACGGGCACATCGCTGATCAGCTCCTTGCGTACTGCCTCACGAAGTGCGTCGCGCAGCCGCCCACATTCCTCATCGAGATTGCCCGGACCGCCCGCCCGCTCCAGGTTGAGCTCGGGAGCCCAATAGCGGCGCACCGCCGGACGCCGATCTGCGAGCGACCAAGACAAGGTGTGTCCGGGGCGGAGCTTGTTCACACCGCGCACGATGCTGCGGGGCGACGGCACGAACTCGTACTCGAGGTACTCGTCGAGAGCGACCGGGTCGATGCCCTTGCGCAGGGCCCTGTCCTGGAGAAGCGCCTTCAGCTCCGACGCAAACACGAACCTTTCGCCATCGATCGCGTAGTGCAGGGGCTTGATGCCCATCCGGTCGCGCGCAAGCAAGAGCGATGCCTTGCGCCGATCGAGCAAAGCGAACGCGAACATGCCGTTCAGCCGCTCGATCATCCGCTCGCCCCATTCCTCATAGCCATGGACGAGGACCTCGGTGTCGGACTTGGTGGCGAACCTGTGGCCGGCCGCGAGGAGCTGCTCGCGGAGCTGGCGGTGGTTGTAGATCTCTCCGTTCTGGATGACCCACACCGTCGAGTCCTCGTTGGACATCGGCTGGTGGCCGCCCTCGATGTCGATGATCGACAGCCTCCGCATGCCGAGAGTTACGCCGTCGAGATGGATGCTTCCTTCATCGTCCGGTCCGCGGTGGACCATCGACCCGCACATTCGCTGGACAAGCTCACCACCGCGTGCGGGGTCTCCGCCGGCGACGCCGCAGATTCCGCACATCTAGTGGCGGGTCACCTGCTGCGCAGCGCTGGTCTCCCGTTGGTCGTCGGTTGCCGGTGTGGTGCCTTCTGGATGACCTCGCGCACGACGTAGGGCGGCTTCGCCTGCGACTCGTGATACGTGCGGATGGATAGCTCCGCCAGCAGGCCCATCAGGATGAACTGCACGCCGACGATGACAAGCACGACGGACAGCAGGAGCAGCGGGTTGTTGTGTGCGTAGACGTACGGTGGCAGCAGCTTCTGGCCGATCACGATCGCCGCGAAGATGAGCGCCACGGCCCACAGCGCAAAAGCGGCAAACCCGAAGAAGTACATCGGCTTCGTCGAATAGCTGCCGAGCAGCTTGACCGTGATCAGGTCGAGCATGACCCTCGACGTGCGAGACAGCGAGTATTTCGACTTGCCGTACGTGCGAGGCCGGTGATTGACCGGCAGCTCGGTGATGCGTGCGCCGACCACCGACGCGTAGACGGGGATGAACCGATGCATCTCGCCGTACAGCCTCACGTCGTGGATCACTTCGCGGCGGTAGGCCTTGAGTGTGCAGCCGAAATCGCTGAGGGGCACGCCGGTGACGGTGGCGATCAGCCAGTTCGCGATCCTGGATGGAAGGACGCGCCTCGCATCGTCTCGCCGGTCGCGACGCCATCCACTCACCACGTCGTATCCCTCGTCGATCTTCTCGAGGAGGTGCGGGATGTCATGCGGGTCGTTCTGCAGGTCGCCGTCCAGGAAGACCAGCACGTCGCCGCGGCTGTAGTCGATCCCCGCCTGCACAGCCGCCGTCTGCCCGAAGTTGCGCCGAAAGCTGACCACCCGCACGCGCGCATCCCGCGACGCAAGCTGCCCGAGCTTATCCGTGCTGCCGTCGCGGCTGCCGTCGTCGATGTAGAGGACCTCAAAGGAGGTGCCGAGGGCTTCCAGCACGCCGATCAGCTCGCGGTGCAGCGGCTCGACGCTGTCGATCTCGTTGTAGACCAGAACGATCACGGATACGTGCGGCGTATCGGTCGCGGCCTGGCGGGGCATGAACCCCGATTATGCCGCCCCTCTGGCGGGCTTGCGCCCGCTACCTCCCCACTTGACGCGGCGAGGACTTTAAGCTCCTCGCTCAATGACCGCCGAAGCCGCGCTGCGTAGGATCCCCCGCACCGCGATCCGGAGCGACGCGTGGTGGGTTTTTCCCGCCGTTCCCCTTCTTGCGGGCGCGATCGCCTTCGCCTGGATCCTCCACGCTGAGCTCCAGCGGCTCTACGGGCTGACCGGCTCAGCGTGGGACTTCGCCTATGACCAGCAGGTGATCTGGAACATCTCCCAGGGGCGGGGTTTCTACTCCAGCTTTGCGCGGGCCAATTTCCTGGGCATCCACTTCGAGCTGATCTTTGTCGTCCTCGCGGCGGTGGAGAAGCTCTGGCCGAGTCCCGCGGTGCTCCTCATCTTCTCGTCCGCGGGAATCGCAGCCACGGCGCCCGCCGCCTACCTGTTTTTCCGCGCCATCCTCCCCGCTGACCGCGCTGAGACGCCGTGGCTGGCGGTCGCGCTTTCGGTCCCGATTCCCTTCTGGGCGGCGGTGCAGGAAGCGGCGCGCGACTTCTTTCACCCCGAGAACATGGCCCTCGCGTTCGCGCTGCTCGCCGCGTGGGCGGGGATCCGCGGACACCGCGTAGCCATGTGGTGCTTGTGCCTCCTCACGCTCAGCTGCAAGGAGGACCAGGTCTATACGATCGGCGTGGTCGCCCTACTCCTGCGGGTGTACGGCGCGCCGCAGGTCAAGAAACACTGGCGCTTCATCCTTTATATGGCGGGTGGGTGGTTCCTGATCGGGACGGGGATCGTCCAGCAGCACTTCCGCAACGGCGGCTACACCGACTTCGTGTACTACCGCTGGCTGGTCGGGCTCGACCCGACGCTGCCTCTCTCGCCGCTCACCGTCCTCGAGGCGCTATTTCGTCCCTACGCGGTGCTTGTGGTCGCGGCAATCATCGCGGGGACGTGCCTGATGCCGCTGTTCGCGCCGCGCTGGCTGCTGCTCGCGGTCCCGCCTTACCTCGCGAACGTACTCAGTGGCCACACGCCGCAAAACATCTTGCACCTTCACTACGTGCTGTTGCTGCTGTTTCCGATGATCGTCGCGTGCGCCGTCGGCGCCGCGAAGTACCTCGAGACGCATTCCCTCAAACCCGCCAAAGCGCTCGCCGCGATGCTCCCGGCGCTGATTCTCGGATTTGCGATGGGCCGCTTCCCGCCCGCGCTGGAGTCCGATGGAAGTCTCTACGCGCATCCGGACACGGTTGCGCAGCTCCGCGCGGCGACCAGGATCATCCCCGCCGACGCCCCGGTCGATGCAGACGACGGCCTGACGGTATGGCTCGCTAACCGGCACACGATCAATGATTTCCCCGACCGCTTGTCTGATGACGCGTACGTGGTGATCGACCGCGACGCGTACCTGAGCGGCCCGACCAGCCCGACCACCCGGCGCAAATACCTCGAGGCCCTGCCCAACAGCGGCCGTCGCGTCCTCTACGACGACGGCCGTTTCGTGGTCTGGAGCCCGGTCGGCGACTAACTGGATGACTCTTCCCCATTCCTGGGGAAGTCGCGACCGAAGGTCGGGGATGGGGCCCTCACGTAGTCTTATTGGTCACCATGGGCTTGGCGACATCTGTTCGCGACCGTCTCGATCAGCTTTTTCAAGAGCGGATCGTGATCTTCGACGGCTCGATGGGCGTGATGCTGCAACACAAAGGTCTCTCCGACGAGCAGTTCCGCGGCGAGCGGTTCCGCAATCACCCCAAACCGCTGCGCAACAACAGCGACGTCCTCTGCCTGACGCAGCCTGAGCTCGTCACGCAAGTGCATCGCGAATACCTCGAGGCCGGCGCCGACATCATCACCACCAACACCTTCACCGCGACGCGCGTGTCGCAAGCCGACTACGGACTCGAAAAGTACGTCTACGAAATGAACTTGGAAGGCGCCCGGCTCGCGCGCGCCGCCGCCAGCCATTACGAGAACCGATTCGTGGCCGGGTCCCTCGGCCCCACCAACGTGACGCTTTCGCTTTCGCCGCGCGTCGACGACCCGTCGTACCGCGAGGTTACGTTCGACGAGCTCCGCGACGGATACGCGGAGGCGGCACGCGGTCTCAAGGAGGGCGGCGCCGACGTCCTGTTGATCGAGACGGTGTTCGACACGCTCAATGCGAAGGCGGCGATAGCCGCAGTGATGGAAGTCGCGCCTCAGCTTCCGCTCTTCGTGTCGGTGACGATCGTCGACCGGAGCGGCCGCAACCTCTCCGGGCAGACCGTCGAAGCATTCTGGACTTCGGTCGAGCACGCGCGACCCTTCGCGGCAGGCGTGAACTGCTCGCTGGGCGCGACGGAGATGCGGCCCTACGTCGAGGCAATGTCGCGCGTCGCGCCGGTCTATGTCATCTGCTACCCGAACGCCGGCCTGCCCAACGCCTTCGGCGGCTACGACGAGCAGCCTCCGACCACGAGCCGGCTGCTCAAGGAGTTCGCCGAGGCGGGCTTCCTGAACGCCGCCGGCGGGTGCTGCGGCACGGGGCCGGAGCACATCCGCCAGATCCGCGAAGCAATCGCCGAGGTGCCTAGGCGGAAGCTGCCCCACCGCGAGCCCCGCCCGCGGTTCAGCGGCCTGGAGCCTTTTGAGATCAGTCCCGACTCGGGCTTCGTCGTGATCGGTGAGCGGACCAACGTCACCGGATCGATCCGCTTCCGGCGGCTGATCGAGGGCGGCGACTTCACGGGCGCGGTCCAGGTGGCGCTCGATCAGGTCCGTGGCGGCGCCAACCTGCTCGACGTCAATATGGACGCCGACCTGCTCGACTCGGAGGCGGCGATGATCCGCTACCTCAACCTGCTCGCGACCGAGCCCGAGATCGCCCGGATCCCCGTGATGGTCGACAGCTCCAAGGTGACGGTCCTCGAGGCGGGCCTCAAATGCCTGCAGGGCAAGGGCGTGGCCAACTCGATCAGCCTGAAGGGCGGTGAGGAGTCGTTCCTGGACCAGGCGCGCCTGGTACGCAGGCACGGCGCGGCCGCCGTCGTGATGGCATTCGACGAGGTCGGCCAGGCAGACACGTTCGAACGCAAGGTGGAGATCTCCAGCCGCGCCTACAAGCTCCTGACCGAAAAGGCCGGCTTCGAGCCCGAGGACATCATCTTCGACCCCAACATCCTCCCCATCGCCACCGGCATCGAGGAGCACGCCGCCTACGCGAAGAATTTCATCGACGCGACGCGGGAGATCAAGAAGCGTTTCCCCCGGGTCCACGTCTCCGGTGGCGTCTCCAACCTCTCCTTCTCGTTCCGCGGCAACGACCGCGTGCGCGAGGCGATCCATTCCGCGTTCCTCTACCACGCGATCCGGGCGGGGCTGGACATGGGCATCGTCAACGCGGGTCAGCTGGTGGTCTACGAGGACATCCCCAAGGATTTGCTCGAGCTCGTCGAGGATGTCATCTTCGACCGGCGGACCGACGCGACAGAAAGATTGGTCGAGTTTGCGAAGTCCGTGTCCGGCGCCGGGTCGAAGCGCGAGGTCGATCTTTCCTGGCGCGAAGGCTCGATCGAGGAGCGCCTCAAGCACGCAGTCCTCCACGGCGAGGTCGAATACATAGAGAAGGACGCGGAAGAGGCTCGCGTCAAATACGGCAAGCCGCTGCTGGTCATCGAGGGCCCGCTGATGGACGGGATGAAGGTGGTCGGCGACCTGTTCGGCGCCGGCAAGATGTTCCTGCCTCAGGTCGTCAAGAGCGCGCGCGCGATGAAGCGAGCCGTCGCCTACCTGGAACCATTCATGCAGGCCGAGAAGGACGCGGTGGGCGACCGCAGCGTGCGCGGCAAGCTCGTGCTCGCCACGGTGAAAGGCGACGTCCACGACATCGGCAAGAACATCGTCGGCGTTGTGCTCGCCTGCAACAACTACGAGGTCCACGACCTCGGGGTCATGGTCCCGGCCGAGAAAATCCTCGACACGGCAATCGAGCTGGGCGCCGACGTGGTGGGGCTGTCCGGCCTGATCACGCCATCGCTCGACGAGATGGTCGTCGTGGCGAAGGAGATGACTCGGCGCGATTTCAGCATCCCGTTGCTGATCGGCGGGGCCACGACCTCGAAGCAGCACACCGCGGTCCGGATCGCGCCGGCCTACGACGGCACCACGGTCCACGTCCTGGACGCGTCGCGCGTGATCGGCGTCGTCTCAGATCTGCTCGACGATGGCCGGCGCCAGACGTTCGAGCGCGACAACTTCGCGCTGCAGGAAAAGCTGCGCTCCCAGCACACGAGCTCGCGCCGGCCGCTGCTCACGCTCGGAGATGCGCGAGACAAGAAGCTGCGGCTGCCATTCGAAGGAATTCCGAATCCGCCTTTCACCGGAAGGAAGGTCATCGAACCCTCGATCGCGGAGCTGCGCGAGTACGTCGACTGGACTTTCTTCTTCCACGCCTGGGAGCTCAAGGGCAAGTACCCGGCAATCCTCGACAACCCCTCCCAGGGCGCCGCCGCGCGCGAGCTGTTCGGACACGCGCAGGAGCTGCTCGACGAGATCCAGACGAAGGGCTGGCTGCGCGCCCGCGGGGTGTACGGATTCTGGCCCGCACGTGCCGACGGTGACGACCTCGCGCTCGACAACGGCGTCCGATTCCCGATGCTCCGCCAGCAGGTCGACCACGGCGACGACAAGCCGTACCTGTCGCTGGCGGACTTCATTGCGCCGCAACACGATCACATCGGCGCGTTCGCGGTCACGGCGGGGATTGGCGTGGACGAGCTCGCGGGGAGATTCACGGCGGAGCACGACGACTACCGGGCAATCATGGTCAAGGCCCTGGCCGACCGGCTGGCCGAGGCCTTCGCCGAGTACCTCCACGAGCTGGTCCGCCGGTCCTGGTACGAGGAAGGGCCGAAGCAGCCGTCCGAGGAGCTGATCGCCGAGAAATACCGCGGCATCCGCCCCGCCTTCGGCTACCCGGCGTGCCCCGATCACTCCGAAAAGCAGACGCTGTTCGACCTCCTGGACGCGCGCTCGATCGGCATGGCATTGACCGAGTCGGGCGCCATGACCCCGACGGCGGCCGTTTCAGGGCTGTATTTCGCGCACCAGCAATCGCGCTATTTCATGGTGGGCAAAATCGGCCGCGACCAGGTCGAGGACTACGCCCGGCGCAAGGGCATGACTGCGGCCGAGGCCGAGCGCTGGTTGCGCCCGAACCTGGGCTACGAGGAATGAGCCCGCTTGCGCCGACCTCCTGACCGCGGCTAGTCTTTAGCGGCGCCTTTTCAGCGTCGCGAAGCGCGTATCCATAAATCGGCCATGCACAGGAGGGGTGGAGATGGTCAGATTCCGCACTCGTGGCTTGCGGCGCCTGGTGGCAGGCGTGGCAGGTTCGGTCCTCGCTTTACCGGGAACCGCCATCGTCCCAGCGGCGGCGGGGGTGGTCATGCATCCGGTGGTCAGCGATTTCGTCCAGATGAGCACCAGCACCACGCCACCGACGCAGGCGCAGTGTGCGTCGGCCGGACGGCGCTGCTTCTCGCCGCAAGCCATCCAGGCCGCCTACAACGTGGGCCCTCTATACGCACAGGGGCTCAACGGCAGCGGCGTGACGATCGCAATCGTCGACTCGTTCGGCAGCGACACGATGGCGCATGACCTGCACGTGTTCAACCAGACGTGGGGCCTGCAGCCGATGTGCGGTGAGGAAGGAGTCGCCTGCGCACCCGGCATGCCGACCTTCAGCCGGATCCACGTGCAGGGATCCCAGGCGACAAAGCCGATCCCGGGGAACGGCACCACCGGTCAGGAAGACCACACCCTATGGGCGCTTGAAGTCGCCCTCGACGTCGAGATGGCCCACGCGATGGCGCCCATGGCCAACATCCTGCTCGTGACGACGCCCACCGCCGAGACCCTCGGCGTGCAGGGCTTCCCCGACATGATGAACGCCGAGCAGTACGTCATCGACCATCACCTCGCGACCGTCATCTCGCAGAGCTTCGCCTCGGCGGAGGACGCATTCAGCAGCACCCAGTCGCTGCTCAACCTGCGCCACGCCTACATCTCGGCCGCGGCCAACGGTGTGACGGTGCTTGGCTCCTCTGGCGACGGCGGCAGCGCGAATGTCAAGAAGACCCCGGTCAAGAACCCAACGCCCTTCCCGTTCCCGACGGTCGAATGGCCGGCCAGCGACCCGCTGGTCACGGGTGTGGGCGGCACCTACCTGTGCACGGACCCGACCAACACGTCCACCCGAACGGTTGACAGCGTTAGCCCGCCCGTCAACTGCCAGTCACATCCAGGCGACGCCGAGGTGGGCTGGATTGCCAGTGGCGGCGGTTTCAGCCACGTCTTCGCCAAGCCGTCGTACCAGGGCATACTGCCGGCTGGCAGCACCGCGATCGGGACAATGCGAGGCGTTCCGGACATCGGACTGCAGGCCAGCTCGCGAACGGGCGCCCTCGTCTACATCACACTTCCACCAGACGGCAACAGCGGTCTGATCTGCCCCGGTGGCGCACCCTGTAGCACCGGCTGGTACGACATCGGAGGCACCTCGCTGAGCTGCCCACAATGGGCCGGCCTCGTGGCGCTCGCCAACCAGATCAAGGGCGGCGGCCTGGGTCTCATCAACCCCGCGCTGTACGCGATCGCGGCCAACCCCGCTCAGTACGCCAACGATTTCTTCGACGTCACCAGCGGCAACAACCAGGCGGACCCCTCGGTTCTCGGATACCCGGCGACCGTGGGCTGGGACCCGGTGACTGGTCTTGGCACGCCGAACGCGGCACACCTCATTCCCGATCTCGCCGCTTCGACCTAGATTCATGCAGCGGGGGCTCGAGGCGGGCCCCCGCTCACCTCACGACGCGGCCGCGACTGCCGGCAGTGGCGCGATTCGCGCGACCAGATAGCCCGCGAACGCCGGCGCTCGCGGGCACGGAGGACTTTCAGGCCCCCAGATGCGCCTGGATGAACGCCGTCGGGTTGACGAACTTGTAGGGGAAAGCCGGAAAGCCTGAGCACGGCGTCGGCGGCAGCGCGCCGTTCCACGCATGCGATTCCATATCGCCTTTGAAAACCGCGAAATGAAAGTGCGTCCGGCTGCCCATGCTCGCCACGTCCGCTATGACCTGGCCTCGCTGCACAACCGATCCGACGTGAAATCCCGAACGCAGCCATACATGCCAGTACTGCGTGATCACCACGCCGGTGGTCATGCGATGGCGGATCAGCACGCCACCATGAAACGTCGGGTCGATCATGTAACCGACGATCACGCCGTCGCCCGCAGCTCTGATCGGCTGGATGCCACTCGCGATGTCGACGCCGGTGTGCAGCCACACCGCGCCCGAGGCGCAGGATCGCAGCGCCGTGCCGTCGCAGTAGCGCCACTGACTGCCGAAACCCAGGCAGTGCGGCGGCCAAGTGGGCAGGGGAAACTGAAAAACATCCGCCGGGTTGGCGACAGGCGCGGCTGGAGGCGCCGGCGACGAGACGAGGAGCTGCGCGAGCGCAAAGAGGATCCCCGCGACACCGGGCATCACCTGAACCTGCGCCCTGCGCGCGCCGGGCGGTCAGCCGATATCGACGATGACGTTCTTTAGCTCCGTGTAGAGATCTAGAGCATAGGGCCCGAGCTCGCGCCCCCAGCCACTCTGCCTGTACCCGCCCCAGGGAGTTACCGGGTCGACGATGTGATAGCAGTTGACGTAAACGGTCCCCGCCTTGAGCGCGTGTGCGACGCGATGGGCGCGGCCCACGTCCCTCGTCCAGACGCCGGCGACCAGTCCATAGATCGTGCTGTTCGCCTTGGCCACGAGGTCCTCCTCATCGCTGAACGGAATCGCCGCGACAACCGGCCCAAAGATCTCCTCGCGAGCGATCCGCATGTCGCCGTCGACGTCGGCGAACACCGTCGGCTTCACGAAGTACCCGGCGTCAAAGCCCTCGGCACGTCCGCCGCCAGCGATGAGCCGCGCCCCCTCCTTGTTGCCTTGCGCGATGTAGCCCAGCACACGATCCATCTGCGTCCTCGAGACGAGCGGTCCCATCTGCGTCACGGGATCGATACCAGGTCCGATCCGCGTCTCGTTGACCGTTTTGAGCAGCTCATCGAGGGTGTGGTCGTACACCTTTTCCTGGACGAACAGCCGCGACCCGGCCGAGCACACCTGGCCCTGGTTGAAGAAGATGCCGAAGAACGCGCCGGACACCGCCCGCGTCAGGTCCGCGTCGGCGAACACGATGTTGGGCGACTTACCTCCGAGCTCGAGGCTCACACGCTTCAGGTTGCTTTCAGATGACGCGCGCGCGATGAGCTTGCCAACCTCGGTGGAACCGGTGAACGCGATCTTGTCCACGTCGGGATGAGAGGCAAGACGCGCGCCCGCGACCTCGCCTCTTCCCGGCACCACGTTGACGACTCCATCCGGTACCTCGGCCTGCTGCAGCAGCTCGGCGAGGAGCAACGCGCTGAGTGGCGTCTCCTCGGATGGCTTGAGGACCACGCTGTTGCCGCAGGCGAGGGCAGGCGCGAGCTTCCACGCGGCCATGAGCAGCGGGAAGTTCCACGGGATGATCTGCCCCACCACGCCGATCGGCTCGCGCAGCGTGTAGCTGAGGTACTTCCCAGGAAGCGATACCTGCTGGGTCGCTCCATCGAGCTTGGTCACCCAGCCGGCGTAGTAGCGAAATGTGGCTGCGGCCAGCGGCACGTGAAACAGCAGCGCATCGTTGATCGGCATCCCGTTGTCGAGCGTTTCGAGCTGCGCGAACTCGTTGGCCCGCTCGTCGAGCATGTCACCGACCTTCCACAAGACCTTCGCCCTTTCCGCAGGCGGCAGCTCACGCCACGTGCCGCGATCGAAGGACCTGCGGGCGGAGGCAACGGCGCGGTCGATGTCCTCGGCACCGCCCTCAGCTACGCGAGCCAGCACCTCGCCAGTGGCGGGGTCGATGGTCTCAAAAGTCTCGCCGCCGGCGGCCTCCACCCAGCGCCCACCAATGAAGAGCTTCTTGGGCCCGCCCTTCAGAAACGACGCGACCTCGAGGTCTTCGGCGATCGCCATGGCAGCATCCTACGCGTCAGCTAGGCTGTGAATCGTGTTGATGGAAGTCACCTGCAGATGCGGCTGGACGACCCGCGGGTCCAGGTCCGAGGTCATCGCGAACATCCAGGCACACGGCCGCGCCGAGCATCAGCGGGAGATCACCCCGGCGGAGGTTCGCGCGATCTGGCGCATCGCCGAGAACGGCACCACGAGTGGCTCGACAAAGTAGCCAACCCCGGCGAAACGCACGCATCGCCGAGCTCGTCGAGAGGATCGGGCCGCCCATCTCCTCCGTCGGGTGGTCGCCTCAATTCGTCGCGCAGACGCTCGAGGTGCTCCCGGTCGCAACAAGCGAAGGCCAACTGATCTGGCTCAAACCGATCCACGCCGACTCGCTTCGCGTCGGTCTTGCGCCGTCGGCGAAACCGGCAGAAACCGTGCTCGAGGTCCTCGGCTGGTATCCGCTGGCGCCCCTGATCGTCCACTCGACCTCGTGGCGACATGAAGAAGGAAGGATCGTGCTCACCTACGTGGCGGTCGTCACTGTCCCAGCGAGCCTCCCACCCGATTCGCTGGTGACGATGCCGGTACGTCGCGTCGACCTGGCGCGCGGAGGAGCGACGTCGGCCCCGGAGTCGATTGGCGTCGAGGCCGTGCTCGAGCACGCATTGCGGCACCTGTCATGGCTGGTGCGAGACGATCCGGCGGTCACGCGCGCCCTTGCTGGTTGGCAGGAAGTCCTCGCCGGCTTCGAACCCGAACCCTTTCGGTCGCTCGCCTGACCGACCTGCACGGCTCGATCTCGGAGCGGGCAAGGCGCTGGGGCCTCCTGCCCGCGTACCACGGCTGGCAAGGCGAGGTGGTCGAGACGACACCCGCCGCTGAGGCGGCGATCCTCGACGCGATGGGCGCGAACACGGACACGCCCCCGCCCCAGCCCGAACCCCAGCTCCCACACGATCGATGTGAGGAAGCGCCGGAGCGGACCTGGGGGTGGGCGATCCAGCTCTACGCGCTCCGCTCGCGAAACAGCTGGGGAATAGGCGACCTCGCCGACCTGCGGCGCTTTGCGCGGTGGTCGCGCGGCGCGGGCGCGGCGCTCATCCTCCTGAACCCGCTCGGCGCCCAAACTCCGGGGTTGCGGTACCAGTCGTCGCCGTACTACGCATCGACCCGACGATTTCGCAACGTGGTCTTTCTTTGCGTCGGCGAGGTCGAAGGAGCTGACGGGGTCGACATTCGCCCCGCCCTCGAAGCAGCACGCCACCTGAACGCCCAGCGGATCATCGACTACGACGCCGTCTTCAGGACCAAGACGAGCGCGCTCGAGGAGATCTTTCGCGCGGCTCCGCGACCGCGAGGGCTGGCCGCGTACGCCCGTCGCCAGGGTGGCGCCCTGCGCGACTACGCGACGTTCAACGCCCTCTGCGAGGAGTACGGGCCGGCCTGGCGCGACTGGCCGGACGAGATCCGCCACCCATCCGCACCTGGCATCAGATCCGCCCGCGAACGCCTCGCTGATCGGATCGCATTCCACGCCTGGCTGCAGTTTCACGTCGACCGCCAGCTGGCCCGTGCCGCTCGCGAGATCGGCCTGATCACCGACGTCCCGGTTGGCTTTGCCGCCGACGGATTCGACGCCTGGCGATGGCAGGACTTCCTGGCGCCGCAGATGCGCATCGGCGCGCCGCCGGATGAATTCTTCCGCGACGGGCAGGACTGGGGCCTGCCTCCCTTCAACCCGTGGGCCCTCGCCGAGGCGCAATGGGCGCCGTTCATCGACGCGATCCGCAGCGCCTCCAGTCATGCAGCGGGCATCCGCCTCGACCATGTCATGGGCCTGTTCCGGCTGTTCTGGATCCCCGAGGGGATGCCGGCTGCGCACGGCGCGTACGTGCACTACCCGGCTGACATCCTGCTGTCGCTCCTGGCCAACGAGAGCCGTCGCGCGGAGGCTTTCGTCATCGGCGAAGACCTCGGACTCGTCGAGCCCGTGGTGCGCAGGCGCCTCGCTGAAATCGGATCGCTTTCCTACCGGCTTGTCTGGTTCGAAAGCTCGCATCCTGAGATGTGGCCGCACGACGCGGTGGCAGCGGTCGGAACCCACGACCTGCCGACCGTCGCCGGTATCTGGAGACGCAGCGAGCCCGAGCACCGCCTGCATCACCTTCGCGACAAGCTGGTGCAGCTCACGCAACTGCCCGACGATGCGCATCCGGTCGACGTGACCGTCGCCGTCTACCGCCACCTCGCCCAAGGGCGGCCGCGCATCGTGCTGGCGTCGCTCGAGGACGCGCTCGCTGTGCAGGAGCGGCCAAACGTACCCGGCACGATCGGCGAATTCCCAAACTGGCGGCTTGCCCTGCCGGCCACCCTAGAGGAGATCGAGGAGGCGGACGGCGTACTCCGAATCGTCAACGAGATGGCCGAGGCCGGACGGTCGGCGGTCCGCTGAGTCGTAGGATTTCGAGCATGGTCAAGAGGTCGAAGCTTGGCGGAACCGACTTCGACTTCTACGCGCTGAAGGGCCAGTCGGCAGCCGGGATCGAAGACCCGTCACGCCTCCCGATGACGGTCAAGATCCTGCTCGAGGGCCTGGTCAGGCTCGTCGAAGCCGGGGTGACGGAAGAGTCCAACATCGGCGTGCTGGCCCGGTGGCCGGCGCCTGCACCGGCCGGTGCTGAGCTGCCCTTTCTTCCCGCACGCGTCCTGATGCAGGACTTCACGGGGGTGCCGGCCGTGGTCGACCTGGCGGCGATGCGATCCGCGATGAAGCGCGCGGGCAAGGACGCGGGAAAGGTCGACCCGCTGGTGCCCGTCGACCTGATCATCGACCACTCCGTGCAGGTCGACTCCTTCGGCTTTCGTGACTCGTACACGAGAAACATCGAGAAGGAGATCGAGCGCAACCGCGAGCGCTACTCCCTTCTGCGCTGGGCGCAGCAGGCGTTCCACAACTTCTCGCTGGTCCCGCCCGGGATGGGCATCTGCCACCAGGTCAACCTCGAATACCTCGCGAACGTCGTCCAGGTTCGCGACATCGGCGGTCGGAAAGTGGCGATCCCCGACACGTTGATGGGCACCGATTCGCACACCACGATGGTCAACGGCCTGGGCGTCCTGGGGTGGGGCACGGGTGGAATCGAGGCGGAGGCCGCGATCCTCGGGCAGCCCGCCTACCTTCCACCACCGATCGTCGTCGGCGTGCGCTTCCTCGGCGCGCTGCCCGCGGGATCGACCGCGACCGACCTCGTGCTGACGCTCACAGAGATGCTCCGCAAGCACGGCGTGGTCGACAAGTTCGTCGAGTTCTGCGGTGACGGACTCTCCAGTCTTTCGGTCCCGGACCGGGCGACCCTGAGCAACATGTGCCCGGAGTACGGCGCGACGTCCGCGCTGTTCCCAGTTGATCAACAGACTCTTCGTTACCTCGAGGTCACTGGCCGCGATCGCGAGCAGATCGATCTCGTCGAGCGATACACGAAGGAACAGGGACTCTTCCGCGTCGCCGGCGCAGAGACACCAAAGTTCAGCGAGCTGCTCGAGCTCGACCTGAGCAAGGTGGAATCGAGCGTCGCCGGACCGAAACGTCCGCAGGACCGAGTCGCCCTGCCTAATGTCTGGACCAGCTTCAGCACCGTCTTCGCGGCCGGGCCGAAACCAGATCGCGACGCGATCTCTCGCCTGACCGAAGAAGGCGGCCCGGTCGATGGCCGGGCGACAGTCGCCGTGCACGCCAAGCCCGAGGCCATGGTGGAGAACGGATCGGTGGTCATCGCCGCCATAACAAGCTGCACGAACACGTCGAATCCGTCAGTGATGGTCGCGGCGGGCTTGCTCGCCAAGAAGGCCGTCGAGCTCGGCCTCACGGTCAGCCCCTACGTCAAGACAAGCCTCGCGCCCGGCTCGCGCGTCGTGACCGACTACCTGAAGACCGCCGAGCTGCTGGAGCCGCTCGAAAAGCTTGGCTTCTTCCTGGTCGGCTACGGGTGCACGACCTGCATCGGCAACTCGGGCCCGCTCGCGAGCCCTGAGATCGAGGCCGCGGTGAGCAAGGAAGACCTGAGCGTGGTCGCGGTGCTGTCCGGAAATCGAAACTTCGAGGCGCGCATCCATCCGCTCGTGAAGGCGAGCTACCTTGCATCCCCGCCCCTGGTGGTCGCCTTCGCGCTCGCCGGATCGGTGCACAAGAATCTGGTGACCGAGCCGCTGGCGGAAACGCCGGACGGCAAGCCGGTAATGCTCTCCGAGCTGTGGCCGTCGCAGGACGAGGTCAACGAGGTCGTCCAGCGATGCGTGCAGCAGGAGATGTTCAAGCGGGAGTACTCGCGCATCTTCGAAGGCGACGAACACTGGAAGTCGATGGCCGCGCCGACGGGGCCGATCTTCGCGTGGGACCCGAATTCGACCTACGTCAAAGAGCCACCGTACTTTGAAGGGTTTGCGCCGCAGCCCAAGGCGTTGACGGACATCGAGGGTGCCCGGGTGCTCGCTATGGTCGGCGACTCGGTGACCACCGACCACATCTCGCCGGCGGGCGCGATCCCGGTCGACAGCCCCGCCGGTCGCTACCTGATCGAGAAGGGAGTGGATCGGTTCGAATTCAACAGCTTTGGCGCTCGTCGCGGCAACCACGAGGTCATGCAGCGAGGAACATTCGGCAACATCCGACTGCGCAACGCTCTCGCGTCACGCGAGGGCTACTGGACGCGGCACTTCCCGGGCCAAGAGGAAGTCACGATTTTCGAGGCGTCGCAGCGTTACGCGTCAGAAGGCGTTCCACTCGTCGTGCTCGCCGGCAAGGAGTACGGCACCGGCTCCTCGCGCGACTGGGCAGCGAAAGGTCCGCTCCTGCTCGGTGTCCGCGCCGTGATCGCGGAGAGCTTCGAGCGGATCCACCGCTCCAACCTCGTCGGGATGGGCATTCTTCCGCTGCAGTACACGCCCGGCGAAAATGCGCACCTGCTTGGTCTCACCGGGGAGGAGCGCTACACGATCCACGGCCTGAACACGCTGAAGCCGGGTCAGCAGGTTGAGGTCAGGGCTGCCGCCGACGACGGAACGACTGTGAGCTTCACCACCCGCGCGCGGGTCGACAACGAAACGGAGATCGGATACATGCACCACGGCGGCATCCTGCCGCTGGTGCTGCGCGAACTCATCGACAAGTAGCAAAGCTCTCCAGACCCCTCCCCCATTCATGGGAGGAAGTAGCCAAGTTCTCCAGACCCCTCCCCATTCATGGGAAAGGAGTAGCCAAGTTTCTCCAGACCCCTCCCCATTCATGGGGAGGGCAGGGGAGGGGCGGCAGCTACGCTGCGCTTTCTCCCGTCTCGGTGCGGATTGGCGTCCTGCGCTCGTGACCGCATTCCGGACACTCGAACAAGCCGACCACGACGTCAGGCCTTGAGGAGTCGGAGTGCATGGTGCGCAGCTGCATGGGCACGGTGCTGTCGTGCCGGTCGCAAGCCGGGGCCTCTTCGTAGGTCATGCTGCGACGTTACGCGTCGCCGGGACAGGCTCCTAGTGCCCGCAGCACAAGCCGGCAGCCGAGTTGCTTGTCCTTCGAGCACACCCTAAGCTTCCGTTTATGGCGACCAAGCGGGTGGAAGCGGACGTCGAAGCACCCCGTCCCACCGTACGTGAGGCGATGCGCTCGGTGCTTTCCGCGGCCAAGCTCGTCGCCGGCGCCGAAGGCCTCGATCGCCAGGTCGAATGGGTGCGCTTGATGGAGACGCCAGAAGTGCAACCGCGTGCCGGCGACCTCATGTTCACCAGCGGGTTTCCGATCAAAGACGACCTCGACGCTCAGATCCGCCTCGTTGGGCGGATCGCCGAAGGAGGCGGAGCGGGCCTCGTCGTGCGGCCTCTGCCCTACCTGCGCAAGCTCCCGCCCGAGATGGTCTCCGAGGCCGACCGCTTGCAGGTGCCGCTCTTCACGATCCCCTCCGACGTGCAATTCGTCGACCTCATGTCTCCGCTTCTCGAGCGAATCATCAACGCCGAGCATTGGCGCCTGAAGCGCTCGATGGAGATCCACCGCCGCTTCACCGAGCTCGTCCTCGACGGCAAGGGCGTCAACGAGATCTGTCGCACCCTGGCCGATCTCCTCGAGAGCGCGGTCAGCGTCGAGGACGCGAGCTTCCACCTTCTCGCGCACGCCGGCGGGAGCGCAGATCCACACCGCAAGGAGACGATCCTCCGCCAGGGCACACCGCATCGCGTGCTCTTCGACCCGCAGATCCAGCGCATCCTGCGCGAGGTCGAGGCCAAGCGCGGCCCAGTCAAGGTGCCCGCGTTCCCCCACCTCGGGATGTCCCGCGAGCGCCTCATCGCCCCGATCTTCGCCGCCAACCAGGTGCTCGGCTACATCTCGGTTCTCGACCACCCGCCGCAGAACGAGGAGCTCGCGTTCATGGCCATCGAGCAGGCGGCGCTCGTGCTCGCGCTCTCGATCGCCAAGGAACGAGAGCTCTCCGAGGTCGAGGGACGAGTGCGCGGCGAGTTCCTCGAGGATCTCCTGCACGGCACATATGGCGACGACGCCGCCGCGCAGCGGCGCGCGCGCCACGTCGGCTACCCGATGCACGGTGCGCACATCGTGCTTCTGGTGGACATCGACGACTTCCGCGGCTTCGCGCGGGCGCGGCAGATCTCGGAGGACGCGATCCAGGCACTGAAGCGCGAGTTCCTGCGCCGCGTGACGGCGGTCGTCCGGATGAGCTACCAACGCGCGCTGGTCCAGGGGCGGTCGGACCAGGTCGTCGCCCTGCTGCCACTGGGAACCGAGACGGGCGATTATCAGGCGCGCAGCCACGCCCTGGGCCTGCAGGTCCAGCAGGCGGTGACGGAATGGAAGCCCGGCTTCACCGTCTCGGTCGGGTTCAGCGCGCCCATGGAAGCCCCCGCCGGCGTCGAAGGCGCGCTGCGCGAGGTGACCTCGGTGATGGAATCGCTCGCGCGATTCAAGAGGTGGAGCCAGGTCGTCGCCGTTCCCGAGCTAGGGCTGACCGGACTGCTCGCCGCGGTGAGCGACGAACGGCTAGTCGACTACAGCCAGCGACACCTTGGCCCCCTCATCGAGCATGACCGCGCGCGCAAAGGGGCGCTCGTGGCGACGCTCCGGGCGTACCTGGAAACCGGCGAGCAGCAGCACGCCGCCCAGCGCCTCCGCGTCCACCCGAACACGCTGCGCTACCGCCTCGACCGCATCCGGGAGATCACCGGACTCGACCTCGAAAATCCGGAGACTCGTCTCAACCTAGCGGTGGCCATGAGGGTCCAGTCCCTGCTGGGTCTGTAGTCACCCCGCACTAACGAAGCCCGGCCCCTTTTGGTGGCGGCGCACTAGCCGGCGTCGGCAACCGCCGGTAGCCTTCGGCCCAGTGCCCCCAGCGCTGAAACCAACACGCCGTGCTTGGCCGGGGGACCTCCCCAGCGGCCGGGCGGCTTGCGGGATGGGCTTCGTGTCCACTCCCGAGGCAGGACACGAAGCTGTCGCGCTCGGCGTAGGCGCTCTCGCCCGGCTGGCCCACCGCGGTGGGCTTGACGCCGACGGCAAGAGCGGGGACGGCGCCGGCCTCCTCATCCAGGTCCCACACCGCTTGCTCGGCGGCGACTTTGCCGTGACGGCGCTCTTCGAGTGGGAGGGCCGCGGCCGCCAGGTCTTCGAAAGCGCCGCCGCCACAGTCGGAATCCAGGTGGCGGACTGGCGCAGCGTGCCGGTCGACCCGGAAACCCTCGGCGGGCGGGCGCGAGAGACGATGCCCGGGATCTGGCACGGCCTGATCGCAAACACCAGTCTCGAGCCGGACGAATGGGAGCGGCGGCTGTACCTTGCACGTCGTCGCGCGGAGAAGCTCGCCGCGTCCGAGGGCGTGCGCATGTATGTGTCCTCATGCTCGAGCCGCACTCTTGTCTACAAGGGCCTGATGGCGGGCACGCGGCTCGCCGACTTCTATCTCGACCTACGCGACCCGAGTTGCGAAAGCCGGCTCGCTGTTTTTCACCAGCGTTACTCGACCAATACGATGCCCGACTGGCGGCTCGCGCAGCCATTCCGCATGCTGGCCCACAACGGCGAGATCAACACCATCACCGGCAACCGCGCGTGGATGCGGGCACGCGAGGCCGAGCTCGAGTCCGAGCTGCAGGGTGTGATCTGGCCAGAGGGTTCGGACTCGGCCTCGCTCGACAACGCGCTCGAGCTGCTGGTGCATCGCGGTTGGGAGGTCAGCGAGGCGCTGATGAGCCTTGTGCCCGACGCATGGGAAGGCCGCGGTGACATCGCGCGGCCTGTGCGCGACTTCTATCGCTATCAGTCGATCCGCTTCGAGCCCTGGGACGGACCTGCCGCGCTGGCTTTCAGCGACGGAATCGTCGTGGGCGCAGCCCTCGACCGCAATGGCCTGCGACCACTGCGCTGGCAGCGCACGCGCAATGGCATGGTCGCCGCGGCCTCCGAAGCTGGCGTCGTGACGATGGCACCGGAAGACGTCATCGAGCGTGGCCGGCTGGGGCCGGGTCAGATGCTGTTGGTGGACACCCGCGACGGATTGGTGCTGCGGGACGCCGAGGCGAAAGAACGCGCTGCGGCGCGCCACGACTACGGAATGCTCGCCGACCGCGTGCTGGTCCCGGTGGAAAGGCACCACGTCGATCTCGATCCCCTGGAGGACATCGCCGCGCAGCATGCCCTGCACGGATGGGGAACCGAGGACGTGAAGTTCGTCGTCGACGTGATGGCGGAAACCGGGGCCGAGCCCGTCTACTCGATGGGCGACGATATCCCGATCGCGCCGCTCGGCCGCACGCCGCGCAGGATCTACGGATACCTGCGGCAGCGTTTCGCGCAGGTCACCAATCCCGCGATCGATCCGCTGCGCGAAAAGGCGGTGATGTCGCTGCGGGTTTTGCTCGGCGCGCGAGACGGCACCCTCGAACCAGAAGGCGGCGCGGACCGCGAGCTCCTGCGCCGGCATCACCCGGCGGTCCCCACCGACCACAAGTTGCTCGAGCTCGAGTCTCCGCTGCTCGGCCCCGCCGAGCTGGCGCGCGTGCTCGAAGAAGCGACGGTAATCGACGCGACCTACGCACCCGACGAATCGCTCCGCGAGGCGCTTCTCCGATTGCGCCGGGAGGCGGGCGAAGCCTCAGGTGTCATCGCGCTGAGCGATCGCCGCTCTCCCGCCCCACTCGCCGGGGAGGGTTGGGCTGGGGGTTCCCGGCTGCCGATCCCCATGGCACTGGCAGTCGGCGCCGTGCACTCCCACCTGCTGGCCACGGGCCGGCGCATGACCACCGACATCGTGGCCATCGCTGGCGACGTCGTCGACGTGCACGACGTCGCGTGCCTCATCACCATCGGAGCGACCGCGGTCCATCCGTACCTGGCGCTCGCAACCGTTGGCGATGAAGCGGCGCCTCGCTACCGCAAGGCCGTCGAGACCGGCCTGCTCAAGGTCATGGCCAAGATGGGCATCTCCTGTGTGACGAGCTACCGAGGGGCGGAGGTCCTGGAGGCACTGGGCCTCGGCGCCGAGGTCATGGAGATGTGCTTCCCCGCCGTGCCGTCTCGGGTCGGCGGCGCCGACCTCGAGGACATCGAGCGCGTCAGCCGCGGCCGGCCGCAGCCGCTCGCGGACCACGGCCGCGTCCGTTTCCGCAAGGCGGGTGAGCACCACGCGTACAACCCCCTCGCCGTGCGAGCCGCGCAGAAGGCCGCGCAAACCGGAGACGCCGAGGCGTATCGGGAGTGGCGCCGGCTCTCTGTCATGGAAGCGCCCCAGTCGCTTCGCGAGCTGCTCCGGCTCCGGGAATGTACGCAGCCGGTACACCTGGACGAAGTGGAACCGGCGAGCGAGGTCGTCAAGCGCTTTGTCAGCACGGCGATGTCACTCGGTGCGCTCTCCCCAGAGGCACACGAAGCCCTCGCGATCGCGATGAACCAGGTCGGGGCGAGGTCCAACTCCGGCGAAGGGGGCGAGGACCCCGACACGTACGAAGACCGCGATGGAGTCAGACACGACAACAAGGTGAAGCAGGTCGCGTCCGCGCGTTTCGGCGTCACCCCCCGGTACCTGAAGCGCGCCGACGAGCTCGAGATCAAGATCGCGCAGGGTTCGAAGCCGGGCGAGGGAGGCCAGCTTCCCGGCCTCAAGGTGACAAGCCTCATTGCGCGGCTGCGGCATGCCCAGCCGGGGATGCAGCTCATCTCGCCGCCACCTCATCACGACATCTACTCGATCGAGGACCTGGCGCAGCTGATCCACGACCTGAAGACCGTGAACCCGCTCGCCCGGATCGGCGTCAAGCTAGTCTCCGAGGCCGGCGTCGGGACCATCGCGGCCGGGGTCGCCAAAGCCCATGCCGACTACATCCTCGTCTCGGGCCACGACGGCGGGACGGGCGCGTCGCCGCTGTCCTCGATCAAGAACGCAGGCTCCCCGTGGGAGCTCGGCCTCGCGGAAACGCAGCAGGTCCTGGTCGAGAACCGCCTGCGGGAACGCGTGAGCCTGCGCACCGACGGCGGTCTCCGCAGCGGGCGCGACGTCGTCATCGCCGCGCTTCTCGGGGCCGAGGAATTCGGGTTTGGCACCGGCGTGCTCGTCGCGCTCGGATGCGATATGGCACGGCAGTGCCACCTCAACACCTGCCCGACCGGCATCGCCACCCAGCGCGAAGACCTGCGCGCGAAGTTCGAGGGCAGGCCCGAACACGTCGTGAACTACCTGTTCCTGATCGCCGAGGAGGCGCGCGAGCACCTCGCGCGACTTGGCTTGCGATCGCTCGACGAGGCGGTGGGGCGAGTCGAGCTGCTCGAGCACGGGCCGAGCACAAAGCTGGACCTCGGCTTCGTGCTCGCCGCGACCGACCCCTCGTTGCCTCGCAAGCGCATGTGGCACCGCAACGGCGACGCGCCGGCGCCGGCACCGCCCAGCGGCGAGATCGACAACTCGCACCGCACCGTCGGGGCGTCGCTGACCGCCGGGGAGCGCCGGTCGTACACCGGTAGCGCCGGACAGAGCTTCGGCGCCTTCCTCGACCACAGCACCGAGCTCGCGCTCGAGGGCCAGGCGCAGGACTACGTGGGCAAAGGCATGGGCGGTGGCGTGATCGCGATCCGCCCGTCGGCAGGCAACGGCGCGCCGGATCCCGTGCTGGCGGGAAACACGATCTGTTACGGCGCCACGGGCGGGAAGCTGTTCATCGCGGGCCGCGTTGGCGAACGCTTCTGCGTCCGCAACTCAGGCGCCGTCGCCGTCGTCGAAGGCGCGGGCGACCATTTCTGCGAGTACATGACCGGCGGCGTCGCCATCGCCTTGGGCCCCGTCGGCTGGAACGCCGGCGCCGGGATGACGGGAGGCGTCGCCTACGCGGTCGAATGGAGCCAGCTGAATCTCGACAGCGTCGTGGCGCGCGAGGTCCCCGCCGAAGACGCCGATGAGCTCCGCTCGCTCGTCGAGGAGCACCGCCACCGCACCGGCAGCGTCAAAGCCGCCGGGATGCTCGCCGATTGGGAGGCGGCTGTGAAAACCTTCCGCCAGATCGTTCCGGTGGCGTCGATCAACACGTCGGAACCCACTCCGGCCCCCGCGACGCTGTCGGCAGTGGTCAAATAAGCGCCTGCCTAACCCAACCGCGATCCGCAAGATGCTCGAAACCGAGCGCAAGCTCGAGCAGGATTTCGTCGCTACCGCGCGCGCGAATGAGTCGGCGCCCACAGGCTGGCCTGCCGCGCTCCTCATGTTTCATGTGGGAATGTGGCGCGAGCGGCTGCGCGATTCGCTCGCTCGAATGCAGGAAGGAAAGGATTACCCACGACCGCCATCGAACATCGACGAGTTCAACGAGACGGAGCTCGCGCAGGGTATCGGCACCCCGCTCACGGACGCCGCGGCGAGGGCGGACCACCTGCTCGCGGAGATCATCGAGCTCTACGACAAGGTCGGTGAGCGACCGATCGAGTGGAACATGTCGAAAACGACGACCGAGGCCGTTCTTCGCAGCAGCTTCACGCACCCGCGCACCCACATCGCCCAGTACTACCGCGAGAACGGCGAGGGTGAGCGGGCCCGGCGCTTGACCGAAGAAACAGTTGATGAGCTGCGGGAAACCGATGCTCCGCCGTTGGTGCTGGGGGCGGCGCTGTACAACCTCGCGGTGGTTCGAGCGGGCGAGGGCCGGAGCGACCAAGCGCTGGCTCTTCTGCGGGAAGCCTTCCCGATGCGGCCCGACCTCAAGGCAGCCGCGGCCAAAGACTCAGACCTGGGCACCCTGTGCGACGACGCTCGTCTTCAAGAGCTGCTCAAACCCTAGGTCGGCTTCACCTCCCCGCTCGCCGGGGAGGTCGGCGCGCAAGCGCCGGGAGGGGGCAAAGAGGTGAGCATGAGCCTTCATCGGGGGGCAAAAAGGTGAGCATGAGCCTTTATGGAGGGGGCAAGAGGATGAGCGTGAGCCTTCGGCGAGGGGCAAGAAGGATCAGCGAGAGGCTTCGGCAATCCGATCCAGGACCCGCATGTTGGCGATCGACTCCGAAAGCGGGATCGCGACCGGCCGGTCATGGATGACGCTGTCGCCGAACGACTCGACCATCAGCTGATATGGGTCGTCGGGATCCTTGCGCGAGGTGAATGCTGTGGTCCTTCTCTGCACTGACTCAGGTGTGATGACGGTCACCTCCTGGATCTCGGCCGACTCCAGGCTGCACCACGCGCTGGCCGTCGCCCCGCCGGCGAAACCAAGCAGAGCGCTTGTCGTCACGTCGACCCCGTTGCGGATCGTCGAGCGTGCCCCGACGTACTCCGGCTCGCCCAGGATCCAGCGCACGAAGCTCACCGTGTAGCAGCCGACATCGAGCAGCGCGCCGCCTCCGAGCGCCTGTTGAACACGAATGTCCGATGCCTCCCGCACCTGGAAGCCGAAGCTGGCCTCGACATGGATCGCGCCTCGCGAGCTTGCGACCAGCTCGCGCATCGCGGGATGGAATCTGTACATGAATGCTTCCATCAGGTGCTTGCCCGCGTCGCTCGCGGCCGCTGCCATCTCCTCCGCCTCGCCCGCGTTCAAGCCGATCGGCTTCTCGCATAGAACGTGCTTGCCCGCCTCCAGCGCGCGAAGCGTCCACTCCCGATGAAGGCTGTTGGGAAGCGGGTTGTAGACGGCCTCGACGCGCGGATCCGCCAACAACGACTCATAGCTCTCAAGGACGCGCGCATCCGGATACGGCGCCAGGATCTCGCGTGCCCGCGCAGGATCCCGGCTCGCCATCGCGACGACCTCGCCGTTGCGGGATGCTGCGATCGCCTCCAGCACCGCGCGCCGGGCGATGTGTGCGGCCCCGAGCACGCCCCAACCCAGACGGCGGCCGCTGCCCAGCTAAGCCACCTTCTCGTGCGAACGCCGAGAGATCCGGCGCAGGACATCATGCGTGCGGCTCGCCGCGTTCGCCCACGTGTATCCGAGCGCCCGACGCCTGCCTTCCTCACCGAGCTTCTTGCGGAGACCCTCGTCGGCCAAAAGCCTCTCCAGACCGCCCGCGATCGCGGCCACGTCCTCACCGTCGACCAAGATCGCGGCGCCCGGCGCGAGCTCGGGCAGCGCACCGGTCCGGCCGACCACCGCCGGTACGCCATACGACATGGCCTCGAGCAGCGGCAGTCCAAAGCCTTCATAGAGGCTCGGGAAGGCAAGCACCGAGGCCGACCCGTACAGCGCGGCCAGCGTCGGCTCGTCGACGTGGCCGAGGTAACGCACGCCAGGTTCGCCGCCGATTCTTTGAAGCGTGTCGCCGTATGCCCAGCCCGGCCGGCCGGCGATCACGAGCTGCGGCACGCCGGGACGGCCGTTGATGATGAAGGGCAGCGCGCCGCGCCCGCGCAGCTGGCGATACGCGGCCAGCAGGCGAGGGTAGTTCTTGCGCGGCTCGACCGTCCCCACCGCGAGCACGAACCCGGGCTCGACACCGTCCGGCAAAGGTCCGGCCGCGACCCCGGTCGGGAGTCCCTCCGGGATCACTTCCAGCCTGTGCGCGAGCCCGGGAATCGAGTAGAGGCGAAGCAGGTCTTGCATGGTCGATTCGGACGGCACCAGGACCGCGGCGGCCTGGTGAAGCGCGCGCCTCAAAACCGTTCGAAAGTAGAGTCGCTGCTGCCAGGGCACCTCGCCGGGGCGGATCCGGAACGCGAGGTCGTGGACGAAGATCGCCGCGGGCGGCGCCCCTGGCCGGCGGAATGGCGGGCTTGGCCAGTACGGATAGAGGATGGCGTCGCATTCCAGCAACGGCTCGACCGTGGGCAGCCAGCGCGACTTGAGCACGAGCTCGTGGCGGTACGGCGCGAGGACCGCCTCGCAGTCGAGATCAGCCAGCGACGCGGGCCGCTCGCGGCTGCACAGGAGCACGAATTCGTCCTGACCTCGATTCGCGACCAGGGCCCGGGACAGCTCGACCGCCACTGTGACCATGCCGACGCGCTGGGGCCGCCAGCATGCCGTCACGTCGATCGCGAAACGCACCGGAAGACTCTAGAAGAGGACGCAAAATCCGGCGCGCGCGCCTTCCGGGCCGGGGGGTAATATGGCCTTATAGCTAGCTCACCCTCCCTCCTTTCTGAAGGTCCTCTGCCCCCCGGTGGAGGGCCTTCTCTCTGACTCGCCGGCGCCCGATGCGCCGAGTTAGATCGTTTCGGCGCTGCGGATCGCGAACGCGCAGTCGAACGTGCCGGTGACCGAACCGCATTCGACCTCTTCCACATACCAGTCGTTGGCCAGGCCCGCCCATCGGAGGATCGTCTCGATCGCCGACGTCCACACATAGCAGGACTTCACGGTCTTGATCCGGCCCAGCGCGAACATGTTCGAGAAGTTCACGAGCCAGAACTGGTGCTCGTCGACCTGGAGCCATGCGTGCGTGTGCTCGCCGCGCACGTTGTCCATCGCCTCGGTGAAATTTTTGACGACACCCGCGAGCTTTCGCTGCCGGCCGGGCACGAAGCGTCGCGCCCCACCCAGGCCGTGCCGGCCGTCGGCGAGCCAGCGTTCCGTCGCGCGGCGGCCCCACGCGCGGATCATGTCCTCCGCCTCCGGTCCGAAGATCGTCTCGAACGCCTCGTTCAGTCGGCTCAGCGATTCGACCGGAGACGAGAGCTGGTCGTCGTGAGGCGCGTCCTGCTCGATGTACTGGACGAGCCCCGCGGCGTAGGCGACCTCGGGCCACCGGTCACCTGTCACCGTCCGAGCGATGTGCACGAAATTGCTGAAATGGGAGTTGAGGATGAACCGGCCTCTCGCGCGCGCCGGTCGCACACCCATCAGCTCCAGCGTGCGAATCGTCGACGCGCCGGCCGCGGTCGGCGTCGGCGGCGGCGATCCATGGAACCCAGGCGGCGCTGACTGCTGGATCACACGCATCGACGTCGTGTCGGGTCCGTTCGAAGAAGTCGTCGGACGCGGCATCACCGCGACTCCACCCGTCGAGGTGGACGCCGCTACCGGCGTCGCAGCCGCGACACCAGCGGCCGTGGTTCGCCGCTGCGGCAGGCGCGCCATCTGGGCGAGTAGCTCGCGCACGGTTTGTGGACGCTGGGCCGGATCCTTCGCCAGCACTTTCTGGAGCAGCTGGTCGAGCTCATCGGGCAGGTTCGCATTGAGCTTGACCGCCGAAGGTATCGGCGTGTTGACCGTCGCGTACGCGACCTCCATGCGGTTCGCACCGACATACGGCAGACGTCCCGTCAGCATCTCGAAAGTCAGCGCGCCCATGGCGTAAATGTCGGCGCGCTTGTCCACGTCGTGCCCCATCACCTGCTCCGGCGCCATGTAGCCCGGCGTGCCGATGGCGAGGCCGATGGTGGTCAGGTGCGTCGGCTGGCCCGCGCCGCGCGCCAGGCCGAAGTCCGCGAGCATCGCGCGACCATCCGTGTGTATGAGGACGTTGGTCGGCTTGAGGTCACGATGCACGATGCCTGCGTCGTGCGCGTGCTGCAGGCCATCGCCGATCTCGCGCAGGTAGCGCCACGCAGTGAGCGCGTCCATGGGCCCGCGGTTGAGGATGTCGCGAAGAGTTCCTCCGCGGATCAACGGCATGGTGAGGAACGCATTGCCATCGAGCACTTCGAAGTCGTAGATCGGCAGGATGTTCGGGTGATCGAGCTTGGCGAGCGTCTTGGCCTCGGTCTCGAACCGCTTGACGAAACCTTCGTCCTGGAACAGCTCTGACGACAGCGCCTTGAGCGCCACCTCGCGACCAAGGGGCTGCTGCACCGCGCGATAGACCACCGCCATCCCGCCCCCGCCCAGGCGCTCGACGATCTCGTACTGGCCGAGCCGGGTCCCGGTCAGGTCCTTCACTTCGCATCCACCAGCGACTGGACCATGGAGATGAGATCGGCGAGCCGGAACGGCTTGCTCAGGACGTTGTCGGCGCCCGCGGCAAGAAAGCGCTCGCGGTCGCTAGACATCGAGTGCGCGCTGGCGATCACGATCGGCATCGCCGGGATCTCGGCCTTGATGCGGCGCATCGCCTCGAGGCCGTCGATGCCAGGCATGGCGACGTCCATGAGGATCATCGCCGGCCGTTGGTGGAGAGCGATGTCGACCGCCTGCAGCCCGTCTCCCGCGATCAAGACCGGGTACCCCGCTTTCTCGAGCACACGCTTGCAGAGCCGCTGCGCCACCTCGTTGTCATCGGCGACCAGGACCGAGGGCGGACTCGTCGTGCCAGCTCCATCTGTCTCAGGCATGCCGGAGCTGCAATGCGTTCGTGCTTTCGGGCGCGAGCGGGATCGTGAAGTGGAAGGACGAGCCGTGACCGACGGCGCTTTCCACCCAGATCTTGCCCCCGTGCATCTCCACGATCTGCTTAACGATCGTGAGGCCGAGGCCAGTCCCGGGAATCGATTGCGCGGCGCCGCTGCGTACCCGACGGAAGCGTTCGAAGACGTGCCCGATCTCGTCCTGCGGGATGCCGATGCCGGTGTCGGTGACGCTGATCAGGACGTAGCGTCCGTCGGCGCGGCTGGACAGGGTGACGGTCCCGCCCTCGGGTGAGTACTTCACCGCGTTGTTGACGATGTTGCTGACGACCTGGATCAGCCTGTCGCGGTCGCCGGCCACGATCGGCAGGCGAGGGTCGAGGTCGGATTTGAACTCCACCGTGACCGCGCCCGGCACCGCCCTCGAGATCGCCTCCATGAGCACATCGTTGATGTCGACCTCAGAGGTCCGCATGGACATCCGGCCCGATTCCATGCGGTCCAGGTCGAGCATGTCGCTGATCAGGCGGTTGACGCGGTCCGCGTCATTGAATATGTAGCCGCCATAGGCGCGCACCTCGTCCGCCTCGAGGCCGCCGTCGCGGATCAGCTCACTGAAGCCCTGGATCCCCGTCAACGCGGTCCGAAACTCATGGCTGACGATGCTCAGGAACTCGCTCTTGGTGCGGTCGATCTTTTCGAGATTGGCGTTCGCGTCGCGCTGCGCCTCGAGCGCCTCGCTCAGGCGATCGGATGTCTCGCGCACGGCGGTGACGTCCTCGATCATCACCAGAACGTGCTCCGGTACGCCGCTCGAGTCCGGGATCGATGTCACGGTCAGCTGCAGCCACAGCCAGTTGCCCGCACCCGTCGCCGCGCGT
>Ga0209160_1000152_pt1 | contig 49899 bp, 54 predicted proteins | sample GraSoiAngelo_153_FD_186167 | JGI IMG/M metagenome (GOLD analysis project Ga0209160, IMG submission 186167) | Grasslands soil microbial communities from the Angelo Coastal Reserve, California, USA - 14_1009_12_40cm (SPAdes) (version 2) | ecosystem: Environmental > Terrestrial > Soil > Grasslands ...
ATAGATCTTGCGCGCCATGTTCGAGGGGATCGCGAAACCGATACCCGAGCCACCCGCGACGATCGCCGTGTTGATGCCGACCACTTCGCCCTGCATGTTCACGAGCGGCCCGCCGGAGTTGCCCGGGTTGATCGCGGCATCGGTCTGCAGAAAGTCGTCGAACGGTCCCTGGTCGAGCTGCCGCGCTTTGGCGCTGATGATGCCGGCCGTCACGGTCGCCTGAAGCCCGAACGGAGAGCCGACGGCCAGGACCCAGTCGCCGACCTGGATCCGGTCGGAATCACCCAGGCGGGCGTACTTGAACGAGGCCTTGCCGTCGTCGAGCTTGAGCACGGCGAGGTCGGTCTTCTTGTCTACGCCGATGACCTTCGCCCGATGCTTGCCGCCGTCGAGGGTCACCACCTCGATCTCGGTGGCCTTGTCGACCACGTGGGCGTTCGTGAGCGCGATCCCGGTCTGATCGACGATGACACCCGAGCCCAGGCTGCGTTGTGGGATCCGCTCGGGCACCTCGCCGAAGAAGCGCCGGAAGAACTCCTCGCCGAAATACTCCTCGAACGGCGTCCGGCCCTGGGGCCCGGCTCCTCGGGACACCGTGTTGATGTTGATCACGGCGGGCTTGATGGCGTCCGCGACCGACGCAAAGGTGCCGCCCTGGGGCGGCATCTGGACCGGAACGACGGGGATCGGGCTGACGGGCGCCTCCGCCACCAGCGGGGAACGGCGAAGCTCCGCTCGGGACGCCGAGAACGCGCCCAAGGCGACACCCGCCACCAGGGCGAGCACCACCACCCCGACAAAGTTCCGCCGCTTGAGCTGCATCATCGCGTCGCCTCCATCGTACTCTCACCGGCGAGGGCCCGTCGGAGCCGCTCACCCTCCAGAGTCTCGGTCCGCTTCAGCTCCTGAGCTGCCGCGATCAGGACGGCCTTCTTCGTCGTCAGGATTCCCCGGACTCTGTCGTGGGTGCGCTCGAGGATCGCCCGCACCTCCTCGTCGATCGCCCGGGCGGTCTCCTCGCTATACTCGCGGTCGCCGCCGACCCCGCTTCCCTTGAGGAACAGCGGCGTGTGCTCGCCGTAGCTGGCGAGGCCCAGGCGCTCCGACATCCCGTACTTGGTGACCATGAGGCGCGCGATCTCGCTCGCGCGCTCGAGGTCGTTGTGCGCGCCGGTCGAAACCTCGCCGTACACGAGCTCCTCGGCGACACGCCCACCCAGGAGCACCGCGATCCGATCGTCGAGCTCGCTGCGCGTCATCAGGAAGCGCTCTTCCGTCGGCAGTTGATAGGTCATCCCGAGCGCGGCGATGCCTCGGGGGATGATCGTCACCTTGTGCACCGGATCAGCGTGCGCGACGGACGTGGCCACCAGCGCGTGACCCATCTCATGGTGCGCGACGATATCGCGCTCCTTTTCCGAGAGTACGCGGCTCTTCTTCTCCAGCCCGGCCACGACGCGGTCGATCGCCTCCTCGAAATCGGCCATCTCGACCGCGTTCTTCTCCTTGCGGGCCGCAAGCAGAGCCGCCTCGTTCACGATGTTCGCGAGGTCGGCGCCGGCGAAGCCGGGCGTGCGGGCCGCGATGACGCCGAGATCGACGCCCGGCGCCAGGACCACCGCTCGGGCGTGCAGTCTCAAGATGGCCTCACGGCCTCGCAGATCCGGCTTGTCGACGACGACCTGACGGTCGAAGCGGCCGGGCCGCAGGAGCGCCTGATCGAGCACCTCCGGACGGTTCGTCGCCGCCATGATGATGACGCCCTTCGACGAGTCGAAGCCGTCCATTTCGGCCAGGAGTTGGTTCAAGGTCTGCTCCCGCTCGTCGTGGCCGCCGATGAACCCGGTGCTGCCCGCGCGCGACTTGCCGATCGCGTCGAGCTCGTCGATGAAGATGATGCACGGGGCCTTGTCCTTGGCCTGCTCGAACAGGTCGCGGACGCGCGCGGCGCCGACCCCGACGAACATCTCGACGAACTCCGAGCCGGACAGCGTGAAGAAAGGCACGTCCGCCTCGCCGGCGACGGCCCGCGCCAGCAGCGTCTTGCCGGTGCCCGGAGGGCCCACCAGCAGGACGCCTTTCGGGATCCGGCCGCCGAGCCGCTGGTATTTCTTGGGGTTCTTCAGGAAGTCGACGATCTCGACGAGCTCCGCCTTGGCCTCGTCGACGCCGGCGACGTCGCCGAACGTGGTCTTGAGCTCCTTGCGGTCGAAGATCTTGTGCTTGGAGCGCCCAAAAGATAAGGCCTGCGTGGGCCCGCCGCCGACCCGCCGCATCAGGAACATCCAGATGCCGACCATGACGCCGAGCGGGATGATCCAGCCGAAGAAAAGGTCGCGCACGAACGTCGACTCGATACGGCCGGTGAACTCGACTTTGTGCTTTTCGAGCTCGGCGATCAGAGGCGCCTCGTCCACCCCGGGGATCCGCGTCACCGTGAACAAGCGCACCTCGCCGTCGGAGCCGAGCCACTGGCGCAGACGGTCACCGGGACCACTGGGCGGGGGTGTCAGGGCATCCGGCTTCGCGATGCCCCGGATCTCCTTCTCGGTCAGGGCCACCTTCTCGACCTTGTCGGCCCGCACGAGCTCCAGGAACTTCGACATCGGAATCTCGACGGTGCGGGGGGCCTGGAGCCAGGACTGGAGCAGGAGCAGGACCATCGCCGCGACCAGCACGTAGGCCAGCGAGAACTGGATGCGCTGGTTGAGCCGCGGCCTCATCGGTGTCCCCATTCGCCATGCTAGCGTCGGGGGCCTGGAGTGTCAAACATCCAGCCTCTTTTCGCTTGACACTTCAAGCCCTTTGGCCTAAAAGTTGGCGCTGATCGCTCGTGTGAAACTGAGAACAAGCTCCTCTCTCGCGAGGGTCCACCAACACCGTTGCGGGTTTCTGGTTCGGCCGTCGAGGTGAACAAAGGCCATGCGGTTCGCCGGAGCGCCTGGGCGGCTCTGGCGGTGGTGGCGCTCCTCACACTCTTCTCGGCGCTGCCGGCCATTGCTCAAGAAGCGGCCAAAGAGCCCGCATATCGGGCATTCCCGCTGATCGGCTCGCGGCTCGCCGTCTGGGCGATCGCGCAGCTCCACCTGAACTTCGCGGCGTTCATCCTGGGCGTCCCGATCTTCGCCGTCATCATCGAGATCATCGGCTGGCGCACCGGGGATGCCCAGTACGATTGGCTCTCGCACGAGTTCGTCAAGCTGACGTTCGCGGCCTTCTCGACCACGGCGCTGCTGGGCGCACTCCTCCTGTTCTTGTTCATCGGCTACTACCCGAAGTTCTGGACGTACATGACGTCGATCTTCTTCCCCACCTACGGGATCTACGCCGGCCTCTTCTTCGCCGAGACCTTCACCGTCTATATCTGGTACTACGGCTGGGACTGGCTCAGCGGTTCCCGGAAGTGGATCCACGTCAGCCTCGGCGTCCTCTCGAATCTCTTCGGCACGGCCATCCTCCTGGTCGCGAACTCCTGGGTCACGTTCATGATCTCGCCGGCCGGCATCGACGACTCCGGCGCGCTCAAGGGCTCGGTGTGGGCGGCGATCAACAACTTCACCTGGATGCCGATCAACATCCACCGGCTGATCGCTAACATCGTGTTCGGCGGCACGATCGCGGCCGCCTACGCGGCGTTCCGCTTCCTCGGCGCCAAGACCGACGAGGAGCGCGCCCGCTACGACTGGATGGGGTACATCGGCAACTTCGTGGCGCTCTCCGCGTTCATCGTGCTCCCGTTCGCCGGCTACTACCTCGGCCGCGAGATCTACGCGTTCAACCAGACCATGGGCATCACGATGATGGGCGGCTTCATGTCCTGGCTCTGGATCATCCAGGCGATCCTGATCGGCGTGCTGTTCATGGGCTCGAACTACTACCTGTGGCTCGGCATGGAGCGCATCCCCGGCTCGGAGCGGTACCGGCGCTACGTTCCGATGCTGATCGGCATCCTCGCGTTCGGCTTCATGGTCTGGGCGACGCCGCGCTCGATGGTCATCACGCTCGACGAGGCGCGCGCGATGGGCGGCACGCATCATCCGCTGCTGGGCTTCCTCGGCGTGATGTCGGCGAAGAACACCGCCGTGAACATGATGATCCTGACGACCTTCCTGTCGTTCGTCCTCTATCGACGCGCCAACCGCGTCTCGACGAGATCGTGGGCGGGGACCGGGATGGCGATCCAGTGGGCCGCGCTCGGGGTCGCGGCGGTCATCGTCATCTTCTTCGGCGTCTACGGCTACTTCGTCGAGTCGCTGATCCGGATCGGGTTCTCGGTCTATCAGGTGCTGGCCGTGCTGGGCGCGATCTTCGTGGTGATGGCGATCGACATCCCGATGTTCAAGGGCGCCCGCTCCACCGGCGCGATCCGCTGGGGCACGATCGCGCCGCGCTCGCAGTACGTGCTGATCTTGCTAGCGGTGACCTTCACCTGGCTCATGGGCCTGATGGGCTTCGCGCGCTCGGGCATCCGCCAGTACTGGCACGTCTACGGCGTCATGCGCGACAACTCGGTCGACGCGGTCACGCCGGCGATCGGGTACGCGGCCAACATGATCACCGTGGTCACGATCGCGTTCTTCGCGCTCGTCCTGTTCATCTTCTGGCTCGGCGGTCTCGGCGAGAAGGGCGGGGCCGAGGCGCACGGCCACGCTGCGCCGGTCATCGCCGGCGGCAGCGGCCGCGAACACTAGCCGATGCGCCTCCCGGTCGCGGTGAAGGTCGGTGTGTTCGCGCTGGTCGTGATGGGCACCTACACGTACTACGCGAACTCGATTCCGCAGATCCAGTCCAAGCCTCCGGCGGAGCTGTCGCTCGAGGGCGGCAACGTGACGACGGCCCAACTCGTGAAGGCCGGCGAAGAGATCTTTCACACCAAAGGAACGTGCGAGATCTGCCACCGCATCGGCCAGAAGGGGACCCGCGCCCCCGACCTCGCCGGCGTCGGCGCGCGGGCCGCCAAGACGAAGCCGGGCATGAGCGGCAAGCAGTACATCATCGAGTCACTGCTGCAACCGGGTGCCTACATCGTCGAGGGGTACCCGAACATCATGCCCCAGGTCGACAAGCCGCCGATCGCGCTCAACCGCTCCGAGGTCTGGGCGCTGGCCGCGTTCCTGGAGTCCCTGGGCGGCAACGTCGACGTCACGCTCGACGACATCCCGAAGACCGCTGGCGCTGCCGCCGGCGGGGGCGCGCCGGCTGAGATCAAGCTCCCGGGTGACCCGAAGGCCGGCGAGGTGGTCTTCAGCACCAAGGGCGGCTGCATCGCGTGCCACAAGGCGGGCAAGATCGGCGCCTCGCCGGTCGGTCCGGATCTCTCGCAGATCGCGAAGATCCAGACCCCCGACTACATCATGAAGAAGATCCTCGATCCCGCCGGCTCGGGAACCGTGTCGGGCTTCCCCAAGGGCGTGATGCCGCCGATGTTCGGCCAATCGCTGACGGCGAAGGAGTACATGGACCTGGTCTCGTTCCTGCTGACGCTCAAGTGACGCCATGAACCTCCTTCGCTCGCGCTTCGCGCAGGCCGTCCTGGTGCTCGTGCTCGCGTTCGTGATCCTGCGCTTCGGCATCCGGCCGGCGGCGCCGTGGAGCGTGCTGACGCTCTACATGTCGATCGTGCTCCTGGCCGTGCTGGTGTACGTCTCGTCGGACTCCGACTCGTGGCGCGACTTCATGCGGCCGATCCGGTCGACTCTGGTCGCGCCCGACAAGCGCCTCACACGGCTTGTGCTCTTGATCGTCGTGCCGCTCCTGCTCGGCTACTACGCCTACACGCAGGCCGCGGCCAAGTCGCAGGCGCCGCCCGAGCTGCGCGCCGTCCATCCCGCGCCGCCCGGGTCCATCCAGTTCCGCGGCAAGGAGATCCAGATCACCGGGCTCGACAATCCGCTCCGCAAGGATCAGGCGGCATTCAAGAAGCACGTCGCGGCGGGCGCCGAGATCTACATCCGCAACTGCATGTACTGCCACGGCGACAACCTCGACGGCAAGGGCCACTACGCCTACGGCTTCAACCCGCCGCCGGCGAACTTCCAGGACCCGGGCACGATCGCGATGCTCCAGGAAGCGTTCCTCTTCTGGCGGATCTCCAAGGGCGGTCCCGGGCTGCCGAAGGAGTCGACGCCCTGGAACTCGGTCATGCCGGCGTGGGAAGACCGCCTGACCGAGGAGCAGATCTGGCAGGTCATCATGTACCTCTACGATGCGACGGGGCAGCAGCCGCGGCGCTGGGAGACGGCGCATTGAGGCCCGGCGTGCTGGCGGTCGTCGTCGGCGCGCTGCTCGTCATCGGAATCCCGTCGCTCGTCGCCGCGCAGGCGGGTGACGCGACGGCCGGCAAGGCCGTGTACGAGCTCAAGTGCATGGGTTGCCACGGCGACAAGGGCGACGGCAAGGGGGCCGCCGCCGAGCTCCTGATGCCCCGGCCGCGCGACTTCACGTCGGGCCTCTACAAGATCCGGACGACGGCGAACAAGGTTCCGACGGACCAGGACCTCTTCCGCATCATCACCGACGGGATGCCCGGCACGTCGATGCCGTCGTGGGCGGTGCTGCCCGACAGAGACCGCTGGAATCTGGTCGCGTACATCAAGGCGTTCGCGGCGGACAAGTTCAAGGAGGCGCCCAAGAAGCTCGAACTGCCCAAGGAGGTCGCCTCGTCGGCGGAGTCGATCAAGCGCGGCAAGGAGATGTTCGAGGCGATCGAGTGCCACAAATGCCACGGCACCGAGGGCCGCGGCGACGGCCCATCGCGCGCGGAGCTGAAGGACGAGTGGGGCCATCCGATCGCGCCGGCGAACCTCACCAAGCGGTGGACGTTCCGCGGCGGCGCGTTTCGGACCGAGATCGCCACGCGGCTCGCCGCCGGCGTCCTCGGCACGCCGATGCCCACGTTCATCGACAGCGTCGAGAAGCCCGAGGACATCTGGCACCTGACGAACTTCATCCTGTCGCTCGGCCCTGACTCGCCCCACTACGCGACGCTCGTCGGGGTCACCGCGGTGTCGGACGCGATTCCCGACGATCCCAACGCCGACTTCTGGAAGAAGCTCACGCCGAACAACATCCCGCTCATGGGTCAGGTGATCGTCGACCCGCGGAACTTCAACCCGGCGATCGATCTCGTCTCGGTGCGCGCGGTCTACAACGACAGGGAGATCGCGTTTCACTTGACGTGGGACGATCCGACCCAGTCGACTGACGATCCCGGCAAGAAGCTCTACGCCGACGCGATCTCGCTGCAGTTCCCCCCGCAGCCCTCGTCGGGCTCCGAGCGGCCCTACTTCTTGATGGGCGACGCCTCCGACGCCGTGTACCTCCTGCGCTGGGAGGGCGGCAAGGGCGTGACCGAGTCGACGGCGAACGGCCCGACGAAGATCGCGGCGATCCCGGGCGCGGAGGCCACCGGTAAAGCGGTCTACGCCAGCGGCCAGTACCGCCTCGTGATGAAGCGCGCGCTCGTCTCCAAGGACGCGACGCGCCCGACGTTCACGCCCAAGGCCTTCATGCCGGTCGCGTTCCAGGCGTGGGACGGCGGCGCGGGGGAGACCGGCGCCAGGATGTCATTGACCTCATGGTACTATCTGCGGCTGGAGGAGCCGCAGTCGAGCCGCCGTTTCGTCATTCCTCCGGTCGTCGCAATCCTCACATTGGCGGTGATGCTGCTCGTGGTGCGAGTAGCGAATAGACGGGCATGACCCGAACTCAGGAGGATCAAGGGCAATGCGCAAGGTAATCGGAACGCTTCTGGCGATCGCGCTCGTGACGGGCGTCGCCCTCGTCGCCAACCGCCCCGGACCGGCCGGCGCGCAAGGCGGCGGCACGATCGAGGCGACGGTGACGTACGCCGGCGCGCCGGTCGTCGAGAAGCTCAAGGTGAACAAGGACACCGAAAAGTGCGGGACCGAGGCGTCCATCGAGAAGGTCGTGGTCGGCGCCAACAAGGGCCTGGCCAACGCGGTCGTGTCCGTCCCGGGCGCCAAGGGCGTGCCGAAGGCGGTGAAGACGACGGTCGACCAGCACGGCTGCAAGTTCGTGCCGCACGTCACGGCGATGACGCCGGGCGAGCTCGACCTCAAGAACTCCGACGACATCCTGCACAACATCCATACGTACTCGACGGCGAACCCGTCCATCAACAAGGCGCAGCCGAAGTTCAAGAAGGTGATGACCGAGAAGTTCGAGAAGCCGGAGATGATCAAGCTTACCTGCGACGTGCACAGCTGGATGCTCGGGTGGGTGGCCGTCATGCCGAACCCGTTCTTCGGCGTGACCGGCGCCGACGGCACCGCCAAGATCGAGAACGTGCCGCCCGGCAAGTACACCGTCGAGGCATGGCACGAGACGCTCGGCAAGCAGACGAAAGAGGTCGAGGTCAAGGCCGGGCAGGCCACGAAGGTTGCGATCGAGATGAAGAAGTAAGAGCCAGGAGGCTCTGCGAGCATGCTTGACTGGTGGTTGCCGGAGAACGTTTCGACCTACGGCCGGGAGATCGACTGGCTCTTTCATCTCATCTACTACATCACCGGCGTCACGTTCATCCTGGTCTTCGTCACGATGCTGGCGTTTCTGGTGATGTACCGGGATCGCCCGGGCCGCAAGGCGCGCTACACGCACGGCAATACCACCCTCGAGATCGTCTGGACGGTGGTGCCGGCGCTGATCCTGGTCATCCTCACGCTGTTGAGCGTCCCGGCGTGGTCGAAGATCAAGATGACGATGCCCGACACGGACTTCGTCGTCCAGGTCACCGCCAAGCAGTTCAACTGGCAGGTGACCTATCCCGGCCCCGACGGCAAGTTCGGCACGGAAGACGACAAGACCTTGCTGGACGAGATGCACGTGCCCGTCAACAAGGTGGTCCGCGTCATCCTGAAGTCCCAGGACGTCATCCACAGCTTCTTCGTCCCGCAGTTCCGGATGAAGCAGGACGCGGTCCCGGGCCGCGAAATTAGACAGTGGTTCGAGGCGACCAAGCCTGGCAAGTACGAGTGGCCGTGCGCTGAACTCTGCGGCTTCGGCCACTCGGGCATGCGCGGCTGGATCTACGTCCACCCCCCCGACGAGTATGGGAAGTGGGCGGCGGAGAACCTGACGGCAGCGGCGCCGGCCGCGGCCGACGCCAAGCCGGAGGAAACGCCCAAGAAAGAGGAGAAAGCCAAGAAATGAGCGCCTCCAGCGCGACCGCTCACGCGCACGTCGAGCACGCCGCCCACCACGAGCTCAGCTTCGTGCGTACCTATATCTTCTCGACCGACCACAAGATGATTGCGCGACAGTTCCTGTTCATGGGGCTCTTCATGATGGTGATCGGCGGGCTGCTCGCACTGATCGTGCGCTGGCAGCTCGCCTGGCCCGAGACGGCCGTACCCGGCCTCGGCGGCATCCTCAAGGAGACGGGCGGCATCCTCGAGCCGAGCACCTACAACATGGCGTTCACGATGCATGCCACGATCATGATCTTCTTCGTGATCATGCCGATCCTGGCGGGGGCCTTCGGGAACTTCTGCATCCCGCTCATGATCGGGGCGCGTGACATGGCGTTTCCGTTCCTCAACATGCTGTCGTTCTGGGTGACGTTCTCCGCCGGCCTCATCATGCTCTCCGGCTTCTTCGTGGAAGGCGGCCACGCGGCCGCGGGCTGGACGTCTTACGCACCCCTCTCGGCGGTGCCGTCGTACACCGGCGTGAACTGGGGCCAGAACATCTGGTGCATCAGCCTGTTCATCATGGGCGTCGGCTCCATGATGGGGTCGATCAACTACATCACGACGATCATCAACATGCGGGCGCCGGGCATGCGGCTCTTCCGGATGCCGCTGGTGGTCTGGTCGCTCTTCATCACGGCGATCCTGCTCCTGCTGGCCCTGCCGGTGCTCACCTCGGGCGTCGCGATGCTCCTGTTCGACCGCACGCTCGGCACCAGCTGGTTCCGCCCCTCGGGCGGCGGCGAGCCGCTCCTGTGGCAGCACCTCTTCTGGTACTTCGGCCACCCGGAGGTCTACATCCTGATCCTGCCGGCCATGGGTATCGCCTCCGAGATCCTGCCGGTGTTCTGCCGCAAGCCGATCTTCGGCTACCACGCGATGGCCTTCTCGATGATCGGTATCGCGTTCCTGTCCTGGATCGTCTACGGCCACCACATGTTCGTCAGCGGCATGAGTCCGGCGCTCGGGATGGCCTTCACGGTCACCACGATGATCATCGCGGTGCCCTCGGCCATCAAGACGTTCAACTGGCTGGGGACGCTCTGGGGCGCGCGAATACAGTTCACGGTCCCCATGTTGAACTCGCTCGCGTTCGTCTCGATGTTCGTCATCGGCGGGCTCTCGGGCATCTTCATGGCCTCGACGCCGGTCGACATCTACATCCAGGACACGTACTTCATCGTCGCGCACATCCACTACGTCGTCTTCGGCGGCTCGATCTTCGGCGCGTTCGCCGCGATCTACTTCTGGTTCCCGAAGATGTTCGGCCGCATGATGAACACCGCGCTCGGCCACCTGCACTTCTGGCCGACGTTCGTGTTCTTCAACCTGACCTTCTTCCCGATGCACATCATCGGGGTCGGCGGCCAGATGCGGCGCATCTACAACCCGATGCAGTACGAGTTCCTCCAGCACCAGCAACACTGGAACGTATTCATCACCTACAGCGCGCTGCTCCTCGGCATCTCCCAGATCCCGTTCGTCGTCAACTTTTTCTGGTCCTTGTTCGCGGGCAAGAAGGCGCCGTTGAACCCCTGGAACTCGAACACGCTCGAGTGGACGGCGGCGTCGCCCCCGCCGCACCTGAACTGGGGCGCGACCTTGCCGACGGTGTATCGCGGCCCCTACGAGTACAGCTCACCGGAGTCGCGGGAAGATTTCTTGCCGCAATCCACGCCCCCCGTCGGGGCGGCCGGAGCGCGGCGACACTGATCGAAGGGCGACCGGTGGCCTATCGTCTGGCGCTCGCCACCCTGGCCGCGACGTGTGTGCTCATCCTCCTCGGGGGACTGGTCACGAACACGGGGGCGGCCCTCGCGGTGCCCGACTGGCCGAGCACGTTCGGCCACAACATGGTGCTGTTTCCCTGGTCGCGGATGGTAGGCGGCATCCTCTACGAGCACAGCCATCGGCTGATGGGCGCGCTCGTCGGCCTGCTTACCCTGGCACTGGCCGGGGCGCTGTGGCGTGAGGGCGGCCGGTTGCGGAGGCTCGGGCTCCTCGCCGTGGCCGCCGTCGTCGCGCAGGGGGTGCTGGGCGGCCTCCGCGTCGTTCTTCTCGAGGATACGCTGGCGATCTTCCACGGGTGCCTGGCCCAGGCCTTCTTCGCGCTGCTCGCGGTGATCGCGCTCTTGACCGCTCCACGCGGGCGGGTGGCCGCCTCGCCGATCCAGCCCGCGCTGAAGGGCTTGGCCGTGCTCGCGGCCGTCCTCGTCTACGTGCAGATCGTGTTCGGCGCGCTCCTCACCCACGCCGGACGCATCGATCTACACCTGGCAGGGGCGCTCCTCGTGCTCGTCTTCGTCCCGATCGTGGCCGCTCAGCTTCGTCGAACCGGCGACGCGGTGGCGGCGCCGATCTCGGGCCTCGTGAGCGTCCTGATCGGCCTCCAGCTTCTGCTGGGGATCGGGAGCTTCCTGGCGAGGTTCTCGTCGATCTGGATACCGGGCGAGCAGCTCACGGTGACCGCGTTGCCGGTGGCCCATCGCCTGGTCGGCAGCCTCATCCTCGCCGGCACCGTCGTCCTCGCCGTCCGGGTGTTTGTTGTAGCGGAGTCCGTGAGGCCGGCTCAGACCGAGGGTGGCCTGAGAGAGGAGCGGGCCGGATCATTTGTAGCGGGGCCCGTGAGGCCGGCTCAGACCGAGGGTGGCCTCGAAGAGGGGCGGGCCGGCTCCGTAGCGCCCGGTCAACCGGGTCCGGTGGGAAGGCGCTCGTGACCCCGCCCGCGCTCGAGACGGCGCGCGTATCGACCGAAGCGATCGTGGTCGCGCTTCCACGCGAGCGCCGTCGCGTCGCCGCCGATCTGATCGCGCTCACGAAGCCGCGCGTCGTCCTGATGGTGCTGGTGACGACCGTCGTCGGATACTACGTGGGACTCACGGGCGCACCGGACTACCTTCGGCTCGTGCACCTCCTGGTCGGTACGATGCTGGCGGCCGGCGGCACGCTCGCGCTCAACCAGTACTGGGAGCGAGACGTGGACGCCCGGATGGACAGAACGCGAGTGCGGCCGCTGCCGGACGGTCGGCTGTCGCCGCTCGAGGCGCTCGTGTTCGCCGGCGCGGTCACGATCGCCGGCCTCGGCTACCTCGGCGCGTTCGTCGGCTCGCTTGCCTTGCTGGTGACCGCGGCGACGACCGGGCTCTATCTCTTCGCCTACACCCCGCTCAAGCTGCGGACGCCGTTGTGCACGATCGTGGGCGCGGTGCCCGGTGCGCTGCCGCCCGTGACGGGCTGGGTGGCCTCCCACGAGAGCTTCGGGCTCGGCGCCTGGGTCCTGTTCGGCATCCTGTTCCTCTGGCAGCTGCCGCACACGCTCGCCATCGCGCGCCTCTACCGCGACGACTACGCTCGCGCCGGCGTCCGCCTCCTTCCGGTGGTCGATGCGGAAGGCACCTCGACCGAGCGGCAGATCGTCACCGGCTGCCTGGCGCTGCTCGCGGTCAGTCTGCTCCCGACCTTGATCGGCCTGGCGGGCCCGATCTATTTCGTCGGAGCTTTCGTGCTCGGCACGGCCTTCGTCGCGCTCGGGGCACGGCAGGCGCTGTGGCCGTCGGCCGGCGCGGCCCGGCGCGTCCTGGTCGCGTCGCTGCTCTATCTGCCGGTCCTGCTCGCCTTGCTGGCCTTGGACAAGGTATGACCAGCGACGCCCGCAATCGCCAGACGCTTCGCATCCTCCTCACGATCGTCGCGGCGCTGATCGTCTCGGCGTTCCTCATCGGGATCCGCTGGTGACGACCCTCACCGTCGACCGGCCGAGGCGCACCAACGGCCACATCCCGCCGCCGCCACCGCCGACGGGAGGTGGCGACGGCCCTGACCGGGAGCCCGGGCCACGCCGGCCGCTGCTCGACAACGTCCGGCTCGCGATGCTGTTCCTGATCTGCGGCGAGGTCATGTTCTTCGGGGGGTTGGTCTCGGCGTTCCTCGTGTTGCGGGTGACGGCGGCGCAGTGGCCGCCCCCGCTGCAGCCCCGCTTGCCCGTCGGCGTGACCGGCGTCAACACGCTGGTGCTGCTCGCCTCGAGCGTCGCGATGGTGGCGGCCAGCCGCGCACTCGGGCGCGACGACACGCGCACGCTGGTGCGCCGTCTCCTCCTGGCCGCAGGGCTCGGCCTCGCATTCTTGCTCGTGCAGGGCTACGAGTGGATTCGCCTCGTCAGCTACGGGTTGACGGTCTGGTCGGGCGCCTACGGCACGACGTTCTACACCCTGATCGGGATGCACGCGGCGCACGTGGTCACGGCGGTCACCTGGGTCGGAGTCACCGCGTGGCTCGCCGCCCGCGGGCGGTTCGCCGACGGGCGGACTGGCGCCATGCGCGCGTGCGCGATCTACTGGCACTTCGTCGTCGCGCTGTGGCCGGTCCTGTACGTGGCGGTGTATCTCGTATGAAAGCCGCGGCCTTCGTGGGGCTGGCCCTGAGCCTGGCGCCGAGCTCGGCGTGGGCGTGTGCCTCGTGCATCTCCACGCCGTTCGGCGACCAGACCTATACCTGGCCGTACCTCGGCCTCATCCTGCTGCCGTTCGGGCTGATCGCCGCGATCGTCGGAATTCTCGGCTATCACGCCGGCTATCGCCCGCGGACCCTCGTGCGGCGCCTCGTGGCGCACTTCGCCGCAAAAGACGATCCTCAGATCATCAAGGAGACGACATGAGTCAGGCAGCCTCGATACACGGGGCGGTCGAGCCCGCCGAGTCGCCGCTCACCCCCGAAAGCTGGGGCAAGCTCGGCATGTGGATCTTCCTGGCGGGCGATGCCGTCGGCTTCGGCACCTTGCTCGCCGGCTACGGCGCGATGCGGGCGACCAGCGCCGACTGGCCCTCGCCGTACGATGTCCTCGGCATCAACCTGACGGCCCTCATGACCTTCTTGCTCATCTGCTCGAGCGTCACGATGGTGAAGGCGCTCGAGTGGCTGGGCAAAGGCGACAAGATCCGGGCGCAGAACTTTCTCTTCTACACGGCGCTCGGCGGCGCGATCTTCGTCAGCCTGCAGGCCTACGAGTGGACGCACCTGATCCATCGCGGTCTGCACATCAACGGCAACCCGTGGGGCGCCTCGCTCTTCGGCACCTCGTTCTTCCTCGTCACCGGCTTCCACGGCCTGCACGTCACCGGCGGCGTGATCTATCTGCTCTCGATCTTGAGGGTCGTCGCCAAGCGCCCGCAGCCCGCAGCCAGCTACAATGCGGTCGAGATCGCCGGCCTCTACTGGCACTTCGTCGACCTCGTCTGGATCATGGTGTTCACCTTCATGTACCTCCTGTAGGGGGAAGCGATGGCGACGACCGAGCACAAGCATCCCAACTACATGGCGATCTTCTGGTATCTCGCGATCCTCACCGTGGTCGAGATCGCGGTGATCTACATGCCGCTGGCGAAATTCACGATCGGCGTGCTGCTCTGCGCGCTGGCTCTCGGCAAGGCGACGCTGGTCGCGATGTATTTCATGCACCTCAAGTTCGAGACGCGGACCCTCGGCATGGTCGCGGTCACGCCGCTCGTGATCGCCACCTTGCTGATCTTCGTGCTGTTGCCCGACGGGTTCGCCGTCATGAAGAAGACGGTCGGCGTCAAGGCGTCCACGACCGAGCCCGCGAAGCACTGAGTGCGCGGTTCTGAGGCCGGCAGCACGGTGAGCCATGGAATCGGAGCGGCCGGCCAGTCGGATCGTGCGGGCGCTAGGCCGGGCGATCCGCTTGCGCTGTCCCCGCTGCGGAGCGACCCCGCTCTTCCGTGGATGGTTCCGGATGGCGGAGGCGTGCGCGCTCTGTGGTCTCCGGTTCGAGCGGGCGCAGGGCTACTTCGTCGGCGCGATCTACGTCAACTACGCGGTGACGGTCATCCTCGCGATCGGCGGATTCTTTCTGCTGTGGGCCGGGCTCGGGCTCTCCACGGGCGCTCAGCTCGCGGTGCTGGTGCCGATCGTGGTCGTCTTCCCGCTGTGGTTCTTCCGCTACAGCCGGAGTCTCTGGCTCGCGCTCGAGTGGTCGCTCAACCGCGAGCCTTGATATGTCCCCGGGCGGCCCTCGCCGCGGTGTTCCTGCTCCTGGTCGGGGCGCCGTGTCTCGCCTACGAGGTGGCCACGGTGCAGGACGGCGGCACCGTCACGGGCACCGTGAAGTTCGTCGGCACGCCACCGAAGCTCGACCCGATCCCCGTGAACAAGAACCGGGACGTCTGCGGCGAGCACAAGCCGGTCGAGGCCCTGGTGCTCTCCGCGGACCGGGGGGTCAAGGGCAGCGTCATCCTGATCGAGGGCGTCGCGCGCGGCAAGAAGGGCGGCGGCGACGTCGTGCTCGACAACAACCAGTGCGTCTTCGTGAGCCACGTGACGGCGGTCGGTTTGAAAGATAAGGTGGCGATCCGGAACTCCGATCCGATCCTGCACAACACCCACGGCTTCCTCGGCGCGCCGACCGTGTTCAACGTCGCGCTGCCGACCAAGGGCCAGATGATCGAAGTCACGAAGTATCTCAAGAAGCCGGGCGTGGTCCGCGTGCTCTGCGACGCGCATCCGCACATGTCGGCGTGGATGATCGTGCACGACAGCCCGTACTTCGCCGTGACCGACGACCGCGGCGCGTTCCGGATCACCGACGCCCCGCCGGGGACCTACAAGGTCACGATGTGGCACGCCGGCTTCCGACCCAAGGGCGCCGACAAGGACGGGCGGGTGTTGTACGACGAGCCGAAGACGGTGACACGCGAGGTCACGGTCGCGCCGAAGGCGGCCGCGACGGTCGATTTCGAGCTGAAGTAGCAGGCATTCGGTCGTGCGCGCTGCAGGTCGTCGGGGCTTCCCCGCCGGCCGTGGCGCGCCTATAGATAGAGGGGGACGTCATGTTCAAGCACATCTGCGTACCGGTAGACAACTCGGACTGCTCGAACCGCGCGATCGAGCTGGCGGTCGAGCTGGGCCGGACGTGCGGCGCCAGGCTCACGGGCGTGCACGTGTACGCGGCGCGGCTGCATGACTACCGGTTCAAGCAGATGGAGTACACGCTGCCCGAGGAGTACAAGGACGAGAACGAGCTCGAGCGCCAGCGGAAGATCCACGACTCGCTGATCGCGATGGGCCTGCAGCTCATCTCCGAGTCGTATCTGGACGTGATGGCGAAGAAGGCCGCCGAGGCCGGGCTCGACTTCGAGCCCAAGATGATCGACGGCAAGCACTACAAGGTCCTGATCGAGGACTGCCTCGCGTCCGACTACGACCTGGTCGTCATGGGCGCCCTCGGCATGGGCGCGGTGAAGGACAGCCAGATCGGCTCGGTCACCGAGCGGTTCGTCCGCCGCGTGACGCGCGACACCTTGATCGTGCGCAACGCCGACGCCTTGAAGGATCGAGAGGGCGCGATCGTCGTCTGCCTCGACGGCTCGCCGCAGTCGTTCAACGGCCTCAAGCTCGGCATCGGACTCGCGGCGGCGCTCCACCGGCCGCTCCAGGCGGTGGCGGTATACGACCCCTATCTCCACTACGCGATGTTCAACGGGATCGTCGGCGTGCTCAACGAGAAGGCCTCGAAGATCTTCCGCTTCAAGGAGCAGGAGCAGCTGCACGAGGAGATCATCGACACCGGCCTCGCCAAGATCTACCAGTCGCACCTCGAGATCGGCCGCAAGCTCGCCGCCGACGCCGGTGTCGAGCTGGCCATCACGCTCCTCGACGGCAAGTGCTTCGAGAAGATCCTGACCTTCGCCCGCAAGGAACAGCCCTGGCTCCTCATCCTGGGCCGGGTGGGCGTCCACTCCGACGAGAACGAGACGGACCTCGGCTCCAACACCGAGAACATCCTGAGACTAGCGCCGTGCAACGTCCTCCTCACGGGCGGCCGGTTCTACCCGCCGCTCGACGTGAAGGCCGAGGAGATCATCTCGTGGACCGAGGAGGCGGAGGCGCGGATGGAGCGGGTGCCGCCTCAGGTCAAGGGGGTCGCTCGGACCGCGCTCTTGCGCTACGCGATCGAGCAGGGGCACACCGTCATCACCAACAAGGTGATCGACGAGGCGATGGCGATCTTCATGCCGACGCGCATGGCCGAGCGCATGCAGATCCTGGCCGAGGACGTCGCGGTGGCGAAGCTGCGCGCCGAGGCTCAGCCGGCGACGGCGATCTGCTCCGTCTGCGGCTACACGGTCAAGGGACCGAACCCCGTGGTCACGTGCCCGGTGTGCAAAGCCGCCGCCGACAAGTTCCAGATCATCTCGAAGGAAGCGGTTGAAGCGATCGCGACCCAGGAGGGCGGGGTCGAGGCCGAGGAGTCGATGCCGGGCGTGCAGGTGAAATGGTCCGCGGAGGCGCGCGACGCCCTGCGCGAGGTGACCGACGCGTACCTCCGGCGCCGCGCGAAGGCGCGGGTCGAGAAGTACGCCCGCTCGCGGAAGATCCCGGTGATCACCTGTCAGCTCGCGCTGCCGATGATCGAGGAGACTGTCGGGCGCGAGAAGCTCGGCGCCGGCTGGGACACCCTGCTCGCGAAGACGAAGTTCGAGCCGGCCGACCTGCCGGGCATCGCCTCGAGCGACAGCGGCACCGGCTTCTCGTGGACCGAGGACGCGACGGCGCGGCTCAATCGCGTCCCGGCCGGGTTCATGCGCGACATGACCCGCGAAGAAGTTGAGCGCGTCGCCGCTTCCAAAGGCGTGACCACCATCGATCTCGCTGTGTGCGAAGAGGGCATCGGGCATGCGCGCGAGACCATGAACGAAGTGATCGCCGGGTACGTGTCGAACAAGAAACCGCGATAGGCGTGGGAGGCGGGGAGGGGGCGGGGGTGCCTCCCGGGATCCGACTGCTGCTCGGCGCGGTCGGCCAAGTTTCATGCTTCGCGTGACTGCAGCGCTGACTACACGGATCCCGGGAGGCACCCCCGCCCCCTCCCCACCTCCCACGTCTACCCTGATCTCGGCTGCCCGCCACACGTCATCCGTCACAGGTAGCCGACCGTGACCGAGTCCATCTCCCCGCGCGCCGCGGAGCCCGCTGCGGGCACGAGTGGAGGCGCGGTGTCGCCGTATACGGCGTATAGCGTGTCGTGGAATCTGACTCGGCGGTGCAATCTCGAGTGCTCGCACTGCTACATGTCAGCGTTCGCGGGCGCCGATACGCGGGGCGAGCTGTCCACCGACGAATGCCGGCGGGTGATGGACGAGATCGCCCGCGTCAACCCGAACGTCTTCCTGATCCTCACCGGCGGCGAGCCGCTCTTGCGGAAGGACATCTGGGACATCGCGGCCTACGCCGCGGAGAAGCGATTCACGACGGTGCTCGGCACCAACGGCGTGCTCCTGCGCGAGCGGGAGGCGCGGGCGATGCGGGAGCACGGCGTCCTCGGCGCCTCGATCAGCCTCGACTCGATCGACCGCGCCAAGCACGACGCGTTCCGCCATCTCCCGGGCTCCTGGGACGGCGCGGTGCGGGCCACCCGCGTGCTGACCGACGCCGGACTCGATTTCTCGCTTCACATGTCGGTGACCGACTGGAACGTGGGCGAGGTGCCCGCGATGATCGACCTGGCGCGCGAGCTCGGCGCCAAGGTGCTGAACTTCTTCTTCCTGGTTCGGACCGGGCGCGGCAAGGACCTCACCGACATCGATCCCGCGGCCTACGAGCGCATCTTGACTTACCTCGCGAAGGTGCAGGGGGTCGGCGGGGGGCCGCCGTCCTTCGTGAGGACGCTCCTCGGGCTGGGCGAGCGGCGTCCCGCGAGCGGCGCGGAGGCGTTCGAGGATCCGTGGTCGACACCGGTGGGCAAGAGCGACGGGCTCCTCATCCGGGCGAAGTGTGCCCCACACTTCCGGCGCGTCCTCTACGAGATGAACCCGTCCTCGCCGCTGCTCCGCAACTACGCCCACGGCTCGTGTCCGGCCGGCAAGTACTACTGTCGCATCACGCCGGAAGGCGACGTCACGCCGTGCCCGTACATGCCGGTCACGGCCGGGAACCTGCGTGAGCGATCCTTCGCCGACCTGTGGCGCGACGCGCCGGTGTTCGGTGACCTGCGCGACCCCAAGCTCGGCGGGCGCTGCGGCGCCTGCGAGTTCTCGAAGATCTGCGGCGGGTGCCGCTGCCGCGCGTACGCGACCCACGGCGATTACCTCGCGGAGGATCCCGCGTGCGGCTACCAGCCCGGTGCCCACGGCGGCGCCACGATCGATCTGCCGGCGTCGCTGACGTTCGGGCTCCCGGTCGACTACCAGCTTGTCTGGGACGAGGACGCGCGCGCGCGCCTGCAGGCCATCCCGTCGTTCGCGCGCGGCATGGTGATCAAGGCGGTCGAGGCCTACGCGCGCGGACGAGGCGAGAGCACGATCACGAAGGAGCTCCTCGCTGACGTCCGCTCGAAGTGGGGCTCCCGATTCCGGCCTCCGTCGTGATGGATCGGTTCCGCCTCGCGGCCCGGGCGTATCTGGTCTACGGGGTGGTCTACTGGCTCGGCGGTTTCTACCTCGCCACGCAGGGAGTCGGCGTCCGCGGCGGACGCATGATGCAAGCGGGCGTGGTGTGGATCGTCCTCGGCCTGGTGCTCGTGGTCTTCATCCCGTATCTGCTCGCGCAGCGCCGAGCCTGGTTCGAGCGCTGGATCCTCTCGCGCCGCGACTTCGCGCGCGTGCTCACGGCATTCATGGCCGTGCGGGCCTGGCATGTGCTGAAGGTCGCGCTGCGCCCCGAGACCGCCAGCGTGACGGCGCCCTGGGGCGGCGAGGTGACCTTTCGTGTCGGCGCGATCGTGTTCGTGATCGTCACCGTGGCCGCGCTCCTCGTGATCGGTCGCGGCGCCTGGGCGAAGGAGGCCGCGTGAAGCGCTACAAGGACATCGCGGGAGATGGCGGTTCGAACATCGCGGGGCAGGTCGAGGCGCAGCAGGGCCGGCTCAAGCAGAGGCTCGAGTCGGTCCGCGCCGTCGTGGCCATCGTGTCGGGCAAGGGCGGCGTCGGGAAGTCAGCGCTCACCGCGAATCTCGCCTGCTGCTTCGCGCTCGACGGCTGGAAGGTGGGCGTCCTCGACGCGGACCTCAACGGCCCGACCCAGGCCAAGGTGCTGGGCGTGCGCGGCCGGCGGCTCGTCATCGCCGACGGCGTCGTCGAGCCCCCGTCCACGGAGCTGGGCGTGAAGGTGATGTCGATGGACCTGTTGCTGCCCACGGACGCCGCTCCGCTCACCTGGGATGCGCCGATCCAGGACGAGGCGCACACGTGGCGGGGCGCCATGGAGGCCAACGCGCTGCGCGAGTTCCTGGCGGACACCAACTGGGGAGCCCTGGACGTGCTGCTGCTCGATCTCCCGCCCGGCACCGACCGGCTTTCCACGATCGCCTCGCTCGTGCCCTCGCTCTCGGGGATCGTCGTGGTGACGATCCCGTCCGATGTGTCGCACCTGGTGGTGCGGCGGTCGATCACCGTGGCGGCGAACACGCGCGCGCCCGTGCTCGGGCTTGTGGAGAACATGGCCGGTCTCTTCATGGGGCCCGACGGGGCCAAGCTCGCGGCCGACGCGGGCATCCCGTTCCTCGGAAGCGTGCCCTTCGATCAGGCGCTCGCCGTCGCGTGCGACCAGGGCGACCCGTTCGTCGCCAGCGCGGCGGAGCGCGCCTGCGCGATAGCCCTCAGAGGGATCGCTGACGGAATCCGCACGGCCCTGGCGGCGCGCCCGGCCTGAGCACGCCGGACAAAAAAGACCCCGGAAACGTCTCCGTCTCCGGGGCCTCGGCGAATTCGGGAGGCTCGCTCAGGGGCAGGTGACTCTCGGGTCCGGCGTGTATCCAGCCACTTTGTACGTGAGCATGAAATCATCGGCCCACGCCTTCGGCTTGATGACCCCGAGCTTGGTCTCGCCGTCCCACGCGATCACATGCGCGCCCTCGGCGAGCTGCGCAATGCTTGCGCGGCCCCGCAGGAAGTCCGCGACCAGCGGCTTCGGGATGAAGGCCGCCGCCGTCTCCATGATGGCAGGCTGGCCGCTCGCGGGCTCGGCCTTCAGCCAGCTCGCGATCACGGTGAAGCCGTCGAGGTTCGGCTCCTTGAGCAGGTCGTTCGTGGCCATCGAGCGCAGGAGGTGGGGAACGTAGCGCGAGAACATCGACGAGACGCGGTCCTGAACGCTGAGCCGGGTGAATTCCGGGGCCGGCTGCTGATCGACGTTGACGTTCAGGGACAGGTAGCGGGTATCGCCGTCGATGTGCTTGGGCTTGTAGAAGCCGATACCTTCCGGCTTCACGTCCAGCCACGGCATGCAGTGGTAGATCTTCGCGTTGAGGTCGCGAAGAGTTCCCTGGTACTTCTGGCCGAGCGCGCGTCCCCTGTCCGACGTGTATCGATCGGGCTGCAGAACCCGATCGGCCGGGGCGTCGGCGGCCGACGCCGGGCTTCCGGAAAGGGTCAGGGTCGCGGCCGCGGCCAGGGAAGCAAATGCGCGTCCGAGCTTTATGTTTATCATGTGTGACATACGTGGCATGTGCCATGCCAGTCGGGAGTGGCCGCTAAGCCTTTGGATCACCAAAGGTTCCTCAGCCTCCTCCGGAACACCCCAGGCGCAAACTGCCCCCTGATCCGTCAGGCGGGTGCCTGGGTGACCGGGGCATCACCCTACCTCTCGAGGATCTGATCCTGATTGACCGTGACGGCCTTGCCGAACCAGTTCTGGCTCTGGGCCATCGCGACGTCCTGCCGCGTCACGGTTGGCGAGCTGCCGGCGCGATTCTTCATCGAGAAGTCGAAGTGCTCCTTCGACGCGAAATGGCTCGTGTTCGAGCGCCAGGTCTGCCACTCCTCGCCCGAAGCGCAGCCACCGGCCAGCAGGAGTGCGGTTCCGATCACGAGCGAACGCCAGTGCTTCCCGTGCATGGTGTGATCCTCCTCAGGAAGTCGGACTGCGCGCCATCGTACCGTCGCGTCGGGAGCCGGTCAATCAGCCGTTCGTGCTAGACTCCCCCTTAGAAAGTATGGACGCCCTGAAAGTCCACTCCCGGCCGGAGGGTCTGCGTCGGCCGATCCTGATCATGGCGTTCGGCGGCTGGAACGACGCAGCCGAGTCGGCGACGACCGCGGTGCGGTATCTGGGCACCTCGTTTCACGCCGAGAAGTTCGCCGAGATCGACCCCGAGGAGTTCTATCACTTCGGCCTCTCCCGGCCCTATGTCCGCTTCAAGCCGGGCTCCGACACGGAGCGTGAGATCACCTGGCCGACCACCGAATTCTCGATCGCCCAGGGATCTGATCTGGCGCGCGACGTTATCGTGGGGGTCGCCATCGAGCCGCATCTGCGCTGGAAGACCTACTGCAATCTGGTGCTCGATCTCGCCAGGAGCTGTGAGGTCGCTCTGGTCTTGACGCTCGGGGCGTTGCTGGCCGAGGTGCCGCATACCCGTCCCGTCCGCCTGTCGGGCAGCGCCTCGGACCCGGAGCTCGCGGTCCGGCTCGGCGTCCGCCCCACCAAATACGAGGGGCCCACCGGGATCGTCGGCGTGTTGAACACGATCTGCCGAGACCAGGGATTCGCGACGGCGAGTCTCTGGGCCAACGTCCCGCACTACATCTCGGGCATCGAGAATCCCAAGGCCACCCTCGCGCTCGTGAGGCGCGTGGCGCCGCTCCTGGGTGCGACGATCGACGCGAGCGACCTCGAGGAGGCCGGGAAGCAGTTCGATACGAACCTCAAGGAAATCGTCGCGCAGAACGCGAAGATCGCCAACTACGTCAAGAAGCTCGAGTCGCGCGATACCGAGGAGCCCGCGCCCGCGGCCCCCGGCGGGCCGAGCGATTTGCCGCCGGCGGCCGAGCTCGTGGCCGAGATCGAGCAGTTTCTCCGCCAGCAACGGCCGGAGTGACCCGGGTCGGGCTCGTCGTCGCCGCGCTCGGCCTCCTCTTCGCTGCGGAAGCCTCCATGGCGGCCGACAAGGCCGCCGTCATCTGGGAGCCCTCGAAGCCTCGGATCGGTGATGTCGCCTGGATTCTCGTGAAGGACGTCCCCGAGATCGCCACGGTCGAAGGCTCGGTGGACGGCAAGCCCCTGACGTTCTTTCCGTACGCCGGAGGCCACGCGGCACTGTTCGGCATCGATCTGGAAGCGAGGCCGGGCACGCATGCCTGGCGGGTCGGCGTCGTCGAGCCCGGGCGCGAGCCGCGGAGCGCCCGAGGAAGCGTGAAGATCGCTCGCCGCGAGTTTCGCGTGGAGCGTTTGACCCTGCCGAGCACGATGGTCGATCTCGACCCCGAGACCGAGCGACGCGCGGTGGCCGAGAGCAAGCAGCTGGCGACGCTCTACCGGACGATCACTCCCGAGCGACTCTGGCGTGGAAAGTTCACGAACCCGGTGGGCACGACGGGGACCGGCAGCGGATTCGGCGCCCGCCGGATCATCAATGGCCAGCCCCGCTCACCACACTCCGGCAGCGACTATTCGGCTCCGAAGGGAACGCCCGTCGTTGCCGTCAACGCCGGCAAGGTCGCGCTCGTGGCCGAGTTCTTCTTCCCGGGCCGACTGGTCATCCTCGACCACGGTCTGGGGCTCCATACCGCCTATTTCCACCTCGACACGATCGCGGTCGCCGAGGGCGAGCGCGTGGAGCGCGGCCAGACTCTTGGGACGGTGGGAGCGACAGGACGGGCCACGGGCCCGCACCTTCACTTCGGGGCCCAGGTGACCGGGGCGAGGATCGACCCCATGACCCTCCTGGGCCTCTCTCTGATCGATTAGCGACGCCGGCGCGCCTTCGCCTTCTTCTTGGTCTTGCGCTTGGCTGACGCCTTCGCCTTCCGCTTGGGCCTGGCCTTGGTCTTCTTGCCCGCCTTAGCTTTGGCTTTGGCCTTCGGCTTGGGCTTCGGCGCCATCGGCGCGGCCGGCGGCGCAGGCGCGGGCCTGGGAGGGGCGGGCGCCGGCCTGGGAGGGGCGGGCGCGACAGGGGCCGGTGGTGTCATCGGTGCGGGGGGCGGTGACCAGGGCTCAGGCTGACCGAACGTGCGTTCCATCGTCTCCTCCATGCTTGGGGACGTTGAATTCCCGCTTTTCTTACCCTGCGGTCGACGACCTCACTAGTGCAAGAAAGAAATTAGACGGCGATGCGCGCGCGCAGCCGCGCGGCGTGCGCGGTGAGCGCACGATTGGACCCGACGGTGAGAGTCGATTGCGCGAGCAAGGTCCGCACCGCGCCGCGCGAGATCTTGATAGGCGTCCTCACGCTGAGCGGATTGGGATGGGCGGCCAGCTCGGCCAGCGTGGCGAGCCCGATCAGAAGCGGCCACGCGCACGCCAGCCGCATGCGCCACTCGAGCCGCGGGATCGCCAGCGTGTAGTCCCAGCCGACGTTGTAGTGTTCGAGCGCCAGCCCGATCAGCCGGCGGTAGAGGGGCAGCGCTCGCACCGCGCCGGCCGGGTCGAGCAGGTCGCGCGGGCCCAGGCCCAGCGCCGCCAGCTCGCGCGCCGGCAGGTAGCACCGGCCGCGGGCGAGGTCGCCGGGCACGTCGCGCAGGACGTTGGTGAGCTGAAGGGCCTTGCCGAAGCTCACGCCTTCCTCGCTCATCTCGCGCAAGGCCCAGTCGCCGAGCCGCTTGCGATGAGTGACGTGGAGCACGGTCCAGAACGGCCCGACACAGCCCGCCACCATGTAGGTGTAGTGGTCGAGCTCCTCGAGGGTCTCGATCGCGGCCAGGCCCGTCTCGTCCTCGCCCGGAAAGCGGGTGAGGTCGAAGATCATCCCCGAGGTCAGGGTTGCCAGCACTGCGCGCACCTCGTGCCGGTCGGCCGGCGTGAGGGCGTCGAGGCGGGCGAGCGCCTCGGGAAGGCGTTCGAGCAGCCTGCGCTCCGCCGCGCGGTTTTGATGGGGCGCGCACGCGCGCGCCACCCCGGCGACGTCGGCCGGCTCGCCGCCGCACGCCCGGCGGACGGTTTCGAGGTGGGCCAGCCGGTCCTTGCGCGCCACCAGCTCGGTGTCCGTGATGGTGTCGGCCGCGCGCGCGAGCAGGTAGGCCAGGCCGATCGGCTCGCGCAGGGCGTTCGGGAGGATGGCGAGAGAAAGGTAGAAGCTCCGGCTGACCTGCCGCAGGAGGTTGCCCAGCAGGTCGCCGCTCATGCTACTCGTAGTCGTACGGTCGCTTGGGCGGCCCGGGATCGTCCTTGGCCCTTTTGAGGCCCTCCTGGAACTTCCGGTCGAGCAGCTTGCCCTTCTCGCCCTCGGCGCGGAGCTGCTCCTTGAAGCGCTCCTCCCGCTCGGCGGACTTCGTGCGAAGCTTGTCGAACGCGGCGCCCAGATCGTCGACGGACCGCGTCGGGGGCGGCGCCTCGTGCGCGATCACGGCTCGAAGCTCCGCGTCGAGCGTGAGCTTGGCCTTGCAGCACGGGCACTCGATCGTGAACGACGCGTTCGCCATAGCGCCACGCTAGCAGCGAGGCCCCAAGGGCGTCAAGCCGTGCGACAATGCCGCCGATGGGCGACCTCGCCAACGAGTTTTCCTGGTCCCGCAGTCGGGACAACACGTTTCAGGAATGTCGGCGCCGGTACTTCTACCATTACTACGGCGCGTGGGGTGGGTGGGACGCGGGTGCCCCCGAGGACGTTCGCCGCCTCTACATCCTCAAGCAGCTCGCGTCGCGCCAGCAGTGGGCGGGCCGCGTGGTCCACGACGCGATCGAGATGGCGTTCCACGCGTTCGCCGGCGGGCGCGATCTCCCGATCGAGCCGTTCATCGCCGACGTGGTCGAGCGGATGCGCGGCGAGTGGCGGTCGTCGAAGGCCGCGCGCTACCGTGAGAGTCCGAAGACGGTCGCGCTGTACGAGCACGAATACGCCGTGGACCTGAAGCCCGAGGTGTGGCAGGCGCTCTCCCGGAACGTCGGCGCCTGCCTCCGCAACTTCTTCCGGCTGCCGCTCGTGGGGGCGATCCGCAAAACCTCACCCGAGCACTGGTCGATCGAGCACTGGTCGAAGGTGTTCCAGTTCGAGGGCACTCCCGTGTGGATGGCGCCCGACTTCGGTTTCTGGACCGACGACGGGCGGCTGGCGCTCGTCGACTGGAAGACGGGCGGCTCGACCCCGGACGGCGCCGCGTTCCAGCTGGGCTGCTACGCCCTCTACGCCGCCGAGGTGCTCGGCGTTCCGCCCGCGAAGGTCGATCTGTTCGAGGCGAACCTGCGCGAGCCGGAGGTGACCCAGCTCACGTGGAGCGACGAGCGGCTCGAGGCCATCAAGGAGCAGCTCCGCCTCTCGGTGCGCTCGATGAAGGCCTACCTCGTGGATCCCGCGGCCAACGTCGCCGCGATCGACGACTTCGAGAAGGCCGAAGACCTTCGCATCTGCAAGTGGTGCAACTTCCGCGTCGTGTGCCGTCCGGAGCTCACGTAGGCGGAGCCCCCTTCTCCCAACAAGGAGAGCGTCGTGAGAGAGAACACGCTGAGAAAGATCTGGGACCGGGGCGAGGCGGTCGTGAACGGATGGCTCTCGATCCCGAGCTCGTTTTCGGCCGAGGTGATGGCCCACCAGGGGTTCGATTCGCTCACCGTGGACATGCAGCACGGCGTCGTGGACTACCAGACCGCGGTGACGATGCTCCAGGCCATCTCGACGACGCCGGTGATCCCGCTGGCCCGCGTGCCGTGGAACGACCCGGCGCTTCTCATGAAGATCCTCGACGCGGGCGTGTACGGCGTGATCTGTCCGATGATCAACACGCGGGCCCAGGCCGAGGCGCTGGTGGCCGCCTGCAAGTACGCCCCGCGTGGCTACCGCAGCTGGGGCCCGGTGCGCGCCTCGATCTACGCCGGCGCCGACTACGGCGACCACGCCAACGACGATCTGATCGTGATGCCCATGATCGAGACCGCCGAGGCCGTGAAGAACATCGACGACATCCTGCGCGTGCCCGGAGTCGACGCGGTCTACGTCGGCCCGTCGGATCTCTCGCTCACGATGGGCTGCAAGCCGCGCCTGGACCAGACCGACCCGCCGGTGGTGGAGGCGCAGCAGCGGATTGTCGAAGCGTGCAAGCGTCACGGCGTGGCCGCCGGCATCCACAACGGCACCGCCGCCTACGCGCTGAAGATGATCGCCGCCGGCTACCAATTCGTCACGCTCGCGAGTGACAGCCGCTTCATGGCGGTCAAGGCCGCCGAAGAGGTCGCGGCCGTGCGCAAGACCGGCGTGACGGCTGGCAAGGTGCCCGCGTACTAGATGGCCCTCGACGACGCTCGCATCCAGGGGTTTCTCGCCTCCAAAGAGGTCGCCGTGCTGGCCACCGTGCAGGCCGACGGCGCGCCGCTGGCGATGCCAATGTGGTTCCTGCACGAGCCGTCGTCGGTGACCATGATCAGCGTCGCCGACACGCAGAAGGTCCGGAACCTGCGTCGAGACCCGCGCGCGTCGGTCGTGGCCGAGGCGGTGGCGGGCAGCGGCGACGTGCGCGGGGTCACCCTCCAGGGCCGCGCCGAGTTTCTGTCCGACGGCCCGGAGCGCCGCGCCCTCATCGAGCGCTTCCACGCAAAGTACCGCGGCCTCGAGCGGCTCTGGGGCGGCAAGTCCATGCCGGCCAACCGTGTCATGTTCAAGATCGTCCCCTCGCGCGTGCGGAGCTGGGGGCTTGGATGATCACGCGCTGGCGGATTCAGGTCGATTCGACGCGGCGCTCAGAGCGCGGGTTCAGAAGAATCTGGCTGGCTTCGCGCGGCAGCCGATCGCCCCCGACGGCCGTCACCCCGCCGCGGTCGCGGTCGTCCTCCTCCCCGACGAAGAAGGGCGCGCCTGCTTTCTCCTGACCCGTCGCACGGCCACCTTGCGCGCGCACGCGCGGCAGTGGGCGCTGCCGGGCGGACGGATCGACGCCGGCGAGACGGCCGAGGGCGCGGCGCTGCGCGAGCTCAGAGAGGAAGTCGGTGTCGGTCTGGCGCCGAGCGCGGTCCTCGGACTCCTGGACGACTATGGCACGCGCTCGGGCTTCATCATCACGCCCGTCGTCGCGTGGGCGGGCGAGCGGGTCGATCTGGTGCCCAATCCCGCCGAGGTCGCGAACGTGTACCGCGTGCCGTTGACCGAGCTCGACAAACCCGATGTCCCGCGGCTGATTACGATCGCCGAGAGCGACCGCCCCGTGATCCAGGTCCCGCTGTTGTCGTCGCTCATCCACGCGCCGACCGCCGCCGTCCTGTACCAGATCCGCGAGGTCGTCGTCCACGGCCGGCCCACGCGAGTCGCCCATTTCGAGCAGCCGACCTGGGCCTGGAAGTAGCCACGTTCTATCGGAGGAGCGCCAGCGGGGACAACGGACGCGACGGGTAGAGCGGGCGTGCGGAGCCGGCTCGCTCCTGCGTCAGGCCACCCTCGATCAAAGCCGGCCTCATGGGCCCCGCTACAACATAGTATTCTCGTCTGGCTTGGGAGGGCCCTGGATGGGCGCGCTCGACGGACAGGTTGCGATCGTGACCGGTGCCGGCACCGGGATCGGCCGGGAGACGGCGAAGCTCTTGGCGGCCGAGGGCGCCCAGATCGTGGTGACGGGCCGGCGCAAGGCCCCGCTGGACGCCGTCGTCGCCGAGATCGGCGCAGCCCGCGGCCGGGCGACGGCGCGTGCGGTCGACATCGAGGATCGCGAGGCCGCGGTGGGGCTGGTCCGGTGGACGATCGAGACCTTCGGCCGGATCGACGTGCTCGTCAACAATGCCGGCTATTCGAGCCGGGCGCGGTCGATCCGCTGGGTGCCCAAGGACGAGTGGGACGGCGTGATCAACGTCAACCTGAACGCCGTCTATACGCTGACCCAGGCGGTGCTCCCGGACATGATCGAGCGGGGCGGCGGCACCATCGTCACGGTGTCCTCCGCCGCGGCGCTGCGGCCCGGGCTGATCGGCGGCGCGCCGTACGGCGCCGCCAAGGCCGGCGTGCGGAACCTGATGGGCCACGTCCACAACGTGCTCCGCGCCAAGGGAATCCGGGCCACCACGATCATGCCGGGCGAAGTCGACACGCCGATCCTGTCTCGGCGCCCCCTGGTGCCTGATGACAGGGCGCGCGCCACGATGATGCAGCCGGAGGACGTCGCGCGCGCCGTGCTGCTCTGCGCGACGCTCCCTCTGCGGACGGTGATCGAGGAGATCGTCATGAGCCCGACGGTCGCCCGCGACTGGAGCGTGGACGTCGCGGTGGCGGCGCGCGAGGGCGGGCCCGACGGCGGGCCCTGAGCCACAGAGGAGAGCGTATGGCGGGGACGAAGTTCACGGTCATCGACGGGGGGCGCGCCACCGAGGTCGACGAAACGGAAGGCGTCGCGCTGGCGAAGCGAGCCGAGGCGTCGGGCCGGCCGGTGGCGGTCGATCTCGACGAGCGCGCCACCTATCTCGGTGTGAGCGCCGCCGAGCGGGCGAACGCGCTCTCCTCGCTCGAGGCGCCGGACTTCACGCTTCCCGACCTGGACGGGCGGCTGCATTCGCTCTCCCACCATCGCGGAAAGAAGATCCTGCTGGTGGCCTATGCCTCGTGGTGAGGTTGCCGTCTCGACCTGCCGGTCTGGCAGGCCCTGTACGAGGAGCTCCGGGGGCTCGCCTTCACGGTGATCACGGTCGCCATCGACAAGAGCGCCGAGGACGCGCGCCCGTGGATCGAGGCGGCGAAGCCGACACATCCGTCGCTGATCGACACGACGCACGTGCTCGCCGATCTCTACAACCTCGTGAACGTGCCGACCATCCTGTGGATCGACGAGCGCGGTCGCATCGTGCGCCCGAACGACGTCGCGTTCGGCACCGACACCTTCAAGCACATCACCGGGCTGCAGGCGGTCACGCATCTCACGGCGCTTCGCGCCTGGGTGCGCGGCGAGGCGACGGCCTTGCCCGAGACTCGCGTTCGCGCGCTGCAATCGCTGCCGACGGACACTGACCAGCAGGCGCGCGCCGAGTTCGGGCTGGGCGAGTGGCTGTTCAATCAGGGACGGACCGAGGCGGCCGCGCGCCATTTCGCGAGGGCCGGCGAGCTGGCGCCTCACGACTTCACCATCCGACGCGGGACGATGCCCATGCGGGGAATCGATCCGATGGGTCCGCAGTTCCGCGAGATGCTCGGAGCGTGGGTCAAGGCAGGGAACCCTTACTATCGACCGTTGGCGGAGTGACCATGGGCATGCTCGACGGAAAGACAGCGTTGGTGACAGGGGCCGGACGGGGAATCGGACGCGGGATCGCGATCGCGCTGGCCGCGGCGGGAGCGAAGGTGGTCGTCAACGACCTCGGCGCCTCCTTGAGCGGTGAGGGCACGGAGAACGCGCCCGCCCAGACGGTGGTCGACGAGATCGTCAAGTACGGCGGCACCGCGAAGGCCAACTACGGCTCGGTGGCCGACTTCGGCCAGGCCGCGGCGATGGTCCAGCAGGCCATCGACGCGTGGGGCCGCATCGACATCGTGGTGCACGTCGCCGGCATCCTGCGCGACCGGATGATCTTCAACATGACCGAGGACGAGTGGGACGCGGTGATCAACGTGCACCTCAAGGGCATGTTCAACGTCGTCCGCGCGGCCTCGGTCTCCATGCGCGAGCAGAAGGGCGGCCGCATCATCAGCATGTCGTCGGTGTCGGCCCTCGGGGCGCCGGGGCAGCCCAACTACGCCGCCGCGAAGGCCGGGATCATCGGCCTCACGTGGTCCACCGCGAACGCGATGGCGAAGTACGGCGTGACCGTGAACGCGATCATGCCGAGCGGCGCCACGCGCATGATCGACTCGACGCCGCGGGGCCGCGCGGTCTTCGAGCAGACTGGCAAGTGGCCGAGCGAGCAGGCGGTCGGAACCGACCGCGATCCCGACAACGTCGCGCCGATCGTGGTCTACCTGGCGAGCGACGCCGCCGCGAACGTCAACGGCCAGGTCTTCCACGCGCGCGGCTTCGGCTACACCCTGCTCGCCCAGCCCCACGCCGTGCGTCACATCAAGCACGGGCGTCGCTGGGATCCCGAGGAGCTGACGAAGATCTTCCCGGAGACCCTCGGCGGCAATCTCAAGCAGCCCCCGAGCATCGAGTTCGGCCAGAAGATCGACGAGCGCCCCGCGGACGAATGGCGGGATCTCGGCGGGGGCCGGCGGTTCTGGAAGTCGCGGTACGAGGAGCCGTGAAAACAGTCCTGATGGTGTGCCACGCCAACACCGCTCGGAGCGTCATGGCTCAGCTGCTGCTGGAGCGGATGTTGGCGCGGCACGGCGTCGACGGTGCCGTTCGCGTCCGGTCCGGCGGGATCGCGAACTACGCGCGAGACGGCATGATCGCCTCCCTCGACGCGCGGCTGGCGCTTCGGGAAGAGGGCATCCAGCTGGGCGAGAACGACTTCGTCTCGACGGATCTTCGCCGCCACCGCGAGCTTCTCGCCGGGGCGGACCTGATCTTGACGATGACCGTGCTCCAGAAGCAGATGCTGGCCGGTTTCGACGAGGTCCGAGACCGGCCGGTGTTCACGCTCCGAGAGTTCGTCGGCGAGGAGGGCGACATCGACGATCCCGCCACCCAGGATGAGGACGTCTTCCGCGCCTGCCGTGACGAGATCAAGCGCTGCCTGGAAAAATCGGTCCCGCGGCTGCTTGATACGGTCGGGGTGAAGCGGGAAACGTGACACCGCGCGGCCGTCTCTTCCGGAAGTACGTGATCATCATCGCCGGGCTGGTCAGCGGGGCCTTGCTGGCGTCCGCCGCCATCGAGATCTACTTCTCCTACTACGAGAATCGCGACGCGCTCGTCGCGCTGCAGCGCGAGAAGGCGATCGGCGTCGCGGCGCGCATCGACGCCTACATCAAAGAGATCGAGCAGCAGATCAGCTGGACCACCCAGCCTCAGCTCGGACCGGCGGCGGCCGCCACCTACCAGCGCCGCGTCGACAATCTTCGCCTCCTGCGGCAGGTGCTGGCGATCACGGAAATCAGCTACCTGGACGCGGAGGGCAAGGAGCAGCTGCGCGTCTCGCGCCTGGCGATGGACGTCACCGGCAGCGGCACCGACTACTCGCGCGCGCCGGAGTTCCTCGAGGCCAAGGCCGGCAAGATCTATCACGGGCCCGTCTCCTTCCGGAAGGAGTCCGAGCCCTACATGACGATCGCCATGGCCGGGAGCGGCAAGGAGGCGGGCGTCACCGTCGCCGCGGTGAATCTCAAGTTCATCTGGGACGTCGTCTCGCGGATCACCATCGGCAAGGCCGGCCACGCTTTCGTGGTCGACGGCGACGGCGTCCTCATCGCGCATCCGGATATCAGCCTGGTCCTCCAGAAGACGACGTTCGCCGACCTCGAGCAGGTCAAGGCCGCGCTGGCCGGCGGTTCGGCGCCCGGCAATCCGCGATCTCAGGTCACGATCGCGCGCGATTTCAAGAATCGTCGCGTGATGACCGCGTACGCCACGATCGCGCCGCTCAAATGGTCGGTGTTCGTGGAGCAGCCGCTCGAGGAGGCGTTCGAGACCCTCTACGCCTCCATCCAACGAACGATCGTCCTCCTCGTCGTCGGCGTCGTCCTGTCGGTCGCGGCGAGCCTGGTTCTGGCCCGCCGATTGGTCACGCCCATCCAGGCGCTCCAGGCCGGCGCGGCGCGGATCGGCACGGGCGAGCTCGACCAGCGGATTGACGTCCGCACGGGCGACGAGCTCGAGGCGCTCGGCGACCAGTTCAACAGCATGGCCGCCCAGCTCAAGGAGTCGTACGCGGGCCTCGAGCGCAAGGTCGAGGAGCGGACGCGTGAGCTGACCGAGTCGCTCGAGCAGCAGACGGCGACCAGCGAAATCTTACGGGTCATCAGCAGTTCTCCAACGGACACCCAGCCGGTGTTCGACGCCATCCTGGAAAATGCCACTCGGCTGTGCTCGGCGCGTCACGGCATTCTTTACCTCTATGATGGCGCGACATTCAAAACCGTGGCCTTCCGCGGTCTCAGTGCGGAGGCCGAGCGCCTGTTCCGCGGGCCGATCGGACCACCTGGGCCGACGACCGGCATCGGGCGCATGCTGGCCGAGCGACGGCCGATCCAGATCACCGACGTGACCGATGACATCGCGTACCGGCAGGGCGACCCCTTGAGAGTTCGGACGGTTCAGGTGCTCGGGGCCCGTTCGGTCGTTTGGCTGCCCCTGCTCAAAGCCGATGCGGTCGTCGGTGCCCTGGCGATCTATCGTCACGAAGTCCGAGCGTTCTCCGACAAGCAGGTCGAGCTCGTACAGACCTTTGCCGATCAGGCGGTCATCGCCATCGAGAACGTTCGACTGTTCCAGGAGCTGCAGGCGCGGACGCGCGAGCTGGCGCGGTCCGTCGACGAGCTGAAAGCGCTCGGGGAGGTTGGCCGGGCGGTCAGCTCGACGCTCGATCTCGAGACGGTGCTGTCGACGATCGTGTCGCAGGCCAGCCAGCTGTCCGGCACCGACGGCGGCGCCGTCTACGAATACGATGAGCAGGCGGAAGAGTTCCACCTGCGCGCCACCCAGAACCTCGACATCGGTTTCGTCGAGCTGCTGCGCTCGGCCCCCATCCGGAAAGGCGAGGGCGCGGTCGGCCGGATGGCGGTCACGTTCGAGCCGACGCAGATCCCCGATATCGAGCAGGACGCGACGTACCAGAGCCGGCTCAGAGATGCGGCGCTTCGCGAGGGCTATCACGCGCTCCTGGCGGTGCCGCTGCTCCGCGAGCATCGGATCATCGGCGGGCTCATCGTCAACCGCAGGTCCCCCGGCGAGTTCTCGCCCGACGTCATCGAGCTCTTGCGGACCTTCGCCGCCCAGTCGGCCCTGGCGATCCAGAACGCGCAGCTCTTCCAGGAGATCGAGGAGAAGGGCCATCAGCTCGAGGTCGCGAATCGCCACAAGTCCGAGTTCCTGGCCAGCATGTCGCACGAGCTGCGCACGCCGCTCAACGCGGTCATCGGCTTCTCCGAGGTGCTCCTCGACCGGATGTTCGGCGAGCTCAACCCCAAGCAGGACGAGTACCTGCAAGATATCCTGACGTCGGGCCGCCATCTCCTGTCGCTGATCAACGACATCCTCGACCTGGCGAAGATCGAGGCCGGGCGCATGGAGCTCGAGGTGACCGACTTCCACCTGCCGCAGGCGATCGACAACTCGATCACCCTGATTCGCGAGCGCGCCGCGCGGCGCGCGATCACGCTCGCGGTCGACGTCGACCCGCGGCTGGGCGAGATCAAGGGCGACGAGCGGAAGGTCAAGCAGGTGCTCTTGAACCTCCTGTCCAACGCGATCAAGTTCACGCCCGAGGGCGGCCGTGTCGGCGTCCAGGCCCGGCTCGCGGACGGATTCACCGAGATCTCGGTGACCGACACCGGCGTCGGGATCGCGCCCGAGGATCACGAGGCGGTCTTCGAGGAGTTCCGTCAGGTGGGCGCGGACTACGCCAAGAAGCACGAGGGCACCGGACTCGGGTTGACCCTCTCGCGGCGGTTCGTCGAGCTGCACGGCGGCAAGATCTGGGTGAAGAGTCAGCTGGACCAGGGGGCGACGTTCACGTTCACACTACCGGTGAAGCCATGGCAAACGAGCTGATCCTGATCGTCGAGGACAACGAGAAGAACCTCAAGCTGGTGCGCGACGTGCTCCAGTACAAGGGCTACCAGACGATCGAAGCGGGCACGGGCGAGGACGGCGTGCGGCTGGCCAAGGCGCGCATCCCCGACCTGGTCCTGATGGACATCCAGCTGCCCGGGATGGACGGGATCACGGCGCTCGGCGAGCTACGCGCCGATCCGGAGACACGGGCGATCCCGGTAATCGCGGTGACGGCGTCGGCGATGACCCACGACCGCAAGAAGATCATGGCGGCCGGCTTCGACGGGTATCAGAGCAAGCCGATCAAGGTGAGGGAGTTTATGGACGCGGTCCGCGAGATGCTCGACCGGCGGGGCGGAAAGTAGGCGCGCGATGGCCGAGAAGGTCCTCGTGGTCGACGACGTGCCGGTCAACGTGAAGCTCCTGGCCGACCTCCTGGCGGTGAAGGGCTACGCGGTCGTCACGGCCGCCAGTGGCGCCGAGGCGCTCGAGCAGATCGAGAAGGAGCAGCCGGGCCTCGTCTTGCTCGACGTGATGATGCCGGGGATGAGCGGGTACGACGTGTGCCGGCGGATCCGCCAGAATGCGGCGACGGCGATGCTGCCGGTCATCATGGTGACGGCGCTCGATCCCACGCAGGAGCGCGTGAAGGGCATCGAGGCCGGCGCCGACGATTTCCTGAGCAAGCCCATCAACCAGCCCGAGCTCCTGGCCCGCGTAAAGTCCTTGCTGAGGATCAAGCTGCTCCACGACGAGCTCGCCGACTGGAACCGCACCCTCGAGCGGCGGGTCGAGCAGCAGCTCGCGCAGCTCGACCGTCTCGAGCGGCTCAAGCGCTTCTTCTCGCCCCAGCTCGCGGAGCTGATCGTGAGCGGCGACACCGAGGATCCGCTGAAGAGCCACCGCCGCGAGATCACCGTGGTCTTCCTCGACCTCCGCGGGTTCACCGCCTTCGCCGAGACGTCCGAGCCCGAGGAGGTCATGGGGGTCCTGCGCGAGTATCACGTCGCGATGGGGCGGATCATCCTGGAGCACGAGGGCACGCTCGAACGGTTCACCGGCGACGGGATGATGATCTTCTTCAACGACCCGGTGCCGGTGCCCGACGCGCCCGAGCGCGCGGTCCGGATGGCGGTGGCGATGCGCGAGCGAGTCGACGAGCTGCTCGTGAAGTGGCGCAAGCGCGGCTACGATCTCGATTTCGGCGTCGGCATCGCGCAGGGATATGCCACGATCGGCGCGATCGGGTTCGAGGGCCGGATGGACTACGGGGCGATCGGCACCGTGACCAACCTGGCCGCGCGGCTCTGCGGCGAGGCCAAGCCGCGGCAGATCCTCATCGCGCAGCGTGTGCTCGGGGCGGTGGAGACGATGGTCGAGGTGGAGGAGCTGGGAGGCCTCACGCTGAAAGGCTTCTCGAAGCCCGTTCCCGCGTTCAACGTCGTCAGATTTTCCGGTCCCGTCCCACCCAGTAGGGATCCCGCAGCAGCCTCTTGATGAGCTTGCCGGCGGTGTCGCGCGGGAAATTCTCCGGGAAGGACACCTCGCGCGGCACCTTGTAGTCGGCCAGGTGACGCCGGGCGAACGCCCGGAGCTCGTCCGCCGTGAGGGCCTGGTTCGGCCGCCGCTGCACCGCGGCGTGGACTCGCTCGCCCCAGTCGTCGTCGGGGACGCCGAAGACGGCCACGTCCTCGATCGCCGGGTGCCGATGCAGCGCGTCCTCAATCTCGGCGGGGTAGATGTTGACCCCGCCGGAGATGATCATGTCGCGCTTTCGGTCACACAGCGTGTAGAAGCCCTCCGCGTCCACCCACGCCACGTCGCCGACCGAGTGCCATCCGTCACGCTCGGTCTGCACGGTCGCCTCGGAATTCTTGTAGTAGGCGTCGAACATGCCGCGGAAGCGGCGGACGTACACCTCGCCCGGCTCGCCTGTGGGAACGGGCCGGCCTTCGTCGTCGAGCAGCGCGATCTCGATATTGGGCGCCGCCTGGCCGCACGAGCCCGGCTTGCGCAGGACGTCCTCGGGCCGGAGGATCGTATTGATTCCGAGCTCCGTCGAGCCGTAGAACTCGTAGAGGCAGGGGCCGAAGTAGCCGAGCGCCGCCTCCTTGACGCGCATCGGGCACGGAGCCGCCGCCACAATCAGCGATCGCATCGAGGAGACGTCGTAGCGCGCGCGCACGGATTCGGGCAGATCGACGATGCGCTTGATCAGTGTGGGGGCCATGAACGTGCTGGTGATCCGGTGCTTGTCGATCAGGTACAGCGCCTGCTCGGGGTCGAACCGGGGCATGACGACGACGGTGCCGCCCAGCAGGGCCGCGAACAGCGCGAACGAGCCCGGCGCCGAGTGGTACAGGGGGCCGGCCACCAGATGCGCGTGATCGTCGTGCATCATCCCGAGCGCCTGCATGAAGGTGAGCGTGGTCTGGGCGTCGGAGGCGGCGCGCAGCGCGCCCTTGGGCTTTCCGGTCGTCCCGCCGGTGTAGATCATGGAGCCGCCGAGTCCCTGGGCGGGATCGACGGCCGGATAGTCCGTGCCGCCCTGCTCGAGGAGCTCGTCGAGGCTCGTGGCCCAGGGCCGGTGCTCTGAGCCCAGCGTGATCCACAGGCGCACTCGGGCCGCGTGGCGCCTGACTTCCTCCGCCATCGCCACGTAGGGGCCGCCGACGAACGCCGCCACGGCGTCGGAGTGCTCGAGGATGTAGCTCACCTCTTCGGCCACGAGGCGGTGATTCATCGGGATCGGCACCGCGTTGATCGCGCGGGTGGCCGCCGAGGCCAGGAGGTACTCGAGCGAGTTGGGGGCGTAGATGATCACGTGCTCGCCACGGCCCACGCCCTGCTTGACGAGCGCGTTGGCGACGCGGTTTCGACGCTCCAGGAGCTCTCGCCACGTCAGGGACCGGTCGCCCTCGATTTGCGCGACCGCGTCGGGCTTCGACTGCGCGTGCAGCGCGACGAAATCCAACCGAACCCCTCCCTAAGCTCGCCTCGGACGGCGGGGCCCCAGCCCCGCGACGTCCTGCGGCTCGCAAACCCTCACTTGGGGTAGAGGTGACAGGCGACCAGGCGGCCGGACTCGGCAAGCAGCGTGGGCTCCTCGCTCGAGCAGCGCGGGAGCGCATGCGGGCAGCGCGGATGGAAGTGGCATCCGGCCGGCGGCGCGATCGGGCTCGGCACCTCGCCGGCCAGGATGATCTCGTCCCTCCGCTCGTCCGGGTGCGACGGCAGCGCCGCCGAGAACAGCGCCTGCGTGTACGGGTGCTTGGGCGCCTTCGAGACGGTTTCGGCGTCGCCGATCTCGACGATCTTCCCGAGGTACATCACCGCGATCGTGTGGCTCATGTGCGCGACCGCGGCGAGGTCGTGCGCGATGAAGAGGTAGGAGACGCCGAGCTGCGCCTGGAGGTCGCGCAGGAGGTTCAGGATCTGGGCGCGGATCGACACGTCGAGCGCCGAGACCGGCTCGTCGAGCACGACCACCTTGGGCGAGAGCGAGAGGGCGCGCGCGATCGCGATCCGCTGACGCTGTCCGCCGGAGAACTCGTGGGGGAACAGATCGGCCGCGCGCTCCGGCAGGCCCACCAGCTCGAGCAGACGCAGCGTGCGCTTTTTCACCTCGGCGGACGGCAAGGACTCGTTGGTGACGAGTGGCTCGACGATGATCGAGCCGACCCGCATGCGCGGGTTCAGCGACGCGTAAGGATCCTGGAAGACGGCCTGGACGGAACGCCGGTACGCGCGCAGACTCCCCCCGTCGAGATCCTGGAGGTCCTGCCCCTCGAAGCGCATGATCCCGCCCGTCGGCCGTTCGAGCAGCAGCACCATCTTCCCCGTCGTGGTCTTGCCGCAGCCCGACTCGCCGACGAGCCCGAGCGTCTTGCCGGGGTCGATCGAAAACGAGATGTCGTCCACCGCGCGAACGACCGCGATCTGGCGCGAGAAGATGCCGCGCTTGACCGGGAAGTGCTTGACGAGATTCTTGGCCTCGAGGACGGGTCCGGCCATCGGCCTCAGCCCCTCGCCGCGCTCACGGGTGCCGACAGCCAGCAGCGGCTCGTCTGGGCGTCCGCGACGCGGAACTCGGGCGGCGCCTCCGTGCGGCAGCGGTCCATGATCTTCGGGCACCGCGGATGGAACGAGCAGCCCGGCGGGGGCGCCGACGGATCCGGCGGCTGGCCGTCGATCGCGGTGAGCCGCTTGCGACTGTCGCCCAGCCGCGGAATGGACTCGAGGAGCGCCTGCGTGTACGGGTGCGCCGGCGAGTTGTAGATCTGCTTGACTGGGCCGGCCTCGACGAGCCGGCCCGCGTACATCACCGCCACCTGGTCGCACATCTTCGCGACGATGCCGAGGTTGTGGGTGATGAAGATCAGCGCCAGGTTGTGGGCGCGCTGGAGATCACGCAGGAGCTTCAGGTATTGCGCCTGGATCGTGAGATCGAGGCTCGTCGTGGGCTCGTCGGCGATGAGCATCCGGGGCTCGCACGAGATCGCGATCGCCCCGACGATGCGCTGGCGCATCCCGCCCGACAGCTGGTGGGGATATTCACGCACGCGCCGCTCCGGCGCCGCGATGCGAACGGCCTTCAGGAGTTCCGTCGCGCGCTTCCAGGCGTTGCCGCGGCCGGCGCCTTCGTGGACACGGATCGGCTCGGCGACCTGATCGCCGACGGTGAACAGCGGGTTCAGCGAGGCCATCGGATCCTGCAGGATCATCGCGATCCGCTTGCCGCGGATGCGCCGCATCTCGGACTCGGACTTCTTCATGAGGTCGGCGCCCTCGAACAGGATCTCGCCCGAGACGATCTTGGCCGCCGGCGGGAGCATCCGGAGCAGGGTGAGCGCCAGGGTCGTCTTGCCCGAGCCCGACTCGCCCACGATGCCCAGCGTCTGGCCCTGGTCGAGCGACAGCGTGACGTCGTCCACCGCCCGCGTCACACGGGTGCCGCGGGCGCTGACGTAGTGCGTCGACAAGCGCCGGATATCGAGGAGCGGACCGGTCACAACTGGCGGAGCTGCGGGTCGAACTTCACACGAAGCCAGTCGCCCAGGAGGTTCGCCGAGAGGACCATCAGCATGATGCACGAGCCCGGCAGCACGGTCAGCCACCAGTAGCCCGCCATCAGGCCCTTCTTGCCATCCGCCAGCATCAACCCCCACGCGGGCTGGGGTGGCGGCACGCCGACGCCGAGGAACGACAGCGCCGCCTCGGCGATGATCACCTGGCCGAGCTGCAGGGTGGCCAGCACGATCGCGGAGTTGATCACGTTCGGCAGGATGTGCTTGCGCATGATCTTCCACTTCGAGCAGCCGGCGACGACGGCCAGGCGCACGAAGTCCCGTTCGCGGACGGACAGCACCTCGCCGCGGATGACGCGCGCGTAGCGCGTCCAGTAGACGAGGGCGAGGATGATGATGATGTTGGTGGCGCTGGGGCCGATGATGGCCGCCAGAAAGATCGCGAACGTGAGCGCGGGCAGGGCGAGCCAGGCGTCGGTGAGCCGCATGATGATCTGGTCGACCCAGCGACCCATGTAGCCCGAGATGATTCCGAGCGCCGTGCCGACGAATCCGGCCACGATGATGACCATGAGCCCGACGATCACCGAGATCCGCGCGCCGAAGATCAGCCGAGACAGCACGTCGCGCCCGAGATGATCGGTGCCGAGAAGATGGTCGAGGGTGCCGTTCGTCTGCCATGCGGGCGGCCGGAACCGGTCACCGAGCACGCCGACCTCGGGGTTGTGCGGCGCGATCACGTTCGCGAAGATCGCCACCAGCAACACGCCGAGGAGGATCGCGATCGGGATGGTCGGAAACCCTTGGGCCCGGATGAAGGCCAGACGCGAGGGGAGCGTCAGGCTCACGGACGCGGATCGGCTGTTGGTTGCGCTACCGCTACCCATGTAACTCTCCAGTTCCCAGGGCGCTAGCCCTCATATCTGATCCTGGGATCGATGACGGCGTAGAGGATGTCGACCAGCAGATTCACGACGACGATCATCACGCCGCCGAGCAGGACGGTCGCCTGCACGACCGGGAAGTCGCGGAACGCGATGCCCTCATAGAGCAGGCGGCCCACACCCGGCCAGGCGAACACGGTCTCGACGACGACCGCCACGTTGACCATGATGACGAGATTGATCCCGGCCAGGGTGAGCACCGGGATCAGGGCGTTCTTGAACGCATGCTTGGAGATGACGAGCGCCTCCGGCAACCCCTTCAGGCGCGCGAGCTTCACGTACTCGGAGCCCAGCACTTCCAGCATCGATGACCGCGTGAGGCGCATGTGGGAGGCCGCGAACACCCAGCCGAGCGCGATAGCGGGCATCACGAGATGGAGCACCGTTCCCGATCCGGATGACGGAAGCCAGCCGAGGTAGACCGAGAAGAAGAGGATCATGATCAGTCCGACCCAGAACGACGGCATCGAGAGTCCGAGCAGCGCGAAGATCTTCCCCACGCTATCCCACCACTGATTGACCCGCACCGCCGCGATGATCCCGGTCGGAATGCCGACAAGAAGCGAGAACGCCATCGCCGCCGAGGCCAGCAGCAACGACGCCGGGAGCCGCGAGAGGTAGAGCTCGAAGACGTCCGTGCGGTAGTAAAACGACTGGCCGAAGTCGCCGCGAACGAGGTGCGATACGAAGCTGAAGTACTGGATCCAGAGCGGCTGGTCGAGGCCGAATTGCTTGCGGATCGCGTCGAGGTCTGCCTGGCTGGCGCCGGGCTCGGCGAGGAGCACGGCAGGGTCGCCGGTGACGCGCATCAGGAAGAAGATCGTCAGCGAGAGCAGGAAGAGCGAGATGAGCGCCAACCCGGCTCGCTTGACGATGAACTTCCTCATAGCGTCCTGCCCCTCACGACCTGATCCTCAATGATAAGCCTCCTCGCTACTGGTTGCGGACCCGACTACGAGCGGGAGAGGTGCGAGCGCCGAAAAGCGAAGGGATTATGCCCGATTCTACTTCAGTGTCAATGACCTAGCGCGTCAACCCAGACGCGGTCGAGGCGGCCCGCCCCGGGGAGGCCGGGGCGGGTGCGGGTGTCAGTTTCCGGAAGCGGTCGCGGGAACCCGGGTGGCGAGTCCGGGGTTACAGCAGGTCCTGCAACTCGGGAATCACCCACAGCGGCTTTCGCCCGGCCGCCACTCGCTGGACGTTGTCGAAGGCGTTCCGAAACGCCTTCGCCCAGTTTTCCCACGTCGGTCCGGCCGAGTGCGGGGTGATCGTGATGTTCTCCAGGCCGAAGAGGGGGTGGTTGGCCGCCGGGGGCTCCTCGACCATGACGTCGAGGCCGGCCGCGGCGATCTGCCCCGACGCCAGCGCCACCTGCAGGGCCGCCTCGTCGACGACAGGGCCGCGGCAGGTGTTGATCAGGATCGCGCTCCGCTTCATCGTGGCGAACTCCCGGGCCCCCATCATGCCGCGCGTCGCGTTGGTCAGGGGCACGTGCAAGCTGACGACGTCCGAGGTGCGCAGGAGCTCGGGGAAGAGCACGAAGCGCACGTCCAGGGCGTCCTCGGCGTGCTCGGTGAGCCGTACGATGTCGTAGTACTGGACGTGCATGTCGAAGGCCTGAGCGCGCTTCGCGACCTTCTTGCCGATGGTCCCGAGGCCGACGATCCCGAGCGTCTTGCCGGCCAGCTCGTAGGTCCGGGTCTGGGAGAAATCGCCGACGCGCCACTTGCCGGTGATGACGTTGTGGTGATGCCAGGCGAGCTTCTTGTAGACCGCCAGGATGAGCATCAGGGTGTGCTCGGCCACCGCGACCGAGTTCGAGCCGCCGTTGTTGGCGACCGGCACCTTCGCCTGGCGCGCCGCCGCGATGTCGAGCCGGTCGTAGCCCGCGCTGATCAGCTGGATCAGCTTCAGCTTGGGCGCTCCGCGATAGAACTCCGCGCCGAGGCTCTCTCGCGCGAAGCCCACCAGGTACTCGGCGTCCTTCATGGCGGCGGGAAACTCCGGCGTGCCCTGGTCGGCCACCTGCATCTCGTACTCGGCCGGCAAGAGCGAGCGGGCGACGTCGACGAGCGCCGCGGGGAGCTTGGGCGAGAGAACGATCTTCGTCGGCACGGCGGTCTCCTTTCTACGGGGCTACCGGAACTTCCGCATGTCTTCGGGAAAGTTCGACGTGAACGAGTAGGACTTCACCGTGCCGTTCGAGTTGAAGCGCACGGTGAGGTCCTTGGTGATCGTGCTGGAGGCGCTCCGCTGCGCGTAGAACCAGCGCCAGGTCTGGTCGCCGCTGTCGATCCCGACCTGGTAGGGCTCGCCGAAGAACGCCAGCAGGCCGGCCTTGTCGGTGACGTTGACCTTGATCTGCGCGGTGTCGGGCGAGGGGAACTCGCGGCCGAGCTGGAGCCCGGCGCAGGCGGACGCGACGAGCGCGACGGCCAACGCCCAGCACCATGCGCGCCTCACGGCTCTGGCCTCAAGCCAGCGCGACGACGCCGGCGGCGGCGAGACGCTCGATCTCGTCTTTCGGAAGACCGAGCTCTCCGAGGATCTCGGCGGTGTGCTCGCCGAGCCGCGGCGCCGGCCGCCGGATCGTGCCGGGTGTCGCCGACGCCCTGACTGGAAAGTCGAGCATGCGCGCGGTGCCGTATCCCGGCTGCTCGACCGTCGCCACCAGTCCGAGATGTTTCACCTGCGGGTCTTCGAACACCTCGTCGAACTCATAGATCGGTCCGGCGGCCACCTGCTCGACCTCGAACCGTGCGACCCATCGGGCCGTGGTCTCCCTCGCCAGCGCCCGCTCGACCCGCGCCTTGAACTCGTCGTGATGGGCGACGCGGGAGTCGTTGGTCCCGAACTTCGGATCGCTCGCCAGCGACTCGTCGCCGAGTGCCCGGCTGAAGCGCGCGTACTGCTCGGGGTTCATGATGACGACCTGGACCCAGCCGTCCTTGGTCCGGAACGCCTCGGCGGGCGTGACGTACGGGTTCCGGTTGCCCACGCGGGTCGGCCGCTGGCCCGAGTCGAAGTAGTGGGCGACTGGATCGGGGAGCAGCGCCAGGGTCGAGGCGAGCAAGCTCACGTCGAGGTGCTGGCCCCGCCCAGTGCGCAGGCGATGCGCGAGCGCGGCGTTGGCGACGCCGAAGGCGAGGAACGCCGCGGCCAGGTCGGACACGGAGCCGCCCACCTTCGTCGGCGGATGGCCCGGCATTCCCGTGAGCGCCATGATGCCGCTCATGCCCTGGGCGATCGTGTTGTAGCCCGCCCGCCGCGCGTGCGGCCCGTCCTGACCGAAGCCCGTCACCGAGACGTAGACCGCCGACGGGTTCACGGCGCTCACGGCCGTGTAGCCGAGCCCGAGCTTGTCGGCGACGCCGGGCAGGAAGTTCTCGACGACGACGTCGGCCCGACGGGCCAGCTCGAAGACGAGCTTGCTGCCCTCGGGCTCACGCAGGTCGACGGCGATGCCGCGCTTTCCGCGATTGATCGCGGCGAACGTCGCGCTCATCCCGCTGCCGCGCCACGCGCGCAGATCGTCGCCGCGCCCGGGACGCTCCACCTTCACCACGTCGGCGCCGAGATCAGCCATCAACGTGGCGCAGTACGGGCCCGCGATCACGCGGGAGAGGTCGAGCACGCGGATGCCCTCGAGCATCATCGGGCGATCAGCCACGATCGAGGAACCCCTCCGTCATCGCGTTGACTTCGGGCATCCCGGTACGCGCGATCGCGTTGATGCGGGCCTTGACCTCCGACATCGCCTTGAACGGCTTGGTGGTCAGGGCTTCGGCGTACGCGCGCACCTCCTTGGCGAGGGATGCGCCGGGGACGACGCGATGGACGAGACCCCACGCCTGAGCCTCGGCGGCGGAGTACCGCCGGCACTCCATGATGATCTCCTTCGCGCGCGCGGGCCCGACGAGGCGCACGAAGCGGGTCGTCGACGCGACGCCGAGAGGCACGCCAAGGTCGACCTCGGGGATCCAGAGCTGCGCCTCGGCGGCGGCCCAGCGGAAGTCGCAGGCGAGCGTGAGGCCCCACCCGCCGCCGACCGCGTGGCCGTTGATCACCGCGATCGTCGCCTGCTCGAGGTTCTCGAGCAGGGTATTGGCCCGCTCGAAGAGCCGGCGGAACTGACTCTTGCGCTGGCCGAACGCCTGCCGCCGCTCCTCGGCCGACATCGTCGACTTGAGCCCCGCGTCCGCCCCCGCCGAGAAGACCGGCGGCGCGCCCGTGACGATGACGACGCGCGTGGTGGTGTCGTCGCGCAGCTCCACGAAGGCCGCGCCTAGATCGGTCAGCATCGCGTCGCTCAGCGAGTTGCGGCGGTCGGGACGATTCAGGGTGACGGTCGCGATCGCACCGTCGCGGACGAGCGTGACGTTCTCCATGCGCGCGGAGCGTACCACAGGGGAGGCGGCTGAAAAGGGTCCTTTGAGCCGCGTAGAGACCGATGGCTTCGGTCGGGTCTCAGGCGAGGATTCCGAGCGGCGGCTGTGTCGACCGGAAGCCGGGGAAGATCGGGGCGGAGGGGACGCCGAGGTGGCGCGTGGCGATCTCGGAGAAGAGAGTTCGGAAGTCGGTTGTCACCGCGAGGTCGCGGCCCTCGAAGAGCTGGTGGTGAGCAAGCCCGGGCCAGCGGCCGTAGACACGTCCGCCGCGCACGCCGCCGCCGAGAACGAGCATCGCCGTCGCGTGACCGTGATCGGTGCCGCGGTTTCCGTTCTCGGCGACGGTCCGGCCGAACTCCGACATCGTGAGGACGACGACGTCCGACATCTTGTCGCCGAGGTCCTGGGCGAAGGCGGCGAGCGCGGCGCCGAAGTCGCGGAGGCGCAGCGCGAGCTGGCCGCGCTCGGCGCCCTGGCCAACGTGCGTGTCCCAGCCCTGCATGTCGGCGAAGGCGACCTCGAGGCCGACGTTGGCCTTGATGAGCTGGGCGATCTGGCGCAGCGCCTCGCCGAGCGGCACGCGCGGATACTCGGCGCCGTTCGCCGGCGCGATGCGCGAGGCCCGGGCGCTCTTGAGTATCTTCACCGCGTCGAACGTCTCGCGCCCCGTTCCGTGCAGGAGATCGCGAACGCCCTGCTCGTAGAGCGACTCGAAACCCTGTCGCGCGGTGCCGTCGTCGCCGTTCCGAACGTCGAATCGGTCGAGAGACTGCATCGAGATCGCGCCGACGTCCCCCTGGAGGGTGCGCGGAAGCGCCAGGCCGATCGCCACCGCGCGGAACGGCGTCGACTTCGCGGACCGCGTGGCGACCGCGCGGGCGAGCCAGCCGTCGGTCGTGCTCTTCACGCCGGGCGTCCCGCTCTCCATGTAGTCCTGCGCGTCGAAGTGCGAGCGCGTCGTGTCGGGCGAGCCGCAGGCGTGCACGACCGCGAGCGCGCGGCTCTCCCAGAGCGACACGAGCGGTGCGAGGGCAGGGTGAAACGCGAAGAAGCCGTCGAGATCCGTCGCGCGCTCGCTCTCGCCGCGTCTGGGCGGCTGCAGGCCGATCGACGGACGCACCGCGGCGTAGCCGGAATCCCCGTAGGGCATCACCATGCTGAGCCCGTCGACGGCTCCGCGCTGGAAGATCGCCACGAGCACCTTGCCGCTCGCCTCCGCCGCGTGGGCGGCCCGCAGCAGGAATCGCGGCGCGCCCGCGTAGGCGACCAGCGCGCATCCACCGGCCTTCAGGAGCGTTCGACGCGTGATCATCGGCGCTCAGCCCTCATCGCCGCTGGAACTCGGGCGAGCCGATCACGAGCGCGGCGAGCTTGGCCACGTCCGTGTTCGCCGGACCCCGATCGTCCGGTGACAGTCGCGTGATCTGCGGCTCTCTCAGCTGGGCGGTCAGCACGGCGCGCGTCTCCGGCCCGGCCTGGTCGGCCACGATCGCGACGAGGAGCCGGTCGAGGACGGCGGCGGGAGAGCCCGGATCGGCGCCCGCGACCAGCGCGGGAAGCTCGACGCTCACGTGAGGATAGCGGCCCGAGGCGAGGCCCAGCGCGAAGTTCATGCGGGCCAGCAGGGCGCCGGCGTTCACCCAGACCTCGCCGCGATCGGCGAACCCCGTCGGCGGCTGAGCCTGATAGAGCGGCTCGCCGATCTCGGCGCTCGCCCGGGCCAGCGCCATGCCGCCCTGCGCGTCCGTACTGCCGCCGAGCGCACGGACGGCGCTCGCCACGAACTCGAACGGCTTCTTGATCTTGGCCCGGTACACGTCCTCGCTGGAGAACTCGGGCGACTCGAAGATCGTGCGGAGCATCGCGGGAATATCGCCGCCCGTGCTCATGTAGGACCCGGCGACCCGGGCGACCAGCACGGGGGGCGGCGTGTCGGAGACGAAGCGCCGGACGAGCTTGGTGGCGACGAAGCGCGCCGTGGCCGGGTGCTGCGTGAGGAGCTCGATCACGCGCTCGCCATCCCCCGGCCCGCCCCCGGCGGCGATCCGGTGGCCGAGCACGATCTTCTCGCCGGTGTCGTGCATCATCGGACGGAAGATGAAGTGCGCGTCGGTCTGCGGCCGATCGATCGTCCAGCCGGTGAACGCGCGCGCGACCTCGGTGACGTCCTTCTGCGTGTAGCCGCCGTCCACACCGAGCGTGTGCAGCTCCATCAGCTCGCGCGCGTAGTTCTCGTTGAGCCCCGCCCGACGGCCGCGATTGGGCCCCACGGGCACTCTGAAGTCCGGTTTGGCGCTGAGCCAGTTGTCGAGATAGAAGAGCATCGCGGGGTGATGCGCGGTCGCGCGCACGAGGTCGGGGAACCGCCCCATCGCGTACGGCCGGATCGCCTCACGCTCGTAGGCCGATACGTACCAGCGCACGTCGCCCTTGCCGGCGAAGACGTTGAAGTGGTTGAACCAGAAGTCGACCATGACTTCTTCGAGCTGACGCTCGCTCGTCACGGCCCGGACGACCTTCGCGGCCCGGAGCTCGTCCGCGATCCGAACCGGGCGCTTCTCCATCGGGTAGCGCTCCATCATTTCCTGGCGCGACATCTCACCGTTCGCGATCTGCGCACGTAGCTTGGGATCGGGCCGCGGGAATTCGCGCAGGGCCTCGGAGATGGGCATGCGCAGCGTGGTCAGCTCGGCCAGGGTCCGCTCGGTCGCGGAGTCGTCGATCGTGCGCGGTCGCAGCTGCCGGTCGATCCAGGCTGAGAGGCCCATCGCGCGCACGCGCTCGACGTCGCCGGGGCGCGCGCCGTAGGTGAGCCGGCTCAGCGCGTGAATGATCTGGCGGTCACCGCTGGCGCTCGCGGCAGGCGCGACCGCAGCGGGCGCCGCGGCAACGGGCCTGTCGCCGCCGCCGGCTCGTGCGGTCGACGCGCTGCATCCCGCGAGCGCCCCGAGCCCGAGCACGGCCCACGCCACGGCTCTCGCCGCCCTGCCGCGCGCCGGGCGCCTCATTGCGGATCGCGGCGCTGCTGTCGTTGCTGACGCAGCAGCTCGCGCTCCTCGGGGGGCATCTGTCGCCAGCGCTCGCGGAGCCGCTCGCGCTCCTCGAGGGGCATCTGCCGCCAGCGTTCCTGGTTTCGAAGCACGCGCTCGCGCTCCTCCGGCGTCATCGACTCCCACTGGCCCAGGCGCTGCTGGATCCGGTCACGCCGCTCCTGCGGCAGCCGCTGGTAGCGCTCGTAGGCCTGCTGCAACTCCTGCTGGCGCTCCTTGGGCAGCTCGTTCCAGCGCTGGAAGTCCTTGAGGATCTGAGCCCGCTGATCGGGCGTGAGCTGGCGGAAGCGCCGGTAGTTCTGACGCGCCGACTCGCGCTCCTCGGGGGTCATCGATTGCCACCGGCGGTAATTCTCGAGTGCGCGCGCTCGCTCCTCGGGCGTGAGTCGCTGCCACTTCTCTAGATTGCGCTCCGCGAGGGCCCGCTCCTCGGGCGTGAGCTTGTCCATGCCCTGGATCGCGGGTGGTGTGCCCTGGGTGGTCGGCGGCGGTTTCTGACCCCAGGCGACGTCGAGATCGCCGAGGGCCAGGACGGCGCCCAGCACGAGCAAGGTCGGTAGGCCGCGAAGCGTCATCGGTCCTTTGCCTCGCTCGGGGTTGGCGCCGGCCGCGGTCCGGTCTCCTCCCCAGGCATCGACTCCAGAATGCGCATCCGCTCCAGGATCTGCATGCGTTTGAGCATCTCCCGGTCCCGAGCGAGGTCCGTCCCCCTGAGAAGGTCGAGATCGAGCAACATTTGCGCATCGACCGGCGAATGACCCGCGCCGTCCGCAGCACCAGCCGTGGACGCGATTGTCCCGCCCCCGACCGCTCCGAGCAGTCCCAGCGCGAGCCATACCCGCGTGCGGCGCACCGCTAGCCTTGGCGTTCCGAGGCGAGGCGGTCGAGATTGCTGATGACCTCGAGATCTTCGAGGAGATCGAGTCGCTCGACGGTCCGAAACTCCTGCAGCAGGCCGAGCTCGCGGCCGATGACCACTTCGTCCGGGCCGAGGGAATCCGGACTCTTCGAGAGCTCGCGTCCGCCCCAGACCGCGACGAGCAGGAGCGCGGCGGCGAGACTCGCCGAGACCGCCAACGGCATGGGGCGCCGCCACCATCGGACCTGGGCGCGCCGCGCCTCGAGCTTCTCGCGAAGCTCGGCGCGATAGCGGGCCCAGCTCACCGCGGGCGGCTGCCCGATCGCGTGCGAGAGGTTGCCCAGGAGATCGCGCAGCAGCTCGGTGTCCTGCTTGCAGTCCGGGCATTCCTCGAGATGCCGGGCGACGCGCTCGCGCTCGGCCGGAGGAAGCTCCCCTCGCAGATACGGCACTAGATCGGTGTCGGGATGCCTCGCCATGTCAGTGCTTCTCCACCGTCTTCTTCAGGGTCGCGAGCGCGCGGTGCAGATGGACGCGTACGGTCGCCTCGGAGCACTTGAGCACCTGAGCGATGTCGTACGTGGCCATGTCCTCCTGGACCCGTAGCAGTACTGCGGCTCGCTGGCGCGGGGCCAGTCGATCCACGGCCGACCCCAGCGCCTTCAACGTCTCCTCCCGGCTCAGCTTGTCGACCGGATCGTTGACCGGCACCGGCTGCCGGTCGAGGATCGTGTCGCTCCGGTCGTCGTCGTCATCGCGAACCAAGAGCTTCCACCACTTGTGCTTTCGCTTGTGGTCCAGGCACAGGTTGACCAGGACCCGATAGAACCATGTCGAGAACTTCGACTTGCCGCGGAAGCTTCCCGCGGTCTCGTACAGCCGGATGAAGGCCTCCTGCGAGATATCGCGCGCATCCTCGG
>Ga0209160_1000155_pt1 | contig 49683 bp, 44 predicted proteins | sample GraSoiAngelo_153_FD_186167 | JGI IMG/M metagenome (GOLD analysis project Ga0209160, IMG submission 186167) | Grasslands soil microbial communities from the Angelo Coastal Reserve, California, USA - 14_1009_12_40cm (SPAdes) (version 2) | ecosystem: Environmental > Terrestrial > Soil > Grasslands ...
ATCCGCAGGAGCTCCCTCAGCGGACGGTTGACCTCGACGCGTATGAGGTCGACAAGTACGAGGTGACCACGGTCCAATACCTGCTGTATGTCTTGGCCAACAACTTGCCACCGCTGGTTGATTGGAAATGGGGGGGGGTGTTCCAGGAGGCCATGGCGAGCCATCCCGTGATGCATGTCTCATGGTTCGAGGCGGATGCGTACTGCAAGTGGGCAGGTAAGCGACTGCCCACGTCGGCCGAATGGGAAAAAGCGGCCCGTGGCACAGACGGGCGGATCTATCCCTGGGGGAACCAGCCGGCCGGCTTGTCCCGCGCGAATTTCGGACGCACGGGCCTGTCCGGGCCGGTGCGCGATCGGCCTGAGCGACTCCTCCTTTATCCACCGATTGTCTCAGTGGATAAGTACGAAAACGCGGTCAGCCCATACGGAGTCTTCAACATGGCTGGCAATGTCGCCGAATGGACCGCCGATTGGTACGATCCTTATTATTACAGGTATGGGCCCAACCGAAATCCGAAAGGCCCGGATCATGGCTCCCACAAGGCCTTCCGCGGTGGTGGGTGGGTTGACAGCACACCAAGTGTCCGGCCCGCCCAGAGAAATGGAGCAGACCCCAAGACTCGCATGAATTGGCTCGGCTTCCGCTGCGCCCGCGATCCTATCGATAAGGGACAGACGGGCGAACCGGCCCCCGCTCACCTCCAGGCTCAATGACACAGAGTGATGCAGCAAGACGCGTTCGGCAGGTCGATGGCCGAATGCTGTTCGCAGTTCTCGCGGGTCTATCCATCGCCTTGGTGGTAGAAGCCCCAGCCCGGGCATTGGAGTTCACCGCCGATCTCATCACGCACGCCAATGGCAAGACGCATGTGTCAAACCTGTACTACCGGGATGATCGCTGGCGCATGGAACATCAGGACATCGGACCGGTGAATGTGACAATCGTTCGCAAAGACAAGCAGGTGACATGGCTGCTCATATCCAGACTCAAACACTACAAAGAGATCCCTTACGATGCCAGCCAGGCCCCGAAGGTGAAGGAAACGTTAGACGGGGAGATCTCGCGCAGCGCGATCGGCACGGAAACTCTGGACGGGCACCCGACCACGCTCTACGAAGTCCATGCGCAGGAGGGAGAGTCGACCGTGGACTACTATCAGTGGCTGGCGACCGATATTCATTTCCCGCTCAAGCTTGTGCGGAAAGACGGCTCCTGGAGCATCGAATACCGGCGTGTCAGAATTGGACACCTCTCGGATTTTCTGTTCCAGCTCCCGGTTAATTTTCAACCACTAGAAGAGTTCGACGGTCCTGACCGCAAGGAGCGGAGCCAGCCTCCCACCTGATGTCAAGATGTGAGTAGGCTGACTAGCGTACGTTTCCGATTACGGCGTCCATTGCGCAACGGAACCCAAGGCTGTGATTCCGATTGCGCGGATCGCTGTTGAGGCGATGCGCTGAGCGGAGGAGGGGCGCCTCCGATTCCCAACCAGACCCACGGATGACTTTTCTGGTTCCCTCGGTTGGGCCCTTCGGATTGCGGTTGGGTCCTTTCTCGTAATAGTGCGCGTCATACCAGTCTGCCACCCACTCCCACACGTTGCCCTCAAGATCCTGCACGCCTTCCTGGCTGGCGCCTTGCGGATGGCTCCCCACTGGCTCCAAGCCAGCGCCGTTTCGCCACTGGTTGAGATAGTTCGCCAGCGTCCGAGTAGGCTCAGCGTTACCCCAGGGGAAGCGACGCCCGGTCGTGCCGCGTGCGGCGCGTTCCCATTCGGCCTCGGTCGGCAAGCGCTTCCCCGCCCATCGACAGAAGGCGTCCGCGTCATACCAGTCTACGTTGGCCACTGGATGGTCCTTGAAGGCGTCGGGTACGGTGCTCCCCTGCCAGAGGGTCAGCTTCTTGTCCCGTGGGTGTTCCGGAATTCGGTGACCGGTTGCCTGGACGAATTCCAGATACCGCCCGTTGGTCACCTCATAGATGTCCATGTCGAAGGCATCGAGGTAGATCTGCCGTTCCGGGTACTCGTCCCGACCGCCATCACGGTTGCTGAGGGCTGTCCCCATCAGAAATTCACCGGTGGGGATCAGGCTCATCGGCGCTCCGTCCTTGCCTGTCACGGTAGGGGGAAGCTCGCTTGGGTCGGCGACCAGAGGCGCAACCAGAATCAAACCGCCTAGGAGCAACGAGCATATCCAACCATGCAAAGGCATCAACGCTCCCTTATCTTCGAGTCGTCATGGTAAGTTATCTCTATCAACCAGTCACGGGAGTGTCAAGGACAGCGGTGAAGACATGGGACCGAATGTGGTTGCTTCTCCGTCAGACGGCCATGGCTGTTCTGGCTTGTGTCTGGCTTTCGCCGTCGATCACGAGCATTGCCGCTGATTCTCTAGACAAAGCGCGCACCGCCTACCAGCAACAGCAGTACGAGCAGGCCTTGAAACTTCTGGATCCTGTGATCGGAAACGGGATCGGGCCTCCAGGCGCCCTGGAGCTGCGGCTCCGAACCTACCTCAAGCTCGGCCAAACCGACAAGGCAGTTGAAGACTACCTGCACTGGACGGATCGGCTGGGCACAGATGACGTCGGTCTCCTGCGGGAGCTCACGATCCAGGTCATCGGCGCCTCCATCGGTGATATGCGCGAGCAGATGCGCGGGGCGGCTGTGACGGCGCTCAAGGAGATGGGTGGCGCCGAGGCCCTTCCCCTGTTGGAAAAGGCCTCGGCCGATCAGTCAGGGCTCGTCCGAGCCTTAGCGGTTGAAGGCATGGCGAGGCATGGCCAGGCCGACAGATCCAAGCGGCTGCGTGAGTTGCTGCATGATCCTGCCGCTCTCGTCCGGGTCGCTGTTCTACGTGCACTCGGTGAGTCGGGCAATCGGGGGTTAATTCCCGAAATCGAGCCCCTCTTAAGGGACGAACAACCTCGGGTGAAAGCTGCGGCTGGGGCGGCTCTCGTTGCCTTGGGTCGGAGCGAGGCGCTGCCGGGCGTTCTGGAGTTGGTCAAACATCCCAAGCCCGATGAGCGAGCGGCTGTGCTCAGTATCCTCGGACACTTGAAAGGCAGGAGGGTTGCCCCATCGCTTTTCAGGGCTTTGTCAGACCGGGAAGCGACGGTGCGAGCGACGGCAGCCGCTATCCTCGCCGAGCGGAAAGAGGCTGGCGCGGCCGCCGCGCTCACCCTACTATTGAAAGACCCCGTCCCTCTTGTGCGTGGGGTCGCGGCCACTGGGCTGACGAAATTGCAGGGGGCCAAGGCGGTCCCCCTCGTTGAACCGCTTCTGCAAGAGACCGTTCCGGCCGTCCGCGCCGAAGTGGCCGCCGCGCTTCTGCCTTTGAGTCCGGCTTCGGCCGATCCGGTCTTGCGGGAGTCGATGAATTCGCCAGATCCTGGTGTCCGCTCGGCAGTGGCGAAGCATCTTGGCCAGGCTGGGAATAAAGCCGTCCCCTATCTGCTTGATCTCTTGCACGACCAGACCCCCCGTCCCCGCATTTCGGCCGTCAGGGCGCTTGGTCACGTCGGGACCATCAAACACGTGGCTCTCTTGAGGCCGATCCTCGGTGATCTGGATGTCGCCGTGCGCGTGACGGCCGCTGGCGCCATCGGTCGTTTGCTGAACAAAGGAATCTGACGGTTCAGCGGCTACACGAGTGAGTAGCCTGTGGCAAACTTATGAGAAAGCGAGTCTGTGTAAGTTCTTGGATTGCTTGATCCTTTTCGTGGAAACTGAAACCCTCCATGACAATCAGCAGAAACGCCATGGTCAATTTTCAAACTTGACAAAGTTCGGTAGTCCTGTGCTATACACTGTATCTTCTTCCCACGATAAACGAATGACTATCTGTTTTTTCCTTAGAGGATGCCACTCTTTCAAGTAAGGAGGATTGTGTCATGAAGAAGGTAGGAGTGTTGATGGCGATCGCTATAAGCGCGATCGCGCTCCTGGCCGCCCCACTGACCTCGTGGGCGGGCGGGACAGTTGAAGGTAAGGTGTCGTTCTCCGGTAAGCCCCCGGCTCCCAAGGAGTTCCTCTTCGAGAAGTTTCCCAATCCGAAGTTCTGCGTGAAGAATCCGAACAAAGATGCTAAAGGCGAAAAGCGGTTGCTGCATGAAGTCGAAGTGGCCAAAGATGGGAGCTTGAAAAACGCGGTCGTTGCCATCGAAGGTATCACTGATGAAAAGTTTGTGGCTGACTTCCAAGGCCAGGACATCCAGGCAGAACTCTGCGAGTTCAAGCCCTATACTTCGGTAGTGGTCGAGAATCAAAAGTCGTTTCGAGTGGTCAACAACGATGAAGAGGCGGTTAAAGTTGAGGTCAAAATGGAGGGGGACCAGATAATTCTCAAGGACCTTGAGATGGACCCCAAAGATAAAAAGTTCAAAGAGACAAAGGTCCAGGCAACCAGTACCATCCGTACGGACACCGGTACTATTCGTGGGGCAGATTTAAAGCCGGGCGATAAAGTCGTCGTCGTGAGGGGTGTGCTGCATAATCCCCACTCGTTTAAGGTTAAGGGACCTTCTTCCGCAACCATCTTTAACATCGGCTTGCCGGAAAAGGGAAGCAAGCTGGACAAGCCGCTGAAGCCAAATTCCCCCAAACCTGGTGAGTCTGTTTTCAGGATGCAGTGCGATCAACACGAGTTCATGCAGGTCTGGGCATTACCGGTGACCAATCCTTACTACGCCGTCGTAGGCGTAGACGGGAAGTTTGAAATCAAGGATGTTCCGGCTGGCAAGTACAAGTTGGTCGCGTGGCATCCCGCGCTGAACAAGGGCAAGCCGATCGAGCAGGAAATCGAAGTCAAGGACGGGGCTTCCGCATCGGCCAAGTTCGAATTCAAATAAGCAACGCCTGATTGAGGCGTCGTTTGGAGGCGGCGGAATCGCCATTCCGCCGCCTCTTTTTTGTCTGTCGCGCGCCCTGTCTGTGCCTTGCCTTCCCCGCAACAGATGACTTAGAATCGATTCCCGCTCTGACGAGGAGAAGAATGCCGCGTGGCTCGAACGCTCTCACTGGCCGAAATTTTCCAGCTTGGCTACTACTGGGAAGGCAAGGTCCTGCTCACGGCGGTCAAGCTCGACGTCTTTGGCGCTCTGGCTAAAGGGGCTCGCACTGCCGCTGACGTATCCCGCCGCCTACAGACCGAACGCAAGGCCACCGAAATCCTCATGAACGCGCTTGCTTCGATCGGCCTCCTGCGGAAGAGCGGCGAGCAGTTTCTGAACGCGCCAGAGACCGAAGTGTACCTCGTAAAGGGCAGCCCAAAGTATGCCGGCCATCTCCTCTTGTTGCAGGAGGCCGAGTGGGACAACTGGGGCCGGCTCGAGTCGGTCGTTCGCACCGGGCGCTCCCCGGTGAAGGGGCACATGTTTCAGACGGATCCGCAGTTGGCGGAGAACGTGCTGATGGTGCTCCACCACGTGGCCTTGCAGCATGCGCCGACGCTGGCCAAACAGATCGACCTCAGCCGCGCGCAGACCCTCTTGGATCTGGGGGGCGGTGCCGGGACCTATGCGATGGCGTTCTGCCAGACCTATCCGGCTCTGACAGTCACTGTCTTTGACCTGCCGGAGACCTTACGGATCACCGAACGTCTGGTCAAGGAGGCCGGGCTTGACGGGCGCATCCGCCTCCTCCCGGGCGATTTCAACCGAGACGCCTTGGGTGGGTCCTACGATGCAGTATTGATGTCCGACATCCTGCACTACCAGGACGCCGACGCCAATGCCGCCTTGGTGCGGAAAGCCCATCGGGCGTTGGCTCCTTCTGGCCGACTCGTGATCAAGGACCGTTTTCTGGATGACGGGAGGACCAGCCCAGCCTGGACCGCCGTCTTTGCCGTGCATATCCTCGTCAATACCGAAAAAGGACGGTGCTATACCATGGCTGAAGCCGTCCAATGGTTGAAAGACGCCGGGTTCACATCGGTCGATGAGCTCGAACGTTCGGCTTTAGTCCAGGGGGTCAAATGAAGGAACTTCTCAAAGGACCTGGTTTCATGGGAACGGCAGCGACGTTGGGAGCGGACCTGAGCCAGGTCATGGCCATGTTGTTCACCGGCTTGTTCATCATCGGGTGGGTCCAGGCGCGAAAGAAGATGGGCAACGCGCACCACCGACTGGTCCTCGGTGGCATGGTCGCGATGCTCGCGTTTTTCACGAGCTACTACCTGTTCCGCCAACTAGGCGTTCTGGCCTTTGAAGGAAAGGAAGGATTCGGGGGCTCGGACTTCATGTACCACCAGGTCTTCATTCCCCTCCTGACATTTCACATCAGCCTGGTCAGCGTCGGTCTGATCATGGCGATCTACATGATCATTCTCGGGCTCCGGGCGCAGCAGCTTGTCGCAGGCAAACGGGAACTCAGGCCCGGCGAGCTCAAGGTCGGGCAAGAGAAATTAACCAAGGTGTTTGTGGTCAGCGGGGCCGTGCTGCTCGTACTGTACGTGGTCAGTGGGCTCCTATTTGGGACTGGGTTTACACTCCGGCGGTCCATCGTGTACGTCGTCGGTCTGCTCGTCGTCGGATTGGTGTTGGGGGTGGAGAAGACCATCGAACGATTCTGGCCTGATGGAGGGAAACGCCACCGGGCGTTGGGCCGCTTCACGATGGTGATTTATTGCATCCTGTTCGTAACCGGCAGCGTCACCTACACGATGCTGTATATCCTGTATCCCGGCAAAATCGGTTGAGGCTGGTTCCCCATGAAGGCGTGGTGCTGCTGCGGGGCTTCGCTGGAAGCCAAGACGCTGGAAGAAGAGTCGCCGCTCAGCTACCACCTCCGCCTTGGGTGCACGGCTTGTGCGAACTGGGTGACGGCGTCGGGTCGATTGGAGGAGATCACGCCGCTGGTGGAGCGAACCTTGTGGTCCAACGAGGCGCGTCACGAGTTGGACCGGCTGCCTCCCTACATTGAGCCCTTGGTCCGTGAGGAAGTGGAGTCCTATGCGGCACAGGCAGGATGCCGCGTCATTACGGTGGCGGCGTTTCACGAGGCCCGCAACCGGGGGAAGGTGACCTGGGCGCCGACGGCGAAGGACCGCCTGGCCAATATTCCGGCCCCGATCCGCTCCATGGCGAAGGTAGAGATCGAGCGGATGGCGATTGTACAGGGCCTGTCGGAGGTCACGGAGGCGTTGATGGATGAAGCGAAGGCCAAGTTCCTGGGCATGAGGGGGAGGCCATAGGCTGGGCCGTGCTGCACCGGATGACGATGCGGGTGGTGCCGGCCCTGACCGTGGCCGTCACGGAAGATGAGTTCCGTAGGCGTAAACGAATCCTTATGCTGGTTCCGGGGCTCATCGCCTTTGCCCTCTACCGTGGCCTTAAGGCCATGGCCTGGCACGACGATATCATCGCACTGTTGCTCTCGAGTGGCCTCTATTCCAGCGTGGTAGCCCTGGGCGCTTATGCCTACGGCCGGGAACGGCGGGCCGTGGAACTGCTCCGGGAAGAGGATCCCCGGATGCTGGCCTGGATCGTTCTCCGAATCGGGTTTCTGTACGCCGTCCAGCTCTCGTTGATGGTCCTCGCCCTCCTCAAGGTCGCAACGTATAGTTATCTCGATCATCCTGACGGACCGGCTCTGATGGCGTTGATCATTGCTTCGACGTCGGTTGCGCGTGATGCGTTCGAGATCGGGCACGTACGCTTGTTACAACAGCAGGGCCGGCCCTTCACCACCTTTCCGGACGGCAAGGCGCTGTGGGCGCTGGTCACCGGCCGTGTGGATCTCTGGGCGATGCGGATTGGCGTCGTGACCGTGGGAGTCGGCCTTGTGTACCTCGCGCTGACCATGGTCACGCCTGCTGCGACGACGGATCTGGGACAGGTGGTCGTCGTCGGCGTGCTGGCCGGGGCGGCCTGCACGCTGGCCTTCGTGCAAGGGCTCCATCCGTCCTTGAGGACGTGGGAGGGGCTCACACGATACTCGTGGCGAGAACTGCTCCGCTTTTTCCTGTGGCCAGGAATGGCTTTCGGATGGACGTATTATCTCATTGCAGACGGGGCAATTAGCTTTCTGTTGGCCGTTCCCGACCCGCCAGTCTGGGTCCGGCTCCTTGTCACTGCAGGGACAGCCGGCCTCCTGAGCCTGTACGGCTATTACATGGGACGTTCGCGGTGGCAGGAGGAGACGCTGCATGCTACAATTCCGGCGTCTTTGCTGCGGTGCCCCTTTATCTCAAGCATTCTGGCCTCCAAGAAAGCCTGACATGCTCGCACTTGTCTTGTTATCCTTCCTGCTCAGCGGAAGCGTTGGAGGAAACCTGGCGCTAGCCCTGGAAGGCAGCGCTTACAGCAATCCCGCTGAGCCTAACGAACTCGAGCCCTCCGTACAGACTCCTCCCGGGACCGACATCTACTATGGCACGCCGGGCAGGCCGGCGAGCGAACCGGCTCCCCGTCTCAGTGCAACCGACTATCCCCGCTATGGAAAAGTGGACAGTCGGCTCGCCATTTGGGTGGTCACCCAACAGCACACGTACTTCGGCGGGTTTGTGCTGGCCTTGCCAATCTTCTGTCTCATCATCGAAGTGATGGGGCTGCTGACCCGTGATCCGGTCGCAGCCGTCCGGTACGACCGGCTTGCGCGCGATTTCCTGCGCATCAGCCTGATCGCGTTTTCCATTTCGTCGTTGTTGGGGGTCACCCTCGTGGCTGCCCTGCTGGCGTTCTACCCCACGTTCTTCCGCTATATCACTGGGGTCTTCAAGTCGATGATGGGCATCTACGCCGTGGTTTTCCTGGCCGAGAGTTGGGCGCTGTACCTGTATTACTATTCGTGGGATCGGCTGAGCGAAGGCGGCCACAAGTGGTTTCACGCTGCCATTGGGGTGGTCGTGAATGTCTGCGGGACCCTGCTGCTCTTCCTTGCGAATTCGTGGGTGACCTTCATGATGTCGCCGGCCGGCGTGGATCAGGCCGGCCGGTTCCTCGGAAATTCCTGGCACACGCTCCACACCGCCTTGTGGAATCCCTTCAACGTGCACCGATTTTTGGCCGATATGATGACCGGCGGAGCCGTGGTCTTGGGATACTCGGCCTTCCGTTTCCTCACGGCGAAGAGCCAGGACCAGAAAGGCTACTATGACTGGATGGGATATGTGTTCCTGTTCATCACGATGACGGCGTTGATCCCCATGCCGTTTGCCGGGTACTGGCTGATGCGGTCGGTGTATGTGTTTCGCCAACAGTTGGGGGTCACGATGATGGGCGGGATGCTGACCTGGATGTTCGTCCTCCAGGCGATCGCGGTCGGCGCGTTATTCATCGGCGCGAATTACTACCTCTGGCAAGGGATGGCGCGCCTGCCGGGCTCGGAGCGGTACCACCGGTACATCAAGTATATTCTCTATGGCCTCGTCCTCAGCTTTTTGGTGTGGTTTACGCCCCACACGTTGGTGCTGACCTCAGAGGAAGCAAAGGACATTGGCGGGGCACAACATCCGGTGATCGGCAATTACGGGGTGATGTCGGCCAAAAACGGCGCGATCAATACGATGATCCTCCTGTCAGCGCTGAGCTATATCCTCTATAAGCGGGCGAACAAGGTCATCACCGCGCCGTGGGCACGGACCGGGGATCTTGTTATCGGAACGGTCTTCTGTGGCGCGCTTGTCAACGTCATTGGAGTGTCGGTCTATGGATTCTACCTCCCCGCGAACGTTCGTGTCGGCCTTTCTCTGCCTCAGGCCCTGAGCACGCTCACGGCGTTGATCGTCGGCCTGCTCGTCAATCGGGCAATTGTGAACAACGCGCATTCTGTCGGGCCGATTGCCTGGGGCAAGATGCCGGTCCGCGGTCAGGTAACCCTCTTTCTGTTGGGGATGGCGTTCACCTGGGTCATGGGTCTCATGGGCTTTATCCGATCCTCCGGTCGGTTAGGATGGCATGTCCACGAGATCATGCGTGATGGGTCGCCCTGGGCCTTTACCCCAGGGTTCAGATTTGCGGCCGGCATGGTCACGCTCAACATGGCGTTGTTCTGGATCTTGCTCTTAGGGGTGTTCTGGCTGAGCCAGCGGGGTCTCCGACAGGCCGAGGCGACCGAGTGGGCCTGGGCGGGGCGCGTTCAGACCTGTGAAGGCTCGTTCAGCCCCGCAATGACGAAACAAAGGCTGCTTGGGGATGGGTGAGCCATCGGTGCAGCTCACCAGCGTCTTCCTTATCTTCCTCTCCGTATTCTTGATCGATGGCGAAGTCACGAACGGTCAAAGTACCTCCACGAGCCTCCAAGTCCTTGAGGATTTTTCCAAGGCCGAACAGGATGGGTTTCCGGTCGGGTGGCAAGCGAGCCGCACTGAATCTGTGACGCGCAAGGCCTATGTTGTCGCTCGAGACGGAGAGCAGTCGGTGCTCCGCACGAAGGGCGTCGACGCGCAGACGCGGATCTTCAAGCGCATGGCCTGGAATCCCAAAGAGTATCCCATCGTCACGTGGCGATGGCGCTTGCGGGGAGCGCCTTCGTCGAGCGAGATCTGGGCGGCGGTCTTCGTCTCTCTGGACACCGACCTGCTCATCATTCCTGTGTCCACGAAATACGCTTGGGCGTCGACAGGAACCGTGGGGAGTATCAAAGAAGGAGGGCTCTTCGGAGCTGCCGAAGTAGTCGTTCGGAGCGGACCGCAACCGATGGGGCAGTGGGTCGAGGAGCGCGTCAATGTCTATGCCGACTTTCTGAAGGTCCACAATCACGAACCCGCTCCCACGGCATGGGGCATCTCGCTCGTGACCGGGCCGGGAGTCGAGTTGGACTTTGGCCGGATCTCGATCGCCAAACAATAGGGATGGATCCGATGCACAGCATGACGAGCGGTTGGGGCGAGGACGGCCGCATCACCGCCGACATGGTGCTGGGCGCGACGGTATTCGGCGTGGTCGGGGCGGCGATCGGGTACTATTGGGGAACGACTGCGAGCTTGGTGACTGCGAGCGCCGTAGGCGTCGTGTTCGGCTTCCTGATCGGACTGCTGGGTGGCCGTCGGTTCTTCGTCAGCATCGTGTGCGGGGCCATCTTAGGAGGAGGTCTTGCCTGGCTTGTCTCCGGAACGGGTGCGGTGCCCCTCGGCGCTGCTTCCGGTGGAGCGGTGGGGGGCTTTCTCGGAGTGCAACTGGGGATGCTGATGGAACTGCGCCAGCAATCGAAAGCGTCGCGTGAGCATCCATCGCCGCCTTCCGGAGGAGAGGACCTTCGATGAAGGATAAATGGCTGACGATCGGGATCATCTCCACATTTGGGGCGTTTTTTCTGATGATGGTAAGCATGATGACCTTGTCCCGCCACACGGCGAAGAACAAGGAGCTCCTGGCGCAGGCCCCATCCACGCCCCAGCAGACCCAGACCGTCCCGACCGCAACGGCGGACTTCAGCCTCTACAAAACGATTGTGGGAGATGACGGACGCGAGATGGTTGAAATCCCGGAAGGTCCTTTCAAGATGGGAAGCAATAATGGCGACTACGACGAAGCGCCGGAACACCAGGTCTACCTGGCCACCTTTTACATCGATAAGTATGAGGTCACGCAGGCTGAATATGACCGGTTCGTCAGGGCCACCAAGAGAGGCAAGCCCTTCGTCCCGGTCTTTGATGACGATATATCCAAGATCCTCAAACCGGAGTTGGCTGCGATGGGGATGTCGTGGGCGGACGCTGCCGCCTATTGCCAGTGGGGGAGCAAGCGTCTTCCGATGGAGGCCGAGTGGGAGAAGGCGGCCAAGGGAGAAGGGAATCGCAAGTATCCGTGGGGAGACACGCTGGCGCCGTTGGATGCCAATCTGGACGGCGAGGAGGACGGTTACAAATACCTGGCTCCTCCGGGGAAGTTCGAAGCGGGCCGGAGTCCTTACGGATTGTATGACATGGCAGGCAATGTCGCAGAGTGGGTCCATGACACCTACGACGACAAGTATTACTCCAAGAGCCCCTATCGCGATCCCAAGGGGCCGGAGGAAGGACAGAACAAAGTGATCAGAGGTGGATCTTGGCGTGAGTCCCCGAACGGTGCCCGGGTTTCCAAGCGGTTTCAGGCGAAGCTCTGGAGGACGGATGCGACGATTGGATTTCGCTGCGCCAAGAGTGGGCCCTAACCTGAGTCGAATCTGTCTTTTTCTCCGGCGGATCCATGCTGGATAAGCGGCTGAAGTGGGCATTCTTGGTGGTCGCGCTGATCTTCGCTGGCTTGCCCATTGCTGGAATCATTCTCGATCTTCTCACCCCCCCCCACATCGAGATCGAACAGACAGGCAGCGAGGCGAAACCTGCTCGTGATGCCGCAACACCTGTTGAACCCGTTAAAGAGGACATGGTCTTCATCCCAGCGGGTGAGTTTCTGAGAGGGTATAACGGCGGGGGCTTCGATGAGAAGCCAGAAGGCCGGGTCATGCTCGATGTCTACTGGATCGATCGGTATGAAGTGACTTACGGCGCCTATCAGGCATTTGTGACGGCGACAGGCCATAGGAAGCCAATCTCCCGCTATGTAAAGCACTTCGATAAATTGAGCGCCCCAACACAACCGGCCGTCTACGTCTCGTGGGAGGATGCCGATGCCTATTGTCGCTACCGTGGGGCGCGGCTCCCGACGGAGGCTGAATGGGAGAAAGCTGCCAGGGGAGTCAACGGTCTCTTGTGGCCCTGGGGCAACCAGGACAAGCTAGGGGCGGCGAATACCGGTAACCCAGACCCTTATGAATACCCGGCTCCTGTCGCAAGCTTTCCTTTGGATCAGAGCCCGTATGGAGTTTATGACATGGCGGGGAACGTCATGGAGTGGGTGGCAGACTGGTACCAGGAAGATGCATTTCGAGACACTTCGCCAAATCCCAAGGGTCCGCCGACCGGCAGTTTTAAGGTCATCAGGGGGGCGTCTTGGGGAACGATTGGGAAGGAAACGAGGTTGACAGTCCGTCTCAAAATGGTCCCAGATTTCCGGGATACGACGATTGGATTTCGATGCGCCAGGAGTAGTTCGGAAGGGCTAAACCATAGGGGTGATAAAACGAGCTAACCTTACAATAAATCAAAATAATAGATCAACAGGAACACGGCAAGAATAATGTTGACAACCATACCAGCCAAAACTATAATGTCGAACAATCTTGGGTCCTTGCCCATCGGGTGTGTCCCTGTGTGATATAAAGCGGGATTTTGAGTAACATAAACCCTGATAACTGTCAAGGGCGAAGGGAAGAAGTAACCACATCTGAGCTTATCGCAATCAACTAGTTACAAAAGAAGGTTATCATGGCAGAAGCAGCAGTAGAAGCTCCTCATGTTAAGGAACTGACGTGGAAGATTAGACTGGGGAAGGCTATATTCTGGACCACAGTCGCTTTTGCTGTTTGGTTTTTCTATTGGTTTAATGCGATTCAGTGTCCGTGCTGATGGTTAGAGTTGGCGCTAGCCGGTAATTAACAAGCGTGGTTGGTCGAAGAATTTCTAAGGTTAGGCGGAGGAAATAATGGCGGAAAAAGGCAGTCAGGTTAGTACTAGGATGAAGATCGCTATCGCAGTCATCTCGTTAATCCTGGCTACAGGCTATTTTACGTTCTTGGATTGGGGCGCCATGAAAATTCAAGGGCTAGACTATTTCTACATGTTCCGGAAATAACAATAAATATGATAAACCTATTGGGCTCTCGGTGTCCTGAGTGTCAGTCCTCGGTAGACACGAGAGTTCTTGATAGTCAGTGCTAAGGAGGTAAGCCATGGCTACCGTGACAAAGCAAGCCCGAAAGAAAATTTGGGCTTTCTTGGCGCTTGGAACATTTGTAGGGCTTCTGCTGTTGCCCTTGTTCCTGTCGCTTCCGGCTGGCGCAGGTGACACACCAGCTCCGGCGGCTTCGCCCGATGCCAAGCCTGTCGAGAAGTCGCGGGACGTTTGGTACAAGACTGAAGGACCGGTGGTGGGGGCGCCTGCGCCCAAGACGACCGACAGCCCGAAGGACTACCCGCGTTACAACTTCGAGAGTCGGGTCATACTTTGGGTGGCTCTTCAGCAACATCTCTATTATGGAAGTTTTGTGTTGGCGGTCCCTATCTTCTGCATGATCGTGGAGTATCTGGGGGTCATCACCAAGGACAAGGCTCTGTCTAGGAAATACGACCAACTCGCCTATGACTTCGTGAAGATCAGCCTGACAGCCTACTCGATCACCGCGCTCTTGGGTGGGATTGTCATTTTTACCTTCCTCACGCTCTATCCCACTTTCTTCGGATATCTTTCCAGCATCTTCCGGCCGGTGATGGCTACCTACGCGCTGCTTTTCATAGCGGAGAGCGGCACGCTCTATATCTACTACTATGCCTGGGACAGGATGAAAGAGGGGTTCCTGAAGTGGATCCACGTCGCCATGTCGGTGATCCTGAACGTGATCGGAACGGTTTTGATGATGCTGGCCAATTCGTGGATCGCCTTCATGCAGTCGCCAGCCGGCGTGGATGCTGACGGGCGGTATTTGGGCAACGTCTGGCACGTCATCCATACAACACTCTGGAATCCCATTAACGTGCACCGCCTTCTCGGAAATATGGCGTTCGGCGGCGGCGTGGTCGCGGCGTACGCGGCCTATCGGTTCCTGACTGCGAAGTCCGATGAGGAGCGGGCCCACTATGACTGGATGGGCTATGTGGCCATGTTTATCGGGATCTGCTTTTTAATCCCGCTCCCCTTCGCCGGTTACTGGCTCATGCGTGAAGTGTATGCGTACCGGCAGCAGATGGGGATCACGCTGATGGGTGGCCTCTTGGCCTGGCTCTTCATCATCCAGGCGGTGATGATCGGCGCGCTCTTCCTGACCGCTAATTATTACCTCTGGCAGGGCATGGATCGGATGCCCGGGGCCGAGCGCTTCCAGAAGTACATCAAGTACATGGTGTTCGTGCTCATCATGTGCTTCATCGTCTGGCTGACGCCGCACACAATGGTCATGACCCCGGCCGAGTTGAAGGCCATGGGCGGTCAGCAGCATCCGGTGCTGGGGAACTACGGAGTCATGTCCGCCAAGAATGGGGCCATCAACACCATCATCACGACGACGGTGTTGAGCTTCATCATCTATCAGCGGGCGAACAAGATCCCGACGGTGAAATGGGCCCCTTACGGGAACGCCTTCCTGTTTGGGCTGTTCACGATGGCCTACGTCAACATCATCTGGCTGGCCATCTACGGATACTATATTCCGGCCAATGTGCGAGTAGGCCTCTCCGTACCACAGGTGGCGTCAACCTTGTCGTGTCTGTTCATAGGAGTGATCCTTAACTCGATAATGTTGAAGGGGGCAAAGGATGTGGGGCCGATTGTGTGGGGACAGATTTCGGTCCGGGGGCAGTACGCCCTCATCATGCTGGCGACTTCGTTTACCTGGATGATGGGGCTCATGGGCTACATCCGGTCGTCCGTGCGGTTGTTCTGGCACGTCAATGAGATCATGCGGGACAACTCGCCATGGGCCTTCACGCACACGATTGGGTTTGGCGCGAACATGATTTCGTTCAATGTATTGTTCTTCTGGTTGACGATCCTGTTCGTGTTCTGGCTCGGGGCGTTGGCCTCGAAGAAGGCTCCGGCCACAGCCCCGGTTGGGCAAAAGGTTCCGGTCCCGGCTGGGAGCCACTAAACCTTAAAGATCGAGTAATCACTGACAGAAGATGGATGCAAGCTCCGCCGCGAGGGAAAAACTCCTCGCGGCGGGCCTCTATGGAGGAGTGAATGTTTACTGGTAAGGTGTTGGGTGGCGTAACTGCTGCGGTCATTTTTGGAGCCATCGGGACGATTTTTTACTTCCTGCCGGAATCCGGGGCTGCCCAGTTGATGCGAAAGGCTTTTCACCTGGGTTGGCCGGGCGGTCTTGTGATCGTCATCCTGATGCTGTACTTCCAATTCGGCCGGAAGAACGATCCTCGTCAGGGCGAGCTCGTATTCAAGGGCGTGATCGGGCTTCTCGGCTACTCGATGCTCTTCATCGCGATCGCCAACTACGCCATGAACTTCAACGATGAGAGCCCCGGCGTCCCTGGCGAGCCGCGGTTCCTGCCGGTTTCTCTCGTCATGTTTACGGTTTCCTGCTTCATGATGGCCATGTATTTCAAGGGCGTGCGGGTCCTCCTCCAGATCGGCGGCTTCATGTTCTTCGTGGCGGCTTGTCTGGCGGGGTTCGGGAACTGGCTGCCTCAGGTGAAAGCCGATCCGCCCCCCGTCGAGGAGAAAACCGCGGATGTCCGTCAGATGTCGGTTCAGGAACGAGCGGACCTCGGCGAGAAGATCATCTTCGGAGCTGTCGGGGCGAGCGGTACGCAAGGCGCCATCGGCAAGGGACAGTGCCCCCTCTGTCATGGCTTCCAGAAGGGCTTCCTCAGCGAGCGGGCACCCAATCTGTTCGGGATTCCGACTCGTGCGTTGGAACGGCTTAAGGATCCCCGGTATAGCCAGGCTGACCCCAGCAAGAGAGATACGGTCCAGAAGGAGGCGTGTCCGGGGTGTGGGACGGCGAAGACGGCGGAGGAATACATCGCTGAATCGCATGTATGCCCTAACTGTTATGTGGTGGTGGGCTTCGGTGTGAAGGGGACGAATGATAAAGAGAGCCCCATGCCGGCGATTCACAAGCCGCCGATTGCTCTCAATTTCGACGAGTTCATCGCGGTTGACACGTGGCTGTTTGCCCGTGAAGGGACCGAACCTCCGACGCCGGAAGAGATCGAGAATGCGTATAAGAAGTTCATTCCGCAGTCAGAGTGGCCCAAGCCCGCAGGTGCTCCTGGGGCGGCTCCAGCAGGCCCAGCACCTGGCGCTCCGGTCGTGACAGGCGATGAGCCGGTGAACGAGATCTTCATCAAGGCCCTGTGTTTTGCGTGCCACACGATTCCGGGGATTCAGGGGGCGGTTGGAGTCGTGGGGCCTAAGCTCGTGGAAAAGACGAATGCGCCGAAGCGTCTGAAGGACCCGAATTACAAGGGTAACGCCACGACGGTCCGGGAATACATCATGGAGTCAATTCTCACTCCGAGTAAGTATGTGGTCCCCGGTTTCCCGGACAACGTCATGCCAAAGGACTTCGGGAAGAAGCTCAATGCCGCGGCGATCAATAAGGTCATTAACTATCTCTCGCAATTGGAAGAAGGGAAGAATCCGCCGAAGATCGAGTAGGCGGTAACAACAGTCCCATATCTGACTGTGCACAAGATTTAGGAGATCAGACATGAGCGCATTATTCCCGCGATTTGTCGAGGGCTACATGCCCATGCAGATGCTAGGTGAAGTGGGGCTGCAAATACTGCTGTTTATCTATATCTTCTATCTTCTCGACAAGAAGATGGGGATCAAGGTGAATAAGCTGGTGCAAGCCTCTAGCCTGTTCATCTATTCGATCCTCTACTTCAGGTATCGGATCTATCCGCCACTGCCCTTCAGCGTCATAGCCATCTACGAAACCAATGTTTTGATCGGAATCTTCATGTGGGTGTCCTCCACCGAAACATCCTGGCAGGATTTCCGCAAGCCCCTCATCGACGTGGCCGACGGGAAGACTCCGACGACGCGGATCATCCGAGCGGTTTCTGTCGTGCTGCTGCCCTTTGTGGTCGGCTTCATGGGCTGGAACAACATGAAGCCGAGCATCGATGAGCCGATCGAGCTCCGCACGGTACACCCTGCGCCACCGGCAAGCACCAAGGTGCATGGCAAGACCTTCGTCCTGCAGACCGCGAGCAATCCGTATCGCGTGGATGACGACGGGAAATACTCCGATATGGTCCAGAAGAAATACATTGACGGCAATCCGTGGGACGAGAAGGCGCCCCAATACTTGCAATACGTTCGGGAAGGCGGGCAGATCTTCTTCCAGAACTGCCACTTCTGCCACGGCGATAATCTGAACGGCCGGGGCATGTTTGCCTTTGCCTTCAACCCGATTCCGGCGAACTTCACGGACGCCGGGACGATCGCGCAGCTCCAGGAGACCTTCGTGTTCTGGCGCGTCTCGAAGGGTGGAATCGGCCTTCCGCGTGAAGCCTTCCCATGGGCCTCGGTCATGCCGCCGTGGGAACAGCACCTGACGATCGATGAGATTTGGAAAGTCATCCTGTTCGAATACTGGCATACAGGCTATTATCCAAGGACGTGGGATTAATCGATCCCTACCAACTTAGGGGTATAGAGCAATGAACTGTTATCTCTTCAAAGGGACGCGAAAAGGGCTCATGATCGCCATCGCGGCGGTCGCCGTCGGATTGGGGGCCGGCGTCGCCGTTCTGTGGGCGACCGGAGATGTAAAGGCCGATAGCGGGTTGTCACCCGGATTTATTAAAGGAACCAACCCTGCCAAGCCTGACCCCAAGATGATCGAAGAAGGCAAGAAGATTTATTTCCGCAAGTGTGTCTGGTGCCACGGGGTGGATGGAGCGGGTGATGGCCCTGGCGCCGATCGGCTCTGGCCGCGTCCGCGCAACTTCACCCAGGGCACCTTCAAGATCCGGCATACGGCGAGCGGAGAGTTACCGCTGTTTGATCCCACGAAGCCGGTTGCTGGTCAGAATGACTTGTTTGATACTGTCACCCACGGATTGCCGGGTTCGGCTATGCCTCCTTGGGATGGCATCCTGACCGAGCAGCAGCGCTTGCAGGTCCTGTCGTTCGTGACGACGCAGCTCGTGAAAGATCGGAAGTTCGACGACAAGACCGAGACCTTCAGCATCCTGGACATCAACAACAAGGAGGCCTTGAAGCCGGTTCCCTACAGCAAGGAGAGCATCGAAAAAGGCGCCAACCTCTTTGTCGAGAAGAGGTGCATTGAGTGCCACGGGGCGGAGGGCCGCGGGGATGGTAACCCCTTTAATCTCAAGGATGACTGGGGATTCCCGATCCAGCCGGCGAACATGCATAAGTGTTGGAATTTTCGGGGGAGCAGAGAAGATCCGTACAACGTGAAGAACATCTTCCGGACCTTCTCGACCGGCGTGAACGGGACGCCCATGCCGTCCTTCGCTGACAACACGACGGTTGAGGAGCGGTGGCACATCGCCAATTTTGTCAATTCGGTGTGTGAACGTGAAAAAGAAGGCGATCCATTCTCGCCGCTGCTTCAGATGGATCCGCAGACGGCTAAGCCGAAAACCAATTTTGTCGTGCCTTCCGCTCCCATCGAAGGAGAAATTCCCGCGGATCCCAATGACAAGAAATGGCAGGATCGGCCTCGGCGGATCATCGGGATGGGTGGACAAATCACTCACAAGCCGCGGAACTTTGTCAACCGCATTGACGATCTCTGGATACAGTCCGTGTACAACAAGAACGAGATTGCTTTCCTCTTTCGGTGGGACGACCGGACGAAGAGCCAGGTCGAGCCTGGCGTCACCGTGGTGCCCATTGAGGAAGCGCCGCCTGTAGCCGGTGAGGCGAATTCGATTGCGGCGAAGCAGAATACCTACACGGTGTACAGCGACGCCGTGGCTATCCAGTTTCCAGCGAAATGGCAGGAGTACGCGCCACCTGAAAAACCGCGCTTCCTGCATGGGGAAGAGAAGCGCCACGTCGATCTTTGGAAGTGGGAGGCCGACGGGACGCTGAAGGCCTATACCGGATCGGGGTGGGACAAGCCGCTGGAGGAGCGCCCAGGGACAACCGAGAAGCTGAAGCTGGTCAAGGGCGAGTTCAAGGATGGGCGGTGGACCGTCCTCATGACGCGCCCCCTTCATACCGATGACAAAGACGCGGATGTCCAGTTCGAAACGGGCAAGTACATTCCGACTGTCTTCTTCGCCTGGGACGGCCACAACGGCGATGCCGGGCTGAAGATGGCGGTGTCGGCTTTCTACTACACCATCCTGGAGCCGCCGGTTCCCATTGAAGCGAAAGTGTATCCGATTCTGATGGCAGTCGGCATGATTATCGCGGAAGGGTGGATCCTCCGACGGCGGTCCACCAAAAGAGAGACGATGAAGAAGAAGTGATGTGCCGCCGAGCTGCCCGGTAAACGGGTGGGAGCTGATTCAAAGGGGGGTGGGCTGGCCCACCCCCCTTTTTTATTTCATTGAGGAAGGTGTGAACCCGTGACCGGAGTGATCATCGCGGGGGGCAAAAGCCGCCGGCTGGGCATCGACAAACGTTTTCTTGAGATCGGCGGGCGTCCCTGTATCCAGCGGGTCATCGATGCCTATCAGGGTCTCTTCAAGGAGGTTCTGATCGTCGCGGATGCGCCGGAGCCATTCATGTCGCTGGGTGTCAAGGTCGTCGTGGACCTCATTCCGGGGCGCGCCACCCTCGGCGGGCTGTACACGGGCCTGCATTTCGCCGCGCATGACCGGGTTTTCGCCGCCGCGAGCGACATGCCGTGGCTCTCGCCCGCCACGATCCGCGTCGTCCTCGACCAAGCCCTGTCCGGCGACATCGTCATTCCGGACCTGGCTGGGAAGCTCCAGCCCATGCACGCTGTGTACGCGAAAACCTGCCTGCCGGTCCTCCGCTCCCTGGTCGAGGCCGGCCGCCTGAAGGTGCAGGACCTCTGCATGAGTCCGCAGCTCCAGGTGCATCGGATTCCGGAGGCTGCCTTCAGGGACGTGGACCCTGAGCTGCGCTCGTTTTTCAACATCAACACACCTGATGACCTTGCCAAGGCGAAAAAATGGATCGAGACTTGACCCGTCTGATCCTTGCGATGTGCGCGCGTTTATGTTAGATTGCTGCCCACTTTGGCGGCCCTCGGGGGGTTCTCGAGGGCCGCAGTTGTATGGGGTGTTTCGTCGATGTCGGTGGGGGTCGTGAGAGAGACAGTCCTCTCCACGTTACGGGAGGCTCTCGAAGACGCGCGGGCGTCCGGTGATCTGAAACTCACCACCTTGCCCGCGCTGGTGCTTGACGTCCCGAAAAAGACCGCCTGGGGCGATCTCGCCACAACCGTGGCCATGAACCTCGCCGCCTCCGAGCGTCGCGCCCCTCACGAGATCGCCGAAATAATCGCCGGCCGCTTACGCTCCCATCCCGAAGTCCTGGAGCGGATCGACGTGGCGCCCCCCGGCTATATCAATCTGACGGTCAAGCGAGATCTGTGGTTTCGCGTCCTGGCGGAGATCGAGGCGCAGGGGGAGCAGTACGGACGATCGACGCTCGGCCTTGGAAAACGGGTCCTGCTGGAGTTCGTGAGCGCCAACCCCACGGGTCCCTTGCATGTGGGGCACGGACGGGGCGCCGCCGTCGGCGGAGCCCTGGCGAATCTGCTCCAGGCCATCGGATACGAAGTGACCACGGAATACTACATCAACGACGCCGGCCGGCAAGTACGTCTCATGGCTGCATCGGTGACCGCAGTTCAGAATCCTCCAGAGGATGGCTATAAAGGTGCGTATATTGCTGATCTCGCTAAGCAGTTACATGACAGGCAACAAGCCGGTGATCTGCGATCCGGACTAAGTGAATCAGAAGTGGCCGAATGGGCCTGTTCGCAATTGCTGCAAGGCATCAAGACTGATTTACGAGCATTCAACATCAGCTTCGACCGATGGTTCAGCGAACAAAAAGATCTGTTCGATTCAGGAGCTGTCTCACAGGCGCTCGGCTGGTTGAAAGAAAAGGGGTATCTCTTCGAGCAGGACGGCGCCCTGTGGTTCAAATCAACGGCCTTCGGGGATGACAAGGATCGCGTCGTCAGGAAGCAGGACGGAGAGTACACGTATCTCGCGTCCGACATTGCCTATCATCGCAACAAGCTGGATCGGGGATACGACCTCCTGATCAATATCTGGGGCGCCGATCATCACGGCTACATCCCCCGGATGCAGGCGGTGGTGCAGGCCTTCGGCTGTCCGAAGGACCGCTTGAAGGTGGTCTTGGTGCAGATCGTGAACTTGCTGCGTGGTGGTCAGCGCGTGACGATGTCGAAGCGGGCCGGCGAAATGATCACGCTGCGTGAAGTCGTGGAGGAAGTCGGAGCGGATGCGGCCAAGTTCATCTTCCTGACCCGGCGGGCCGACAGCCAGTTGGATTTCGACCTCGAGGTTGCAAAGCAGCAGTCCGCCGAGAATCCCGTCTACTATGTGCAGTACGCGCATGCACGGGTCGCCAGTCTTTTCCGTGTCGCCGCTGAGCGGGGTGTCCCTGTTCAGCGCACAAGCAAGGTGGACTGGAGCGTGCTGAGTTCGCCGGATGACCTGGAGCTGATCAAGCCCTTGGCGGAATACCCCGCGCTGGTGGAAGCGAGCGCCCAGGCGCTCGAGCCGCACCGCCTGACGTATTACCTGCAGGAACTGGCGGCTCGTCTCCATGCTTACTATTACAAGCACCGGATTCTCCCGCCCGCCCTGGAACAAGAGTTAGACAACCAGGATAATCTCAAAGCGTCTGCCCAGGAGACCGATCGGGAACGGAAACGGGAAACGTTGACGCCGGCTCTGACTGCGGCCCGGCTCTGTCTCTTCCGTAACGTCCAGTCCGTGATCCGAAACGGCCTGGGCATACTCGGCGTGTCCGCTCCAGAAAGGATGTGATGCTCGCTCAGGGATTTCGGGTCCTGCAAAGGGAGGGACATTCACGGGCGCGCGTCGGCGAGCTCTCGACCGCGCACGGTGTGGTCCAGACCCCGGCGTTCATGCCGGTGGGGTCCCAGGCCACGGTCAAAGGGCTCTCCTCCGACGACCTCACCGGGCTGGGCTTCGAGATGGTCCTCTGCAACGCCTACCATCTCTATCTCCGGCCTGGCCATCAGTTGATCGCGGAACTGGGCGGTCTCCACCGGTTCATGGGATGGTCGCGGTCGATCTTGACCGATAGCGGGGGCTACCAGGTATTCAGTCTGGCGCCGCTCTGCAAGGTGTCGGACGACGGTGTGACGTTCCAATCCCACCTGGACGGCTCGCTGCATCACCTGACGCCCGAGCGCGTGATCGAGATTCAGGAATCGCTCGGCGCCGATGTGGCGATGACCCTCGACGAATGTCTGCGGTATCCCGCGGCGGAGGACGCCGCTGAGGCCGCGCTTCTGCGGACGACGCAATGGGCTCGGCGCAGTCGGGATGCGCGTCGCCGGCCCGACCAATTGCTCTTCGGCATTGTCCAAGGGGCGCACTATCCGGGCTTGCGGGCGCGGGCGGCCGCCGCGTTGGTGGAGATTGGGTTCGACGGGTATGCGCTCGGCGGCTTGAGCGTGGGGGAGGACAAAGAGGTGATGTACGTCGCGCTTGACGCCGCGGTGGCCGAGTTGCCAGAGTCCGCCCCACGATACCTGATGGGGGTGGGCACGCCGGAGGACCTCATTGAAGGCGTCGCCCACGGCATGGATCTGTTCGACTGCGTCATGCCCACCCGTCATGGCCGGACGGGCTGGCTGTTCACCTCGTTTGGGCGGGTGTTGATCAAGAATGCCCAGTATGCGCGGGACGAATCGCCGGTGGATCCGACCTGCTCCTGCCCGGTGTGTCGCTCCTATTCGCGAGCGTACCTGCGCCATCTCTTCCTGGCAAAAGAGATGCTCGGGGTTCGTCTCAATACCCTGCACAACCTCCACTTCTTTGCGACCTTGATGACGGGCTTGCGGGACGCGGTCCGTCAAGGACGGCTGGCCGAATTTCGGGACCAGTTTTATGCGAACCGGGAGGCGTGCCAGACATGACCGGAACATTCCTGATGGTGCTCGCGCAAGCCCCCGCTCCGGCGCCCGCGCCGTCTGTCGGGGAGCAGTTCGCCCAAATGCTGCCGATGTTCGTGCTGATCGTCGTCATCTTTTACTTTGTGATTTACCGGCCGCAGAAGCAGCAGCGCGAAAAGCATCAAGCCTTGATCAGCCAGCTCAAGAAGGGAGACAAGGTGGTGACGACCGGGGGGATCTGGGGCACGGTGACGAACGTCGGCAAGGAGACCGTGACCGTGCAGGTGGCCGAAAACGCCAAGATCAAGGTTGCCCGGGACCATATTCTCCGAGTGCGCGGGGATGAAGCAGATGACTGACAGGCGCCGCCTATGAAACCCGTCGCGGGGCGCTTATTCCTGCTGGGCATCGCGGTGGTCGTGTCGCTGGTGTTCTTTTTACCCTCCACGCCGCTGTTCCCCGCCATGCCCGAATGGTGGAAACAGCACTTGCCCAACAAGGGCATCACGCTCGGCCTCGACCTGCAGGGCGGCATCCACTTGGTGCTGGAAGTGGAGGCCGAACGCGCGATCGAGATCAAGCTGGACCGAGACGTCACCACCATGACGGAGCTCTTCGCCGAGAAGAAGCTTCAGGTGGAGAGCGTCAAGCGGACCGGCCCGACCGAGATCACGGTCGCGCTCTCGAGGCCGGAGGCCAAGGAGGCGGTCCTCACCCTGACCGACGATCAGTTCCCGATGTTGAGCGGGCGGTCGTCCGGCGATCGCACGCTGGTCCTTGCCCTGAAACCCGACGAAGCCGAACGGATCAAGAAGGCGGCCATCAGCCAGGCCCTCGAAACCGTCCGGAACCGCGTGGACCAATTCGGCGTGGCCGAGCCGCTGATCCAGCAGCAGGGCCTTCGGCAGATCGTTGTGCAGTTGCCTGGCGTGAAAGACCCAGGGCGGGCCAAGGCCCTCATCAAGAACACGGCCTTGCTGGAATTCAAGATGCTGGATGAGGACCACAAGGTCGCGCGCGAGCTGCCGAGTCGGGTTCCTGCAGGGAAGGAAGAGGAGGTCCTGAAGGAATTCGGGCCACAAATCCCTCCCGAGGATGAGATCCTCTTCGAGCGTCACGTGGACAAACAGACCGGGCGGGTGATGAAGACTCCGTATCTGATCAAGAAACGAGCGGTCCTGACGGGCGATGTGTTGACGGATGCCCGTGTGGCGATCGGCCAGTTCCAGGAAGCCTACGTGTCGGTGACCTTCGACAGCACCGGCGCCAAGCTTTTTGAGCGGATCACGGCGGAAAACGTCAAGAAGCGCATGGCCATCATCTTGGACAATACAGTCTATTCGGCGCCGGTCATTCAGGAGCGGATTGGAGGGGGCCGGGCCCAGATCACCGGCAGTTTCTCCACGGAGGAGGCGAACGATCTGGCCATCATCCTCCGGGCCGGCGCCTTGCCGGCTCCGGTGAAGATCATCCAGGACCTGACGGTCGGGCCTTCGCTGGGACGGGACTCCATCGAAAAGGGCGTTCGGTCGACCGTGATCGCCGGCACGCTGGTGGTCCTCTTCATGGTGGTCTATTACCGGCTATCCGGCGCCATCGCGGATTTAGCCCTCATGCTGAACCTCCTCTGTTTGATCGGCGCGCTCGCCGGGCTCAATGCCACCCTCACCCTGCCGGGCATCGCCGGGATCATCCTGACCATCGGGATGGGGGTGGACTCGAACGTGCTGATCTTGGAGCGGATCCGGGAGGAGCTGCGGACGGGCAAGCCGGTCCGGCCGGCCGTCGACGCCGGCTATGACAAGGCGTTCCTGACTATTGTGGACTCGCATGTGACCACGCTGATCACGGGGTTTGCGTTGTTCTTGTTCGGCACGGGCCCGATCAAGGGCTTTGCCGTCACCCTGTGCTTGGGCATTGCGATCAACCTCTTTACGGCTCTGGTGGGGACGAAGGTCGTCTATGACCTGCTCAACCGGCGGGGGCGGATGGAACGGCTCAGCATCTAGGAGCGGATATGTTGGAGATCCTCGGCAAAACGTCCATCGATTTCATGGGGCTGCGGAGGTACTCCTTCGCGTTCTCGGGCGTCCTGATCTTCGTCGGCCTGATCGCGCTGGTCCAGATCTGGCGGGGGGTGGCGAACCTGGGGATCGACTTCGCGGGGGGAACGGCCGTGCAGTTGAAGTTTGACCAGCCGATCCCGATCGAACAGGCCAGGCAGGCCCTGGGCCATCACGGGTTCGCGGAGGTCGAGATCCAGGATATCACCCAAGGCAACAAGCTGCTGATCCGTGTCAAGGCCCAGACGACTATTGAGGAGAAGGTCGCCGAGAAGGTCTTGGAGATCTTCAAGAAGGATTTCCCGTCGAACCCCTTCGTCATCGATTCCAGTTACGAGATCGGCCCGACCATCGGGCAGAAGCTCCAGAAGGATGCGCTCATTGCCATCTCGATTTCGATGCTGGGCATCATTGTGTATGTCGCGGCCCGCTTTGAATTCCGGTTCGGGATTGCGGCGGCGATCGCGACCTTTCACGACGTGCTGGCCGTGCTGGGGGTCTTCTACGTGCTGGAGAAGGAGATCACCCTCCTGATCGTCACCGCCCTCCTGACGCTGGCGGGGTACTCCCTGACGGATACCGTCGTGGTCTTCGACCGGATCCGGGAAAACCTCAAGATACGCCATCGGGACCCCCTCGAGACAGTCATCAACAATGCCGTGAACCAGGTTCTGAGCCGGACCGTCGTTGTGTCGCTGACCGTCATTCTGGTCCTCATCCCGCTCACCCTGGCCGGAGGGGAGGTGTTGCACGACTTTTCCCTCGCCTTGCTCCTGGGCGTCATCGTCGGCACCTATTCATCGGTGTTCGTCGCCAGCCCCCTGCTCATCCTCTGGAAAGGCACCCCGGGAAAGCTGCTCCGCCGACGTTAAAGGTGTTACCCCCACTTGACAATCAGGGATACTCCGAGGAAAAATAAATAGTTACAAGCCATCGTGGTGTTACCAAATTGAAACAGTCCAGCCGACACCAGAGTCTTAAACGCCGGATCATCACCGCCATGGTGCTGATCGGGCTCCTGCCGCTTAGTTTCGCTTTCGTCATCACCTATCTCGAAGAGCGCCAGGCGATCCGGGATGCGATCGGGCGGGACTTTCGTCAGATCGCCATCGAGGCGGCGGGGAAGGTCGAATTACAGGTGATGCAGGGCGTCAGCGAGGCCCGTCAGCTGGCCACGATTCCTATCCTGCGCGGGACGGTCATCGATTCCAACCGGAGCTATACGGGACGGGATCACGCGGCCATTCGTCGGATTGTCCGTGAATGGGAGCGTCGGTGGGCCATGCGACCACGCCAGGACCAGTACCCGGATTTCATCAATAAGATGGCAACAGACTATCTCAACGAATGGTTGCGGATCCGGAAAGCGGAATACGTTGCCATCTTCGTGACGGACGGCCAGGGGGCCCTGGTGGTGAGTTCCACGCCTCAGGCCGTATACGATCAGAGCCAGGCCCAGTGGTGGAAGGCAGCCTTCAACGGGGGCAAGGGCCAGATCTACGTGAGCGACCTCGTCTTCGACGAGAAGCTGGGGTTCCACGTGCTCGATGTGGCAGTACCCGTGCTAGACGACTCGCAGAAGGTGGCAGTCGGCGCCGTCAACGTCCGCCTGCGTCGCGATGAACTCTTCAAGGCGATCCAGGAGGTCCGGATCGGCGAACAGGGGCACGCGATGCTTTTGAGCACGGCCGGCCGGCCGTTGATCTGCCCGGTGCTCTCCCCTGATAAGCATACGATCAACGCCTCTTTGATGCGGCAGATCACACAACCGACGGCCGGCTGGGTGGTAGCCGAAGATGACTCGCATGGGGGAAAGAACGCGATCGTCGGGTACGCGCCGGTCCAGCTTCCGGTTGCCCTCGCCCGCGAGAGCCTGGGCGGGAACGGAGTGCAGTGGATCGCCTTCGTCCGGCAGGACCCGAAAGAGACGTTCGCGCCGCTGAACCAGCTTATCTGGAAGGTCTCCGCGGGAGCCATCGGGGTGTTCGTCCTCATGCTCGTGGCTGGCCGCTTCCTGGCCCGCCGGATCGTGCGTCCGATCCAAGTGCTCCAAGAGGGAGCGGCCCTGATCGGTCGGGGCGAGCTCAACCACCGTCTCGATATCACGACGGGCGATGAGATCGAAAAGCTGGCCGACAGCTTCAACCGGATGGCGGCCAGTCTCCGCCAGCACACGGAAGGGCTTGAACACGAAGTGGCGCGCCGGACGCGGGACCTCCGCGCATCGCAGGAACGCTACAAGATCCTGTTCGACGAGGCCGCCGATTCGGTGATCATGGTGAATCCCGGCGGCGGCATCATCGCGGTCAACCGGCGCCAGGAAGCCATCCTTAAGTATCCGGAAGAGCAGCTCGTGGGGCGTCGCTTCATCGACCTCATCTTACCCAAGTACCAGCCGTCGGTCGCGGCGTTGATGCAAGAGGTCCTCAAGGGGGCGGACAAGACGCCGACGGTGGAAGTCAAGGTGTTCGATCGGGCTGGGCGGCCGGTTTCCATGGAACTGGACCTCACCGGCATCGGAGCCGGCCCCATGACCTACATCATGGTGCAGCTGCGCGACATCACGGAACGCAAGGTTCTGGAGCGGCAGCTACAGGAGTACAGCGAGTCGCTGGAGGTAAAGGTCCAGGAGCGGACCCGGGAAATCGAAGAGACGAAGACCTATCTCGAGAACCTGCTTGAGAACGCCAACGACGTCATCTACACGCTCGACCTGGACCAGCGGTTCACCTACGTGAACAGCAAGGTCGAGAGCTGGGGCTACCGGAAGGAAGACCTGATCGGCCGGCCGTACTTGTCGTTGATGTCCAAGCGACATCGCGGCAAGCGCCTCCGGACCACCCTCGATATCGGGACCAAGCAGGCGTATGAGGTGGAGATCCTGAACAAGACGGGAGAGCCGCGCAATGCCTTGGTCAGCGTGTCTCCCCTCCGGGATAACAGCGGGCAGATCGTGGGGGTGCTGGGCATCGCGCGGGACATCACGGAGAAGAAACGCCTGGAGCAGCAGGTGCTCAATGCCGAGAAGCTCGCCTCCATCGGGAAACTGGCCGCCGGGGTCGCACACGAAATCAACAATCCGCTGGGGGGCATTCTGAACTGCCTCTACAACCTCCGCAAGAAGAGCGTCTCGCTAGAGCGGGCGACGGAGTACCTGGCATCGATGGAAGAGGGCTTGCGGAGGGTCCAGAAGATCGTACGGCAGCTGCTCGATTTCTCCCAGCAGCACGATCCCGAGCTCACCCCGACCGAGGTCAATGCGATCATCGAGCGGGTCTTGACGCTCACCAGCTACGCGTTCGAAGGGACCCGGGTGCGCCTGCACCGGGAACTAGGCCACGAGCTGCCGCCCCTCCTGGCGGACCGGCACATGCTCGAGCAGGTGCTCATGAATCTGATCCTCAACGCGGTGCAGGCGATCCGCGGGGAAGGGGTCGTGACGGTCCGCTCCGGCCACGACGGCCTGTGGTGCACGATCGAGGTGGAGGATACCGGCTGTGGCATCCCGCCCGACGTCCTGCCGAAGATCTTCGATCCGTTCTTCACGACCAAGGGGCAGGGCGAGGGGACGGGTCTGGGGCTGTCGGTGAGCCTGGGGATCGTCGAACGACATGGCGGAGAGATTGCGGTGAAGAGCCAGGTCGGCCGCGGGACCACGTTCATCGTGCGGCTGCCGGCCATATCGGTCCGGTCGATGGTCGGGAAGGAGGCCTGACGCCATGCCGCAGCCGAACGTTCTGATCATCGACGACGAGCCCCTCATGCGGATCTCGATCGCCGACGCGCTGAAGGCGGAAGGGTGCCAGGTCAAGGTCGCGACGACGGGTCTGGAGGGCATGGATCTGATCCGGAAGGAGCCGTTTGAAATCGTCATCACCGACCTCCGCCTGCCTGGGATGGACGGCCTTCAGATCCTCCAGGCCTGCAAGGAGGTCTCGCCCACGACCGGCGTGATCGTCATCACTGCGTATGGCTCCGTCGAGACGGCGGTGGAAGCCATCAAAAAGGGCGCTTACGACTACATCACCAAGCCCTTCTCCATGGACGAGCTGCTGCTGATCGTCAAGCGTCTGGTGAAAGTCCTGGAACTGGAGGATGAGAACCGGTCCTTGCGGGAAGAACTGGAGGGGCGGTTCAGCTTCAAAGGGCTGCTCGGCAAGAACGACAAGATGCGGGAGGTGCTGGAGAAGATCAAGCTGGTGGCCCCGACCGACTCGACCGTGCTGATCATCGGTGAGAGCGGGACCGGGAAGGAACTGGTGGCTAACGCGATCCACCACAACAGCCCGCGGCGCGAAGGCGCCTTCATCAAGGTCAGCTGTGCTGCCCTTCCGGAAACGCTGCTTGAGACCGAACTGTTCGGGCATGAGCGCGGGGCCTTTACGGGCGCGATGCGGCAGCGCAAGGGACGGTTCGAGCTGGCGCACCAGGGCACCATCTTCCTGGACGAGATCGGCGAGGTCTCACCGGTGGTGCAGGTCAAGCTGCTGCGCGTGCTGCAGGAACGGCAGTTTGAGCGGGTCGGCGGCGACCAGACGATCGAGGTGGATGTGCGCCTCATCTGCGCCACTCAGCGGGACCTCAAGAAAGAAGTGAAGGCCGGACGATTCCGGGAAGACCTCTACTATCGGCTGAGCGTAGTCCCGGTCTATCTGCCGCCGTTGCGGGAGCGCAAAGAGGACGTCATGGTCCTGGCCAAGCACTTCCTGGAGGGCTTTGCGATGCGGACGGGCAAGCGGGTGAAGGCCTTCTCGCAGCGGTCGCAGGAGCTGCTTCTGCGCTATTCCTTCCCCGGCAACGTCCGAGAACTGGAAAACACGGTGGAACGGGCTGTGACGTTGGGCCATGACGGCAGTGAGATCGAGCCCTGGGACCTCTGCGGGTTCCCGGCGTGCCCGTATCTCGGCGGCCCGCCGCAGCCGACGTGCGGATTTTGCGGCGAAGGGGTGTCCATGGCGGACAAGAGAGGGGTGCTGGTGGACCGACTGGACGCCGCCCGCGAGCAGTTCGAGAAGCAGCACATTCTCAAGGCGCTGGAGCGGACGCGGGACAACAAGACCGAAGCTGCAAAGCTGCTCGGCCTGTCCCGCAAAGCTCTCTGGGAGAAGTGCAAGCGCTACGGGATCTCGAAGGGTGCGAACGGTGGTGGTGAGAGGACTGACCGACCCGTCTAGACGGGCTTCGGGCCTTCTCCCCCTTCCCACAGCTTGACGGTGCGGTCGAGACCGCCGCTGATAAGCCGGCGGCCATCGGGGGAGAAGGCGATCGAGCGCACCGGCTCCTTGTGGCCCTTCAAGGTCCGGATCGGGCGGCCGGTCTTGATGTCCCAAAGCTTGATTGTGGTGTCGTCGGAGCACGACGCGACGATCTTGCCGTCCGGGGAGTAGGCGACGGCGCGCACCCATCCGGCGTGGGCCCTCACGGTGCGGATGAGCTTGCCGCTTGGCACTTCCCAGTATTTCATGGTCTTGTCCCGGCTCCCGCTGACGAGAACGCTACCGTCCGGAGCAAAGGCCAAGCCGCCGATCCAGTTCTCGAAGGCGGTCTCCCACCCTTCCTGCGACTCTACCCAGAAGCCGCGCCGCTCGATCGTGCCGTCAAAGGGGTCGGACTTGTGCCCGTCCAAGGCGCAGAGCTCCTGCCCGCTGGGCAGCACTTCGAACAGCGTCATGCCACCCACGTCATTGCCGCTGGCCAGCAGGCGGCCATCAGGGGAAAACACGGTGCAGATGTTCCAATGCCGGTCATAGACGTCACGGGGCAGGAGCGACAGCAATTCTGTCGCGGTGCTGACTTCCCAGATCTTGATATCCCGGTTCTCGTTCCCGCGGGCCAGCATGAGCCCGTCCGGCGAGAAGGAGAGTGAGTGGACGGCATGGTCGTAACGGCCGAACAGCATTCTGATGAACTCCCCGGTCTTGGGATTCCACAGGCGGATTGTCCGGTCGGTGGACCCGCTGGCCAGCATTTGTCCGTCCGGCGCGAAAGCGAGGCAGCGGACCGCATCCGAATGGCCACGCAAAATCCTGAGCATCCGGCCGGTGTCGACCTCCCAGATCCGAATCGTGTGGTCCACGCTGCCGCTGGCCGCGATCGTGCCATCGGGATGGTACGCCACGACCCAGACCGGGTCATGGTGCCCGCGAAAGACTCGGACCTCGCGGGCTCCGGCTCGCCAGTAAGCCTCGCAATCCACGACAGGGACCGGCGGGATCCCCGCTGTTACAGAGCTATCGGCCATCGTGCTTTCCTCTGGAAAGGACCCAGGTGTCCTTGGCTTGCAAAAGAGCGCAGGCGCTACTTATAATGGGCTGTTGACGCAATTCTTTTGAACAGTGTTTACGATCATAACGGACCCTGAAAAAGGAAGTCAAGGAGGCCTGTCATGGAGCTGAGGTTTCAGCCGTCCCTGATCCAGGAAGTCATCGATGCCTTCATCGAAAAGACCGAGCGGGAAGGGGATCCGACGTTCTACAAGGAGTTCCATGAGCTGGCTGATCCCATCTACGAGAACTTTCCGTTGGACGATAGAGAACCGGAGTTCCAAAAGCTGTACCAGTACCTGTTCGGGCACTGGGGCTTCGCGGATATCATTGACAACGCCTTCAACGAGTTTTCCGAGCTCAAGGGGCGCATCGGCATCACCCTGGTTCGCGGGGTGCTCAAGGAGGACCAGGAATCCGTGGACATCTTGCGGAAGTGGGGGACCGTCGAAGAGGACTTGGCCAAACAGTTTGAGTCCAAGGGCCTCAAGGGAGTCGGGATCAAGCTTCTGCCCCGGCGCTTCTATGATCCGGCGTTGCCCCGCTTCTGCCGTCACGAGCTCTTGCACATTAAGGACATGCTCGATCCGGCCTTTCTCTATGACCCGGACATCAAGGTTGGGAACACCCCTGGCGAGGAAAGTCTCATCCTGGCCCGGTTTCGAGTCCTGTGGTGTCTGTCGATCGATAGTCGCTTGACGCGGATGGGGAAGGAGGCGGTGTTCCCCAAGGAACAGCGGTTCCGGGAATTTTCCACCTGGTACCGCAAAATTCCCGGCAAACAACTGGTGGCCGTGTTCGAAGGCCTCTGGGCGACCGAGCACTTCACCCACCCGGAATTGATCGAGATGGCGACCGATACTCTCAAGGTCATTGACCGGGCGATCGAAGTGGAGGGGGCGGAGATCCCCGAACGCAAGAAAATCATGCTGATGCCGGGGTTCCCGTGTCCGCTTTGCGGCTTTCCCACATACAACTGGGTCGAAAACCTCGAGAAGGAAGTGGAGCCGGAAGTCTTGGACTATATCCGTCAAAACCACCCCGGCTGGGATCCCGAGTACGGGGGGTGCGACCGCTGCATCGAGGTGTACAAACTCCGGGCCGCCGGCGTCATGGGGGATTAGCGCGCGCGGATGGGCGAAGACTTCGACAAGGGTCGGCGGGAGTTTCTCAAGCAGTCTGTCCTGTCGGTCGGCAAAACTGTCTACGAATACTACCAGCAACAGAAAGAGACCCCGTCGGAGACCGGTCCCAAGGAGTCTCCGGTAAAGGTCCGGACGGATTGGTTGCGGCCGCCGGGGGCGGTCGCCGAAGAGCTCTTCCTGGACCGCTGTACGCGTTGTGGTGACTGCCTGCCGGCGTGTCCGTACGGAAGCATCAAGAAGGATGTCGCGACCGGCTATCCGATCATTTTTGCCAACGAGTCCCCGTGTTATTTGTGCGAGGATTTTCCCTGTATCGCGGCCTGCGAGACTGAAGCCCTGCTTCCGGTGGGAGACCGCGCGGAAGTGCGCATGGGGGTGGCGGTGGTCAGCCGGGCGGACTGCACGGCCGACCAGGGGTGCCGGTTCTGCCTGGCGAAATGCCCGGTCGAAGCACTTTCGGTTGATTTTATCGACCCTTATCCGGTCGTGGACGTGGCCAAATGCGTGGGATGCGGTATTTGTGAGCAAGTCTGCTCAACCGTGAACGATCGGATCGCCATCAAGGTCGTGTCGGGCAGGCGCCTCGAAACGGCCCCAAAAACCCCTTGACAACATTGGAGGGGTTCTCCTATTCTTGGGAAGCTCAAGGCTTAGGGAGGCTGTGAGCGATGGGACCTCATGCAATGTCTGGTAATCCAACCGGTAAGGTCGGCTTGGCCGATGCCCCGGCAGTCGAATTGGCTCTATCCCGCAGCAAAGTGTACCTCCTCCTCTCCTGGGGCTTCCTCTTCCCCGAGGAAGAAGAGTTTTACAACTACCTGCAAGACGGCGAGTTTGTGGAGGACGGTTTCTCCGCGGTTGAATCGTTGGAGAAAAGCTTTGACGCGGTGAAGGCGGCCCCGGCAGCCCGGGACCTCATCTTCCCCATTCGCAAGCTCATCGAACAGATCGGCGAGTGGGAACAGGAAAACTTCAAGACGTGGGAATTCAGCGACCTGCAGGACGAGCATCGGCGGGTCTTCTCCAACGTGATCAGCCTGGACGCCCCACCCTACGAAACGCTTTTCGGGAACGAACACGTCTTTCAACAGTCCCACACCATGGGCGACATTGCGGGATACTACAAGGCGTTCGGTCTGGAGCTGGCTGAAGTCGTCCACGAGCGGCTGGACCACATCAGCGTCGAGCTGGAGTTCTTGCATTTCCTGGCCTACAAGGAGTCGTACGCGCTCTGTCACGACGGTGAGGAGAAGCTTCAGATCGTCGTGGACGCCGAGAAGAAGTTTGTGCGGGACCACATCGGGCGATGGGCGCCCTTGTTTGCTGACATGGCGTCGAAGAAGGCGCAGCGGGGGTTCTTCCACCTGCTGTGCGAGCTGTGCAAGGCCTATCTCAAGTTCGAATGCGCCTATCTCGGCGTCAAACCCCAGCCCTATAAAGAAACCGACTATAAGCCGGCCACCTTCAATCCACCGGAAGGAGCCACGTTCGAGTGCGGGGCGCAGGACCTTGGGAACGAGTTGACCGTCCTGCTGGATGAAGTCGGGGGCCGCTCCCAGATGGACGACGGCGACACGAAGGAAGGAAACGGGGATTCTGGGCGGACAGCGTAGTCACGTGAGGCTTTTTAATAATCTGCGAGTCACACAGTCGTTCTTCGGTTAATTATTTTATTTCTTAGAGAGGAGGGGCTATCGCTATGGAAATCATTCACACGAGGAACAGGGCCGTCGCATGGGGGGTGTTGCTGAGCGCCCTCGTCGTAGGCGTGGTCCTGACGCTGGGACAGGTCCCGTTGGCCGTCAGCCAGCCGGTCGCCATCCAGGCGAAGATGATCAAGGGACCCATTCCGATGGACGGGGCCAACCCCCTCTGGGAGAATGTTCCCGGTGTGGTGGTTCCGCTCACCGGACAAACTATCACCACGCCCATGCACCCCAACATAGCCGTCAAGTCGGTCTTTGTGAAGGCGGTCACGAACGGCAAGGACATCGGCATCCGGCTGGACTGGGGGGATCAGTCCAAGAACGATACGACCATCGGCCCGCAGCATTTCCGTGACCAGGCGGCCATTCAGTTCCCGGTCAACACCAGCGGCGCCCCGCCCTTCCAGTGCATGGGGCAGTCAGGCGGCACGGTGAACATTTGGCGGTGGAATGCCGAGTGGCAGAAGGACCTTGGAAAGGACGTTGCTGGAATCTGGGACGTGGACAACGAATACCCGGCTATTTTCTGGGACTACTACTACGAGGAGCCGGCTGGCGGCGTGACCTACCTGGATCGCGTCGGGCGGAGCATGGGCCCGTTCAACACCGGCATCTGGTCGGGCAATATCCTCTCCGATCCTGAGTTGCGGATTGGGTCCGTCGAAGACCTCAATGCGAACGGGTTCAGCACCCTGACGACCCAAATCCACCAGGATGTGTTGGGGAACGGCGTGTGGGAGCATTCGGGTTCGCTCAAGGGTGGGTGCTGCACGGGTCCGACGTGGCGTGTGGTGTACAAGCGGGCGTTGCAGACCCAGGACCCCAATGACGTGCAGTTCAAGCTCGGCATGTCGGTTCCGGTTGCGTTTGCCGTGTGGGATGGCCAGAACGTCGAGCGTGACGGGATGAAGGCGATCTCCACTTGGTTCACCCTGCATCTTCCGCAGTAAGGTGCATGGTCATACCGCTGCCGTAGGGAGCGCATCCCCGGCACGGTAGCAGATTGGCCCCGGGGGATCAGTTTCAAGGATCCCCCGGGGTTTTTTATGCCCTTGAAAGGGGCAACGGAAGCGGCCCCATGTGCCCCTTGGGAGGGTCGCCAACCCTGCAGATTCAGTTGCATTACCCACTACGCTGGGTGTATAAAACCAGCAGTGGCAACGCGAGGGAAACGCGTGTTTCTTCTAGCTTCTTTATATATTTATGCTGTTCGGTAACGAGGCGCCAAGATGAGAACCATGCTCTTGTTTCCCCCTACTTGGCATCCCTCCCAGCCATACCTAAGCCTCCCGTCGCTCACCGGCTTTCTCAAGCAAGAGGGCGTCACGGACATCATCCAACGGGATCTCGGCATTGAGGTTCTCGACAGCTTCCTCAGCCAAGCCACCGGCCGTGAGACCTACGAGCGGATGCAGGAGAAGGTCAGAACCCTGGAACGGCTGGGGACGCAAGGGGAAACGGGTCCCTCGAGCCAGGAGCACCTCGCCCGGATGAAAGAAGCCCTCGACTGGTTTCCGCCGCTCTACGACCACGTCGAAGAAGCCAAATGGACCCTGCGCTCCGAGCAGTTCTACGATCAGGACAAATACCGAGAGAGCCTCTTCCTCATCGATCGCTGGCTCGCCTTCCTTTCGACGCTCTATTTCCCGACACGTATCTCCGTGGTCGACAACCAGTGGCGGTATTCCATCTATTCGTCCAAGGACATCCTGAAGGCGGTCGCGGACGAGCAGGAGAATCCGTACCTGGAGGTCTTCCGGTCCCGACTGGTGCCGGACATCCTGGCGCAGGCCCCCGACCTGGTCGGCGTCTCGATCACCGCGACGTCCCAAATCCTGCCGGGCCTGACCCTCTGCCGCTTGCTCAAGCAGGCGCACCCGGATCTGCATCTGACCATCGGCGGGAGCATCTTCACCCGGCTGGTGGACAACCTCCGGCGGGTCGAGGCGATGTTCCAGTTTGCCGATGACTTTGTGGTCTTTGAAGGTGAGACCGCCTTGCTTGAGCTCATCCATCAACTGGAGGGGAAGCGCGATTTCAGCAAGGTGCCGAATCTCATCTACCGGCAGAACGGGAAGACCATCGTCAACCAACCGTTTTTTTCGGAAAACATCAATGCGCTGTCGGCGCCGAATTTTGACGGCTTTCCGTTCCGCCAGTACCTCGCGCCCCAGTCCGTGCTCCCCATCCAATTTTCCCGCGGGTGCTATTACAAGGACTGTGCCTTCTGCGCCTTGACGCTGGATCACCAGAATTTCCGGCAGCGGGCGCCGGAAAAGGTCGTGGACGACCTGAAAGGGCTCATGGCGAGGTATCAGACGCCGTTCTTCTTCTTCACCGACGAGTGCTTCGCCCTCTCGCCGACCAGGCGTCTCTGCAGCCAGCTCGTCGAGGCCGGGGTCAACGCCCAGTGGACCTGCGAGATGCGGTTCGAAAAGAACCTGACGCGGGACCTGCTCAAGTTGATGCGGGATGCCGGGTGCTTGAAGATCGTTTGCGGACTGGAATCCTACAACCAGCGCGTGATGGATTTCATGAAGAAGGGGATCAAACGCGAGCACGTCAACCGGATCATCGACGATTGCCTGGACCTCGATATCGCCGTGCACTGTTATATCCTGATCGGCTTCCCCACCGAGACGGAGGCGGAAGCGATGGAAACCGCGAATTTCATCCTTGGGCACACCCGGCTGCACTCGTCCTACGGCTTCTCGTGCCAGCCCTGCCTCTTCGATCTGGAGAAGGAGGCGCCGATCATGAGCGATCCGGCCAGCTACGGCATCCGGCGGATCATGCGACCGGCGTCGGAGGACCTCAGCCTGGGCTATTTCTATGAGGTGATGGAAGGGATGAAGCCCGACGAAGCGGAACGGGTCTACCAGTATGTGTACGAGAAGATCAGCGAGGTGGTGTGTGAACTCCCCTTCAATTACGCTATGGCGGACGGATTGCTGTACATCGCCCGCGCGAAGACGCATCCGGTCGCGACTGGATAGCAGGGGCGTGATCGCTCCCGTAAAGGAGCCCTGATGGCCGAGTCCGTGATGACCCAGAAAGTTCGCGTCGGCGCCGAGACTGGCAGCGTGCTCTTGGAATATTTCCTGAAGGCCTTGCTGGTCGCGGGGCTCTGCGAGCTCATCCTCTACCGTCTGGTGTCCCGATTGGGGATGCACCTGTCGAAGGTCGCGAAGGAGTACGTGGTCGTCGAGTATTTCCTGCGGGGGGCGTCGGCGATCGGCTTCGCCTTGATGAACTTTTCGGCGATCCTCGTGTTTCTCGCCTTGCTGGTGCTGCTCTTCTACAAGATGAACGGGCTGCTGGCCCGGGCCCTGGACCGGATCGTCGTGCCGATGGTGTCGCTGCTCCTTGCGCTGACGGCAACATTCCTGCTGTTTCCGCCACGCATGCTGGGCGCGGTCGTCTACAACGGGCTGACGCTCGTGCTTTTGTGGACCCTCGTGATCCAGTATTGCCGGGCCAATCCTGCCCCGACGGCTCGGGCCCTGGCGCTCTGTTACGGGGCCGGCGTGTCGGGCTGGCTCTACTACCAGATTTCGACCACCACGTACGGGTGGCTGGGGATCGTTTCGACCCCGCCGCTGGTTCATGAAATCAGCCGCCTCGGCGAAGCCCTGATGGTGGTGGCGACCGTGCTCGTCTTCGCCGTGTACTCCGGGTTCACCTTCCGCACGAAGAACCGGCAACAGCGGCGGCGGTCCCTGCAGTTCGCGGGCGCGTGGGCTGCGCTGTTCCTTGCCTTGCTGGTGATGGATGGCGTGCTCGAACTCTTCGATCCGGCCCTGGCGAGGGACGTCCGCCAGGCGAGCCAGGGCATCGGCTGGATTTTCCAGATGGGGATGGGCTACACGTTCTACCTGCCGTTCGCGCTCTATGTGGCTGGCCTGCTGTTCTGGTCCTATACGGTCATCAAGCAGATCAACATGGGGCGGCGCGCCGGCTACGGGCTGGTGCTGATGTTCATTGCGGGGTACGCCTTGCAGTTGTCCCATCTGACCCTGTTCGTGATCGTGGGTTTGTTGCTGCTGGTGAATGACGGGAGGATCGACGCCCGCGAAACGGTCGGCCAGATGTTCCCGGCGGGGATGCCCGATCGTCCCGCCGCCGCAGCGCCGGGCGTGTCCTGAGCGGAACGGGAATGACCGAGGGGGATGTGACCAAGATGGATGCCGGCACCGACCGAGACACGCAGCCAGATGCCAAGCCGGCCGACGCGGCCGTTGAGGCGCCGCTGAGCCTCGACGAAGAAATGGCGGAGATCAAGAAGCTGCTCGAGGAAGATCCTGAGGACTTCCAGGCCCAGTGCCGCTTGGGCGAGATCTACTTCGCCAAGGGCTTGCTCGATGAAGCGCTGGCGAACGTGTCGAAGGCCATTGAGATGGCCGAAGCCATCCGCAAGCAGATGGACCAGTCGCTCGCCATGTACTATGCGAACCGTGGCACCATCCATGCGACGAAGGGGAACATCGATGATGCCATGGCCCAGTACCGGAAAGCCCTGGAAATCAATCCGCGAGACGTCCTGGCGCTCTTCAATCTCGGACGGGCGCTGTACGACCGGGATGTGTACATGGAGGCCATGCCGTTGCTGGAAAAGCTCGTGGAGGTCACCCCTGACGACCCGATCGCCTGGTTCCAGTTGGCGAAGGTCTATGAAAAGCTCGATCTGCGGCATATTTCTGACCTCCATACGATCGACAGCGGCATCATGGCCTTTCGCCGAGTGCTTGAGCTCGACCCGCACAATCTGGAAGCGGCCTTCGCGCTGATGGAGGTCTACCTGAACCTGCGCAAGCCGGAGGAGGCGATCGGGGTGCTGGAGGCGGCGGTTGAGAGCAATCCGGAGGAGCCACTGGCGTACTACAACCTGATCAGCACCTATGAGAAGGCCAAGCGGTTTGCCGAAGCTGACCAGACGCGCGAGCGGCTCAAGCAGCGGTTTGCCTCGCGGCGGGCCGCGCCGGAGTCGAAGGACAAGTAACCGGAGCCACTGACAAGGGAGCGCGCTATGTTTGGAAGCATGGGCATCACCGAGCTGGTACTGATTCTCTTCATCGTGCTGATCATCTTCGGGGCCGGGAAGCTCCCGCAGCTTGGTGAAGGTCTGGGCAAAGCCATCAAGGGCTTTAAGAAGTCGGTGCATGAAGCGGACGCCATCGAAGCGGAGGCCAGTGCGCAACAAGGGCAGATCCAGCAGCCAGGCGCGGCGCCCGCTCCTGACGCGGCGCCTGCGCCAGGGACCCAGCCCGCCGGCGCGCCGCCGTCATCTCCGTCTCCCGCCGCGCCACCGCCTGTGAGATCGGAGCCACCGAAGGCATGAGGGCCGCAGTTTGAGGTGAGGGGTCGTCTATGGACAGTAGCGTCATAGCCGTTGGCATCATCGAGACCTTTGCAGGCAACGGGAAATCCCGCAGCACAGGGGACGGCAAGCCGGCTGCGAAGGCAGGCATGCCGTTGCCGGTTAGTGTCGCGATCGACCCGCAGACCCAGTCCCTCTACTATGCGGAGTCCGGGTCCGATCGCGTGCGCCGGATCGAGCTGGCAACGGGCGTCATCAGCCACGTGGCTGGCATCGGGGAGACCTGTTACAGCGGCGATGGCGGGCCCGCTGCCGAGGCGGGGCTGTACCTGCCGCTGGACGTGGCATTCGATTCGAAGGGCGATCTGTACATCTGCGATTCCGGGAGCAACCGCATCCGCCGCGTCGATCTGAAGACCGGGATCATTGACACCATCGCCGGGACCGGCGAGTTCGGCTTCAACGGCGACGGTCCTGCCCTCGAGGTGAATCTCACGTATCCCAGCGCCCTCGCGTTCGATTCGCGGGACCGACTGTTCATCGTGGATGGGCAGGCCCATCGCATCCGCATGTACGACCCGGAGACCAAGCTGATCACCACCATCGCCGGCACGTGGTCGAAAGACGACGACGACCGGGACAGTCCCTTGATCGCCAAGAACCTGGTGGTTCTCTCTGGGGACGCCATCGGGATCGATTTCAGCGACGACCACGGCTGGTTGCGTCCGGAGTGTTCGCCGGACGGCATGGACATGAGCGTGTATCGGGACGACGGAAAGTCGGGGGCCGAGGTCCGGTTCCATGACCCGGTCGCCCTCACCGTGGATGCGCAGGACGACGTCTACGTGGCGGACAAAGGCAGCAACCGCATCCGGAAGATCGAGATGAAGACGGGGATCGTCACCACGGTCGCGGGCGTCTGTTTCTACGGCTACGACGGAGACGGCAAGCCGGCCACCCAAGCCATGCTCAACGCTCCGGAGGCGGTGCACTTCGATTCGTTCGGGCACATGTACATCTCCGACGCAATGAACCACCGGGTGCGGCGCGTGGAAGCGGGGACCGGCATCATCACTACGGTGGCCGGGAACGGTGAGAGCGGCTACAAGGACTCGGGCGCGATGGGCGGATGCGGCATGGCCAAGTTTGTCAAGGCCGTGGACAAGGAGATGATCAAGCACGGCGATGGGCGCGTGGCTGTGGAGGCGGTGGTCAATTCGCCGGCCGGCCTCGCGCTGGACCAGAACGGGTTCCTCTACATCTGCGAGCGGGGCGAGAACAAGATTCGCCGGTTGAAGCTGTACTAGTGCTGGTCCTCCCACGCGCAAGGGAGGCCGTGATGATCGTGAATGGGGGTGACGATGGGCTGGAGTGCTCCTGCCGCCAAGGCGCGTCGCCGGGTCCAGGCTCTCCTCATGATCCTGCTGCTTCTGGTGATCGGGTCCTACGGACTCGGCGTTCAGGTGGTCAGCTCGCAGGGGCTCTTCATCCGCTCCTATTACATCCCCGGCGACCTGCCCTTTGATCCAAAGTCTCCGGATTGGAACAAGGCTTCCCCGATGGTCGTTCCGCTCAGCGGCCAAGTCATCACGCGGCCAAGCCTGCCTGATCCGACCATCAAATCGCTGACCGTCCGCTCGCTCCATAACGGCAAGGAGCTGGCGTTCCTCCTGGAGTGGCAGGATCCGACGAAGAATGATCGCCTCACCCCCGGCACCTTCCGCGACGGGGTGGCCATCTCCTTCCCGCTTGGGGACGCCCCGGCCTTCTTCTGCATGGGGCAATTGGATCACTATTTGAACATCTGGCATTGGAAGGCCGACTGGCAGACCGATATCGACCGCCGCAAGGCGAAGGAGGAGGAACGCAAGGCGGGCGGTGATGAGGGACAAATCCGGCGCTTCGAAGTCATCCCACGCCGGGCCTCCTCGGTCGAGGACTTGTTGGGCGGGGGCTTCAGCACGCTCACCAGCAAACGCGGGCAGGGGACCGTGCAGGGGAATGCCGTCTGGGAGCAGGGACGTTGGAGGGTCGTCTTCAAGCGCACCATGGAGACGCGGGATCCCGACAACGACGCCGCGTTCGGACCGGGTCGCATGCAGACGGTCGCCTTTGCGGTCTGGAACGGAGAAAACAAGGAACGCAACGGGCAAAAGGCTGTCGCCCCCTGGCTCCAGCTGATCATTGATCCGGTCCCTTCTGAACGAGTCGAGAAGAAGGAGAGCTGAGCCGATGCGTTACCTGAGAATCGTCTTGAGCAGCTTAGTCTTACTGGGGATGGTAGTGAGCGTAGCCCATGCGGCATCGGACGCGACGACGGATAAGAAAAGCGTGGCGCTGACGCCGGACAAGGCTGCGGACAAGAAGCAAAAGGACATCATCGCGATGGCCGAAGAGTTCGGGCTGATCGTCGGGCCGGTCACTGAGGACATCCGCAAGGAGCTCAACCTCCGGTCGGCCGAAGGCGTCGCCGTCTTCGAGGTGATCGGCGACAGTCTGGCGGAGTTGGCCGGCATCAAGGTGGGCGCAGTCATCGCCGAGATCAATAAAAAGCCGGTCCGTACCCTTGAAGACTTCGGGCGGCTGATGGCCGAGGTGCTCCCTCAGGGCAATTTCACGATCGGCACATGGGAGCCCACCAATCCGGAAAATCAAGGTCAGGGCGGACAGATGAACTTCCATTTCGTGCCCAAGCGCACGGATTAGCGCGGGCCTCGCCTGGGTTCGAGCGCATGCGGAGAGCCGGCATGAGATGTGGAGCACTACTGGCGGGCCTGGCGGCCTTCCTGCTGGTCGGGTTCGGCACTGCCCTGTTTCAAGAGGGAGCCGGGCAGGACAAGAAATCCCCGAAAGAACCCTGGATCGAGGAGATCGAAAGCGTCTTCGTCCGCTCGGAGGTCTGCCGCCAATGCCATGATCGACACTACGAGGAGATGGCCGGCCTGCGCGAGATGACCATGGACCTCAAGCTGATGGGCCGGGTGGATGCGGCGCTGCTCCACGGGACGGCGTTGCCCTCGCCGGTCTTCCGCGCCGTAATGGGGGTCTGGCTGCAGACCAATCCCAGCGCGGCCAAGAAGCAACAGTGCCTCTCCTGCCATGCCCCAGCCGTGACGATCTTCCCGCAGCACACGGACCGGATCATCGAACAGGTCCTGTCCGGTAAGGTCACGGTCGAAGGTATCAGCTGCGCCTCCTGCCACCTGGTCGAAAAACTCGCCGATGATCCCAAGAAGATCCCGTCCTATCAACTGACGGCCGGCAAGACCATGTACGGTCCGTTCAAGGACCCGGAAGACAACATGATCCATACCTCCTTCCAGTCTCCCCTTTACAAGGGCGCGAACTTCTGCACCGCGTGCCATTTCGAGAAGCTGCGCGACAACCGAAGCTCGACCATTGACAGCGAGATTCTGGAAGGCACCGTGTGCCAGTCCTGCCACATGGAGCAGTCGACGGGAAGCTCGACATCGAAGCGCGGGGCCATGACACGCGAGATCGGCCGCCATTACTTCCGTGGCATCGTGATCCCCGGGTTGATGCTGAAGAACCGGAACCTGCAGGCCGAGTGGATGCCGCGCCTTGAGATCGACGCCAAGAAGAACGGCACCAAGGTGGAAGGCCAGGTGGCCGTCATGAACGGCGCCGTGCCGCACAATTTTCCGGACGGCGATCCCGTCCTCAAGCAGTTCTTCCTCACCGTCACCGTCAAGGATAAGAAAGGACGTCCGCTGGGTTCCTTCCAGAAGACGTTCGGGACCCCCTACGAGCAACTCCTGGAGCAACCCCTGGGCGACATCCTGGTCAAGGGCGGTACGACCAAGCGGATCCCCTTCGAGCTGACGCTGAGCGAAGAGGGCGAAGGTCTGCAGATCGAGGCGGTCCTGACCTACAGCCTGATTCCCAAGCCTGCCCCCGCGCTGCTGGACGGCTACCTGAAAACGCTCCAGTCTAACGCGGAGCGCGAGCGTATCAAAAAACTGATCGCAGACTACGCGGAACCCCGCATCTTGACGTTCCGGACGAAACCCCTCTAGTAGGACAGCCACCCCACCTTCCGTGGCTGGACATCGCGAGACAGGGAGCAAGCGAGCTATGGGATGGACATCTCGGCCAGTGAAGACGCTCACCCTCAGCTTCGCCATCCTGGGTGTGGTGGTGGGGGTCGGGTGGTTTCAAGGCACGTTTGCCGCCAAGGTCGACGAGGGCCCGATGACGCCGGAGCGGGTCTTCCCGGCCTCCTCCAAGTGCAAGAAGTGCCACATCCGCGCCAATGAGGAATACGAGGAGTCGACCATCGCCCGGGCGATCGTGTCGCCCACGTTCCGGGCGATGTTGGAAGACTACGTGAGCAAGGGAAAGGATAAGCGCTATTGCCTCAATTGCCATGCGCCCCAGTCGGTCGTGTTCCCGGATCTGGTCGATTCCATGGTCAAGCAAATCATCTCCGGAGACCTGACGTTCGAAGGGGTCGGCTGCATCCAGTGCCATCTCATCAAGGCGGTGGATCCGAATGTGAAAGGCCATCCCTCCGTCAAATTGGAGCCGGGTCGGACCGTCTTCGGAGGTTATAAGGATTTCCTTGAGAGCAAGGCGCACGATTCGCAGTACCTGGATATCTTCAAGAAGTCGGACCTTTGTCTTGCCTGTCATACCGTTGCCCCGCCAGGGGTGCCGACGGCCGAAGCTGTTGGGAATTGGAAAGGCAGCAAGGCGGCCAAGGAAGGGAAGAACTGTCAGACCTGCCATATGCCGCAGGGCTTCGACTCGTCGGCGAACGAGGAGAAGAAGCGGGACATCGCGGGGCACGAGTTCAACGGCAAGTCCCCGGCACTCCGCAAGCAGGCCTTTGAGCTGGACTATGAAACCGAAGTCCAGGGAGCCCAGACCAAGCTGACCGTCAAGCTGAAAAACCTGGTCCCTCACAATGTGCCCACCACGCACCCGATCTGGAATCAGGTGTATCTCCAGGTCGTCATCAAAGGGCTGAACCTCCGGGAGGTCTATAAAGAGAAACGTACCTATGATCGCATCTTTGCCGATGCGAAGGGCAATCGGACGCTGATGGACCATGATGCGGTCAAACTGTTGGAGGACACGACCCTCAAGGCCGAGGAGACCCGCGTGGAGACCTTTACTTTTCCGACGCCGGAGGGGACCCCCTCCTTCGACGTGGAGATTTCGCTCCACTATGCCACGCCTGGCGAGTTGTGGCCGGAGGCCTTCGCCAGGCGTGTCGCCTCGTTCACGCCCAAGGGCATGACGGACCCGGTCTTTAAACCCTCGGAGATCACGAAGCGGTGCGGCAACACGAAGGTCGCGGAGGGGAAGATACAGAAGAGGCCGTGCCTGTGACCGCTATGGGAAGCGGCGCGCCTATTCAAAAACCACGGTTGAGCCGGGCGACTTGGAACGGAAGATCTGGATAGCCGCGTAGATGTTCTTGGCGGGCTGGTTCAGGACGAGTTCCGATTCCGTGATATGCGTGTCGATCAGCTCGAACGGCCCGCCGCTGTAATAAAGCCGGCACTTGTCGATCTGACAGTTCTTGTAGACGTGGTTGTCCAGCACCAAGTCCTCCTTGGTAAAGGTCTTCTGGTCCACCACGATGTATTGAGGTTCTACGGGCATATAGCGCGACTATAGCAGGTCGCGGCGCCTCAGACAAGCATCGTCCCGCCTCATCCGATGACGTCTTTCACAAATTGCCGGAGGCGCTCGAAGTATGGGCTCCCCCCGATCCACACCAGATCGTTGTGGTCGGCCCCGTGGACGATGTACAGGTCCTTCGGCGGGCGCGCCGCTTCGAAGACCGCCTGCCCCAGTTGGAGTGGCACGAGACTGTCGCGGTCTCCATGGATGACGAGGACCGGCCGGCGGACCTGTCGTAGTCGGTCGGCGAGATTGAACTCGGCGCTGACCAGCCAATGCATAGGGAGCCCCCAATAGTGAAACTTGGCCAGCGCCTCGACGGAGGGGAATGCAGACTCTAAGATCAGACCGGCCGCCGGTCGTTGGCTCGCCAGCGTGCCGGCCACCGCCGCGCCCAGGGATCGGCCGAAAAGCACGATCCGTTCCGGAGGAACTTGCTTGACCTTGGTGAGGACCTCATAGGCGGCCAGCGCGTCTTCGTACAGTCCGGGCTCGGAGGGCATGCCCTCACTTCGCCCATAGCCGCGATAGTCGAAGAGGAATACGGACAGTCCTATCTTGTGGAGCGCCGCCAGGTTCTCCAGGCGGTGGATGATGTTGCCAGCGTTCCCGTGACACCACAGCAGCACCCCCGGGAGGCCCGTGGCCGGCACATACCAGCCGAACAGACGGGTCCCATCCTGGGCCTGGAACCAGACCTCCTCGAGAGGGAGCTTGCTGAGGCGCGCCCAGTCCCTCTCCTCCCATGGCGAGGGATGGTAGACCAGGAGCTGATCAAGCACGAAACGCTCTCCTTCTAGAAGTAGACCTGCACGGACAGCACCGCTTCATTGTCGTGACGGTCCCAGTGGTTGAATTCCAGACGCAGGGCCAGATCTTTCTGCAATGTGAATCGCTGCTGGAACGAGACCCGCCAGTCGTCGGAATCTTCGCCAACAGGATACCGGAGATACGTGGTCGACAGCAGGATCTTCCACCGTTCCGTGAGATCAGCGAGAAGGCCAGCCGTCCCCCCTCCGCCGACCCGGTGATTCTGTTCAAAGGCATGGCTGTAGTTCGCGTCCAGCTCGGCGAAGGCGAAGTACAGTTCATGCCGCACCCAGTGGGTCTCCACCGCGGCACCGATGCCGCCGTTCAGGTTGGCGTTGCCGCAGTAGCGACAGTCGTGTCGGTTCACCGTGTCATAGCCGGCGCTGATCTTCCACGACGGGCTTTTGAACAGCGCGTCCATCGGTGTCAAGGACACGATGTCCGCCAGTTTGAACCGTTCCAACCTGCTCTGGTCGCGCCTGTTGTAATGGCGCAGGCTGAACGACAATAGCTCGATCTGCGCCCCGGACGTGAAGCCGACATCGGGGTCCAGCAGGTCATGGTAGCCGGCCCGGACCGTGAGCTCTTCGAAAAACTCATCCTGCCGCCATCCTGCGCCGAGCCCGGCCCGCGACGTGCTGTGGCCCAGCTCCGGCCGGTTAGTGAACGGCATGATGGGAGTGTCCTCTGAAGGGATCTTGATCCGGCTGCGGATGACGAGCAGGGCGCGCTGCTGGTCCCGGTAGGGCGCGGCCCCGCCGGCAGGAGCGGTCGCGCTCCGGTACCGCAGATAGTCCGTTGCCAGGTCCAGGAGGAAGGTCTGCCGATCGGGCGGGAGGCGTGTGAATTCCGACGAGTCAGCTGCCGCCGGATCGTCAATCAGGCGGAGTACCGACTGATCTTCCCCCTTGGACAGCATGGCTCGTTTCCGCCGGATCTGTGTGCTGCGGGAGGGTCGGTAAGCAATGTCGGCGACGAGGCCGGGGTACTGCGTGATCACGCGCACGGTGTCGGCGGGCACCGTCCAGGCGACGAACTGATCGGTGAGGCGCAGCCGGGGATCGGCGACCTCCAGGAGGGACAGGATATGGTACGAGCAATTCTCCTTGAAAAAAAAGTAGTCGAAGTAGGCGTTGCCCAACTCCCAGGCATGCATGAGCATCCGCGTGATCTGTTCTGCCGACAGGTTGAGGCGGTATTCCCAGATGTCGCGGTTTTCGAAGTCCCGGTATTCCTGGACCTTGATGTAATAGGGGATGGTCGAAAAATAGCCCTTGAACCCGCCGAAGACCCCCAGGATGGCGAAGGCGAATTCATTCTCGGTCGTCACTTCCGCGGCATAGTTGATCGTGTAGGCCAGCAGACGCGTCTGCTCCGTCTGGCCCTTCTGGTCGATGCGCAGAAAGGTATGACCGAACATGGAGGAAGGGTTGTTCAGGAACGCCGAGGCGAAGATGAGCGTGATGGATTGCGGGTTCATCTCGGCAAACCAGGACCGGAACCGCTCGCAGGTTTGCGGCGGCAAGCGGCGATCGTCGAAGGCCAGTTCCGATTTCAGCCAATGGTAGCGGGCCACGAACGCGCACTGCGCGGGCTGGCGTGACCGGCCGACCAGCTCATCGGAGAAAAATTTGGCGAGGGTCGCCTCGAGCTCGGCCTGCGGGTCCGTCTTGCCGGTGTGAGCCATGAAGAACCCGGGATCGTCCACTTCGCTGGTGTAGCCAGCTCCGAGGTTCTCACGGTAATGCAACAGCAGGTGCCAGTAGCGCTGCTCCGAAAGCCGCGCTTCGCGCGCCCGTCGAATCAGTTCCGCGAAATAGGTGTCGTCGCCGCCCTCGGCGGATCCCGCGGTCGTCGAAATCAGCAGGAATGCCAGCAGCCATGCTGCCTGTCGTCGCGGGAGCGTCGTGCGTGAAACGGAAATGAAGGGCTCCCGGCAGAAACGCCGGGAGCCCCGGTGTCGCTCAGCGATTGGTGGAGAGTTGCGCGAGAGCCGGGTGGCCGGCCATCGCGGCGTTCAACGCCTTGATCATGGCGACCGGCGCGGTCTCCCCCGATTGGATCAGGGAGGTGTACTGCTCCTGCGTCAGCGCAAAGAAGGCAGGCTGTTGATCAACCGGCACTCCCATGAGCGTAGCGAGCGAGGCGAGGTGTTCGCCGTGCCCTTGTGCCATCTCCTGGGAGAGGTTTTCGAAATTGATCTCGGCGAACATCGTCACTTTATATTCGGCCCAGACCTTACCGTCATTCGTGCACCCCGACGTTCCCGTGCTGATCCCGAAAGTCTGGCTCCCGAATGTCCCGTTGGTGGTGGCCATCAGGACCTGCGGTCCGATATTTTTCTGATGATGGAAATCTGCCCACGCAAGCTTGCCCAATCCGCAGCCTGGGCCGGTGTCAGGATTGCCGGCGGCCAAAGCCGCAGTCGCAGAGAAGCAGACAAGCGCCACCGCCACTTGTAGGAGAATGAGTTTCTTTGTCATAGGCCCTCCTTGTGGTTAGATAACCATCGCAGAGACTACTACCGACACCGTGGGCGCCAGTATAGACTTGGTGAGGGAGCCTGTCAATCGCCCAAGTATGTTGAGTTAGCATCCTTATGGGGTGCTTTGGTCAATTTGTCATGCGCGGAAGCCCGCCATGCAGCCGCAGGTGCTCACCCGCAATCGCAGCTGGCATCAACTCCGGGATTTTCGTCAGTGCACGACGTCAGTCCATGCCACCAACGGGGCCCTCGCTTGAAACGTACGGGGTGTCCCTATACAATGAGCGGCCATTTCGTCATCCGCAGCGAGACACCACCACCGTTCCATAAGGGAAGGAGAGCGATTGCATGGATCGAAGCACCGGGGTTGTGCTGTTTGCCGTCGTGGCCGCGTTCGTCGGGATCGCCTATGGAGCGTACCTCATCCAGTGGATCCTGAAGTTGGAGGAGGGGTCCGAGAAGATGAAGGCCATCGCCAAGGCCATCCAGGAAGGGGCCAACGCCTACCTGAACCGCCAGTACAGGACGGTCGCCTACGTGGCCGCGGGGCTGTTTGTGGTGCTGTGGGCGGCCGGTCACTGGTCCGCCAAGTTCGGGTTCCTGACGGCCGTCGGGTTCCTCATCGGCGCGGTGGCCTCCGCCTCGGCCGGGTACGTCG
>Ga0209160_1000156_pt1 | contig 49637 bp, 52 predicted proteins | sample GraSoiAngelo_153_FD_186167 | JGI IMG/M metagenome (GOLD analysis project Ga0209160, IMG submission 186167) | Grasslands soil microbial communities from the Angelo Coastal Reserve, California, USA - 14_1009_12_40cm (SPAdes) (version 2) | ecosystem: Environmental > Terrestrial > Soil > Grasslands ...
CCGCGCTGTCCGGCCAGAAACCGGACGACGCGCTGCTCGCCTCGCAGGTCGTCGAGCTCAAGGGCGCGCTCGACCGCGATCCCGGCAATATCGCCATCCGTCACGCGCTGGCGCGCGCGTACCTGTCGAGGAACCAGCGAAAAGAGGGCGAAGCCGAGTATCGGCGGATCCTCGCGGTCGCGCCCACGTTCGTTCCGGCGAATCTCGCCGTCGCGATGCTGCGGCTCCAGGACGGCAAGCTCGATGAGGCGGCCGATTTTCTCAAGGCAGTCGTCCGCACCGAGCCGCAGAATCTCCAGGCCAACCTGCTCCTCGGCGACTACTTCCGCGGAAAGGGCAACCTGGAGGCCGCGATCCAGCACCTGGAAACGGCCTACAAGGTGAGTCCCCCGAGCATCGAGCTGAAGCTCCGACTAGCCGCGCTGTATGCGCAGTCCGGCCGCATCGAGCAAGGGCTGGTGCTCGCGAGGGAGGTGACCACGAGCCAACCGAAACTGGCCGCTGGCCACTACGTCATGGGCCAGCTACAGCTGGAGCGCGGCGACCTCCAACAGGCTGCAGACGCGCTGAACACCGCGATCAGTCTGCAGCCCAACCTGGGTGCGGCATACTTCCTGCGTGGGACCGTGCACGAGCGGAAGGGCGAGCGCGATCGAGCCATCGTGGCGTACCGGAAAGCGCAGAGCCTGAGTCCGAAAAATCCCGCGGTCCTGAACAACCTTGCCTGGATCTATGCCTCTCGGTCGGAGAATCTGGAGGAGGCACTGTCGCTCGCGTTGGGTGCCCAGGAGCTCGCGCCCGATTCGCCCGCGATCCTCGACACCGTCGGCTTCGTGCACTACAAGCGCAAAGAGTACTCGAAGGCCGAGCCGGTTCTCAGGCGGGCGGCCGAGCTGGGCGCGAAGATGGCGCCGATCCACTATCACCTGGGCATGACGTACTACCGGCTGGGAAAACAGGAAGACGCGATCGCGTCGCTGAAACGCTCGCTCCAGCTGGACGGGCAGTTCTCCGATGCCGACGAGGCGCGTCGCGTACTGCGAGAGCTCGGCGCCTCCTGACGTAGGGCAAAAGCCGAGACAGATTTTGAGCTGCTGCGGAACTGGGCAGCTAGGGCCGCGACGAACGCAGGTCTAACCGAATCGCGTCGAAATGTTACAGGCTCATTGTGCGTCTGGCGCGACGGGCGAGCAGACCCAGACCTACGAGAGCAGCCCCCATGAGTAACAGCGAGCCGGGTTCCGGAACACTGCTACTCCCCGTGACCGAGACACTGTCAATGCCTGCCGCGGTGTTACTCGCATTGCCGCTTTGCTCGACAAGCGCGAAGCTCAGCGTATACGTCCCGGGTAGGAGACCAACGAGCGTCTGGCTGAACGGGTTTTGAACTAGCTGAGTGCTAGCGCTGCTGGCAGCGGCTACAAGTCGGAAGGGTGGAAGAGTCTTGCGAGAAAAGCGGTGTCGCATTGAGGAGTGCCGAAAAGGTATCGACCTGATTATTTTGCCCTTCGAACGGGGGCGGTCTCGCGTGCACACGCGGGACGGACGTCGCAGCGGGAGGCGATCGGCGGGACGCAGCCGCACGTAGCGCTCGCCCGTTTAGCCGGCGGCCTCGCACGCCGCGAGCCTCGCCGCATAGAAGCGCTGCTCGCGCGCGTTGTCCGTGAGCTCGAGGGCGCGTCGATACTCCGCGGCCGCCTCCGTCCAGCGCCCGAGCCGGCGCAGGAAGTCCGCGCGCGCGGCGGGCAAGAGGTGATAGCCGCGGAGCGTCGCGGTATCAATGCCGTCGAGGGCGACGAGCCCGGCTGCGGGCCCGCGAGCGAAGCCGATCGCCACCGCGCGATTGAGCTCGACCACGGGAGAGGGTGCGGCTTCCGCGAGTGCGCGGTAATGAGTCACGATCGCCTCCCAGTCCGTCGCGTCCCAGGATGCCGCACGTGCGTGGCAGGCGGCGATCGCGGCCTGAAGCTGATAGGGGCCCGCGCGCGAGACGGGGCCCGCACGCTCGAGCAGGACGAGGCCGCGCGTGATCCGCGCCCGATCCCAGCGTGAACGGTCCTGATCCGCGAGTAGCACCAGGTTGCCGTCGGCGTCGGCGCGCGTCGCGGCGCGCGAGGTCTGCAGCTCCATCAGCGCGACGAGCCCGAGCACCTCGGGCTCGACCGGCATCAGCTCGACCAGCATGTGCCCCAGCCGGATCGCCTCGTCGCACAGATCGAGACGCACGAGCGTGTCTCCGGTGTGCGCGGCATAGCCCTCGTTGAAGATCAGGTAGACCACCGCGAGCACGGCCGGCAGGCGCTCGGAGAGCTCGACGCCTTCGGGCACCTCATAGGGCAGGGCGCGGTCGCGGATCGTTCGCTTGGCGCGCACGAGCCGCTGGGCGATCGTGGGCTCGGGTACCAGAAAGGCGCGCGCGATCTCCCCGGTCGAGAGGCCGCCGACCAGCTTCAAGGTCAGGGCGACGCGGCTGTCGGCCGGCAGGCCCGGATGACAGCACGTGAAGACCAGCCGGAGTCGGTCGTCCGCAATCGTCTCGGGGTCGGTCACGTCTGGAATCTCGTCATCCGCAGCGAGTGCGGCCTCGTAGGCGAGCGCGTCGGCCTTCGCTTCCGCCCGGCGCCCCCGCCGCAGACGATCGATTGCGCGTCGGCGCGCCGTCGTGACGAGCCAGGCGCCCGGTCGATCCGGCGTTCCGGTCTTGGGCCAGCGGTCGAGCGCCTGCTCGAACGCTTCCTGGACGATCTCCTCGGCCAGGTCGATGTCGCGCACCGTCCGCAACACCGACGCCACGACGCGTGCGTACTCCAGACGAAACGCATCCGCCACGCGTGCGTGGGCGCCGGAGCCCTGCCCGTGATCGTCCGACCTCACGAGCAGAGATGTTACTCGATGCGCCGCTGGTCCTCCCGGAACGCCGGCTCGCGCCGGCGGCCGCTACGACTCGACGTCACTCACATCGGCCAGACCGGGACGACATCGATGGAGCCGCCCTCGCGGAGCGGGATCTTCTTGGCCCACGCCACGGCCTCCGACTTGGTGTCGCACTCGATCAGATAGAAGCCGCCGAGCACCTCTTTCGTCTCGGTGAAGGGCCCGTCGGTGACCTGGCGCTGTCCGGCCTTGAGGCGGATGCGACTCGCTTCGTCGTCCGAGCGCAGGCGCTCGCCGTGGACCATCTTCTTCGCGGCCAGCAGCTCCTCGCCGAAGCGCTGGTGGCCTTGCATGATGGCCTCCATCTCGCTTTTCTGCGGGGGTGGCGCGTTCCTGTCCGAATTGATCAGCAGCATGTAGCGCATGAGCCTTCCTCCTCGTGAGAGTTTCGGCCCTCCGGGCCCCGGATCGGGCCCGCTGAGCCTCACCAATACGACGCCCGAGCCTGCCACGAATCGACACTCCCTGGATGTGTTCCGCTGGTAGGATACGCGCATGCCGGGCGGCGCCGTCGATCGCATCCGCGTCACGACCGTCGTCGACAACTACGTCGATAACCTACGGCAGGACGACGCGGTGGCCCGCCGCTACAGCGCGTTCGTGGCCGGCAAGATGCCGGATCTTCGGGCCGAGCACGGCCTGGCGCACCTGGTCGAGGTCGCCCGGGGCGGTGACCGGTTCACGATGGCTCTCGACTTCGGGCTGACGCCAGACACGATGAACCACAACTTCCGCGAGCTGGCGCTCGAGCCGGCCGCGATCGACGCGCTCGCCCTCTCCCACGGCCACCGCGACCACTGGGGCGGGCTGACCGGCTTCTTGCACGGGTGGCGCCGGCGGCTCCGCCGCGATCTGGCATTCTACGGCGGCGTCGATCATTTCCGGCCGCGCTGGCAGCAGCGCGGGGAGCGCCGGGTCTACAGCGGCCGCCTGTCCCGTGACGAGATCGAGCGGTACGAGATCGACGTGCGGCTGGTCGCCAAGCCGACGCCGATCGCGGAAGGGCTCTGGCTCTCGGGCGAGATGCACGCCACCGAGGAGTGGGAGATCATTCCGGCGAACCTCCGCGTCGAGGAGGAGGGCGAGCTCCTCCAGGATACGTTCATCGGCGAGCAGACCCTGGTGGCCAACGTGCGCGACCGCGGGCTCGTCGTGGTCACGTCGTGCTCGCACCGCGGCATCGTCGGCATCTGCCGCAACGCCGTCCGCTTCACCGGGGTTCCCCGGGTTCACGCCGTCATCGGCGGCTTCCATCTGAGCGGTCTCGACGACGCGCGCATCACCCGGGTCGTCGACGCCTTTCGCGACCTCGACGTCGAGCATGTCGTGCCGCAGCACTGCACCGGCATCGAGGCCATCTGCGCGGTCATGCAACGGCTGCCCGGGCGCTTCACCGCCAGCTCGGTCGGCACCACGTTCGAGTTCGCCGCGCCCGATTAGGATTTGTAAGCGCGCCTCGGCCGGCGGGGCCCCAGCCCCGCGACGGCCTGCAGCGCGCACCACCACTACCCAGGAGGGATCGACCATGAGCGAGCCCAAGCAGCTGTTCAGCGCGAGCCTGGCCCGGGAGGCCGTCTACAAGCCCGGCCTGCGCAGCTTCATGGAGTACCGCGACCTCGGCATCGAGAAGGCCACGCACGGCAAGTTCCGGGCTCACACGATCCGGATCAAGAAGGAATCGGCCGGCAACCACGCGCTGCACACGACCGGCCTGCACCAGCACCACTGCGACTTCCAGATGTTCTACGTGCTGAACGGCTGGATCAAGTTCGTCTACGAGGGCCACGGTGAGCACACCTTTGGCAAGGGCGATTGCATCCTGCAGCCGCCGGGGATCGTGCACAACGAGCTCGACTGCTCCGACGACCTCGAAGTCCTGGAGATCTACTCGCCGGCTGTGCACGAGACCGTAGTCGTCAATCGCACGCCGGAGGCCGTCGCCGCCGCGCGCTGAGCGCGCCGGCGACGCCTGGACGAACGCCATGCCGAAAGTATTTCGGGTATACAGCGGCTCGGACGGAAAGTCGCACATCGCGGAAGTGCCCTTGGCGATGAAGCCCTTCTCCGACGTCGAAGGGGCGCACGGGGAGGGGACGCCGATGCAGTCGGCGAGCGGCATCGCGTTTCGCGTGGCGCCGCCCGGCTACGTGCTCAGCTGGCACTGCGCGCCGCGGCGACAGTACTCGATCTCGCTCTCGGGCACGGCCGAGATCGAGGTCGGTGACGGCACGGTCGCGCGGGTCGGCCCGGGCGACGTGGTGCTGGCCGAGGATCTCACCGGGCAGGGCCACGTCACCCGCGTCGTCGGCAATCAGCCCCGGATGTACGCGATCGTTCCCCTGAGCGACAGCTAATTGCCCACGATCTTCGCGGCCTCCCCGGTGAGCCGCACGATGTGGAGCCCGGTGTTCGCGCGGTCGGCGAGGTACACGTAGCCGCGCTCGTCGGCCTCGACGTTGTTGGTCTGGATCGCCACCTTGCAGCTCCGCGTCGGCTCCGTGACGCAGCGGTCCGCCGTCCGCTCTGTCGTCGCCGGGATGTAGAACGCGGCCTCCCGCGGCGCGTAGGGGTTGCGGATGTCGACCGCGCGCACGCCCGCGTTGAAGTAGGCGACGAACACGAGCTTCTTGTAGAAGATCGGCGCGAACGACTCGCTGCTCGAGTGCGGGCCGAAGCGGCCCCCGCGCCGGCAGAAGCCGCCGAGCGACTCGGGCACCTGGAAGGTCGCCACCGAGAACGGACGCGTCTCGGTGGTGATGTCGACCATGAACGTGGCGTGACGGAACTCGCGGCACTCGTTCGCGATGGCCTCCGAGACGAGGACGACGAAGTCGCGCACGTTGCCCTTGGTGTTCGTGGCCCAGTCGCCTATCGTGATGCCGAGCACGGGGAAGGCCGTGTGGCCGCCCCAGTTCGGCGACATGTAGAGCCGACTGATCTCGGGTGCGTTGAGGTTCGCCGGCGTCGGCTCCTTCGGGCCCGAGAGCAGCTTCCGCCGGTCGACGATCTGCAGGGCGCCGTCGGCGCTGGTGCCGTACGCGAAATAGACGCGGCTGCCGGCCACGATCGGTCCGTGCACGCCCGGCGGGATCGTGACGGGCCCCGTGGAGCCGGGCTCCTGGCCGGCCAGGCCGAAATCACGTACGAAGACGGGCTTGGTCGGATCGCTGAGGTCGTAGATCTTCGTCATGCGTCCGGTGCGCCAGCCCGACGCGCCTACTTGCAACGGATCGGCCTTGGCGAGATCGCCGGAGACCAGATACGCGGTGCCCGTGTCGCATTCCCAGAAATTCTTGTGCGTCGTGGTGAGCCCCGACACGACCGTGCTCGCCTTCTTCGGCTTCGCCGGATCGGTCACATCCCAGACCTCGTGGCCCGAGCTGGGAACTGCATTGCCGAATGTCCGCAAGAGATAGGTCTTGCCCTGCCTCTCGCAGACGCGCGCCATCTGGGCGCCGCCTTGCTCAGAGCCGCCGGGCGCGCCCGGGATGTGAGCCAGATAGCGCGGCCGCGCCGGGTCGGTGACGTCGACGATCGAGGTACCGTTGTCTTCCTCTACTCCGGTCAGCGGATTGCGCGCCTTTCCGCCGTGATGGCCGACGTAGGCGATGAAGCGGTCGCCTTGTTTGAAGATCGTCGGCTGGTAAGCCGAGCGCCCCTGCAGATCGTCGTGGCCGACCAGCTCCATGTCACGGGCTTCTGCGCCGTGACCGCGGGCCGGCGTTTGCGAAGAGGCAGGCCCGGCGGTGAGCGATATCAGCGCCAGCCCGAAGAGGATCACCGAGAGAGGTGTTGGCCGGGACGTCATGGCCGGCTCCTTTCAGCGTGCGGCGTCGTCACACACACACACGGCGCAGCCGCGCGTGAGGATGATACCGCGCGCCGCGTCGCGGTGCCTACCGGCTCGAGACGAGCACGCTCGGCGCATACAGAGCGGGACATTGATCGACCCACTCGAGTTGGCTAGAGTGAGGACGTGACGCAGACGCCGCACACGCTTCGTCGCTGGACCCGTGCGGAGTACGACCGGCTCGTCGATTTCGGCGTGTTCGAAGGCGAGCCGCTCGAGCTGCTCGGCGGCCAGCTGATCGTCGCCGAGCCCAAGGGGACCTATCACAGCTCGGCGGTCAGCGCCGCTGATTACGCGCTCAGAGCCGTACTACCGGCCGGGTGGATCGTGAGAACGCAGGCGCCCGTTTCGCTCGACGACGAGTCCGAGCCCGAACCCGATCTGGTCGTGGTGCCTGGTCGTCCGGCCGACTATCGCCACGCGCACCCGCAGCGCCCCGCTCTCGCCGTCGAGGTCTCGGATTCGAGTCTTCGCTTCGATCGGCACCACAAGGGCAGCCTGTATGCGCGGGCCGGCATCGACGACTACTGGATCGTCAACCTCGTCGATCGCGTCCTCGAGATCTACCGAGATCCGGGTCCCGATCCGTCCGCGCTGTACGGATGGCGGTACCGGTCAGTCACGACCTTGACCCCGCCGGCTTTCGCCGTTCCACTCGGCTTCGCGTCGAGCCGAATCGCGGTCACCGATCTGCTGCCGTAGCAGTCGCCTCCCTCGGTGGCGCGTTGCTGATCGCCCGCGGCGCGATCGCCTCAGATCGCGCCCTCGTCGCGCAGCTTCGCGATCTCGGTTTTCGAATAGCCGAGACTCGCCAGCACCTCGTCGGTGTGCTGGCCCAGGCGCGGCGGCGGGGTCTCGATACTCGGGCCGCCGTCGGCGAACTTGAATGCGGCGAGCGGGACGGTCACGGGGCCTTCAATGCCTTCGATCTTCTCGTGCCGGTGCAGTACGTTCCGTGCCTTCAGCTGCGGGTCGGCCAGCGACTCCGAGAGACGACGCACACGGCCGGCCGGGACGTGGCTGCCCTGGAGGTATTGCTCCCACTCGTCGGCGGTCTTCTGCTCGATGATCTTCTGGAGCTCCTCGGTCTGCTGGTCGTACAGCTCCTCGCGCTCGTCGTGGGTCGACTGCGCGGCGATGTCCGGACGGCCGACGGCGCGGAACAACCGCTCGTGCTGGCCGCGGTTGCCGGCGGCGATCATCAGGGGCGCGTCCTTGGCCTCGTAGAGCTGGCTGCTGGCGCGGTCCATCCGGTTGCCCTTGGGCCTGGGCTCGTGGCCCGTGCGCAGGTACGAGGTGATGTGCGAGCCCATCAGCATCAGCGATACGTCGAGCATCGCGCTGTCGATGTACTGGCCGCGGCCCGTGCGCTCGCGCTGGAAGAGCGCGGCCGAGATCGCGAAGGCGCACATGGTGCCGGTGGCGTAGTCGATCACGGGAGCGCCGGTCTTGATCGGGTTCACGTCCGGCGTGCCGGTCATGGCCATCATGCCTGACGTTGCCTGGATCAGCTGGTCGTAGGCCGTCTGCACGCCGCGCGGGCCTTCCTGGCCGAACGCGGTCATCGAGCAGTAGATCAGCCGCGGATTGAGCGGCCTGAGGTCGTTCCAGCCGAGCCCGAGCGCCGGGAAGGCGCCGGAGCGCCAGTTCTCCACGAGGACGTCGGCGTCCGTCACGAGCTTTTTCAAGATTGCCCGGCCCTTCTCGTGCTTGAGGTTCAAGGTGATCGCGCGCTTGTTCGAGGCCTGGGTGAGGTAGCCCGTTCCCATCTGCTGCTGGTTGAGGGCGCGGTCGCCGCCCGAATCGCGGCTCTGGTCGTACTCCGTCGGGTGCTCGACCTTGATGACGTCGGCTCCCAGAAGCCCCAGCTGATACGCCGCAAACGGCCCGGCCAGCACATGCGTGATGTCGATGATCTTGATGCCCTCGTATGGCCTCATGGAATCCTCCCGCGTTGGTTGGGCTATTGTACAGTTCAGAGTCGCACCTCGGCCGGCCGGGCCCCAGCCCCGCGACGGCCTGCAGCGCGCACTACAAGCCGGGAGGACTCACATGAGCTCGATCACCGTGCTGAGCCCGTTGGGTATCAACCGGGCCGGGTCGCAGCCGCTCGCGCCGCGCCTGCGATCCCTCGACGGCGTCACCCTGGGCATTCTCAACAACAACAAGCCGAACTCGCTCGAGCTCCAGCAGCGCGTGGTCGAGCTGCTCGGGAAGAGTCACCCGGTGGCCGGCACCGTCACGAAGCAGAAGCCCAACGCCGCGATCGGCGCCGACGGGCTCGACGCCTACGCGAAGGAGGTCGGCGCGGTCATCACCGCGATCAGCGACTGAGGCTCGTGCACGTCGTGGTGTATCCACGACTCGGTCGAGCTGGAGCGCAAGGGCATCGCCACGGTGACCATCTGTACCGAGGCGTTCATCGGGCTGGCGCGCGAAGAATCGAAGAACCTGGGCATGCCGGATCTGCCGCTGGCCATCATCAAGCATCCGATCGGCGGTGAGTCCCTCACGGTCATCCACCAGCGCGCCGAGGACGCGCTGCCGCAGGTGATTCGCGGCCTGACGAGTGACCCCGCGGCTCGTCCGGCAAGCGTCGCCTCGGGCGCCGCATCGGCGGTGAGCCCGCGCTTCACGTTCGCCGACGAGGACGAAGCCCTGGAGACCTTTCACGCGCGGCGGTTCACCGACGGTCTGCCGTTCGTGTTGCCGATCGCGGAGCGCGTCCAGGCGATGATCGCGGGCTCGGGCCGGCGCGCCGGCGAAGTGATCGCGGTCGTGCCGCCCCGGTGGGCCGAGGCCACGGTGGAGAACATCGCGATCAACGCCGTGATGGCCGGCTGCCGGCCACCATACATGCCCGTGCTGATCGCCGCGCTCCAGGCCGCGGCCGATCCCGCATTCGGTCTCTACAGCGTCCAGGCGACCACGCATCCCTGCGCGGTCCTGATGCTGGTCTCGGGCCCGATCGTCCAGGAGCTCGGGCTCAACTTCCGCCACGGCGCGTTCGGCCCGGGCTTCCGGGCCAACGCGTCGATCGGCCGGGCCATGCGGCTGGTCCTCATGAACGTCGGCGGCGGCATCCCGGGCGAGGGCGATCAGGCCACGCACGGCTCGCCGGCCAAGTTCAGCTACTGCGTCGCGGAGAACGAGGCCGCCACGCCCTGGGAACCCTTCCGGGTGACGCGCGGGTTCGGCAGGGGCGACAGCACCGTCACGGTCTTCTCCGGCGAGGGCCCGCACAACATCAACGACCACGTCTGCACGTCGGCCGAGACCACGTTGACCGTCGTCGCCGACACGATGACGACGATCGGCCACAACAACGCCGGCTCCGTGGTTCGCGGCGACGTCCTGGTGGCGTTCGGCCCGGAGCACGCGCACACGATCGCCTCGGGCGATATGTCCAGGGGCGACGTGCAGAAGTTCCTCTACGAGCGCGCTCGCAACAAGGTCGGCTTGCTCAAGCTGCGCGCGATGTACAAGGCAGAGAACTGGCCGGACTGGGTCGACCAGAACGACGACGAGGCGCTCTGCCCGATCGTCGGCAAGCCGGAGGACATCCACATCGTGGTGACCGGCGGGCCGGGCAAGCACTCGGCCTTCATCCCGACCTTCGGCACCTCGAAGTCGGTGACCCGGAAGATCGTCTAGGCCTTCAGCACCTCGGCGCCGGGCGCCGCCTCGAGCTCGCAGGCGTTCACCGTCATCGCCAGCATGCTGTAGTAGCCGATCGCGCCGGTGAGCTGGATGAAGCCGTCGTTGCCGAAGCGCCCGGTCAGCGCCTTCACGGTGGCTTCGTCGACCCGATGCTTGCGCATGAGCTGCCGCGTGAACTCGACGATCTGGGCGTCCTCGGCCGGGATCCCGCGGCTGTGATTCTCGCGAATGGCGGTGATCGTGGACTCCGGCACGCCCAGCCGTCGGGCGCCACCGGTCTGCGCCCCCCAGACGTACACGGCCTCGAGCTCGCGCGCCACGGTCATCGCGGCGAGCACGCGCACGCGCATGTCGAGTGAGCCCTCGAAGCGGACGTAGGCGCCGAGATGCGCGAGACGTCCGGCCAGCTCGGGTGAGTGCAAGAACATCGTGAACGGCCCCTGCAGGGCGCCGCGGCTCGCGACGATCGAGTCGACGATCGCCTGATCCTTCTCGGCGACCTGGGTCTTGCTGGTGATCGGTGTCAGCCTGGCCATGAATTCCTCCTTGATCGATCGAGCATTCAGTCGGGCGCGAATCCCGCCTCTCGAAGCAGCGCATAGACCCGATGGGGCGTCAGGATCGGATCGGTGACGTCGAGCCGGCCCTCGAACGCGTCCGCCACCGCGTTGGCGATCGCCGCCGTCGGCGGGCCGGTGGCGCCCTCGCCGACCCCGCGAACGCCGAGCGGGTTGTGATCGGTGGCGAACTGGAGATGCTCCATCACGAGCGGCGGCATGTCGTCCGCCCGCGGGATGGGATAGTCCATCAGCGTGTTCGTGAGGAGCTGGCCGCTGTCGTCGTGGACGACGTGCTCGCCGAGCACGACGCCGAGCCCCTGGGCGAACCCGCCGACGATCTGCCCGTCGACAATCACCGGATGCAGCTGACGGCCGCAGTCGTGCACGATCGCGTAGCGGATGATCGTGACGCGGCCGGTCTCGACGTCGACTTCGACGACCGCCGCGTGGACGCCGCTCGACCACGTCACGGTCGGCGGCGCGTAGAACCTCGTGGCCCAGAGCCCCGGGCCGCCGAGCTCGACGAGGCCGCGATCGCTCAGCGCGAGCCGCGCGACCTGAGCGAGCGGCACCGCGCGTCCGGGCGCGCCCACCACGAAGGCGCGTCCATCCTCGATCCGCACGTCGTCGGCGGCGCACTCGAGCAGACCCGCGGCGACGCGGCACGCCTTGACCTTCACTTCGGTCGCCGCGACGGCAACCGCGTTCCCGGTGTTCACCGCGACCCGACTGGCGCCGGTCCCGTACCCGTAAGGCACGAGGGTCGTGTCGCCGCCGCGTACGCGGATGTCGTCGAACGCGGCGCCGAGGTATTCCGCGCACACCTGGGCGAACACGGTCTCGTGTCCCTGGCCCGAGCCCGATACGCCGATGAGCACCTCGACGTGGCCGCGCTCGTCGACCTTGACCGTCGCCCATTCGCCGGGTCGCACGCTGCCGCCGGCCTCGAGATAGCCCGCGATCCCCAGGCCGATCCGTCGGCCCTTCGCGCGCAGGTCCGCCTGCCGCTTGCGCCAGCCGGCGTAATCGAGCAGATCGAGCGTGCGCCGGAGCTCGAGCGGGTAGTCGCCGCCGTCGTAGCTCACGGCGATGCCGTCCCGGTACACGAGCCCCGGGCGATAGGGCATCTCCTGCGGCGCGATCTGGTTTCGCGCGCGGACCTCGGCGGGATCGAGGCCGAGCCTGGCCGCCAGACGATCGAGCAGACGCTCGACGACCAGGATCGCCTCGGGCCGGCCGGCGCCGCGATACGGCGCGCTCGGCGTCTTGTTGGTGACTACCGAGAAGCCCTCCGCGCGGAACGCCGGCACCTTGTACTGAGAGGGTAGGTGGTTGATCGTGTTGGTCGGCTCGTGCACGGAGAAGTAGTGATAGGCGCCGACGTCCTTCACGAGACGGACGTCGAGGCCGAGGATGCGTCCGTCCCGCGTCGCCGCGAGCCGGGCGTGATGCGTTTGCTGTCGCGCCTGATGCGAGCTCGACAGGAATTCCGTGCGCGTCTGGATCCACTTCACGGGCCGGCCGAGGCGATGGGCCAGCAGCGGCACGAGCACGTCCTCGGGATAGATGCCTTCCTTGGGTCCGAAGCCGCCCCCGGTGTCGGGCGCGATCACGCGAATGCTCTCGGCGGGCAGCCCGAGTCGCGCCGCGATGGCGCTGCGCAGGTGGTAGGGCGCCTGGTGCGCGGCCCACACGGTCATGGTGCCGACGGCCGGATCGAACGCGGCGCAGAGGCCGCGTGTCTCGATCGCCATCGAGGTGACGCGCCCGTGCGTGGGATGGTCCTCGACGATCAGATCGGCTTCGGCAAACGCGCGCTCGACGTCGCCGATGACCTTGACGACCTGGCCCACGACGTTGCTCGCGCCTTCGTGGACGGACGGCGACGCCGCGCTCATCGCGGCCTCGGCGTCGACCACGGCCGGCCACGCCTCGTACTCGACCCGGATCAGCTCGGCTGCGTCGGCGGCCCGGTATGGATCGGGCGCGATCACGGCGACGACCGGCTCGCCGACGTAGCGGACCTCGCTGCGGGCAAGCGGCCGCTGGGGCCTCGGCGTGTCGAGGCGGACATAGGGGTTCGTGCGATCCGCGCGCGACGCGGAGAGTGGGTCAGCCAGCCCGGGAAGATCGTCGGCGAGAAACACCGACACGTCCGGCAGCGTGCGGGCCGCCGTCGCGTCGACGGCGACGATTCGGGCCCGTGCGTGAGTCGAGCGCACGAGGGCGAGGTGCACGACACCGGATGGGGCGATGTCGTCGATGAAGCGACCTCGGCCGGTAATCAGCCGCTGGTCCTCTTTGCGCCGTGGCGATTGGCCGATCACGGCAAGCGGGTCCTCGGCCGTCTCAGGGTGTCCTGCCGGCGCCGGTCCGCTTGCGATAGGCCGCGATCTCGCGCTCGAGATCGCCGAGCTCCTCGCACGGCAGGAGGCAAATTTTGCGTAGGGCGGCCAGGTGCTCCTCGGCACGCGTGAGATCGCCGACCATCAGGTAGGCTTCTCCCGCGTATTCGTGAGCGCCGCGGTGGCGGGGATTCAGCTCGAGGGCGCGCCGGTAGTGCTCGAACGCGATGTCGAGGCGCCCGAGCTTGCGGTAGGAGTAGCCGAGGTAGTTCTGAAGATCGGCATTGTCGGGGTCTCGCAGGGCCGCCTGGACAAAGCGCCGCGCGGCTTCGTCCCAGTCCTTGCGGTCGAGCGCATGTTTACCGGCCGCGTAGTCGGGGTCCGCCGACGCCGCGTCCGGCCGCGTCTCCGTGGGCTCGGCGAACGACGACAGCGGAGCTGCGACGACCGCGACGAGCAACAACCCGGCGAGGTGCCCGACCCAGTACCGACGGCCCCGCGGCTCTGCCGCGGCGCGTCGGGATGCGTGACGCATAAGCCCTCCGGTCGTCGAGAATTCGCCAGGGGATCTTACACCGCGCCGGCCGTCCGCGCGGGAACCGCGCACGGGAACCATTCGTTAGTAGGGCGGCGCCGACGCTTCCGGGCCAACGAGGTGCGGTTGCTTCTCGAGATCATCGCGCGCGACCGTGGCGATCTGCTTCGTCGCCTCGTCCTCACCTGAGCGTCGCCTGAAATTCACTTGAACAGCCAGGAGAGGGGGTGTCTCTTAGGTCGACCGCTGTGGATGGAGGGCCCCGGTTGGGGGGCACGTGTCAACCGACCCGCAATGGAGGACGTTATGCGCCGGGACAAGCTCTTCAAGGCCGTGATGGTCGCCGCTCTCGTCGTTTTCTCAGCGAGCTACGCGTACGCGACCGATGAATTTGTTGCGCGCCTGAATGGGTTCCAGGAGATCGGGGCATTGGTCGGCCCGACCGGAGCGATCCGATCCAACGGCAGTGGGACGATGCAGCTCAAGCTCGACAAAAACGCGGGTACCGCAACTTTCACGCTGACCTTCACAGACGTGGGCGCCACCCTGCCGCTCACCGGGACCGTGACGCAGGCGCACATCCACTTCGGTAAGAGGCACGTGGCCGGCGGAGTCCTCGTGTTCTTTTGCTCGAACCTGGGTAACGGCCCGGCTGGGACTCCTGCGTGCCCGTTGAACTCCGGGACCGTGAGCGGCACATTCACGAGCGCCAGCGTTGTCGCTATCGCCGGCCAGAACGTCAAGGCCGCCGACTTCGACGCGCTGGTGGACGCCCTGGAGTCGAACACCGCGTATGCCAATATCCACACGACGGCTCTCGGAGCAGGCGAGATCCGTGGACAGATCCACAAGGCTCGGCGCGATCACGATGACAAGGATCAGGACGGCAAGAACAACGGCAGATAGCTCGACGATCCGCCACGAGAACTAGCGCCATGCCGGCCGGGTCTCAGCGAGACCCGGCCGGCATGGCTCCTACACGGGCCCGTTCGGGGCGACCAGGATCTTGCCGCTGCGCTCGCCGCGCTGAGCGTGGGCCACCGCTTCCTTGATGTCCTCGATGGGATAGACCATCTCGACCGGCGCCGACAGGTTGCCCTTCGCCACCTGCTGGCCGAGATCGGCATAGATCGCTCGGATCTGCTCGAGCGAGCGGGTGGCCAGCCCGCGACCGAGAATGAAGCCGACGAGAGTCTGGCCGCCCGAGATCAGCGCGTTGCGCGACATGACCGGGTCCTCGCCGGTCATCGAGCCGTAGTTGCAGACGACGCCGCCCTCGGCCAGACACGCGGAGAGCCGCGCCGTCGCGCGGCCTGACACGGCGTCGAGGCCGAGGCGAATCGGCGCGCCGCGAGTGTGCGTCTTGACCGCTTCGGCGAGATCCGGCCCGTCGACCACGCACACGTCGGCGCCGAGCGCCTTCAGCTCTCCGAACAGGGATTCGCGCCGCACCACGTTGACCGTCTTCACGCCTCGGGGGCGCGCCAGCCGGATCACGAGGCGGCCGACCGCGGAGTTGGCGACGTTCTGGATGACCCAGTCTCCGGGCTTCAGGGCCACGATGTCGGTGAGCAGCAGGAGCGCGGTCGCGGGATTGATCCGCAGCATCGCCGCTTGCTGGATGTCGATTCCGTCCGACACGGCGATGACGTCGTCGCCCTTGACGCGCCGCTGCTGGGTCCAGTTCTCGCGCTGCAGGTTGATCACGAGCTCACCCGGCTTGACGTGCGTCACTCCGGCGCCCACCGCGGTGACGCGGCCGACGCATTCGGCACCTGGAGTCGCCGGCAGCTCGGGCCTGAGGCGATAGGTGCCTCGGCAGAACGAGATGTCGGCGGGGTTGATCGGAAACGCGAGGACCTCGAAGACCACTTCGCCCGGCCCCGGCGCGCCGACGTCCGGCACCTCCGCGCAGCGCAGGCCGTCTTCAGGCTGGCCGTAGCGATCGAGCAGAATCTGTTTCATGCGCTCGCTCCTCAGGGCAGCTTCCAGCCGAGCCAGTTGCAGAGGGCGCGTCCCATGATCAGCTCCTTGTCCTTCGCCGTCAGCCACGGCAATTGCTCGGTGAACATCGTGACGCACTGCTTCCACGGGCAGGGCATCCGCGTGATGTCGGTGCCCCAGAACATCCGATCCGGCCCGAAGGCGTCGTAGAGCTTCCTGATGTGTCCGTGGATGTCGCGGTGCGGATAGGGCTCGCTCGAATAGCTCGGCGCGCCGGTCGCCTTCAACGCCACGTTGCGGTGCTTCGCGGCGGCCACGAGCTCCGGCAGGTTCGACCACGCCGCGTCGGGGCGCCCGAAATGATCGATGATCAGCTTGAGCCCGGGATGGCGCTCGGCGGTCCGGCCGATCATCTGCAAGAGCCCGGGGCCCAGGAGCGCGATCGGCATGCCCGCGCGCTCGGCCGCGGCCCAGAGCCAGTCGAGGCTTCCGTCGGTGAGCCACGTCTGCTGATGCGGCTGCAGGAGCGCGAAGCGAAGCCCGAGCATGCCGGGCCTAGTCTTCATCCCGTCGATCGCCGAGCGGCTTTCCGGCTTGTCGAGCGGAAAGTTGCCGAGGATCGCCAGACGGTTGGGATGCCGCTGCGCGCCCTCGACCGCCAGCGCGTTGGAGTTCGGATCCCACCCGGGCGGATGGATCACCGCCGCGTTGACGCCACCCTCATCCATCTCCTTGAGCACGTCGTCCGCGGTGTAGTCGGCGATCTGGCGATGGTTTGGATTCGTCGGCTTGTGGCCTTTCCAGATGTGGATCTGCGCGTCGACGATCAGCATGCGCGTTCCTCCCCCGTGTCGTCTCGAAGCTTCATGTCTTCTCGAAGTCGATCCGCTCGTACACCGGCAAGCCCTGCAGGTGGCGGCGCAAGCAGTCGAGCCCCATCTCGGTGGCGCCCAGGCGGACCCACTCGCGCCCACCCAGGATCCGACTGCGCCGGGATTCGACGCCCTCGGCGGTCGCGATCGCCAGACATATGGTCCCACCGAAGTCGATCCGGTCCGGCCCGTCGTCGAGATCGATGAGCACCGCCAGCGCGTGGCTCGCGCCGGTTCGCCGGCGCGCGGCCTGCGCCACCGCCTCGGCCGTCTCGCGCGTGAGCTCGCCCGCCAGCGGATCGCTGTCGAGGCCGACCCCGGCGAAGATCTCGGGGAGCGCGCGCGACACGACGCCCCGTCGGAAGACCTTCTCGGCCCCCGGCAGGTGAGCGAAGCGCGCGGCGATCTGCCCGCTCGTGAACGTCTCGACGATCGTGAGCGACCCCTGTCGCGCCGTGAGCGCCGAGAGGATCACGCCTTCCAAGGTCTGCTCGTCCTCGGCCATGATGAAATTGCCGAGGCGCTTGCGCACTTCGCGCTCCACCGGCGCCAGCCTCGCCCGCACCTCGTCCATGTCGCGGCCGCGGACCGTCAGCTTGGTCTCGAGCTGCGGATAGTGCGCGCGGAAGCCGAGCTTCACGCTGCCGTCGGGCACGAGCGTCTCCACGCCGGTGAGCAGCGCGTCCACGTGCGATTCGCCGAGCCCGTAGGAATGAAACCGCTTGAGGTGGATCGCCGTCTGCAACCCGCTCTTGGCCAGGAGCCGCGGAATGATCTGCTCCTCGAGCATGCGCCGGAGCTCGCGTGGCACCCCGGGCGTGAAGAAGAAGCGGGCCCGGCCGATGTCGAGCGCGAAGCCGCACGCCGTGCCGATCGGGTTGTCGATCACCTCGGCCGTCGTCGGCAGCATCGCCTGCTTCTTGTTGTTCGGCGGCATCACGCGGCTGCGGCGGCGGAAGAACTCCTCCATCGTGGCGAGCCATTCCTCGTTGAGCGCGAGCTCGACCCCCGCGGCCTGGGCCGCGATCTCCTGCGAGAGATCGTCGACCGTGGGCCCGAGGCCGCCGTTGACGATGACCGCGTCGGCGCGCTGTCCGGCCAGCTTGAACGCGAGCAGGAGATTTTCGCGGTCGTCGCCGACCGTCGTCTCCCACTGGACCGCCAGACCGGCGTCCTCCAGCTTCTGCGTGATGTAGCTGAAGTTGGTGTTGACGATCTTGCCCGTCAGGACCTCGTCGCCGGTGCAGATGACCTCGATGCGCATGGGGAGTCGTCCTAGTGGAGGACCTTCAGCAGTGCGTCGACCACCGCCTGGGGCTCCTCGCGCGGCATGAAATGACCGACGCCGGGTACGACGCGCCGCTCGGTTCCCGCCGGAAATCGTGAGAGCTCGGCCTCGGACCGTCTGGGCGACCCCACCGTGTCATCGCCGCCGTGAAGGATCACGGTGGGCACGGTGATCGCCGGGCGTTCGGCGAGGCGCTGCTCGATCGCGTCCAGGCGCCCATCGCCCGGCGCGTTGCGGTGCCGGTGGCGGTAGGAGTGGATCACCACCGCCACGAAGTCGGGATTGTCGAAGGACGGGGCCGTGCGGTCGAACGTCGCCTGATCGAATCTCCAGGTCGGCGACCATTCTTCCCAGAGAAGCCGGCAGATGTCGCGGCGGTTCAGCTCGAGGCCCCGCTGCCCGCGCTCGGTGTTGAAGTACCACTGATACCAGTACGAGCGCTCGGCCCGAGCCGGGGCCGGTGGCGCCGGCGTGACCGTGTTCTGGACGTTGTAGCCACCGATGGTGACCAGCGCGCGAACGCGCTCGGGCGCGAGGATCGCGGCGACGCATGCCGCGCGACCGCCCCAGTCGTAGCCGGCGAGCGCGGCCGGCCGTAGGGCGAGCGCGTCCATGAACTCGAGCAGGTCCTGACCGATCGCGGCCTGCTGCGCCATGCGCGGCTCGTGCGGATCGAGAAAGCGTGTCGGACCGTAGCCGCGCAGATAGGGGACCAGCACGCGACAACCGGCGGCGGCCAGTGGTGGCGCCACCTCGTCGAACGCGCGCGCATCGTCGGGGAATCCGTGCAGCAGGACGACGGGCACGCCGCCGGCATCGCCGTGCGTCTCGTAGCCGATCTCGAGCGTGCCGGTTCGTACCGTGAGGACTTCGGGCATCATCGGGCCACGATCATACGTCAACTCGTGGAACCGCGGAGATCACCACATCACGACGCCGCCGTCGATGTTGATCGACTGGCCCGTCATGAACGCGGCGGCGGGGGAGCAGAGAAACCCGATGAGCCCGGCCACTTCGTCGTCGCTGGCGGCGCGCCCCATCGGGATCCGCTCGAGCTGCGCCTGCCAGCCCTGGCCGCGCCCGAGCACGTCCATGCGCGCGGTGTCGATCGTTCCGGGGCAGATGGCGTTGACCGTGATGCCGTGGCGCGCGAGCTCCATCGCCAGAGACTGCGTGAATCCCTGGATGCCGAAGTTCGCGACATTGTATGCGGCGGTGTTGGGGCTGCCGCGCTTGCCGGCGACCGACGAGAGGTTGACGATGCGGCCCCAGCGCTGCTCGACCATGATCGGCACGATGCGCTTGCACAGCAGGAACGCGCCGGTGAGCTTGATCTCGAGCACGCGATGCCAGACCCCCTCGTCGAGCTCGGTGACGGGCACGCGGTCGTTGCCGCGCGGATAGGCGGCGTTGTTCACGAGCACGTCGATGCGCCCAAAGGTAGCCATGACGCGATCGACGAGATCCTGGACTCCCGCGGCACGACTCACGTCGCCGACCCAGGTCAACGCGCGGCGCCCGCGCTCGCGGACCTGCTGCGCGGTGCTCTCGACGTCCTTCCAGCCAGCCTGCTTCTCGTCGTCCGGATAAGACGCGGGATCGCGCCCCGTTCCCGTCACCACCACGTCGGCGCCTTCACTCGCGAGCGCGACCCCGGTCGCCCGGCCGATCCCGCGCAGTCGACCGGCTCCGGTGACGATCGCGACCCTTCCGTCCAGATGTCCCATGCGTGCACGCTCCTCGTCTTCGCTTCCGGCGCCGCTACGTTACTGGGTTTGCGCGCGTCCGGCAATGCGCACTTGACGGGGAGGGACTTCGGTCGCAGGCTCAGGCGCGACGAGCGCGAGCTCTCACTACACGATTCGGGAGGCGAGCGATGGCGGGACGGGTCGAGGGGAAGGTGGCGTTGATTACGGGGGGTGGGAGTGGGATCGGGCGGGCGTGCGCGGTGAGGTTCGCGAAGGAGGGGGCGAACGTGTGCGTCGCCGATCTGGATGGGAAGGCGGCGACGGAGACCGCGCAGTTGGTGGAGGCGGCCGGGCGAAAGGCGGCGGCGGTTCAGGTCGACACGACCGACGAGGCGGCGAACGAGGCGATGGTGAAGCGCTGCGTGGAGTCGCTCGGGGCGGTCGACGTGCTCGTCGCGGCGGCGGGCATCGGGGCCGTGCGCGTGCCCGGCGCGACGTCGTATCAGCCGCACACGGTGCTGAGCATCCCCATGGACCAGTTCCGGCGCGTCATCGACGTCAATCTCTACGGCGTCCTCTTCTCGAACCGAGCCGTAGCCCGCTGGATGACGGAGCACCGGCGGGGCGGAAGCATCATCAACCTGGCGTCGATCATGTCGAAGATGCCGTCGACCAGCGCGCCCTACAGCGTGAGCAAGGCCGGCGTCTGGATGCTGACGAAGTGCCTGGCGCAGGAGCTCGCGGGCCAGGGGATCCGCGTGAACGCGATCGGCCCGGGCTTCATCGAAACGCCAATGACGGCGGCGATTCGCGCCGACGCGGCACGCTCGAGCTGGGCGATGAGCGTCACGCCGATGGGGCGCTACGGCAAGCCGGAGGAGATCGCGGCGACGGCCTTGTTCCTCGCCTCCGACGACGCGTCCTACTTCACCGGGGAGCTCCTGCACCCGTCGGGCGGCGTGTTCGTCGGCTGAGCTGTCTCAGGTCGCGGCGGCGAGCGCGCCGCCGTCGACCACGATCTGGGTGCCGCTGATCCACGAGGCGTCGTCAGAGGCGAGGAAGAGCGCGCAGCGCGCGATGTCCTCGGGCTCGCCGACGCGCCCGAGAGGGATCTGCCGCCCCTCGGCCGCCTCTCGCTCGACGCGCTCGATGATGTCCGCGGTCAGCCGCGTCCGGATCGTGCCAGGACAGATCGCGTTCACGCGGATGCGGTCTCGCCCGTACGATGCCGCCATCGCACGCGTGAGGGCGAGCACCGCACCCTTCGAGGCGGCGTAGGCGTGGCTCGGTCGCGACGCCGAGCCGCGAAAGGCGCTCACCGACGCCGTGTTGATGATCGAGCCGCCGCCCGCGCGGCGCAGCGCCGGGACCGCGGCGCGGCTCACTAGGTACATCGCGCGCACGTTCACGTCGAGCGCCAGGTCCCACTTGTCCAGCTCGATCGTCTCGACGGTCCCGCCGACGGTCATCGTGCCGACGCCGGCGTTGTTGAACACCACGTCGAGCCGGCCACCGGCGCCGACCGCGGCCGCGACCACCGCGGCGCAATCCTCCGGCCGTGCGAGGTCCGCGACCACCGATGCCGCCTCGCCCCCGCCGCCGCGTACTTCGGCGACCGTCCGCGCGAGCTCATCCCCGCGCGCATCCGCCAGAGTCAGCCGCGCGCCGGCCCGCGCGAACACAAGCGCCGTCGCCCGCCCAATCCCCGTCGCCGCCCCAGTAATGATCGCAACCTTCCCCTCCAGGGCTTTCGGCCCACCCGCACCCACCCTCACTCCCCCCATAGATCCATGCCCGCGAAAGTCGCCCTACGCTCGCGAAAGCGCCCAAGCGGTTTCACGGCCGAGCGTGGTCCGGGGATGGCGGGCGGGAAGGGGTCCCACGACCCGTTCCCTCCATGCGTCGACGGACGCAGCCGCGAATGATGGAGCCCAGCCGCACTGGGTTAACGCGAGCGCGTGCCGCGTGGTCGTGGGACCCCTTCCCGCCCGCCATCCCCGGGCCACGCTCAGCCCCACAACCGCTTGGACGCGAGGTCCGCCCCTTGGCGCAGCGTGCGTAGCTTCGCCCACACCACGCTTTCTTCCACGAGCTGAGAGCCGGCGAAGGTCCCGAAGCCGCAGTCGACGCTCGCGAGGACGCGCGTGCGGTCGCCGATGGCGGCGACGGCCGCGGCGATGCGGTCGGCGACGACCTCCGGATGTTCGACGACGTTGGTTGTCGAGTCGATGACGCCCGGCAGAAACAGCATCGTGTCGGGCAGGGGATGGCTCCGGAATGCCTTCAGCTCGTGCTGATGGCGCGGGCTCGCGAGCGGCAGCGAGAGCGCGCCGACCCGCGCCCGGTAGATGATCGGCAGGAGCGGCTCGAGCGGGACGTCGTGGGTGTGCGGACCGTCGTAGTTGCCCCAGCAGAGGTGCAGGCGCACCCGGTCGGGCGGGATCGCGGCGATCGCCTCATTGATGGCGTCGATGTGCAGGGCCACGGCGCCCAGGAACCCGTCGAGTGACTCGTCCTGGAAGAACCGGGCGCGTTCCATCGCCAGGTCCGGGCAGTCGAGCTGGAGCACGAAGCCACGCGCGACGATCAGCTCGTACTCCTTGCGCATCTCGCGGGCCAGCGCGCGGATGTAGCGCTCGTGCGAGCCATAGAAGGCGTCGAGCATGATCGTGGCGATGACGCCGGGCGAGGCCGCCGTCATGAACGGCTCGGCGAAGCCCTTCGTGCCGGCCGTGCCGCGCTGGAACAGGTCGCACTCGGCGGTCGCCTCGCCGAGATCGGTGTAGGCTACCTCGGCGACCGCCTGCGGCGCGTCGTTGATCCGCGCGGCGCCCGTACGCATGCGCGACAGGCGCGCCATGTAGTCCGGGTGCTCGGCGATGTCCCGTGACATGCGCCGCTTGCTCTCCCCGCCGAAGCCACGCATGCGCCTGGCCGGATAAGTTGAGAACCCGACGCGAGGCTGCTCGCCGTCGTTGCCGACGTCGACGCCGGCCTCGAGCTGCCTGGCGACGACGTGGCGCACGGCCGCCTCGGCCTCGCGGGCGAGGGTGGCGGCGTCGACCTTCTCGCCGCGGTCCTGGCGAACGAGCAGGTCGCGGAGCGCGGGCGTTCGGGGCAGGCTACCGACGTGGGTCGTCAGGATGCGCTGGTCGCTGCGTTTCATCTCGCCTCCTGCTTGGCGCGGTAGTACCCGTCGAGGAAGCGGCGCGTGCTGTCCGCGGTCGCCCGGGCCCACTCGCGGGCCGAGAGCTGGGCCGTCTGCGGCATCGGGATCTCGACGCTCAGCGGCAGCCCGGCCGGCAACGCGTCGAGGATGTGGCGGAGCGGCAGCGTGCCGTCGCCCGGCATGCGGCGCTGGTTGGGGCTCATCCGTCCGAGCTTGGTGAGATCGGGCTCGCCGGGTTCGAGCACGCCGTCCGAGATCTGCGCGTACGGAAACAGGCGGGGCTCGAGCCCGCGGAGCAGCGCCGCGCTGCCGCCACCGCGGACGAAATTGAGGGGATCGAGACAGACCACGGCGTTTTTTCTGCCGAGCTCGGAGAGGAGCCGTAGCGCCTGCGACAAGGTCGCGAGCGGCCTGATGACCGCGAACTCGAGCGCGGCGGCGATGCCAAACCGAGCCGCCATGTCGCAGAAGCGGCCCATGTGGTCGCGCAGGCGAGCCCAGTCCGGATCGTCACCGGCCACCAGCGCGTAGCGCGCCCCGAGCTCGGCACCGAGCGCCAGCGCCGGGGCGAACGAGTCGAGATCGGTCGCGGGCTGCAAGTAGAAGCTGAGGATGTCGAGCACCGAGAGGCCCGAGCTCGCGAGGACCACCTTGAGCTCGCGGATCAGCGGCGCGTTGCCGACGACCGGATAGTACGGAAACAGCGGCGAGCGGGCCAGGCGCAGCCCGACGGCGTCGTATCCCGCCGCCGCGGCCGCCTCCACGTATTCGATCGGCGGTGTGTCGGGCAACGTCGGCGGCGAAAGCGCGACCAGATTCCGGATCACAGGGACACGATCATACACGCTCTCGAGGGCCGGCCGGTGGTGTACCCTTTGGAGACTCTGATCCCTGGAGGCCCGCATGATCTTCGAGCTTCGGCAGTACCACGTCCGTCCCGGCCAGCGCGAGAAGTGGGTGAGGTGCATGGAGGAAGAGATCATCCCGTTCCAGGTGAAGATGGGCATGGTCATCCTCGGCAGCTTCGTCGGCGAGGAAGACGAGAGCGTCTACGTCTGGATTCGTCGATTCGAGAGCGAGGCCGAGCGCAAGCGGCTCTACGACCTGGTCTACCAGAGCGACTACTGGAAGACCGAGATCGCGCCGAAGGTCCCGACCCTGATCGACCGCGAGCAGATCAAGGTCACGCGCCTGGTGGCGACGCCGCGCTCGGTCATCCAGTAAGGTGTCGTTCTCGGCTGACACGCTCCGCGATCGCGTCGCGATCGTGACCGGGGCGAGCCAGGGGATCGGCCGCGCGATCGCCGTCGAGCTCGCTCGAGTCGGCGCCGACGTGGTGGCGTGCAGCCGCCGTAAGGACGCGCTGGAGTCGGTCGCCGACCTCGTGCGCGCCGAGGGCCGCCGCACCCTCGCCGTCGAGTGCGACGTCGGTGACGCTCGGCAGATCGACGGCGCCGTCGCGCAAACTCTGGACGAGTTCGGGCGCATCGATATCCTGGTCAACAACGCCGGCTACCGGATCCGCTCGCCGCTCGAAGATCTGCCCCAGTCCGAATGGGACGCGATGATCGCGACGAACCTCACCGGCGTGTTTCTCTTCTCGCAAGCGGTCGGCCGCGTGATGATCCGCCAGCGCGCGGGCAAGATCATCAACGTCACCTCCGTGGCTGGACGCAGCGGCTCGCGCGGGATGGCCGCCTACGCGGCCGCCAAGGCCGGCGCCACCGCGCTGACGCAGAGCCTCGGCGCCGAGTGGGCGAAGTACGGGATCACCGTCAACGCCGTGGCGCCCGGCCCCACGGAAACCGAAGCCGTGCTCGAGGTCTGGAAGACCCCCGCGATGATCGCCCAGGCCGCTCGCGAGGTACCGCTGCAGCGCCTGGGTCGCCCCGAGGAGATCGCATGGGCGGTCATCTTCGTGGCATCGGACCAGGCGAGCTTCATGACGGGGGAGACCGTCTACGTGAGCGGGGGCCCGCGAACGGCCAACCGCGAGGACACCAAATGAAAGTCGCGTTCGGAGTCAGCCTGAGCCCGGGAACACCGCTGCTGCAAGAGAAGGACACGCGCCGGTTCATCGATCTGGCCAAGATGGCCGACGACTATGGCGCCGAGGCCGTCGGCACTCACGACACCGCCTTCATCGGCGGCGACGCGTACGTCAGGGCGACGTTGATCGCGCTCGGCGCCTCGCGCGCCCGCGTGGGGCTTCGTCCGACGAATCCGCTCACGCGCGAGCCTCAGGTCATGGCCTCGTTCCTGGCGTCGATCGACAGCCTGACCGGAGGCCGCGCCTTCATGGACATGGCCAGCGGCGACAGCGCCGTGCTCAACATCGGCTACGAGGTGGCCACGCGCGCGCGCATCGAGGACTACGTGACCTGCGTGCGCGATCTCCTGGCCAAGGGCGAGGCGACCTATCAGGGCAGGCCGCAGCGGGTCCGCTGGGCGTCGACGGTGACGCGCCAGCGCATTCCCATCTCGATCTGTGCCGAGGGCCCGAAGATGTTGCACCTGGGCGGACGGATCGGCGACGGCGTGACCGCCGGCACCGGGCTTCTGCCCGAGGTGATCAAGGACACGATCGCAAGGGTGCACGCGGGCGCGCGCGAGGCGGGCCGCGATCCCTCCGAGGTCGACATCTGGTTCACCACCAGAACGTCACTGGACGAAGACCGCGACCGGGCGATCCAGGGCGTCAAGGCCTCGGTGTCCTCGATCCTCAACCACTCGATGCGCTTCGGGCTCGACGGCAAGCACGTGCCCGACGAGCTCAGGGCGAAAATCCAGGAGTACGTCGACGGCTACGAGCTCTATGACCACGTGCTCCACGAGGGCCGGAACCCCAAGCGCATGGAAGCGCTCGGTCTGACGAACTACGCGCTCGAGCGCTTCGCGCTCGCCGGCAACGCGAGCGATTGGGTCAAGCGCATCGAGCTGATCGCCGAGGCGGGCGCCCGCAAGATCTGGGTGAGCCTGCGGGCGACAGACATGGACACCCAGCACCACTACATGAAGATCCTCGGCGGCCAGATCATGTCCCGCTTCGTCTAATCGACATGGGCGCCCCGAGCTGACGCCACCGGTCTGATCCCACACCTCGGCGTCGCTTCCGCCCGCGATCAACCGGGAGCGCTCAATGCAGAGCCCGAACAGCGACTCCCGCCGGCTCGGGTCCAGGGCGCGACTGGGCTGAATGCAGGTGCGGCCCACCATGCGACGTGCGCTGTTCGGCGTCGTTCTCGCCGCGCTGGCTCGTCGGCGTCTGGATGGTTGGCCTCCGGCTCGTCGGTCGGTGAACGCGCGGAGGGCGGCGCGGGCGCGGTGGGCGAAGCCGAGAATGGGTATTGGCTCACTGACTCGCTCCGTTCACGCGCTCGACTGCGACAGTTCTCCCCGATTCGATTTGGAGGAATTTCTCCATTACGTAGCCACCGCCGCCGGGCGTCCAGCGCGATTCGGGTGACGGTGCGACCTCGACCTTCCTGAGCGCCGCCACGCCGACACGTGGGTGTGGCCGTCGCCGCTGAGGTGGTAAGAAGCAGGCGGCGTATCGTCTCGCGCACTCTTTCTTTCCGTCCACAAATCCGCCCGGACCTGCTTGACGTTCTTATGGGTGTGATGCTCGGCTCCTGTTCGGTGAGAACTCGAATGCCCGGCGTGGGACGGCTGGCATCTGCCGAGTGGACAACCAGGCCAGCCAGATGAACAACGAGGCCACCCTGCGCGAGAAAGCCCGGGAAGCCATCCAGAGTGGAAAGCTGCCAGCGATGAAGCCTAGTCGCACATGGGGCGGACCGGGGAGCGGGACGGAGTGCTCCGTGTGCGGCGAGCCGGTGAAGCCGGATCAGATGGAGCTGGAAATCGAGTACTGCAACGGGGGGACCCGCGACGGCCTCGACAATTACCACCTCCACGTCCGGTGCTTCGCCGCGTGGGAGTGCGAAAGCCCAAACCATCTTGCCCCGGGCACGATCTTCTCGAACCATCCATGTGACCCGGCATCACCGCCGCCACGACTGGCGGCCGCACCGTTGGAGACCAATTGCGCACCAGGGAGAGCCGCCGCAACTTGACCGGAACGTGCACTAACCGCATGATCTCCGGCGGTGGACGTGACACCCCCAAACCAGGACCGGCATGACCGCGAGACCACCCTGGGTGATGTGCTCTATGCCAATAAGACGAAGCCACCCGTCTCCGAGAAGGTCTGGGTGGAACTCGTCCAGTCTATCGCCCGCGGCGATCAACTTGCACTCCATGCGCTCTATAGCCAGACGCATCGAATCGTTTTCACATTGATCATGCGGATCACCGGCAATCAGGAAACCGCTGAAGAACTGACGATCGACGTGTTCCACGATGTGTGGCGAAGAGCGCCGGCCTATGACCCTGCGGGCGGTTCCGTGGTCGGCTGGATCATGAATCAGGCGCGCTCCAGGGCGATTGACCGATTGCGGTTCGAGCAGCGGAAGAAACGCGTCAACGCTCCTGCGGACAGCTCGGCTACTGCGACGGCGGAGCGCGGCCCACAAGAGACCTTCGCCGTTAGGGAGCAGGGCCGTCTCCTGCGACATGCCTTAGAGGCCCTGACGCCGCAAGAGCGACAGGCTATCGAAACCGCATTCTTCTCCGAATTGACATATAGCGAAGTGGCGACAAGATTGAATCAGCCGCTCGGAACCGTGAAGACACGAATCCGCTCTGGATTGGGGAAGCTCCGACAGGTCCTCGCCGGAGCATTGAAGGATCTATGAGTTCAGGAACGGGCAACCACGATCGAGACTACCCGGAACTTGTGTTCCTGCACGCTCTGCGGGCGCTGCCCGCGAGCGAAATCCCTGTCCTTGAGGCTCATCTCTCAATGTGTCCGGATTGCCGACAGGAAATGGAGACGCTTCGTCCGATCATCGGCGCCTTCGTCTCCTGGCCAACCGACGTGCTGCGGCCAACGGAGTCTGTGTGGGACCGCCTTGCGCGGCGAATCGCAGCTGAGACTGGCCAAGCGCCGGTGCTGCTACCGCCACTACCTCCGTCTGAACCGGACTGGGAGGAAGCCGCGCCCGGCCTCACCTACAAAATGCTGGCGGCGGATACCGAGAAAGACCGTGTCAGCCTGCTGGTACGACTCGCCCCGGGAGCCCACTATCCGCCTCACCGCCATGCTGGAGTCGAGGAGTTGTACCTACTCCACGGCGAGTTGTGGATCGACGACAAGAAACTCTATCCCGGGGGTTACAACCGGGCGGAGGCCGGCACTGGCGATCAGCGTGTCTGGAGCGAGACTGGCTGCACGTGTGTTCTGCTCACCTCCGCGCGAGACGTGCTTCGCTAGACATGGACAAGAAAAGAGTCCGTCTCCTCATCCGAAAGATGCTCCAGAGTGGCCATTTACCATATGACGGCGCGTCGAACGTGTCGGGAGGCCCTGCAGCGGGAGAGGTGTGCGCTGCGTGCGGAGCGGTCATTGCTAACGAACAGCTCGTGGTAGAAGGCATGACCAAGAACGCTCACGGAGCAGGCCTTATCCAATTACATGTTCTCTGCTTCGAGCTGTGGAACGACGAGCGGCGCAAGCCACGCGAGCTGACTGCCTAGTACATTTACTCCTCGTGGTCTGCCCGTTTTGAGCGCAGCAGGACCAGCGCGCTGAGCGCGAGCAGCGCGGCCAATCCGACGTACATCACGTCCTCGACGTACGCGAAGACACGCGCGATCCGCTCGCGCAGCCGCGCAACAACCGGCGCTTCCTCCGCCTTCGCCCCCTTCGCCGCTACCATCGACCCCGAACCCCGTCCTATGCCTGTCTTGGGCCCTACGCTTCAGCAGAGCCGGAGGTGGTGGGGGGACCGGAGGGCGGTAGGGGCGAGCGGACCCGTTCCCGTCAAGCATGAGGCGGAAGTCGTGCGCCGGGATGGGCCCAGCCGCCGCGGGGCAGCGGACGCGTGCCACGTGGTCCGTCCGCCCCCTACCGCACCCCCGGTCCCCCCGCCACCGAGCCGTGGGTCACTCCCTCTATCGGTTGATCCTTCGGCGCGCCGGCCTCGCGCGGGCGCTCGCCGAGCGGTCGGCTCGCCTGCGCGTCGATGGCCGCCGTCCAGATCGAAGCGTCTTCTTCGCTCATGCTGCCGTGAGGCGCCAGTCGCGCGTCCTCGTACCCCCAGAGCTCGAGGTCGGCCAGGTACTGGGCACGCGAGGTCAGCGTCCCCCGACAGATCCGTCGAGAGGGCGCGTGGCGCATCTCGTAGTCCAGGAGGCGCAGGCACTCGCGCATCAACGCCTCCGGAATGCGGCGGCGCTCCGAGGGATAGATGAAGCCGAAGAGAGTGAGATGCGCGAACAGGATGCGCCAGTGCTTGCCGAAGCGATGGCTCAGCCGATCCCAGTCGAGCGACTCCGCGCAGGCGTGGAGCAGGTGCGCCACGTCGGCGCCGTCGTAACGCTCGCGCTCCATCACGAACGCCTTCGACCAGATCATCTCCTCGACCGGACAGAGAAGAATCGGCACGTCGAGGACGCGTGACGGGACCGCGTAGTTGAACCAGTCGTCGTCCACCACGCAGACGCCGTTGCCGGCGTTGAAGATGAAATCGACGTGGTCGCCGCGCCGGCGCACCTTGCCGAGCCAGTGCGGGAACGTGAGCTCGGTGTGGCAGCCCAGACGCTGCCCAAGATGGTCGAGCGCCTTCTGGACGTCGGACGGACGCAGGAACAGGTCGAGGTCCTTCACCAGGCGGCCGATGCCCAGGTAGCGCTCGAGCGCATAGCCGCCGCCGACGAGGAAGTCGATGCCGGCCGCAGTCAGCTCCCGAAGCACGCGACGGTAGAACCGAAGCGTCTTCGCCGTGGTGGCGGCCTCGCGCAACGAGTGTGGCGCGCGATTTTCGGGAAGCATCGTCTGGCTCATTGTGTCCGCTCGCGGCTGACTGTGACCGGCGGCGGCGCCGGCTCGGCGGGCGTGGCGGGGATCTCGACGACCCGGAATGGAGACCGATCCGGGTAAAGGCGCTGCAGCAAGGGCAGAGCGACGTTGTACACCGGAATGCCGCCCGCGGTCTTCCCCTCGGGCTGTCCGCGATGCGCGTGGCCGTGGAAGACCACGCTGGCCGCATAGCGATTGACCGGCTCCTCGAGCCGGCTCGACCCGAGGAACGGATAGATCTCGCGCGGCTCGCCGTCGACGGTGTCGATGACGGGCGAGTAGTGCAGGAGCACGACGCGGCACGGTGTCCGGAGACGCGCCAGCGCCGACTCGAGCTTGAGGGTCTCGTCGACCGCTTCGCGCACGAAGACCTTCGTCGCGCCTTCGCCCCACGCCTGGAGCGCGCGGTCGCCGAAGCCGCCGGCGAAGCCCTTTGCGCCGGCGAAGCCGATGCCGGAGATCTCCACGGCCGTACCGTCCAGCACCGTGACGTGCGCCTCCGCGAGAATGCTGATGACCTCCCCCGCCGCGTCCGATTCGTAATCGTGGTTGCCGAGCACCGCGACCTTCGGAATTTTCACGGCCTGGAGTTCCTTGGCCAGAATCCGGGCTTCGTCGGCCAGGCCGCGATCGGTGAGGTCGCCGCACAGCGCGAGTACGTCCGCGCTTTCGGCGATCCGAGAGAACAGCGTCTGGAAGGAGCCGGGAGAGCTCCCCTTGCAATGGAGGTCGCCGACGGCGGCGACCCTCACGGAGCCGTTCATGGTCTCAGCCCCGTGCCGGGCGTTCTAGCGTATCCAGCAGTTGAGCGAGATGGGCCGTGTCCAGCGGCTTGACGAGGTGATGATCGAAACCCGCGGCTCGAGATTTCGCGCGATCGGTCTCGTCGCTCCAGCCCGTGACCGCGATCAGGCATATCCGCTGACCCCAGGGCTCCCGTCGGATCTGCTGGGCGACCTCGTGACCGTCCATCTTGGGCAGGCCGATGTCGAGCAGGACCGCGTCGGGACGGAACTCGCTCGCCAGCTGCAGAGCCTCAGGGCCGTCATAGGCGGTCCGGGTCTCGTTGCCGGTGATCCGTAGCAGCATCGCCAGGCTGTCCGCGGCATCCCGGTTGTCGTCGACGATCAGCACTCGGAGTGAGGACGTTCCCATTGTTGGAGAACCTTCGGCATGAGGCTGCTGAGCGCCCGACTCGACGATCGGGAGATGGACCACGAACGTGCTCCCCATGTCTTGCCCGGCGCTATCGGCGGAGACCGTTCCGCCGTGCATCTCGACCAGGCGTTTCACCATCGTGAGACCGACGCCGAGCCCGCCCAGCGTGCGCGCCCGGGATTGCTCGCCCTGGGTGAACATCTCGAAGATGTGCGACAGGAGGGTCGGGGACATGCCGACGCCGGTGTCCCCCACCGTGATCACGGCTTCGCCGCCGCGTCGCTCCGCGATCAACCAGATGCGGCCGCCGGGCTCGGTGAACTTGGCGGCGTTGCTCAAGAGATTCGACACCGCCTGCGCCAGCCGGATCGGATCGGCGTCGAGGTAGATCGGCTCGTCGGGCAGCACAACAGTGAACTCCTGGCCGCCGGCCTTCACGAGCGTGCCGCTCGTCTCGACCGCCGAGCGAAGCACGGCCGCGAGGTTCACACGCTCTGTGCGCAGGTCGAGGCGATTGCTGGTGATCCGGGCCACGTCGACCAGATCGTCGATGAGCCGGGCCATCTGCCGCACCTGGCGCTCGATCGCGGAAAGCGCCCACTGCGATTCCGGCGCGAGCGAGTCCTCGCGGTTCAGGATCTGGACGGCGTTACGTATGGGCGCCAGAGGGTTGCGCAGCTCGTGCGCCAGTATCGCCAGGAACTCGTTCTTCGAGCGGTCGATTGTCTCCAAGGCATCCTTCAAGGCATCCTCGGCCTGCTTGCGGTCCGTGATATCGAAGACCACGTTTACCGCGCCGAGGATCCTTCCGGACCCGTCGCGGATCGGGTTGGCGTGGGCCAATACAGTGCGACGCCGGCCGTCTGGACGCTCGACGACGATCTCGTAGCCGCGGTACTCGCGGCCTTCCTTGAGCGTCCGAGCCATCCAGCACTGGTCGTGAGGAATGGCCGTTCCGTCCGTCGCGAAGAGTCTGAGCGAGCCGCAGAATCGATCGATGGGATCGTTCAGCTTTGGCGCCCGACCCCAGAGATCGAGCGCTTGCTCGTTGAAGTATGTGATCAGCCCGTCTACATCACACGTGTAGGCGCCGGCGGGTAGGGCCTCCAGCAGGTTGTGAAATTCCGTCTCGCCCCTCACGAGCGGACCCTCATTGGCGCTCGACTGTCGCTCAACGTCTGGCTCCCCTCACATGTCTAGCAACGACCGTGCCATCAGGGATAGCACGAGGGCGCCAGCCGTGGCGAACAGCTCCCGTTCGAGGCTCTCTACTACTCTCGGTGCGCCGGGTCTCCGACTGGCTCGATCTCGTCGAGAAAGGTCTCGGGATCGGCGTCGAAGATCCGCTTGCACTCATCGCAACAGAAGTAGAACGTCTCGCCCTCATACACGAGCTGGGCTTCGGCGGAGTCGGGCGTGATCTCCATCATGCAGACCGGATCCAGTGCCATGTGGTAGCCTCCTCGTCCCGCTGGACGGGCGACTCCAGCGCAAGGCCCGTGCCAGCCCGAAACGCATAGAAATTGAGAGTTTTCAACAGGCCGAGGGGCCGACGCCAGGTAAATTCTCCATGACGACCGTGTAAGATCCACCGACCGTGTAAGTTCGGCGGACACCCGAGGTCGGGGCGTTCGGCTCAGCGTAAGGCGAGAAAGGCGTTCAGCCGGCTGGGGTCGACGGGCTTGGTCAGGTGTGTGTCGGCTTTACCAGGCCGTCGTCGCGCCTGGCTTCAGGATCCATACATTAGCGGAGTCGAGGTGGAGTCGCCCGACTTCCTCGGCGATTCTCCGCGGCGGCTCGTCGTACGGTTCCCGCGCCAGCTCGAAGGTCCCCCAATGGATGCCGAGAAACTTCGCCGCCCTGAGGTCGCCCCAGGCCTGGAGCGCCTCCTCCGGTGACATGTGCACGGGTTTGGCGAGCGCCCGGGGCGTGTAGGAGCCGATGGGCAGCGCGGCCAGATCGAACGGCCCGAGCGCTTCCCCGATCTCCTTGAAGTGCCGGTAGTAGCCGGTGTCGCCCGCGAAATAGAACCGCTTGGAGCCGAGCACCGCCCAGGACGCCCACAACCGCCGCCCTTGATCCACGAGGGTTCGCCCGGAGCCGTGCTGCGCAGGCGTGCACACGACGGTCAGGCCTTTGATGTTCACCGATTCGCCCCAGTTGAGCTCGACCGCGTTCGTGATGCCGCGATCCGCGAGCCACTTCTTGATGCCGAGCGGCACGACGAAGCGCGGGTTGAACCTGCTGGCGAGATGTCTGACCGTCGGCTCGTCGAGATGATCGTAGTGATCGTGCGAGATCAGTACGAAATCGATCCGCGGCAGATCGTCGAACGCGATGGCGGGCGGCGTGTAGCGTCTGACCCCCACGAAGCCGGCGAACGGGCCACTGCGGCCTGCCCAGGTCGGGTCGGTCAGGAAATTGACGCCGTCGAGCTGAACGAGCACGGTCGAGTGACCGATCCACGTCACGGTGGGCCGGCCTGAATTGTGGTGGAGCGCCGGGACGTCAGGCGCGACGGTGGGGAGCGCGGCGACGCGGCGCTCGCCGACGAGCCAGGTTCCACCGATGATCAACGAGCGGGCGCGGACCCAGAGTGACGCCCGGTGGTACTCCGGGTCGAGGTTCCGGAACTTGTTGCCGACCCGCTGCGCCGGGGGAAGCCCCGCGACGACGCTGGGTGTCGGTGTCGGAAGGGCAGCGGTAACCGACTGTGGTGGAGAGGCTTCGGTCGCGCCGACCACGACAGCCAGGACGAGCAACAGCACACTGTGACGCACCGTCCGCGCGACCACTACATTCGAGCTTACACGATCGTGTGAGGCCCTTCCAGCGCTCGCCGGACTACATCTGCTCCTTGAGCGGCAGCGCCAGGAACTCGAGGAACCGGCTCGCGAGCCCTCGATTGTTCCAGTCCTTGTACCTCACGCGACGCGAGTTGGAGAGGTCCTGCTCGAAGACCCGCTCGAGCCGCTGGGCGGTGTCGACGTCGTAGATCGCGACGTTCAGCTCCTCGTTCAGCGCGAACGAGCGATGGTCCAGGTTGGTGCTCCCCACGGTCGACCAGAGGCCGTCGACCACCATGGTCTTCGCGTGCAACAGCGCCGGACGGTACTCGTAGATCTGGATGTCGCTCTTCAGCAGCTTGCCGAACCCCGAGCGGCTCGCCTGGCGGACCAGGTTGTGGTCGATGGCGCCCGGGATGATGAGCACGACCTGCACGCCACGGTTCGCGGCGCCGATCAAGGTGCTGATCATCTTGTCGTCGGGCACGAAGTAGGGGTTGGTGATGTGGATGCTGTGCCGCGCCGAGGCCAGGGCGAGCAGGAACATCGTGTACATCGAGGTGCTGCCGCCGGCGGGCGAGCTGCGCACCACCTGCGCGTCGACCGAGCCTTTGAAGTCCAGGCGCCGGCGCGGGAAGTATTCGGGCCCACCGATCGCCACGCCGGTCGCCTCGAGCCAGTTTTCGGCGAACGCGCCCTGGAGCTGCTCGACCACCGGCCCCTCCAGGAGCACGTCGGTGTCGCGCCAGTGGCCTTCCTGACGTCCGTTCCCGCTCCACTTCCCGCTGATGCCCGATCCGCCGGTCACGCCTACCAGGCCGTCCACGACGAGGATCCGACGATGGTTGCGATAGTTCGCGCGATCGATCGCGAACGGGCTCAGCGGCCGGTAGTTCTCGACGCGGCAGCCGGCGCTGGTCATCTCCTCCCGGAGCTGGCCGGGCATCGCGAGCGCGCCGACGGAGTCGAGGAGCACGTTGACCTTGACGCCGGCGCGACAGCGCTCCGCGAGCGCCGCGGCGATCTCGTTGGCCGGCGCGCCGTCTTCGAAGACGTACTGGGCGTAGTTGATCGTCCGGCGCGCCTTGCGAATCGCCGCGAGCTTGGCTGGGAAAATCTCCTCGCCGTTCAACAAGATCTCCACTCGGTTACCGCCGACGACGGTCGTCCCCGTGTAGGCGCCGAGGGTCGCCGCGAACGCCGGCTGCTTGATGTCGAGCGTCGGCAGCTCGAGATGTGGCGGGACTCCCGCACATCCCGTGATCACGGTGAGAAGCAAGGCGAGACCGACCCGTGCTGAGCCCAAGCGCGTCGTCATCACGTTCTCCCGTTCAACGTCTTCGAATTTCAATCTCTGGTATCGACTCTGTGAGGAGCAAGCGAGATACCAAAATCGAAGCGACGACGCGCCAGCGGCCGAGCGAGTAGGATCTACCGAGTCGCCGAGTAACATCTACCGTCCACCGCCCCTTGAGCTTCAGCACCGCCGCGGAGTCGTCATCGCCCGCGAAATCGCAGGCAGAACCACGCATTCGCACGCCCGAATAGAACCTCACGACAGCGCTGGCAAGGTCATTGCTGGTACGGGAGCAGGGCGGACGAATCGGATACCCCTGTGAGCCGGGGATCCATAAAACGAACCGGAGGAAAACCAACGATGCGTAGCCAATTCAAGACCGGAGTAGCGCTTCTGACCGCCGTGTTCTTCGCGGTCCCGCTCGCGGCGGGTGCCGCTGACAAGACGGATAAGGCCTCGTCCACGATGGACAAGGCCACGGACAAGGTCAAAGAGACCACGAGCGAGGTGAAGGGTACCGTCAGCGACAGCTGGCTGACTTCCAAGACCAAGATCGCCCTCTTCGCGGACGATCGGGTCAAGGGCCGCGACGTGCGGATCGAGACCGTCAACGGTGAGGTCTTCCTGCGCGGTAAGATCGACTCGGAAGAGGCGAAGGCCGCCGCGGCGGACATCGCCAAGGGCGTTGAAGGCGTCAAGAAGGTGAAGAATGACCTCCAGGTCGTGGCCCCGGCGGCCCGCAAGACCGTCGAGACCAATGACAAGCAGATCACGAAGGCCGTCGAGACGCACTTCGGCAAGGACGCGCAGCTGAAGAAGATCGACGTCCGCACCGACGCGGGCGTGGTGGTGCTGAGCGGCGAGGTGCCGAACATTTCGGTGAGCGCCAAGGCGTCCGAGATGGCGCACCGAGTGGACGGCGTGAAGTCGGTGAAGAACGAGCTCCGCGTGGCGCAGGCGAAGTCCAACTAAATTAGCCAGGAGCCGAGGTCGAGGTAAAACGAGAGCGGGCGGTCATCGGACCGCCCGCTCTCGCTGCTTCGAGTACGGCCTAGCGACGGGCCGGGTCGCGCATTTCCTCGTCGTACCGGTCGAAGCGCTTCTTCATCTCGCGTTCGACCTGATCGCGCTCCCAGCCGTATCTCTCTTGCAGCGCGCCGGCAAGCTTGTCCATCGCGCCGTCGATCCGGTCAAGATCGTCGTCGGTGAGCTTGCCCCACCACTGCTTGACCTGACCGCGCATCTGCTTCCACTTGCCGGTGAGGATGTCCTGATTCATGAGGTATCGCCTCCTTTCGGTTTGATCGAACCACATCAAAGCCAAGCAAGACGTATACCGCTGTCATTCACGTCGCCGACGAGCGGTCGGAGGTAAGAGTTACTCGGTAAATCTTTCCGAACAGCGCTCGCTCGGGGCCGCACGATTCGCGCCGTTGTTGTATTCGTGACCTTGGCATCGCTGGTGCACCACCGTGCCTCAGAGACGAATGAGTGGGGGGGATGAAAATGCTCTCGACGGTTCTGATCGTCATTCTTGTGCTGGCTCTCATCGGGGCTCTACCGACGTGGCCATACAGCTCGGGATGGGGCTACTATCCGAGCGGTGGGCTCGGCATCGTCGTGCTCGTCGTGCTCGTTCTACTCCTCACCGGACGGTTGTAGAAGGAGGCGCTCGTGTCCAAGGACAAGTCACTGGTCATCAAGTCGGGGTCGTTCGTGAGCGACGTCAAAGAGCTCCGCCGTCGGGCGCGCGCCCACATGGAACAGGGCGCCGTGACCGAGGGCTACAAGGCGAACCTCGAGACCGTGGTGCGCATCCTGAACGAGGCGCTCGCCACCGAGATCGTGTGCGTGCTCCGCTACAAGCGGCACTACTACATGGCGGCCGGCATCCACGCCGGCGCGGTGGCCGACGAGTTCCTCGAGCATGCCACCGCCGAGCAGAGACACGTGGACCAGATCGCCGAGCGCATCACCCAGCTCGGAGGCGAGCCGGATCTGAACCCGGAGAGTCTGGCGAGCCGCAGCCATTCGGAGTACGTTGAGGGCAAGGGGCTACTCGATATGATCCGGGAAGACCTGGTCGCCGAGCGGATCGTCATCGAGTCGTATTCCGAGATGGTGCGGTTTCTCGGCACCGACGATCCCACGACGCGCCGCATGCTGGAGGAGATCCTGTCGGAAGAAGAGGACCACGCCAACGATCTACGCACCCTCCTCGAGTCGCTGGGCAAGGATGAGCGCTGAGGGCGAGGGCGAACGTCTCGCGACCGTCGACCGGCCACCGTGGAGCCCGTGGGGTCTCGAGTACGTCAACACGCCCGACCGTTTCATCTGGGGCACCCGACCGTCAGCCTTGGCCCGCGAAGCCGCCGAGCTCACGGGCCACCGGGCGCGCGTGGTCGATCTCGGCTGCGGCGAGGGGCGCGATACCGTGTTTCTGGCCGAGCAGGGACATGACGTCATCGGGGTCGATCTCTCGATCGAGGGGCTCCAGAAGGCACAGCACCTCGCCGAGCGCCGGGGCGTCCACGTGCCGTGGGTGTGCGCGGCCTTACCGGATTTGCCCGTCCGCGGCCCGTTCGACCTCGTCTATTCGTGCGGCTCGATCCACTACGTGGACCGGAACGAGCGTGGCGCGCTGTTCGAGCGCCTGCGCGGCCTCACACGCCCGGGCGGACACCACGCGCACGTCGTCTTCACGGAGCGGCGGATCTACCGCGAAAAGAACGAGGTCGTGCACTACTTCACGCCGGACGAGCTGCGCGAGGCCTACCGTGGCTGGATCATCCTGCGCCACGAGGAAGGGCTGATCCCCTGCGCTCAGGACGGTGTTCGGCACGTGCACAGCGTGGAGACGATTCTCGCCCAGCGGCCGTGATCCCGGTGGCCATGCTACGCTCCGAGGGCGATGACGCGCTCAGTCTTCGCCACGCTCGCGTGTGCGTTGCCACTCGTGCTGGCCGCGCCGGCCTGGGCGGCCACCCCGCCGCCGAGCGGCGCCGTGCTCGAGGCGTGGAAGGACGTCACCAGCTTCCACGAGGACCCCGCGCGGATCGATCGAGCTCGCGACCTGCTCGAGAACGAGGTCGCGCGCGCGCCGAGCCTGGACGCGCTGCTTCTCTTGTCGTGGGCCCATCTGATCTGGGCCGACTACCGGGCGCCCAGCATCGACGCCAAGCTGGCGAGCTACGAGCGCGGCCGCGACACCGCTAAGCGCGCCATCGACATGGCTCCGCGCAGCCCGGAGGCCCACCTCTGGTATGCCGCGAATCTCGGCCGCTGGGCGATCACGAAGGGGAAGCTGCACGCCGCTTTCCTTCTGTCGACCCTGCGGCAGGAGATCCAGACGATCCTCGAGCTCGACCCGAACCACGTTCCGGGTCTGTCGCTCGCTGGATCGTTTTACCTCGAGACTCCCGGCATGTTCGGCGGTGACGTGCCGCGCGCCGAGGGCTACTTGAGGAAGGCGCTCTCATTGGACCCCCACTTCACGCGCGCCCGGGTGGAGCTTGCCCGCTGCCTCATCGAGGAGGGCAAGTATGACGAGGCGCGAGAGCAGCTGAAGGGCGTCATCGACGAGCGGCAACCGAGCTACGTCGCCGACTGGGTCATGCGTCACCGACCCACTGCGGAGCGCCTGCTGGCCGAGATCCGCTCGAAGTGACGACGGGGGTCCCTCACGCCGGGCTCATGGCCACCGACGATCGTACCGACGTTCTCGTGATTGGAGCCGGTGCCTCCGGCGCTGCCGTCGCCTGGCGGCTGGCCGGTGCCGGCATCCGTGTCGTGTGTCTCGAGCAGGGCGACTGGCTCGACGCACGCGCCTACCCGCACTGGCAGGCCGACTGGGAGCTTCACCGGCACACGGACTGGAGCGCCGAGCCCAACGTGCGCCGGCTGCCTCAGGATTATCCGGTCAACGACCAGGGCTCCGTGATCTCGCCGCTGATGTACAACGCGGTAGGCGGGAGCACGATTCACTGGAGCGCCCACTTCCCGCGGTTCCGACCCTCGGATTTCCGTGTGCGGAGCCTCGACGGCGTTGCGGACGACTGGCCGATCGACTACGCGACGCTCGAGCCCTACTTCGACCTGAACGATCGCGTGATGGGCGTGGCCGGGATCACCGGCGATCCCGCGTATCCTCCGAAGTCGCCGCGGCAGACGCCGCCGATCCCGCTCGACACCCTCGGCACCACGATCGCCGGAGGCTTCGAGCGGCTGGGCTGGCACTGGTGGCCGTCGGACAGCGCCATCCTGACGCGTGACTACGACGGGCGCCGGGCGTGCGTGAACTGCGGTCCCTGCGATCTGGGTTGTCCGATCGGCGCCAAGGCGAGCACGGACATCACGTACTGGCCGAAGGCGCTCGCGGCCGGCGCGCGGCTCCTCACGCGCGCGCGCGTGCGCGAGATCACGCTCGGCCCGGACGGCCTAGCCGACGGCGTGATCTATTACGATCGCGACGGACACGAGCGCGCCCAGAAGGCGCGCGCCGTGGTGCTGGCCGCCAACGGCATCGGCACGCCACGCCTCCTCCTGAACTCGCGGTCGGCCCGGTTTCCCGACGGGCTCGCCAATCGCAGCGGTCTCGTCGGCCGTAACCTGATGTTCCATCCGTACGCGATGGTGCGCGGCATCTTCGACCGCCCGCTCGGCGGCCACCGCGGCCCGATCGGCTGCAGCATCATCAGCCAGGAGTTCTACGAGACCGATCTCTCGCGCGGCTTCGTGCGCGGCTATTCGTTCCAGGTGGCCCGTGGGCTCTCGCCGATCGCCTCGGCCAGCGGCGGATCGGTCTACGACCGCGTGCCCTGGGGACGGGAGCACCGGCGAGCCTACGCCGCACGCTTCGACCGCACCATCACCGTCGCGATCATCGGCGAGGACCTGCCGGAGCTGCACAACCGCGTCGACCTCGATCCCGCGCTCATCGATGCACACGGCATTCCTGCGCCACGCGTGTCTTACGCGCTCAGCGAGAACAGCCGGCGTATGCTCGACCATGGCATCGCGCGGGGCGCTGAAGCCCTGAAGGCGGCGGGCGCCCACGAGGTTGCGTTCAATCCGCTCTTGCGCGCCGGTGGCTGGCACCTCATGGGTACGGCGCGCATGGGGAGCGATCCGGCCACCTCGGTCGTCGACGCCGAGGGCCGATGTCACGATGTGCCGAATCTCTATGTCGTCGACGGCAGCGTGATGGTGACCAGCGCCGGCGTGAACCCGACCTCGACGATTCAGGCCGTGGCTCTTTACGTGGCCGACAGGATGATCCGGAGGCGCTCGTGACGCAGGGGCCGCTCGCTGCGCGGCGGGATCTTCTTGCTCTGGTACTCGACACCCTCGTGCCGGAGGGCGAGGGATTTCCGGAAAGCGGCGCGCTGGCGCTCGACCACGTCCTCGCGATGGCCGCGGCGTCGGCCGAGATCGAGTCGTTGCTCTCGCGCCTTCTCGAGGCCGTCGAGCGCGCCGCGCGAGGCGGCAATGTTCGTGGATTTTCGGAGCTGGGCGCCGTTCAGCGCGAGGATCTTCTCCGGCGTGTCGAGCGTACTCTCCCTGAGCCGTTCGAGGCACTCGTGCGCCACACGTACGACGGGTTCTACAGCCACCCCGCGACGATTACGAGGCTGGGGCTCGAGCCTGGGCCGGTGCAACCGCGCGGCCACCGGATCGAGCCGACTGCGCTGCCGGATCTCGCGCGCGTGGCGGCGCGGGGTCCGATCTACCGTCGTGCGTAGGACGCGGCCCGGCAATGTCGCCGCGGGGCGACGTTGACGGGCGCCGCCGAGGGTCACTAGACTCGCCGGGGGGACGTATCGTGCCCAGACAGACACTCCAGATGAAGCGGTGGAAGCGCGTGGAGTACGAGCGCCTCGTCGACAAGGGCGTGTTCGCGCCCGGCGATCGTATCGAGCTGATCGACGGCCTCTTGCTGGTGTCCGAGCCGCAAAGCTCGCCCCACTACACCGCGATCAGGCTCGTCGAGCGCGTGCTCGCGCGCGCGTTCGGCGAGGGCTGGGACGTGCGCACGCAGGCGCCGATCGCGCTCGACGACGCCTCGGAGCCCGAGCCCGACATCGCGGTCGTCCGTGGCGCCCCCCGCGACTATTCGGTCGCGCATCCCGCCCATCCAGTGCTGGTCGTGGAAGTCGCGGCGTCGAGCCTCGACTTCGACCGAGAGCACAAGGCGAGCCTCTATGCTCGCGCCCGTTGCCCCGAGTACTGGATCGTCAATCTGCTCGACCGTGTGCTCGAGGTGCAGCGCGAGCCCACGCCCGAGCCCTCGGCGCCCTACGGGTGGGACTACGCGGTGGTCGATGTGCTGAGCTCGGCCGACCAGGTGTCGACGCTCGGTGCGCCAGCCATCCAAATCGCCGTCGGCGATCTCCTGCCGTGAGACCGAGGTGGCGCGCGTATATCATGAGGTCGAGGCTTCACGAGGTCGAACCGTCGAGGTGAGCCGATGAGCAAGCCGACCGAGCCAATCAACGAGTTCGAGCACCATGCAGCGGACAGAGCGACGACGCGACCCGTGGTCTCGGGGACGCAGGGCGTCGTCTCGGCGGGGCATCCGCTCGTGTCGATGGCCGGCATGCGCATGCTCCTCTCGGGGGGCAACGCGTTCGACGCGGCCGTGGCTGCCGGTTTCGCCGCCGCGGTGGTCGAGCCGACGGCGTCGTACACGCTCTGCGGGGAATGCGTGGCGCTCATCCACGACGCGCGAACGCGAGAGACCATGGCGCTGAGCGGGCAGGGCACCGCGGCTGCGCTGGCGACGGTCAGCCTCTTCCGCGAGCGCAGGCTCGAGCGCATCCCGACCGGCCCGGGCGCCAACGCTCATCTGTCGTTCACGGTGCCGGGCGCCGTCGATGCGTATCTGACCCTGCTCGAGACGCACGGCACGAAGAGCGTGAGTGACGTTCTCGCTCCGGCGTTCCACTACGCCGAGCATGGATTTCCGATGTACGAGTACATGCGCGGCCTGCTCGACATCCCGGATACGCGCAAGCAGTTCGACCTCTATCCGCCCGGCGGGACCGCGGTGTTTTACCCCGGTGGGCGTGTGCCGGACGTGGGCGAGCTCTTCATCCAGCCCGCCCTCGGCGGGACGCTCCGGCGGCTCGTCGAGGCCGACACGAAGTCGCGCGGTCATCGGACGGCCGGAATCGCGGCGGCGCGGGAGCGCTTCTACCGCGGCGATGTCGCGGCGACGATCGGCGGCTTTTCCGAGCGAGTCGGCGGGCTCCTGCGCGCGTCCGATCTGGCCGGCTACCGAGCCCAGCTCGAGGCGCCGCTCCGGACGACGTTCGCCGGCCGAGAGATCCTCGGGCAGTCGGCGTGGACGCAAGGGCCGGTCCTCATGCAAGCGCTCGGCATGCTCTCGACGTTCGATCTGCGCGCGCTCGGACACAACTCCGCTCGGTACATTCATGTCGTCACCGAGGCGCTCAAGCTCGCGTTCGCCGACCGTGAGCAGTACTACGGAGACCGGGAAGACGCGCTCGGATCGATCGGCGATCTGCTCATGCCCGCGTACCTCAAGGAGCGAGCGGCGCTGATTCGCAATGACCGTGCGGCGGCGGAGGCGCCCGCTCCCGGGGATCCGCAACGGCGCGGCGTGGCGCGAGGCACCGGTGCGACCGCCGGTGTTCGCGCGAGCGGCGTGTCGGCGGCCGCCGCCGACGGGACTACGCACATCGCGGCCATCGACCGCGAGGGCAACATGATCTGCCTGACGCCGAGCGGCGGCGTGTTCAGGAAGTCGGCGTTCGCGCCCGAGCTCGGCTGCACGCTCAGCACGCGGAGCGAGATGTTCGTCCTCGAGGACGATCATCCCAACGGTCTGGTCCCGGGCAAGCGTCCCCGGACCACCCTCGTGAGCTACCTGATCTGCGAGGGCGGCGTGCCCACCATGACCGTCGGGTGTCCCGGCGGCGACGATCAGAGCCAGGCCGACCTCCAGCTCGTTCTGAATCTCCTCGTCTTCGGGATGAACCCGCAGCAGGCGGTCGAGGCGCCGCGCTTCTCGACCCAGACGCTCGTCAACTCGTTCTACCCGCGCGTGTATCGACCGGGCCAGCTGAACGTCGAGCCGGGCATTCCCGAGCGGACTCGCGCCGAGCTTGGAGCGCTCGGCCACGAGGTGACGGAGACCGGCGCGTGCGGCATCGGTGCGGTGGTAACGCGGCGCGATCCCCAGACCGGCGTGCTCTCGGCCGGTGCCGATCCGCGCCGCCCCACCTACGCTCTGGCCTGGTAGGACGCGACGCGTTGATCCGGCGCCCCAAGACGCGGAGGGGACGATGAGCATCGCAGCGAGCCCGCCGTTTCGCGCCGACCACGTTGGCAGCCTGCTTCGACCGCCGGAGCTGAGGGAGGCGCGGTCGCGCGCGGCGCGCGGCGAGATCGATCGCGCTGCGCTCCGCGCCGTCGAGGATCAGGCGATCCGCGGGGCCGTCGCGCTCCAGGAATCAGTCGGGCTTCAGTCCATCACGGACGGCGAGTTCCGGCGCGACTGGTGGCACATCGATTTCCTGCGCGGCTTCGACGGTGTCGAGACCTCCACCCAGAGCTTCGGGGTGAAGTTCGAGGGGGCCGACGAGCAGCCGCCCCTGATGAAGGTGACCGGGAAGATCCGGCGCTCGCGGCCGAGCATGCTCGACCACTTCACGTTCCTCAAGTCGGCCACGACGCGCACGGCCAAGTTCTGTCTGCCATCGCCGGTCATGCTGCACGCCCGCGGCGACCGGCCGACGCTCGAGGCCACCTATCCGGACCTCGACGAGTTCTGGTCGGACCTGACCGCCGCGTACCGGGCGGAGATCCGGGCACTGTGCGAGGCCGGCTGCACGTATCTGCAGATCGACGACACCACGGTAGCGATGATGTGCGATCCGAAGGTCCGCGAGCAGGTCAAGAAGCTCGGCGACGATCCGGAGCGTTTGCCCGGGCTCTACGCCGAGCAGGTCAACGCCGCCCTGCGCGACGTGCCGCGCGACGTCACGGTCGCCATCCACACGTGCCGGGGCAACTTCAAGAGCACCTGGATGGCGAGCGGCGGCTACGATCCCGTCGGCGAGACAGTCTTCACGCGAATGAACGTGAACGCGTTCTTCCTCGAGTACGATACGGATCGCGCCGGCGGCTTCGAGCCCCTGCGGTTCGTGCCCAGGGGAAAGAAGGTCGTGCTCGGCCTGATCAGCTCCAAGGTGCCGACGCTCGAGGCCAAGGACGATCTCAAGCGCCGCATCGAGGCCGCCGCCACGTACGTGCCGCTCGAGAACCTCTGCCTGAGCCCGCAGTGCGGCTTCTCGAGCACGCACCACGGCAACAAGATCACGGTCGACGACCAGCGCCGCAAGCTCGGCCTGGCCCTGGAAGTCGCGCGCGAGGTCTGGGGCGCGTAGCGTGTGACGCTGCTCAATCCCCCGAGCCAGCTCCTGGGGCGCGCCAACGCCATCCTGTCGACCACCTCGGTGCCCTACGTGGTCGAGGATTTTCCCGGGCCGCTCTCGATCAAGTGGATGGCCGCCGGCTGGGGAATCTGGAGGACCGACAGCGGCTTTTACCGTGTCGATCCGGGGTGCTATCTCGTGCTCAATCGCGGCCACGTCTACTCGCTCTCGATCGACACCAAGGAGCGGCGAGAGACGTTCTGTCCGTTCTTCGCCGCCGGCTTCGTCGAGGACGCTCACGCGGCGTTGACCTCCCGCGTTCCTTCGCTGCTCGATGAGCCACACGGCCGAGCCCATCCCGACGCGACATTCTCCGAGCACGTCCTGCTCGTCAATCCGGGCAGCCCGACCCTGCCCGCGCGGCGGAGGGCTGGGATGTCGGGGACTGCCGCGGTGCTCGAGCTCGGCGGCGGTGTCGCTCTCGTCGAGATCGTGACGTTCGGAGGGCCGCGATAAGCGGCCCTCAACGAAACGCCGGCACGACCTCGCGGGCGAAGCGTTCCATCGAGCGCATCACGCGCGCGTGCTCGAGATCGCCGAACCAGAAGCTACAGTTGAAGTGCGTGATGCCGACCATCTCCTCGACGCGCTTGATCTGACGGATCACCGTGTCCGGCGTGCCGATGATCAAGAAGCGGTCGAGCAGATCGTCGATGTCGGGCTCCTTCGGCGCCGGCACCGGGATCGCGCGGCCTTGCTCGACACGCTCGTACTGGTTGCGGAGCGAGAGCGTTACGCGCATGTTCCAGCGCGCCTCTTCGGCCGCCGCCCGCGCCTCGGCCTGGCTTTCGGCCACGTAGACGGCGCGCTGGACGCCGACCCGAAGCGGCTGAGGGGGCTTGAACTCACCGACCAGGCGGTCGAAGAGCCGGCGGAACTCGGCCATCCGCTCGATGGGCACCCCGAAGCCGCCCGTGAGCACGTTGAAGCCGCGGCGCACCGCCGCTTCGATCGACTCCGGGCTCTGCGCCGTGATCCAGATCGGCGGGCGCGGCTGCTGGAGCGTCTGCGGAAACACCGTGGTCTCCGGGATCTTGAAGAGCTTGCCGTCGTAGCTGAAGGGTCGGCCCTCAAAGGTCTTCAGGAGGATGTCGATCGACTCTTCCCAGCGCGCCCGGCCGCTCTCGAGCTCGAGACCGAAGCGCTCGAACTCGTACGGCTGGTAGCCGCGGCCCAGGCCGACGTCGAGGCGCCCACCCGACAAGAGATCGAGCGTCGCGATCTCCTCGGCGATCACCAGCGGATGGTGCAGCGGCACCACGATGACGGCCGTACCCACCCTGATGCGCGTCGTCTTCGCCGCGATGTAGGTCGCGAGCTGGGCCGGCCGGGAGAGATAGCCGTAGGTCGAGAAATGATGCTCGGCGAGCCAGACGTTGCCGAAGCCGAGCGCCTCGGCCGCCTGGGCGATCTCGATCCCGCGCGCGTAGATCTCCTGTGAGGATCGCGCGGACGGCGACTGCATCAAGAGAAAGGTTCCGAAATTGATCATCGCCGCGGGGCTTCCGTCATCGCCTTGCGCGGACACTGTACCAGGGGTGCGGCCGTCCCGGTGTCTTGACCCGCAGCGCGTAGACGGACGTGCGGGCGGTGAGGAACAACGTCCGGAGATCGGGACCGCCGAACGCGCAGTTCGCGGGCACCTCCGGCGTCCTGATGATGCCGAGCCGCGTGCCATCGGGCGCGAAGACCCACGTGCCGCCCGGGCCCGTGCAGAAGACGCGGCCCTCGGCGTCCACCTTCATGCCGTCGGGCACGCCGTCGGTCTCGTCGGACGACATGTCGGCGAAGATCCGGCGCCGGACGAGCTTGCCGTTCGGGTCGATTTCGAGAGCATGGATGTACTGCGTCCAGCGCGTGTTGGCCACGTAGAGCACGCGCTCGTCCGGCGAGAAGGCGAGGCCGTTGGGATACTCGCAGTCCGCGACGAGCGACGTCGTGCCGTCGGGCGCGATGCGATAGACACCGGCGGAGGCGAGCTCGCGCTCGGCCAGCGGCACGCGCAGGCCCGGATCGGTGAAGTAGATGCTCCCGTCCGATTTGCAGACGACGTCGTTCGGCCGGTTCAGGCGCTTGCCCTCGAAGCGGTCCATCAGGACCTCGCTCTGGCCGCCGGTCCAGCGCGTGACGCGACGGTTGCCGCCCTCGCAGATCACGAGCCGGCCCTGCAGGTCGAACGTCGTGCCGTTGCCCTCGCCGGTATTCGACCGCACGAGCTCCGGCTCCTTGCCAGGGGTCAGCTTGTGCAGGTTGCTCCGGCGGATGTCGACGAAGTAGTAGAAGCCGTCGGGATGCCAGAGCGGCCCCTCCGTGAACACGAAGCCCGTGGCCAGCCGCTCGGCCTCTTTCGACTCGAGGATCGCGGACAACGCGTCAGCCATGATCAGGCCCCCCGTTTCTTCGTGCGAAGCTCGACGCCGGCGCGCTCTTCCTGCAAGCGGAAGAACGTCATCGAGTCTTTGTCGCCCCAGCCGCGCCGCAGCGCTTCCTCGAGCTGCTGCTCGGCGAGCGCCGCGATCATCATCGGGACGTGGTATTCGCGGCCGAGCTCGGTGGCGAGCCCGACGTCCTTGCGCAGGAGCTTGAGCGCGAAGTTCACGTCGTCGAAGGCGCCGGGGAACACGGTGTTCGGGATCATGTCCTTCAGCACGCGGCCCTGGCCGAACGAGCTCTTGGAAAGGGCGTCGAGCAGCACCTCGGGCGCCACGCCGGCCTTGACCCCCAAGGTCATGCCCTCGGCGATCGCCATGCGCGAGCATGCCGACACCATGTTGTGCACGAGCTTCGCGACGGTGCCGCAGCCGATCCCGCCGACCCACGTCACCTTGTCGCCGATCGCGTCGAGCACGGGCTTGATCCGCTTGTAGAGCGCCTCGTCGCCGCCGACCAGCACCGCGAGCTTGCCAGAGCGCGCGCCCGGTACGCCGCCGCTGACGGGTGCGTCCAGCACGTCGACGCCACGCTCGGCACAGACGGCATGGATGCGACGGATCAACGTCGCCGAGTTCGTGGAGAGATCGACGTAGACGGTCCCGCGCGCCGCGCCCTCGAGGACGCCGCCGGCGCCGAGCGCGACGGCTTCGACCTCGCGGGGGCCGGGCAGGGAGGTGAAGACGACCTCGCTCGCCTGCGCGACGGCCTTGGCCGTGTCGGCCCACTTGGCCCCCAGGTCGATGTGAGGCTTGGCCAGCTCGTGCCGGAGATCCGTTAGGACCATCGCGTGGCCGGCCTTGAGAACGTTGAGTGCCATCGGCCCGCCCATGTTGCCCAGCCCGATGAAGCCGATACGCATACGTGTCTCCTCTGTCCCTATTCGCCCCGCGCTACCGAATGATTCCGCCGAGATGAAGGGCCCCGGACGTTGTGCTAAGGTACACCAACGTTGGCCCGGTTTGGTGGCGGGCCGCTGGGTACGCGGTGACTACACAACGAACCTTCGCGGAGACCTCGCGTGCGACGATTCGAGCTCGTCCTTCCTGAGAGCGTAGAGGACTGTGTCAAAGCCCTGGCCCAAGGCGGGGCGGAGGCGAAGCTGCTGGCCGGAGGCACCGACCTCCTGCCACAGATGAAGAACGGCCTGCTCAAGCCTGCCCGCGTGATCGATCTGTCGGGCATCGCGCGGCTGCGCGCCATCGAGCCGGGAAACGGCGCGGGGATTCGCATCGGCTCCGCGGTGACGGCCCGCATGCTCGAGCTCGACCGGGCTGTCCGCGCTCACTACCTCTCGCTGGCCGAAAGCGGGGCCCTCGTGGGCTCCGTGCAGGTGCGCAACCTGGCCACGCTCGGTGGCAATCTCTGTAACGCGGCGCCGTCGGCGGACATGGCTCCGCCGCTGCTGGCGCTCGACGCCGAGGCGGTGATCACCGGGCCCAAGGGCGAGCGCCGCGTGCCGATCGCAGCCTTCTTCACCGGCGTGCGGCGTACGGTGCTGGCCCCCGAGGAGTTGCTCGTCGAGCTGGCCGTGCCGAATCCCGGGCCGCGGAGCGGCGGCAACTATCTGCGCCACACGCCTCGTCGTGAGCTCGACATCGCCGTCGTGGGTGTCGCCTCGCAGCTGAGCCTGGCGAACGGCGTCTGCACCAAGGCGCGGATCGCGCTGGCGGCGGTGGCGCCGGTGCCGCTCCGCGCAACGGCGGCCGAGCAAGCCCTGGAGGGCCAGGCGGTGACGCCGGATCGGATCGCGCGCGCGGCCGATCTGGCGGTCGACGCGGCGCGCCCGATCGGCGATCAGCGTGGCTCCGCCGATTTCCGCCGCCACCTCGTTCGTGTCCTGACTCGCCGCACGCTGACAACGGCGCTCGCCCGCGCGAGCGCCTAACGTCCCTGGAGGGAAAGCGTGGCCAAGCACCTTCTGAGCTGCACCGTGAACGACGAGCCGGTCGAGGTGCTCGTCCAACCCTGGGAGACTCTCCTGGACGCGCTCCGGGAGCGGATCGGTCTCACGGGGCCCAAGGAAGGGTGCGGCACCGGCGACTGCGGGGCCTGCACCGTGCACTTCGACGGCAAGCCGATCGCGAGCTGCCTCTTGCTCGCGATGCAGGCGCGCGGCCACAACGTCCGTACGATCGAGGGGCTCGGCCGCCCCGGTGCCTTGCATCCGCTGCAAGACGCGTTCGTCCGCCACGGTGTGCCCCAGTGCGGCTTCTGCATCCCGGGCGTGCTGATGGCCGCCGCCGCGCTCCTGACGGAGAACCCGCGTCCGACCCAGGAAGAGATCCGTTACGGGATCGCCGGCAATCTCTGCCGATGCACCGGGTACACGAAGATGCTGGCCGCGATCACCGAGGCCGCCGGCGCCACCGCCGGCCGGAGGAGCTGACGAATGTCGAGCGTGATGAAGACGACCCGCGACGTCAAGGGCATCGGACTCTCGATCCTGCGTCCGGACGCACCCGACAAGGTCACGGGTCAGGTCCAGTACGTCGCCGACCTCAACCCGCGCGGTCTTCTGCACGCGAAGCTCCTGCGCAGCCCTCACGCCCACGCGAAGATCGTGCGCATCGACGTGAGCCGGGCGCGCGCGCTGCCGGGCGTGCGAGCGGTGCTGACCGCCGCCGACATCCCCGTGCTGAAGAAGAAGGCGCCGACGCGCGCGCACGCCGTGCTGGCGATCGACCGCGTCGTGTTCGCGGGCCAGCCGGTCGCGGCCGTCGCCGCCGACGAGCTCGCGA
>Ga0209160_1000160_pt1 | contig 49272 bp, 42 predicted proteins | sample GraSoiAngelo_153_FD_186167 | JGI IMG/M metagenome (GOLD analysis project Ga0209160, IMG submission 186167) | Grasslands soil microbial communities from the Angelo Coastal Reserve, California, USA - 14_1009_12_40cm (SPAdes) (version 2) | ecosystem: Environmental > Terrestrial > Soil > Grasslands ...
CTAATACCAGGGCCTTGCGCATCATCACGGCGGCGCGCGAGGAGTTCTCGCGCCGCGGCTTCGAGGGCGCGCGAGTGGATCAGATTGCCCGGCGCGCCGGGGTCAACAAGCAACTGGTGTTCTACTACTTCCATTCGAAGCGCGGCCTGTTCGGCGCGGTGCTGGCACGGGGCGCCGCCGAGCTCGAGCAGGCGCTCACCGCGATCCCCGCCTCCGAAGCGCGATCGCTCGAGCGCATCCGGACGACCCTGGAGGCGCAATACCAGTATCTCGCGGCCCATCCCGACCTGGTCATGCTGCTCACGCAGGCGGGCCGCTCGGAGGCACGCCCGTTCGCGCCCGCGATCAAGCGGTTGGTGGTGCTCCTCGCGGAGGGGCAAGGGCGCGGTGAGGTGCGCGACGACGTGGACCCCCACCTGGCCGCGGCCCAGGCGCTGGTCCTCATGGTCGCGTACCTAGGCCTGGAGTCGTTGATCGCGGCGAGCGCGGCACCGCTCGGGGCCGACGAGCCGGCGCTGCGCGAGCGGTGGAAGCAAGGCGCGGTAAAGCTGGTGCTCGAGGGCATCGCCGCGCGGTGACGCCGCGCCTGGCGCTACCAGTTGAGCCAGTACGACGCCTTCACGAGAAACGTGTTGTTGGGATGCAGGCCGAACATGTCACGGAAGTTACCCGCGAGCGACCGCGATCCTTCGAGCGGGACAAAGTCGGCGCGCCCCTGCGTCCATACGACGAACAGTGTGGAGCCAGGCCGGTATTCCCAGCGTAGCACGGCGGTGGAATTGAACTCCTTATCGTTGAACCCCGCGGGGGTGGCCGCGTAGGGCTTGTAGCGATCGGCGAACGTCGCGGCATTGGGATCGGCGAGCTCGCGCACGCTGGAATAGCTGCCCTTGCTGACGAACGGCTGGGCGTAGAGCTGGAAGGTGAGGACGGTCGAGACGGTGACGTCGACCCGCCCCGTGAGCGACACCGTTTTCTGGTCCAGATGCGCGAACGTGTAATGCGTGGTGTCATTCGTGGTGACGTTGCCATACCATTGGACGTCGTTCACGTTGTGCGTCGCGCCGAGCGTGACGGACGTATTGAGCCGGGATGCGACGCGTAGCGTCACTTGGGTGTTCCCGTTGAATCGCTCGGAGCGGCCTCCATCGCCCCGCGAGTAGGTGAACCACAGGTACGGCACGAGCGCAGGGCGCGCATCGCCGTCCACCTCTCCCCACGCAGACAGGTAGGGATCGACCCGTACCGCCGGCCCCCCGCGCGAACAATTGCGATCGCAGAACGTCGTGCCGAGCTGGCCCGCGGTGACCCCCCCCATCACCCACCATCCGTTTTTCAGCTGCACGTGCCCGTTGGTGTTCGCGGCGCGCTCCACCGCCGTGCCGGCCGCCGTCCAGTATTGCCACCAGTTGAAGTTCCACCAGGCTTGCCGATAGAGCATCGTCGGATGGAGCGCCTGGACGCCGAACCAGGTGCTCCAGCTCTGCTGATCCGCCTGCAACAGGAAGCCGAGGTCGTTCGCCTCGAACCCTTGCGAGCGGCGCTGGTAGCTCGTCTCGAACCGGGTTATCCCGCCGCCCAGCTTGGAGAAGAACAGCTCCTCGGCGTCGCCCGACAGGCTGGTGCGCGTCGAGTCGTACGACACCCCCGCGCCCGGACGCTGGTAGTAGTGGACGGGGTCCCGCTGGGTCAACGCGATCGCGGCGTTCGTACCGGCGACACGGCTCAGGTCGAACGAGCCTGAGACCTGGTACTGGCCCTGGAGAAAGCGGTGCCGGAAGTCGAGTGCCCCCACGTACGCGCTGCGACGCAGCACCGTGTCGGTCCATTGATCGAGGCTGCGGTTCACGGCCGTGAGCATCATGCCGACGCCGCTCTCACCATTGTGGAAATCCTGCTGGGTGCGTACGACCGCGTAGTTCGTCGCGGGCTCCATGGTCTGGTCGAGCGTGCTGGCGGCGCGCCCCGTCAGCGCGTCGAGCACGCCCACAGTCTGCCCGCCAGGGAGCCGGCCGGTCAGCTTGGCCGCCCCGTAGATCGTGGTCGCCGACGGCGCCGCGGGATCGCCATAGTCGACGTGGGGTGCCCGCCCAATGCGTCGAGAGTAGAACAGCCCCTCGCTATTGCAGTTCACCTGGTTGCAATTCACGTCGAAGCGAAAGATCCCCGCACCTTGGACGAAGAAGGGACGGCGTTCCTGGAAGAACGTCTCGAAGGCGGTGAGGTTCAGCACGGCTGGATCCGCTTCAACCTGACCGAAGTCGGGGTTCACGGTCGCGTCGAGTGTGAGGTTCGGCGTGAGCCCGTAGCGCAGGTCCGCGCCCGCCGTAACCTTCTGAGAGCGGTCAAAGCCGCCGCCAGTCGGCACAGACACGTTCTTGGTGACGACATACGGGGCGACCTCGGGCCGCCGCGGCGAGGACAGGCCGACCAAGCCGGTCAGCTCGCCCAGTTGTGAGGAAATCCCCGTCTGCGAGTTGCGGTACAGCGGCCAGCTGACCCGCTCGTTGTAGCGCTGGATGTCGCGCCAGATCCCGAACCCGAACGTATTGGTCCCTCGCGGCACATAGCGCAGCTGCGAGAGCGGAATCCGGAACTCGGCGGTCCACCCGAGGGAGTCCACGGTCGTCGCGACCTCCCACACCGCGTCCCACGCGTCGTCCTCCTGCGTATCGTTGTAGATCGCGTAGTCGCGCTTCACGCCGGCCGGATTCACGGCGAACTCGAAGCCCGAGCGCCGGTCGTGGTAGGAGTCGATCATGACCTTCAGCTGATCCGTGGCCGCCCGCACGTCGCGCCGCGCGAGCAGTTTGAGAATGCTGTCGGGATGGGGGTCGAACGCGCGGATGAAGACGTAGAGGTTCCGATCGTCGTAGGCGACCTTCGCCTCGGTGGCAAAGCGGGGATCGCCGTTCTGGGCCGGCTGGAACTCGCGGAACTGGGTGATGGCAGGGGCCGCGCGCCACACGGCATCGTCGTCCCGCCCGTCGATCGCCGGCGGATGGATGGCCCGGACGGCCGTGGCCGTGGTGGCGGTGGCCGGCGGCGCCCCGCCGGCGTCGGCGGTCTGCAACGCGAGGAGGAGCACGACGGCGAACGGCATAACGGGTCCGAGGGCCTGGTCGCACGGTTAGACAGGCCCTACGGGGAAAGGGTTGGACCCGTTTTTCGGCTAGTTCTGCTTCGCTACGAGGCTCGGCTCGACCGGCGCAGGACCATCGAATACCAGGTGGCCGGCCTGGAACTTCGCGCCCCGCAGCGCCAGGCTCAGCACTTCACCCAGCTCATCGACCAAGTGGATCTCGAGCGACTTGCGCACGTCGTCGGGGAGATCCTCGAGGTCGGGCTCATTCTCCCTGGGGAGCACGATCGTGGTGATGCCGGCCCGCACCGCGCCGAGCACCTTCTCCTTGACCCCGCCGATCGGGAGCACGCGGCCCCGCAACGTGATCTCGCCGGTCATCGCGAGGTCGTGGCGCGCGGGCCGCCGGGACAGCGCCGAGACGAGCGCCGTCGCCATCGTCACGCCCGCCGAAGGGCCGTCCTTGGGAATGGCGCCCGCCGGGACGTGGACGTGGATGTCCGTGTCGGCGAACGCTTCCTCCGGAATTCCGAGCCGATCCGCGTGCGACTTGGCGTACGTGAGCGCCGCGCGCGCCGACTCCTTCATCACGTCGCCGAGCTGACCCGTCAGCACCAGCTCGCCCTTGCCGCGCATCACGCTGGTTTCGACGAACATGATGTCGCCGCCGACCGGCGTGTAATACATCCCCGTGGCCACGCCGATCTGGTCCTCGCGCGCCTTGCGCTCAGGGTGGACCCTGGGACGGCCGATGAGATCGTCCACCTCGGGAGCGTCCACCGTGACGCGCGCGACCTCGCCGACCGCGATCTTGCGGGCGACCTTGCGGCCCAGCTTGCCGATCTCGCGCTCCAGCTGGCGCACACCCGCTTCGCGCGTGTAGCTCGTGATGATCTCCCTGAGCGCCGCGTCGGTGAGCGCGAACTGCTCCGCGGTCAAGCCGTTCTCGGAGAGCTGCCGCGCCACGAGGTAGCGCTTCGCGATCTCGAGCTTCTCGCGCTCAGTATATCCCGCGAAGTTCACGGTCTCCAGCCGGTCCAGCAACGGTCCCGGGATGCTCTGGAGGAAGTTCGCGGTCGCGATGAACAGCACCTCGGACAGGTCGAACGGCACGCCGAGATAATGGTCCGTGAACGAGTCGTTCTGGGCCGGATCGAGCACCTCGAGGAGGGCCGCAGCGGGATCGCCTTGGAACGAGACGCCCAGCTTGTCGACCTCGTCGAGCAGGAAGACCGGGTTCTTCGCGCCCGCCTGCTTCATCCCCTGGATGATGCGTCCCGGCATCGCGCCGACATAGGTGCGCCGGTGGCCGCGGATGTCCGCCTCGTCACGGGCGCCGCCGAGCGAAATCCGCACGTACGGCCGACCCATGGCGCGGGCGATGGACTTGGCGATCGAGGTCTTGCCGACGCCGGGAGGTCCGACGAACAGCAGGACCGATCCCCGTTTCTCCTGGTCGTCCTCGTTGCCACGCGCCCCCTCCTCGGCCTGGGGAGCGCGCTGCCGTAGTTGACGCACCGCCAGAAACTCCAGGACTTGGTCCTTCACGTCCTTGAGCCCATGGTGATCCTGCTCGAGGATTTCGGCGGCTCGCTTCAGGTCGAGCGACTCTTCCGCCCGTTTGCTCCAGGGCAGCTCGGCCATGGTCTCCAGGTACGTGCGGATGACCTGGGCTTCCATCGAGTCGCGGTTCGCCCGCTCGAGCCGCTCGAGCTCGCGGTCGACTTCCTTCTTTGCCGCCTCCGGAAGACCGAGATCCGCGAACCGTTTGCGCAGCTGCTCGACCTCGCTCCCCTCGTCTTCCTCGCCGAGCTCCTTGCGGATCGCCTTCATCTGCTCCCGCAGGAACATCTCGCGTTGCCGCTCGCCCAGCTCCTCCTGGACCTGCGACTTGATGTGCTCCTGGGCGTCGAGCACGCCGATCTGGCGCTGCACGTGCACCAGCACGCGCCGCAGCCGCTCTTCGACCGCCAGGGTCTCGAGCAGGGCCTGGCGCTCGGTCGGCCGGATCTCGAGGTAGCCGGCGACCAGATCCGCGAGCTTGCCCGGCTCGCTCGCGGCCTCGAGCACCTGGCGCACCACTTCGTCGGGCAGACCCGACTTCTGACCCAGCTCCGCAGCGCGCTCGCGTGCTTCGCGATGCAGCGCCATGAAGGCGGGGTCGTCGGGGTTGATCGGCGGCAGGTCCAGCACTTCGCGCACCACCGCTTCCAGGTGGCCCCCGGTCTCGGTGTAGTGCAGGGCGGTGCCGCGGGCCTCGCCGTGCAGCAGCAACTGCACGCCGCCGAGGCCGCGCTGGATCTGGCTGATCTTGGCGATGGTCCCCGTCGTGTACAGCACGCCGGCTGTCACATGGTCCGTGTTCTCGCGCTGCGACACCGCGAAGATGAGATGGCCGTCGGTCTTCAGGGCCGCCTCGATGGCGCGCAGCGTGGACGGGCGTCCCGCGCCGATCGGCGTCGAAACACCGGGAAACAGCACGACGTCCCGGAGCGGGAGCACCGGAAGCGTCAGTCGTTCAGACATAGGCTCGAGCTCATATGAGTGAGAGTAAACAGCATGCCGGCGGCAGGGGTAAGCATCGTCCGTGCCACTGAGAAAACGCGCGCGAGCGCTGGAGCGTTCCTCGAGTCGGCGGCCAAATAGGCAGTAGCTGCCGAATAGCCATCGGACGCGGCCCCACGCCCGTCACCTTGGCGCGGAGAGAAGCCGTAAGTCGAAACCGGTTGGCCGGTTGCACCGCCGCCTCACCGCGGCTAATCTATCCGCGCGCCTTTCACGCGGACCCGGATGAACGAGGCGGACAAGTCACTCAACGCGCGTCTGATCCAGGCGCTCGGGAAGTCCTACACCGTCGAAGGTGAGATCGGCCGCGGCGGCATGGGCGTAGTCTTCAACGCGCGAGACGAGCGCCTCAAGCGGCAGGTCGCGGTCAAGGTACTGCCGCCGGAGCTCGCCTTCCGCGAGGAGATCCGCCTGCGCTTCGTGCGGGAGGCGGAGACGGCGGCGCGGCTGTCCCACCCCCACATCGTCCCCATCCATTCCGTCGGCGAAGGGCCGGACGGGCTCGTTTACTTCGTGATGGCGTACGTGGACGGCGAGTCGCTGGCCGCCAAGCTGAAGCGCCGGGGCTCGCTCCCCGCCGAGGAGTCGCGGCGGATCATGCAGGAGACTGCCGACGCGCTGGGGGCGGCGCACGCGCTCGGGATCATCCACCGAGACGTGAAGCCGGACAACATCCTGCTCGAAGGCAGCCGCGGCCGCGTCGTCGTGACCGACTTCGGGATCGCCAAGGCACTCTCCTCGACTACTGGCCCCGCGACGCTCACCGCGACGGGCGTGGCGATCGGCACGCCTCATTACATGAGCCCCGAGCAGGCGGCGGGCGACCGGGAGATCGACGGCCGGTCGGATATCTACAGCCTGGGCGTGGTGGCGTACCAGATGCTCACGGGCGAGCTGCCGTTCCACGCACCCACGGTGCCCGGCATCCTCATGAAGCACATCATGGAGCACGCGCCCCTCATCACCGACCGGCGGCCCGACCTGCCGGAGGACCTCGCAGCCTGCGTCATGCGCTCCCTCGAGAAGGACCCCGAGGATCGCTGGCCCACCGCCGACGCGCTGCGGCGCGCCCTCGAGTCGCGCAGCGCGACGGCGTACAAGCCGCGCCGCTCGGTGCCGGCCGCCCGGCCACGCGCCGAGCGATCGCTGCCGGGCCCGCCGCTGCCGCCCCTCCCGGGGGCGGACGCGCGGCGGCCGCGGGCGGGGCGGCTCGGGAGGGAGGGCCGGCGGGAACGGCGGCGCGACCTCGCGCCCGCGACGGTGGGGGGCGAGGCGGCGGTCGTCCGGGATTTGCGGAACCGCTTCGTGACGTGGGCGTCGGTGTGCGGCTCCCTGGTCGTGATCGACGTCGTGACGGGGAGTCATCTGCCGGGGTGGTCGCTGATCGTAGCCGGCATCTGGGCGGGCACGGCGCTCGTGCCACGATACGTCCGGCTGTGGCACGCCGGGTATTCCTGGCGCGACGTGCTCGCGCGCCCGCCCGCGCCGGACGCCTTCGAGGCGCGGTTCGGGACAGCGAAGGGCGGCGGGGGACCGCGCCCAGCCGAGCTGCCCGCGGCGACGTCGGGGGAGTTTGGTGGCCAGGCCGACGCGATCCAACAGGCGCGCAGCGACCGCAAGGCGATCCTCCGCATCATGGAACGGGTGCCGAAGTCGGAGAAGAAACTGTTGCCGGACGTCGTGGCGACGATCGACGGGCTGCTGCACCGGGCGGAAGAGCTCGCGCGGGCGCTGTACGCCATGAGCGCGGGCGTGGACGCTGCCGCCCTGGCCCGGCTCCAGGAGAAGCTCGAGGCGATCAAGCGGCAACCGGAGAGCGCCGAGCGCGAGCGGCAGCTCGATCTGCTCGAGCGGCAGCGCCAGACGCTGACCGACCTGCTCACCCGGCGTCAGCTGATCGAAGACCAGATCGAGTCGTGCGTGCTCGCCATGCAGACAGTGCGGTTCGACCTGCTGCGGCTCCGGTCGGCGGGCGTAGCGGCGGTGCTGGACGACCTCACGCATGCGACGCAGCAGGCCCGCGCCCTGTCGCGCGACGTCGATCACGCCATCGCCGCGGCTGGAGAGATCCGCGAGGCCCTGGGCGAACAGCCGCGCGCCTAGAACGCGCGCAGCTCGCGCATCGCCTGGGCGAGGTCCTCGGCCTGGGGCAAGATGAAGTCTTCGAGATTGGGCGCGTAGCCGACGAACGTATCGGTAGAGGCCACGCGCTTCACCGGGGCATCGAGCCAGGGGAAGCACTCGTCGGCGATCCGCGCCGCGATCTCGGCGCCGTAACCCCACGACAGCGAGTCTTCGTAGGCGACGAGGACCTTGTTCGTCTTCCGGACCGACGCGGCGATCGTGCCCCAATCGACGGGCGAGAGGCAGCGGAGGTCGATCACTTCGACACTCGCCCCGTCCCGCTCCTCGAGCTCCTTCGCCGCGACGAGCGAGCGCTGCACGACGGCGCCGTACGTCACGATGGTCAGGTCCCGCCCTTCCCGCACGACCCTGGCCTTGCCGAAGGGGATCATGAAGTTCGGGCCCGGGTTCGGGGCCTTGTTGTACGTCTGGCGGTAGAGGTGCTTGTGCTCGAGGAACAACACCGGGTCGTCGCAGCGGATCGCGGTGCGGAGCAGTCCGTTCGCGTCGAGCGCGGTGCTGGGGCACACGACGCGGAGGCCGGGGACGGCCGTGAACACGACCGCGCCGGTCTGCGAGTGGTAGATCGAGCCACCCTTCAGGTAGCCGCCGTAGGTGACGCGCACGACGACGGGGCAGCTGAATGCGTTGTTGGACCGCCACCGCAGGGTGGCGAGCTCGTTGCGGAGCTGGTGGTAGGCGGGCCAGATGTAATCGAAGAACTGAATCTCGACGACGGGCTTTAGGCCCCGGGTCGCCAGCCCGATGGCGCGGCCTACGATGTTCGCTTCGGCGAGCGGCGAGTTGTAGACCCGATCGCTCCCGAACTGCCGCTGCAGCCCCCACGTGACCTTGAACACCCCACCCTTGCCCTTCACCTGCTCGAGATATTGCTCCCGGCTCGCGTCGGCGACGTCCTCGCCATAGACGAGGATACGCGGGTCCCGCGCCATCTCGTCCCTGAGACAGCTGTTCAGGAGATCCACCATGGTGGTGGGATCCCCGGTGAACTGCGGGTCGTCCTCGGTGTCGAACTGCTCGGAGCCGGGGTCGACGTCCGGCGAATAGACGTACTGGAGCGCCGTCTCGGGCGGGGGTTGGGGCGAGGCGAGCGCCATGTCGGCCGCGACCTGCACTTCCTCGTCCACCTCCTGCTTGACGGCCTCGAGCTCGGCCGCCGTGGCCACCCCCTCGGCAATCAGGCGCTTCGGGAACGTGAGGGTACAGTCACGCTTGGCCTCCTCCTCTCGCTCCTTCGGCGCTTTGTAGAGGACCTCGTCGTCGGAGAGCGAGTGGGAGTAGGGGCGGGTCACATGGGCGTGCACCAGCGCGGGCCCCTTCCGCTGGCGGACGTATTCGGCGGCGCGGAACAGCGCGTCGTACGAGGCGACGGGGTCGCACCCGTCCACCTCCTCGACCAGCAAGCCGGGAAAGTTGCGCACCAGCTTCGAAACCGAGCCGCCCGCGGTCTGCACCTCGACCGGCACCGAGATGGCGTAGCCGTTGTCCTCGATGAGGAACAACACCGGCAGCTTCAGGTTGGAGGCGCTGTTGAGCGCCTCCCAGAACTCGCCCTCGCTCGTGGTGCCGTCCCCGGCAGAGACGTACACGAGCTCGTCGCCGTGACTCGGTTTCTCGGGGATGGCGTCGATGCGCCGGTACCGCAGCCACGCCTCGGCGCATCCCACCGCCTGGAGAAACTGCGTGCCGGTGGGGCTCGACTGGCTGACGATGTGCAACGCCTTGTGACCCCAGTGCGACGGCATCTGGCGGCCGCCCGAGTTGGGATCGTCCGCCGCCCCGACCGCCGACAGCAGCATCTCGGTCGGCGTCATGCCGAGGGTGAGCGCGAGGGCGCGGTCGCGATAGTAGGGATAGAACCAATCGTAGGCGGGACGGAGCACTCTGCCGGCGGCGACGAGGACGGCCTCGTGCCCGGCGCCCGAAATCTGGAAGAAGATCTTATTCTGCCGCTTGAGCTGGATCTCCTTGTCGTCGAGGCGCCGCGACAGCAGCATCAGCCGATAAACATCGAGCAGGTCGGCCTTGGACAGCGTCTTGGCGGCCCGGGGTCGGGAGGGCTGGGTGCGCGTCGCCATGAGCTGAAAGATAGCGGCTACTTTGTGCCGCCCAAGAGCTCCGCGAGCCGGGGAAAATACCCCAGCGCGGCCTGGACGTCAGGGTCGTTACGTAGCAGGAACTGCTCGTATACATCCGGCCCCCAGTTCACGTCCGCGACCCGTGCGGCCAGCATCCGCGAGAGCCGTCGCGTCAGAGCGGTGTCGGGTGGTGCGCTCACGTGGAGAGCGGACCGGACGCGCGCGAGGAACGGGGGGACGAGCGCAGCGACCCACTGATCGGAAGCGTCGAGCCAACGGCCCGGCTGATCGTGTGGCATGCTGCGGGCGACGCTGTCGGCCACCGCGTCCCCGAACCCGCTGTCCATGGCGACGCTCCACCACGCGGGCAGCGGGGCGCCGGGCGACAACGGAACATCGGGCGCTACCCCGCCCCCGCCGGTCACGGGACGTCCGTGGTCAGTCTTGAAAACCGGCGCCTCCGCTGCCGCACCGCCCTTCCCGGCGAGAGAGAGGTACTGCTCATATCCAAGGCCTTGGTAGCGGCGCTGGATGATGCGGCCGCTGGGCGACACGATACGCGCTACCGTCAGCATGACAACGTCGCCCGAGGGGAGCGGGAACGAAACCTGTTCAAGCGCCTTCCCGAAGCTCCGGCGGCCCAGAATCAGCGCACGATCGTGGTCCTGCAGGCACGCCGCGAGCGCTTCGGCGGCGCTGGCCGAGCCCCCGTCGATCAAAACGATCAGCGGGAGCGTCGCGAACCCGCCATCGTGATCGGTCACGAAGTCGCGATTCGTGTCCGACTTGCGACCGCGCGTGCGAAAGACGAGCGTGTTGCGGGGCAAGAACTCAGAGGCGACCTCCACGGCGGCCGACATCAAGCCACCGGGGTTGCGGCGCACGTCGAGGACGAGCTGCCGCGCCCCGTCGCCGGTGAGCTTGCGGAGCGCCTCGTGCACGTCCCGACCAGCCCCGAGCTTGAAATCCTGAAGACGTACGAATCCGGTCACGGAATCAGCCATGCGGACCGTCAGTGTCGAGCGGACCGGCGTCGCAGCCCGTTTCAGCGAAACCGAGAATGTGTCCGACTCGAGCCGCGAGCCTCGTGCCAACGTCAGTCGTACCTTGCTCCCCTTTTCGCCCACGAGGCGCGCCTCGAGCTGCTGGAGTGGCAGCCCCGTCACGGCCGTGTCGTCCAGCGCGAGGACCCGGTCCCCCGGCAGCAGGCCGGCCCGAGCCGCCGGGCTCTCCGGGACGACCCACTCGACGGCGAGCGCGCCATCCTCGTACTCGAGGGACAGGCCCGTCGTGACGAAGCGACCCTGCTCCCAAGCGGCGAAGCGCTCCCAGTCTTGGCGCCGTATGAAATAACTGTGCGGATCAAGCGAGTGCAGCGTCCCGTCGATCGCCGCCTGCACGAGGTCAGAGACGCCCACCGAATCGACATAGTTCGCCCGCACGTAGTTCAGCACACCCGAGAACGTTTGGAGCTCCTCGTACGCGGAGCGCTGCTGGGCCCACAGAATGGAGGCTGGCCCGCCGAAGACCAACCCAGCCGCGCACACGATGGATCGTGCCTTCATGCAGCCTCCTCTCCGGCTCAGTGCAGCGCCGCGAGCCGTTGCTTCGCGTCTGCGATCTTTTCCTGTAATCGACTGGGGGCCAGCGCGAGGAAGCGCTCGAAGGCCGCGCGCGCTTCGGCCGGCTTGTTCATCAATTGGAGCGTCAACCCAAGGAAGTAGGGCACCCGTGAGTCGCGCGGATCGGCGTCCATGGCCCGCGTCAATGTGTCTTCGGCAGCCGCCAACTGCCCGGCGGCGGTCAGCATGATCCCATGCTCCAGGAGCAGGCTGGGGTCGTCAGGGTTGGTGGTCACGGCCGCTCGCGATTCGACGGCAGCCGAGTCATAGAACTCGCGGGCCTTGTAGATCCGGTAGAGCTGCACATGAGCCATGTACAGGCCGAGATCGTTCTCGAGGGCGGCGCGGTACAGCCGGATCGCGTCGAACCACCGGTTCTCGCGCTGGTACATGAGGGCCAGCAGGTATCGGTAGTCGTTCGTCCGGACGGGCAACTTCGTCAGCGAGTCCGCCTGCTCCCGAGCGATGGCGCGGTCGAGCAGCGCCTGCAGATCGTCGATGGCCACGCTGTCACGCTGCAGGTGCGCGGCACACAGCGCGTGGAACCACAGCACCGGGGGCGGCACCGAATCTCGAGGTATTGCGCCACCGGGTCCGTGGAACGCTTGGTCGAAATACACGAACGCCTCGAAGTACCGGCCGTGCTCAAAATCCGCGAAGGGGTTCCTGACGATGACCAGCCGCCCCCTCGCCAGACGCACCATGATGGATTGGGACGGATCAATGGTGCCGAAAATGTACAGGTCCACGAGAGGGTCGATGAGGAACGCCCGCCTGACCGAGCGATCCGACTCTTCCAAGGCGGGCTTCCATTCGTCTGGGACCTTCCCTCGGGCCTGCTCCTCGCGCAGCTTGGGGCGGCGCGCAAAGGGGAGCACGCCCAAAGCGAGCCAGCCTTCCGCAAAGCGCGGCTCGATTGTGACCGCCACCCGCAGGGCCCGCTCGGCGTCATCGTAGCGCTTCTTGCTCCAGTAGCCGAGGGCCAGCGCGTACAGCGCCGCCGCGTCGTTCGAATCGCTCTGCGCGCGCGCCTCGAGCTCCTCCAGGGGGACGGTGAGTTTGATCCCCTGCGCTCCGAGGGGCACGACGGCGGTCAGGGCCGCGAGGAGCAGCCACGTCGTGCTGCGAAGCACGTCACCTGCAACCGCTTCTCTCACCACCGCTCCATCTTCACGTCAGCGAGCACGCTGTTCAACTCATTGAACTTGAGGTCCTTCGGTTCGGCCGGCAGGACGGGGCTCACGTACTCCCCTTGGGCACCGCGGACCTGGATTCGGAAGTGTGCGAACCGGTTGTTGCCAAGGTCCGCGGACACGAGCACGAACATCCGGAACTCGGGCGGTACGTGCTCCTGACCCACCCGGAGACGGACGGCGTACCTGCCGTCGGCCGTGGGTTCGGCCTTCCACGCCACGCGGTACGTGGGAATCGCAGTCCCCTTCACCCACTCGTCGAAAAACCAGTCCATGGGCATGCCCATGTGACGCTCGACCACTCCCTGGAAGTCACCGGTAGTCGCCGGCTTGCCGAGGTAGGCCGTGTAGTAGTCTCGCATCATCGCCGTGAAGCGCTCGTCCTTCGCCGTACTCAGCTCGAGCATCATCATGCGGAGCATGTGGAAGACCCACGCGCCCTTCTCGTAGATCATCACGTCGTATCCCTGTCGCACCGTCGGCGTGGCGTTGCGGTAGCCGATCCAGATCGGTCCCGTGTCGTCTTTGTCGTCCTTGATGTCCGCCTTGTACTTGTCCAGGAATCGGAAGTACTCATCGTTGTGCTTGCGCACACTCTGGAGGTACCACAGGGCGGAAAACGACGCCAAGCCCTCGCTCAACCAGTTGTCGCGGTAGGAGCCGAGGTGCACGCCGTTGAACCACCATTGATGAGCCACCTCGTGCGCCCGGAACCACTCGTCGAAGCCGTCTAGCTGGATCTTCTGGAAGGTAGTCCAGGAGAGGTCGATCATACCGGGGAAGGACACCCCCTCACCGAAGGGAATCTCGGTGACGTAGAAATGCGAGAAGGGTGACTCGCCGAACAGGGACGTGAACAGCCTCAGGCTGTTCGAGACGTCCGCGGCGACGTTCTCGCGCATGTGGGATTGCTGGGGGATGTAAACGCCTGCCGCGATGGCCGCATGTCGCAGCTCCTGATGCGCGTCCTCGGACAGGAGGACGTCGAGCAGCGGCTCCCCCGGCTGCTGCACGCGGTAGCTCTGGAAGTCGCCAAGGTTGAACGACGCGGCGGACGTCGGGCGCTTTGTGACCCAGCGCGTCGTGACTACCTTGTCTGCGACCGCGGAGTCCACCCGCTCGCCGATGCTCGCGAGCGGATAGAAGCTGGGCGCGTGGTACGTGAGGTCGAACATCGCGAAGTTGCGACCCTGGCTGTTGACGGGATACCAGGACTCCAGCGGATCCACGAAGAACCAGCGCGCCAGGCGCTCGATCAAGTCGCCATGGTAGAGGATGGTGAGTGACAGGGAGTCCCCGGGCTGCAAGCGGTGGGCGGCGCGCACCCATAGGTCGTCGTCGTCCTTGGCCTTGAACAGCGCAGCGGCGTCACCGGTGCTCCATCGGGCGGAGTCGGTGGAGAGCTTCGGGGAGAGCGAGAACCGCAACCACGGGCCCACGGGCTCGTTGGCGCGCAGCGTGAGTGTTGCGCTCGCCCAGAAGCCTATGCTGCCGCTCGAGGTCAGGGGGAGCCGGACGTCGATGCGGTAGGCGGGCACGCTGAGCCGCTCGCGGAGCTCCCAAGCCCCCGCGGTGTCGGCGGCCGACGGGCGCGCGGGGAACTGGGTGACAACCGCCCAGTGGGCACCCCACCGGAGACGACTCACGGGACGGTACAGCTGCACGGCCTCTCGCACCGCTGGATTGATCTGGATGAGGACCGCTCCCCCGTGGGCTCGTTCCACGCGCGCGAGGAAAAACCCGGTGGACTCGTTGTTGAGGAGCGGGCCCATCACAGCGCCGCTGAGCGACCCCTCGTTGTCTCCCTTCAGGGAGCCGATCAGGTCGTGGACGTGGTCGCCGACGTCTCCAGGAATCTCTCCCTGCCCGAAGGCCAACCCCCGCAGCTGGTCGGCCGTCGAGTCTGCGAAGATCAGGATCGCCTCAGTTAGGGTGTCGTCGAGTGACGGGGAGCCGGCGAACCGCTCGAGCTCCACTCGCTCGACCGGGAGGGCAGCTGTGAAGGTGACCCGACCCTCGCCGCGAAACACGGCTCCCACGGTGCGGTCGCCCACCGGCGACAGCAGGTAGAGCTTCCCCCGCTCCAGGGCCAACCGGCAGGCGTCTCGATTGAGAACGAGGTGATTGACTTCCGCCACCCGTCCGGGCAGGGGCGCGAGCTTCAGTACTTCGCGGTATCGCTCCAGGTAGGTCACCGCGGGGGAACCTGCACCGGATGGCGGATTCTGACCGAGCACGGCGAGCGGGCTCGCGGCGAGCGCACAGCCAAGCACCGGGACGACGAAGAGGCGGGGCACCGCTCTACTCCTGCGTGGACGACGCAATCGTAGGTCTCGCGGCCGGCGGGGGGAAGGGTCAATATTTCACACCATGGACGAAGCGGCCAAGAAGACCGTGCTGCGCCACTTCCCCTATGGCCTCTACGCCCTCACCGTGCGACACGACGGCGAGGAGCACGGCATGACGGCCAACTGGGTGACGCAGGCCTCGTTCGAGCCCCCGATGGTCGCCGTGGCGGTCGAGAACACGTCGAAGACGATCGCCATGATCCGGGACGCGCACCACTTCGCGGTGAACGTGCTGCAGCAGGGCCAGCGCGAGCTGGCGGGCAAGCTGGGCCGGGCGTCGGCCAGCGCGCCCCACAAGCTCAAGGGGATCAAGACCAAGCCCGCTCCGGCCTCCGGTGCCCCGATCCTGGCGGACGCGCTCGGGTGGGTAGAGTGCAGGGTCGTCGCGACCCTCCCGTCGGGCGATCACACGCTGGTGTTGGGCGAGGTGATCGGGGCGGGTGTGGAGCACGACGGTGCTCAGCCCCTCACGCTCCAGGACGCGGGCTTCAAGTACTCCGGCTAGCGCCGGAAGACGACCTTCCCCCCGACGATCGTGTACCGCACCCGCGCGCGGTCGAGCGAGTCGGGCGGCAGGGTGAAGAGATTACGATCGACCACCACCACATCGGCGTCGTACCCGGGCGCGAGCACGCCCCGCGTTCCCTCGTCGAACGTCGCGTACGCAGCTCCCGCCGTGTAGGCGCGTAACGCCTCCGCCACCGAGATCTTCTGCTGCGGCACCCAGCCACCAGGGTTCTTGCCGTCGAGGGTGCGACGCGTGACGGCGGCGTACACCCCGAGGATCGGGTCGAGCGGGGCGACGGTCCAATCCGACCCGAACGCGAGCTTCGCACCGGTGTCGAGCAGCGTGCGGAAGGCGTAGGTCGTCTTGATGCGTTCCGGGCCGATGCGCTGCTCCACCCAGCGCCCATCGTCGATCGCGTGATAGGGCTGCATCGAGGGGATCACGCCCAGCTTGCCGAACCGCGGAATGTCCTCGGGCCGGAGGTGCTGGGCGTGCTCCACCCGGAAGCGGCGGTCGCGCGGACCATGGGCCTGGGCCACGCTGTCGTAGATCGCGAGGATGATGGCATTGGCGCGGTCGCCGATCGCGTGGACGGCGATCTGCAGCCCCGCCGAGTCGCCCGCGCCGATCCACGTTCGCATGTCGGCTTCGGGATGCTGCAGCAGCCCGGCGTAGCCCGCGGAATCGCTGTAGGGCCGGAAGAAGTACGCCGTGCGGGATCCGGCGGAACCATCCATGAAGCCCTTGAGCCCCCCGATCTTCACCCAGTCGTCGCCCGGTCCGGCGCGGCGGACGGTGTCGGCCACGGCGCGCCAGGACTCGAGCGGCAGGTACACGGCGACGCGCAGCGTGAGCCGCCCCGCGCGTTCGAGGCGGCGGTAGCTCGCGAGGTCCTCCCACGAGGCGGACATGTGGGCGGTCGCGGTGACTCCGAGCGAGGCGGCGTGGGCGAGGGCGCGGGCGAGCGCCGAATCACGCTGCTCCGGCGAGGGCGGCGGGATCGCCCGGTCGATCAGGTCGAGCGCCTGGTCCTTGAAGATGCCGATCGGATCGCCGGTGCGCGCGTCGCGCACGATCTCGCCGCCCGCGGGCGCGAGCGTAGCCCGCGTGATGCCCGCGGCCGTCAGCGCGGCCGCGTTGGCGAGCGCTTCGTGCCCGTCCAGCCGGTTGAGGAACACGGGATTGTGAGGCGTCACCGAGTCGATCCACTCGTGGCGTGGCAGCGGCTGGCCGGGCCATATCGTGTGGTCCCAGTCCCCCCCCGTGATCCACTCTCCCGGCCTCAAGACCTTGGCGTACTCCTTGATGCGGCGGACGAATTCCCTGGGGGAAGCCGCGCTCCGCAGATCCACGGACGCGAGCTGGAATCCGCCGTCGATGAAGTGGGTGTGGGCGTCCGCGAGGCCGGGCAGCACGAGCCTGCCATCCGCGTGCACCACCTCGGTTCCCGCGGCTACGTAGCGCGCCAGCGCGGCGGAATCGCCCACGGCGAGGATCTTGCCGCGCGCGATCGCCACGGCGCCCCGCTGTGGGCCGCCGGAAGACAGGCCGGTCCACACCATGCCACCGGTCACGAGGAGATCGGCCTTGCTGGGGGAGGGAGGACCGCAGGCGGCGAGCGACAGGCATAGCAATCCCAGGAGGCGGTGGCGGCTCATGCGGGCGTCCTCAGCGGAGTTTCGCGATGCGGTGGACGGTTTCGAGGGCGGTGATCGCATCGGGCCCGGGCTGTGCGTCGGCCCGCGCGTCGGCGGACTGAGGGGGAAGAGCGAGGGTGTCCCGGATATCGAGCAGCACCTCGAGCAGCAGTTGTTCCCGTTGATAGGCGGCGTCCAAGTCGGCCATGCGGGCCTGGTCGCCCAGCCCTTTGGCCCGCTCGTAAGCGTCACGATAAATGGACTCGAGGTTGGCGAGGATACGCTCGCGCGGCCGCGGACTCATGGCTCGAAAGATACGGGCCGCAGCACGAGGCCGCTGGGCACCTTCGGCGCGAAGTACGTCGACTTGGGCGGCATCACATCTCCCGCGTCCGCCACCGCGAGCACCTGCTCTACCCTGGTGGGATTGAGCAGCACCGCCGCGGCGGCGCCGCCGTGGCGCACGGCGTCGAACGCGGCGTGCGCGTCGGCGGTGTAGCCGAGTGAGGGCGTGGCCGCGGCCGCGGCGAGGATGTACTGGACCACGAGTGTCTCGACTCGGGCGACGTCGAGCGCGCGCACCGCCGGGGTCTTCCCAAGGCCCGGGACCCGCTCGAGCGGCGCGTCCTGCTTCAGCACCAGCGTCACGTCGTAGGCGTCGGGGAACGCCACGACGCACGCCGTCCGCTCGCGACCGAGCTCGGCGAGCCGCTCGATTCGGTCCATGCAGGGTGCCACGCGCCCCACATCGAACCACTCGCGCCACGCCTCGATGAGCTTCGCCGGGTCGCGTCCCGCGCCGAAGATGACCCGGTGCGTGGGCAGGATCGTGAGTCCCGGATCGCTGGCGGAGACGACGAACGACAGCACCCGATCGGCCTCGGGATGGTCCTGCGCGTACGCGACCGCGGTCTCATAGCGGTGGTGCCCGTCGGCGATGTAGAGCTGCGCCCGGCCGGCGAGGGCGGCGAGGCGGTCCGCCGGCTCCCCCCCCACCACCCACAGGCGGACGCGCACGCCGTCGAGCTCGGCCCGGGCCTCCGGCACGCCGGACGCGGCCTGGACGAGCGTCTGCGCCAGCGCCCGGTCGGGATCCGGCGCCAGCAGGAAGATCGACTCGAGGTTGGTCCGCGTGGCGCGCAGCAGGGCCAGCCGGTCGGCCTTCGCCGCGGAGTGGGTGCTCTCATGCGGGCGCACGCGCCGCGTGGTGAACGGCTCGGCGCGCACGCTGCCGAACATCCCGAGCCGCGTGCGCCGCTCGCCGGAGGGGAGCACGAAATCCTGAGCCACGACGTACACCGCCGCGGCGGCGTCGCGGGACAGCACGCCCTCGGCACGCCACGCCGCGAGCGTCGCGGCCGCTCGGGCATACCGGTCCTCGCCGGGCGGCGCTTCCGGCAGGATGAGATGCACGATATTGTGAGGATCGCGCCCGGCGTAGCGCGTCCGCTCCTCCCTGGTGATCACGTCGTAGGGAGGTGCCACGAGCGCCGAGAGCCGCGCCTTCGCGGCATACCGCTCGCCGCGGAACGTGGCGACCAGCGGCGGCAGACCGGCGTTCACGATGACCCGGAGCCCTCCTTGTCCCTACGCGAAACGCAGCAAACGGTCGATCGCTGGATCGGCCAATATAAAGAAGGATATTTCCCACCGCTCACCAACCTTGCCCGGCTCACCGAGGAGGTGGGTGAGCTCGCGCGCGAGCTGAACCACCGCTTCGGCGAGAAGACGAAGAAGCCAGGCGAGGCCGAGGGCTCCGTCGCGATGGAGCTCGGCGACGTCCTCTTCGTGGTGATCTGTCTCGCGAATTCTCAGGGAATCGACCTCGACGACGCGTTCGCGCAGGTCATGCAAAAGGTCACCTCGCGCGACGCCGCACGCTGGACCAGGAAGGAACGCTGACCTCCTCATAGATGTGCCGGTAGGACAGGAGCCGGTCGGGGTCGAACGTCCCCGCCTCGGCCGCCTCGCGCACGGCGCACCCCGGCTCGGCCAGATGACGGCAGTTGTCGAAACGGCACTGGTCGAGGAAGCGGCGGAACTCGGGGAAACACGTGCCCAGCACCTCGGGGTCGATCCCCCACGTCCCCACCTCGCGCAGCCCCGGCGTGTCCACGACGTAGCCGACCTCCCCCGGCTCCCCGGCCCCCCCGGCCCCCCCGGCCGGGAGCGGGATGAGCAACGCCGCGCGGGTCGTGTGCCTCCCCCTGCCCCACTTCTCGCTGATCTCGCCGATGCGGAGATTTAGGCCGGGATAGAGGGCGTTCAGGAGGCTCGACTTCCCCACCCCGGACTCGCCGGCGAGCACGGATTCCCGCCCCCGCAGCAGGTCGCGCAGCGCCATCAACCCCTCGGGCTGCTTCACGGACGTCGCGACCACTTGGTATCCCGCGGCCCCGTAGCGGCGCGCGAGGCGTTCGAGCGCGCTCCGGTCCAGCTCGATCTTGTTGAGGATCACGACGCAGGGCAGCCGGTTCGCCTCGGCGATCACCAGAAAGCGGTCGAGCAGCCGCGGGTTCGGCTCCGGGTCCCGCGCCGCGGCGACCACGAGCACCTGGTCCACGTTGGCGGCGATCGGCTGCCGCCGCGGGCGGCGCTCGGCGGCGGCCCGGCGGGCCAGCACACTACGCCGCCGCCGCACGCCGGAGATCGTCGCCCGTGCCCCCGTCCCCTCAGCAGGCACCTCGAGCTCGACCACGTCGCCAGCGACCACACGGTCACCGTCCTGGTGTTTGAGCCTGCCGCGCAGTGTCGCCGTGACCTCGCCGCGATCCGTGTGGACGCGGTAGGTCGAGCCCGTCCGCGACAGGACGACTCCCACGGTCACGGGCTCCCCCGGCGCTCGATGCATCGGTCCAAGTGCTGCTTCACTTCCTGCAGCGTGAGGGCGAGCAGCGGCGCGAGCGCGTCGGCCGGCGTCGCACCCCAGGCGAGATAATCGGTCTCGAGATGGCCGATGGGACGGTCGCCCGCGCCCGACCACCGCACGAACAATAGCGCGGCGCCATAGCGACCGGCCGCATCCGGTGCGTCGTCCACGAACGTCGCCACGGAGTAGGCCTGCCCGTCCGTGCCGCCGAACGCGGGCGCGCGCTCGTGCACGCGCTGATACCCGCCCAGCGTGTCGTCTCCCCCTCCCCCTCCCCCTCCCTCTCCCGCCGTCAGCGCAGCCGTAGAGACTCCCGCATCACGTTGCCGAGCAGGAACGCCACATTCGCCGGCCGCTCGGCGAGCCGGCGCATGAGATAGGGATACCACTGGGTGCCGAAGGGGACGTACACGCGCACGTTGTAGCCCTGGCGCTGGAGCGCGAGCTGCAGGTCGCGTCGCACGCCGTACAGCATCTGGAACTCGAACCGCGCGGGCGCGATGCCCTTGTCGCGCGCGAACGCCTTGGCGTGGTCGAGGATCCGCACGTCGTGGGTCGCGATGGCCGGGTAGTCGCCTTTCGCGAGCAGCCGCTCCATGGCGCGCACGTAGTTCGCGTCCACGTCGCGCTTGCGGGGGAACGCGACCGCCTCGGGTTCCTTATAGGCGCCCTTGCACAGGCGCACGCGCGCGCCGAGCGCGACCATGTCCTCCACGTCCCGCTCGGTGCGGCGCAGGTACGACTGGAGCACGACTCCCACGGCGTTGCCGAACTCGGGATGGAACTTCTGCCGGAAGAGCTGGAGGGTCCGCTCGGTGTAGTCGGACTGCTCCATGTCGATGCGCACGAACGAACCGTCTGCCTTCGCCCGGGCGATGATGGGGCGGAGGTTGTCGACGCACAACCCCGCGTCGATGTCTAGCCCCATCTGCGTGAGCTTCACGGAGACGTGCGCCGCGGCACCGGCGGTCCTGATGCGATCGAGCGTCTGGAGGTAGGTGTCGCGCGCCGCGCGAGCTTCGGCGGCGCTGTGCACGGCCTCTCCGAGGAGATCGAGGCTGGCCGTGAGGCCGGCCGCGTTGAGCCGTGTGAGCGCCGCGACGCCCGATTCCACCGTCTCGCCCGCGACGAAGCGCGCGGCGAACCTCCGGGCCAGGCCGTTACGACGGACGAATTTGAAGACCTGCGGCTGCTCGCTGAGCCAGAGGAGGCCGGCGCGGATCATCAGGGATAGAACTTACGGCTCGAGCGGGCTTGCTCCTCGAGCACCTCGCACGGCGCGAAGCGCGCGCCGTACCGCTCGGCGAGGCGCTCCAGCTCTCCCACGACACGCGCCGCGCCCAGATCGTCGGTGTGACGCAGCGGGCCGCCGCGGAACGGCGGGAAGCCAAAGCCGAAGATGGCACCGAGGTCACCGTCGCGTGGCGTGCGGACGACGCCCTCACCCACGGCCCGCGCGGCCTCGTTGAGCATCACGAGGACGAGCCGCTGGATGATCTCCGCGGGCCGCGGGCCCCCGTTCGGCTGCACGCCGATCAGCTCGTAGACCGACGGATCGACGCCCCCTTTCTTGCCCCGGGCGTACGTGTAGAACCCCTTCCCCGCCTTGCGTCCCAGCCGCCCGGCTTTGACCATGCCAGCGAACGCGGGCGACGGGGTGAAGCGCTCGCCGAAGGCCTCGTGCATCACCCCTGCCACCTTCTCCGCGACGTCCATGCCGACCTCGTCGAGCAGGGTGACGGGGCCGACGGGAAAGCCGAACGCGACCATGAGGTGGTCGAGCTCGTCGATCGCCACGCCCGCGGCGAGCAGGTGACCGGCTTCGTTCATGTAGGGCGTGAGGATGCGGTTGATCCAGAAGCCCGGGCTGTCCTTCACGACGATCGCGGTCTTCCCCATGCGGCGCCCGAACGCCACGGCGGTGCTGATCACTCCCGGCGCCGTGCGATCGGACGGGATCACCTCGAGCAACGGCATCCGTGCCACGGGCGAGAAGAAATGCATCCCAATCACCTGCTCGGGCCGACGCGCCGCCTCCGCGATGCGATGGATCGGAATCGTGGAGGTGTTGGACGCGAACGCGGCGCGCGCTCCCGTCGCGTCCTCGACCTCGCGCAGCACCTGTTGCTTCACGGGCAGGTCCTCGAACACCGCCTCGATCACGAGCTCCGCTCGACCAAAGCCCGCGTAGCCGTCCGCGCCGGAGATCAGCGCGACGAGGCGGGTGTGCTCGAACCGGGTGATGCGGCGGCGCTTGAGGCGGTCGTCGAGGATCTCGCGCGCCGCCGCGAGCCCTTTCGCGACGCGGGGCAGATCGGCGTCCTTCATGCGCACGTCCACGCCGGCTTGCGCGACCGCGGTGCCCGCGATCCCTGCTCCCATGAACCCGGCCCCCACGACGCCCAGCCGCCGCACGTCGACGGGCGGGGGCGGCGGCGACGTCGCCATCCCGAGGTCCTTCTTGAGCGCGGTGGTGGCGAAGAAGATCTGGACCAGCTTGCGGGACACGTCGGTGACGGCGAGCTGCCCGAACAGCTGCGCCTCGTGCTTGAGTCCCGCCGGGACGCCGTGCTTGAGGCCGTACTCGACCGCCTCCAGCGCGGCCAGGGGCGCGGGATAGTGGCCGCCCGTCTTCTCCTGCACCTGCTTCCGCGCCGCGCGGAACACGAGTCGCCGCCCCAAGGGGTTGCCGTCCAGCACCCAGCCCGCGAGCCCGCCGCGCCGCTTGCGCTTCGGCCGCCAGCCGCCTGCCATGCGCCGGGCGGCGGCGAGCGTCACGTCTCTCAGAATGGCCGGATGCACGAGCTCGTCCACGATGCCGAGGCGGAACGCTTTCCGGGCGGGCTCGACCTTGCCCGCGAGGATGATGTCGAGCGCGGCGCGCGCGCCGATGAGGCGCGGCAGCCGCTGGCAGCCACCCGCGCCGGGGAGGATCCCGAGCTGCACTTCCGGGAGGCCCAGCTGGGTCTTGGGATGATCGGAGGCGACGCGGTAGCGGCAGGCGAGCGCGAACTCGAGCCCACCGCCGAGACAAGCGCCGTGGATGCCCACAGCCACCGGCTTGGGAAAGCGCGCCACGCGCTCGAGCAGATCCTGACCGTCGGCCGAGAGTCGCTCCGCCTCGGCCGCGCTCGAGAGCGTGACGAACTCTTCGATGTCCGCACCGGCGATGAAGTTCTCAGCCTTGCCCGAGAAGAACGCGACGGCCTGCACCGCCGCGTCCCGCTCGAGTGCCTCGAACGTCGCGAGGACGTCCTGCTTGACCGCGCGCGAAATCTTGTTCACGGACTCGCCCTTGAGATCGAACGTGACCACCGCGATCCCGTCCGTGAGCTCCCAGGTGAGCGCGGCCCCCGCAGCAGAGGGGGCGGGAGTGGGAGCAGGAAGGGCCATCAGCGACGCTCCAAGACCACGGCGATCCCCATGCCGCCCTGCGCGCAGATGGACAGCAGCCCGAACTGCACGTCGCGGCGGGCCATCTCATTCGCGAGCGTGGTGACGATGCGCCCGCCGGTCGCCCCGAACGGGTGGCCGATCGCGATGGACCCTCCCATCACGTTGATGATTCCCTCGTCGATCTCCCACCCCTTCGCGGCCCACCCCTGGAAGTTCGAGAGCACTTGCGCGGCGAAGGCTTCGTGAACCTCGATCAGTCCGAGGTCCGCCCATCCGATCCCGGCGCGCTCCAGCGCCATCGGCACGGCGAAGATCGGCGCCTGGAGCAGCTGCCAGCCGGGGTCCACCGCCGCCACCGCGTAGGAGCGGACATAGGCGAGCGGGGTGTAACCCAGCGCGCGCGCGGCCTCGTCGCTCATCACCAGCACAGCGGAGGCGCCATCGGTGAGCGGCGACGAGTTCGCCGCGGTGACCGAGCCGTACTGGCGGTCGAACACGGGCCTGAGCTTGGCCATCTGCTCGAGCGAGGTGTCGCGACGGATGCCGTTGTCCGCCGTGAGGACGGGGTCGGCGGACCGCTCGGGGAACCAGGGCACGATCTCGGCCGTGAGCCGGCCGTCGTCGGTCCCGCGGGCGGCGAGCTCGTGGCTGCGGAGGGCCCAACGGTCCTGCGCTTCCCGCGCGATGTGGTTCTCCTTCGCCATCTTCTCGGCGGACTGGCCCATCGTCTCGCCGGTGGACGGCTCGGCGATCGCGGGTGAGACGGGGACGAGGTCGCGCGGCCGGATCCGGCTGAAGGTACGGAGTCGGGCGCCGAGCGTCTTCGCCTTGCTCGCCTCCACCAGGATGTCGGCCAGGCGACGCGACGCGAGGATCGGGATGTCGGAGAGCGATTCCACGCCGCCCGCGAGCACGACGTCGGCGTCGCCCAGGGCGATCTCGTCGTGGGCGTTGGCGACGGCCTGGGCCGACGAGGCACAGGCGCGGTTCAAGGAGTAAGCGGGGATCTCTCGGGGGAACTGCGGGAGCAGGCTCACTTCGCGGGCGACGTTCGGCACGAGCGCCGAGGGCACGACCTGTCCGAAGATGACGGCGTCCACCGCCGCGCCGTCCAGGCTCGTGCGCTCGAGCAGCTCGCGCGCCACGAAGCGGGCGAGGTCCACCGCCCGGGCGTCCTTGAGCGACGTCCCCGCCCTGCAGAACGGCGTGCGGCAGCCGGCGACGATCGCCACGCGCCGTCCGTTTCGGACTGGCATTACATTCTCCTCGCGAGACGTAACACGCACGAAACCTACCATGGCCCTCGGAGGCGCGGGAGTTGTCGCTCGACACGCCGTTCTCGTTCCGCACGCGGGTCGCGGCGCTCCAATCGATGGCCGCCGAGCCCGTGGACGTGCTCGTCATCGGCGGGGGGATCACGGGCGCAGGGATCGCGCGCGACGCGGCGCTGCGCGGCTGCCGCACGGCCCTCGTGGACCGCGGGGACTTCGGGGGCGGCACGTCCTCGCATTCCTCACGGCTCGTCCACGGCGGCCTCCGCTATCTCGAGCAGCTCGATCTCCGCCTCGTGTTCGAGGCGAGCCGCGAGCGGCACGTGCTGCTGCGGACCGCGCCCCACCTGGTGCGCCCATTGCCGTTCCTGTTTCCGGTGTACCGCGGCGCCCGCGTTCCCGGCTGGAAGGTCGTCGCCGGCATGTGGCTGTACGATCTGCTCGCGGCGTTCCGCAACGTGCGGCCCCACCGCTGGCTCGGACGCAAGGCCGTGCTGCGGCTCGAGCCGGGACTGCGGGAGCGGGCGTTGCGCGGCGCGGCGCTCTACTACGACGCGCAGACCGACGACGCCCGTCTCGTGATCGCGACGGTGCGGAGCGCCGCGCAGGCGGGCGCGCTCGTCGCGAATTACGCCGAGGCCACGAGTCTGTCCAAGCCGGACGGGCGGGCCGGGGGGGCCACCGTGCGCGACGCGCTCACGGGCCGCTCGTACACCGTGCGCGCGCTGGTCGTAGTGAACGCGACCGGCCCGTGGGCGGACGAGCTGCGCCGCCTGGACGATCCGGCGGCGGAGCCGCTGCTGCGGCTCACCAAGGGCGCGCACGTCGCCGTGCCGCAGCGCCGCCTCGGTCACACGCACGCCGTCACCCTGACTTCCCCGATCGACGGTCGTGTGATGTTCGTCCTGCCGTGGGCGGAGACGGACCTGAGCTATATCGGGACGACGGACACCGACGAGGACGCGTCACCCGACGACGTCCGCGCGACGGCGCGGGACGTGATCTACCTGCTGCGCTCGGCGAACGCCTTCTTCCCCCAGGCCCGCCTCTCGCCGCACGACGTCGTCGCCACCTGGGCGGGCCTGCGGCCGCTGCTGCGGGCGGATCGCGTCATGGCGCCGTCCGAGGCATCGCGCGAGCATCGCATCGTCGAGAGCGCGAGCGGACTGCTCACGATCGCAGGCGGCAAGCTCACCACCTATCGCGTCATGGCGCGCGACGTCGTGGACCGCGTCGCCGCCCGACTGCGCGCGCTCGACGGCCGGCCTCGTGCCGCCCGCCCCCGGACCGACCAGATCCCGCTCCCGGGCGGGGAGACCCGAGACCTCGAGGTCCTCGTCAAGACGGCCGTCGGACGCGTGCCCGAGGCCACGGCGCGCCACCTCGTGGGGCGCTACGGCAGCGAAGCAGCCGCGGTGTTGAATCTCGTGGACCGGGACCGGGCCTTGGGCGAGCCGATCGTGGCGGGGCGGCCCGACATCTGGGCCGAGGTGACGCAGGCGGTCGAGCGCGAGATGGCGATGCGGCTGTCGGATGTGCTGGTGCGCCGGCTGCACCTGTTCTACGCGGCCCGCGACCAGGGCGTGCCCGCGACGAGCCCGGTGGCGGACCGGCTCGCGGCGGCGCTCGGCTGGGATGGCGACCGCCGCGCCTCCGAGATCGCGGATTACCTGAAGCTCGTGGCGCGGTCGCGCGCCTTCGCGAAGGAAGTGGCGAGGGTCAGCAAACCCTGATAGTATCTCCGCGTCGATGGACCGTCTTCGTCAGGTCGCGTGGCTCTGCGCCGTGGTACTCGCGTGCGGACGCGGGTCGGCCCACCCGCCCGCGATCCCCGACGGCCCCCTCGGGGCCGCCATCCAGCGCGGGCGCGCCTTGCTCCTCGCCACGCGCGACAGCCTGCCGGCCCACGTCGGCAACCGCCTGCGCTGCGCCAGCTGTCACCTGGACGAAGGCCGCCGCCCCACCGGCTCCCTGGTGGGGGCGTACGCCCGCTACCCGCAATACCGGCCACGCAGTGGCACCGTGGAGACGATCGAGTATCGGGTGAACGACTGCTTCCGGCGCAGCCTGAACGGGACGCCGCTGGCGAGCGACGGGGGCGACATGCGGGACATCGTCGCCTACCTGTCGTTCCTGTCGCGCGACGTGCCGATCGCGCCCGGCTTCCCCCCGCCGGGCCCGAACCGCCTGGCCAAGTGGGCGGGCTTCCGGGCGGACACGGCTGCGGGCGCGCGCCTGTACGGCGCGGTGTGCGCCAAGTGTCACGGACCGGACGGCCAAGGCACCGCGGTGGCGCCGCCCGTGTGGGGGCCCGACTCCTACAACATCGGGGCGGGGCTCGCCCGGCTCCGCACGGCCGCGGCGTTCATCAGGGACAACATGCCGTTCGATCAGCCGGGCACGCTCAGCGATCAGCAGGCGTTCGACATCGCGGCGTACGTGAGCGCGCATCCCCGCCCCGATTTTCCGGAGAAGCTACACGATTGGCCGAAGGGCGACCCTCCGCCCGATGTCGCCTACCCGACCGAGGCGGCAGGGCGCAAGTCGCCATAGCCCTTACCGACAAGGAGGACGACCATGCTGGACCTAGAGAGCCTCACGACCCATCGCCGTGGATTCCTGGGACGCCTCGCCGCCGGCGCCGCCGCCGTCGGCCTGGGCAGCCTCGTCGCTCCGCTCGCCGCGGCGACCGAGCCGCGCGCCACCCGGCGGGACGGGTCAGCCAACCCTGAATTCGAAGCGTGGCTGAACAAGATCACGGGCAAGCACAAGATGCTGTACGACATGCCCGAGCCGAACGGAGGGTTCGGGTTCGCCTGGGCGCGGGTGTTCTTGAACACCACGAACGAGGCGTACGGCACGACCGACGCCCAGAACACGGTCGTGATCGTGCTGCGTCATTCGGCAATCCCGTTCGCCATGGAGAGCGCGATGTGGGCGAAGTACAAGCTCGGCGAGGGGTTCAAGATCACGGATCCCGCCACGAAGGGACCGTCGATCCGCCATCCTCTCATCCGGGTCAAGCCCGGCGACGTCCCGATCCCCGGCATGGGCACCGACGAGCTGCTCGCGAAGGGCGTGCTCGTGGGGGTGTGCAACATCGCCCTGACCCTCAACAGCATGCGGATCGCGCAGGAGATGGGGATGCAGGCGGAGGCCGTAAAGAAGGAATGGATCGAGAACCTGCTCCCCGGCGTGCAGGTGGTGCCGTCGGGCGTCATCGCCGTCAACCGGTCGCAGGAGAAGGGCTGCACGTACTGCTTCGCAGGGTGACGCGGACGAAAGCGGGGGCGCAGCATGCTGCGCCCCCGCAGTCGACGCCTCGTGGCCCTACCGTCGACTACGCGACTTGGCCAGGAGCCGGAGGATCTCGAGGTACAGCCAGATCAGCGTCACCATCAAGCCGAACGCCCCGTACCACTCCATGTACTTGGGCGCGCCGGCCGTCACGCCGGTCTCGATGAAGTCGAAATCCAGGATGAGGTTCAAGGCCGCCACGATCACGATCACGCCGCTCACCACGAGGCTCGCGGTGCTGTTCCCCTGGAGGAACGGCATCGCGATGCCGAAGAACGAGAGCCCCAGCCCGATGAGGTAGTACAGGGCGATCGCACCCGTCGCGGCCACGACGCCGAGCTTGAACTTCTCGGTGGCCTTGATCAGCCCCGAACGATAGGCCAGCAGCATGGCTGCGAGCGTCGCGAAGGTGAGGCCCACCGCCTGCATCACGATCCCCGGGTACTTGGTCTCGAGCAGGGCCGATAACCCGCCCAGCGCGAGTCCCTCGAGCGCCGCATAGACCGGTGCCGTCACGGGCGACCATGCTTTCTTGACGATCGTGACGATGGCGGAGATGAGTCCGCCGATCACGCCCAGCGCGATCCACGGACCGGCCACCGCCGGGTCGAAGCCGGTGCGTACCTGGGACCACACCCAGGCCGCGGGCACGGCCACCAAGAACAAGAGGAACGCCGCCTTGTTCACGGTGCCTTCGAGCGTCATCGCGGGCGCGCTGGGATCGCGCCGCACGTCGGCGAAGGTCTTCGCGTTGAGGGCCGGGTTCGAGGTGCGCATCAGAGCCATTTCTCACCCTTCGCTGGAGTCACTGCCACCCTGCAATGTAACAGCGGCGCGTCATTTCCAGCCCCTCAGGCTGCGGATGAAGTCGTGCAACACCAGGAACTTCTCGAACACGGGCACGCCCTTGCGCTTGCGGCCGAACTCGGCGAACAGCTCGCGCAGCCGACCGCGCCGCGCCACGTAGAACCGGAACGTCTCGGCGAAATCCTCCTGCGGGTGCGTCGCCGCGTATCCCGTGACGTAGTTCGGCAGCGTCGTGGTGACGCCGCGGCGCTCGAAGTCCACCCATTTGGAGTCCGCGACGCGGTACGCCTTGCGCACCTCACCGAAGGCGCGCCGGAAGCGCCCGGTTCTGGTGAACGACCAATGGTGGTACAGGTAGGAGTGCCCGAGCTCGTGCAGGATCAGCCCGGTCAGCATGTTCCACGAGATCTCGTCGCGCCGCCGCTTCCCCGTCACGTAGCGCCGCTCGATCTCGATGATCTTGGGCGTGCGGTGCGTCACGCCCGAGACGCCGGGGCGCAGCAGCACGCGATAGTTCCAGTCCTTGACGCGCCCGACCACGAGCAACTGGCGCACGCGACGCAGCGCCTGGCCGATCAAGTCACGCCCCGTCGCGTCCTCCCCGCACCAGGGGCAGGCTTCCATCCAGTCGTTCACGCCCTTGTTGCAGTGCGGGCAGATGTTCTGGAACTCGTAATAGCGCCACTTCTGCGGCCGGCCGCACCAGGGGCAGTAGCGCATCGGGTACATCACCCCGCCCCCGCATCCCCAGCGACAGCGCCGCTCGTACTTGAATCCCTTGGGCGCCTTGAGCGGCTCCGGGCTCGAGTCGCCGTCGCGGATCTCCCGCCCGCACCACGGGCAGTACGAGAAGCTGTCCGACACCACCCAGCGGCAATAGTAGCACTCGGCCCCGGTCTGCTTCGTGGTGTCGCGCCACTCGAGTCGTCGGGCGCAGTTCGAGCAGAACGACCAGAAGCGCTTCAGCTCCGCCGCGCACGTGGGGCAGCGCAGCTCCGGGGTCGGCACCTCGCGCCTACGCCGCGTCACGCGCCAGAGCCTCTGTCACGATCCGCTCGATGAAGTCCGCGTAACTCAGGCCCGCCTTCTCCGCGGCGTCCGCCATCTCGTTCTCGTACGCGAGGAACGGGTTCGGATTCACCTCGAGGACGTACACCTCGTTGTCGTGCGTCAACCGCAGGTCAACGCGCCCGTAGTCCTGCAGCCAGAGCGCGTGAAACGCCGTCGTGCAAATGTCGGCGATCTTCGTCGTCACGTCGTCCGCCAGGCCCTTGGCGAAGACGTTCCTGATCTTCTTGCGCTTGCGGTAATCCTCGTCCCACTTGGCCTTGTACGTGGCGATGCGATGGTCGCCATTGGACTCGCCGAAAGTGAGCTCGACGAGCGGCAGCACCTGGAGCTTCTCGTTCCCCAGCAGGCCCGCGTACAGTTCGCGCCCCTCGATCAGCTCCTCGACGATCGCCGCCTGCTGGAACTTCTCGTGGATGAACTTCACGCGCTCGGCGAGGTCGTCGTCGTTCTCCACCACCGAGGCCTGGGCGATGCCGATCGACGCGTCCTCGAGCAGGGGCTTCACGATGAGCGGGAACCGCAGCTCGGAGGGCCGGAGCGGCTTCTCGCCCGCGTGGAACTCGGCGAACGCCGGCACCCGGATCCCGTGGTAGGCAAGGATCTTCTTCGTGAGCGACTTGTTGCGGGCCACGAGGAGCGCCGTGGGCGGCGACCCGGTGTAGCGATAGCCGTGCATCTCGAGCACGGCGGCCAGGGCGTACTCGTGCCGCGCCTGCCCGCGAAACGACTCGCAGCCGTTGAACACGAGCTTGGGCTGAAACGCGGCGAGCCGCTCGAGCATGCCATGGAGCGGCTCGGCGACACCGACCATCAGCACGTCGTGCCCCTGCGCCATGAGGGCGCGGGCCACGTCGTATTCCGCTTCCTCGACCTTCGCCTCCACGTCCTTCTTGTAATCGGCGTCCTCCCACTCGGGGTGGAGGGTGTCGAAGGCGACGGCGATCTTCACTGCACCCCTCCCCCAACCCAAGTGCGGAGTGCGGAATGTGGAGTGCGGAATTGAAGGGACAGGTCGTTCGCCCCACGACGCTCACTGTGACACTCCGCACTCCGCGCTCCGCACTCCGCACTCATGCTTTGACCCGCTGCATGTCTCTCCCCACCGTCGTCAGCGCGATCAAGATGACCAGTCCGCCCACCGCCCCCGCCGTGGGCAGGAGCAGCATCGCCGGCCGCAGACCGAATCGGTCGGACAGGTAGCCGATCAGCGGCGGCGCGATGGCGTCCCCCGCGAGGTGCGAGAACAGGACGTAGCCGCCGATCACCGACGCCCGCACCGCCGGGGGCACGACGTCGAGGATCACGGCCGAGAGCGGCCCGTTGTACCACGAGTACAGGAAGAAGGTCGCGAGTAGCAGCGGCACGAACAGCTGCAGCTCGTCCACCAGCAACAGCGCCGCGCACACGGGGCCGCCCAGCACGAAGCCGGCGCCGGAGACCACCACCCGCCCGCCGCTCCACCGCCCGAGCAGCCAGTCTCCGACCCGGCCGCCGAACAACCCGCCCAGCGCGCCCCCCAGGAGCCCCCACACGCCGAACTGCCGCCCCACCGCGGCCACCGACAAGCCGTGCGTGCGCTCCAGGAAGCTCGGCGCCCAGGCGATGAGGCCGTTCACCGCGAAGGTGACGAGCGCGCCGCCCAGGAACATCCAGATCAAGGTGGGCGTGCGGAGCACGATCGCCGACGCCTGGAGAAACTCGCCGAAGGCGGTGACGGCGACCTCGCCCGCCTCCGTCGTGCCGCGCACCGCGACGGGCACCAGGCGCACCACGGTCCAGATGATCCCGGCGCTCACGCAGGCCGCGAACGCCGCCGTATCGAGGCCGGGCGGCAAGCCTTGGAACAGATCGAGCGTGCTCGAGACCAGCGCCCCCGCGACCGTCAGCCAGATCAGCGGCCGGGCGAGGATGAGCGCCTGGCGCAGACGCGCGCGCCCGCGCACGTACCACCCCTCCACGGTGGCGCGGAGGGACGGCGGGGGGAGCTCAGGCCGCTGCGGCTCGCGCAGGCGCGACGCGAGGAGCGCGAGCACAACGCCGGGGAGGCCCACCACCACGAACACGGGTCGCCAGGAGTGGAAATGCTCCGCCAGCACGCCGCCCAGCCAGATTCCCAACACGCCACCGAACGTCATCCCCACCGAGTAGACGCCGATCGCGAACGCCCGCCGCCTGCCTGTGAAGAACTCCGCGATCAGCGCCTGCGCCGCCGGGCCGTACCCGGCTTCGCCGACGCCCACCATCGAGCGACACACCAGTAGCTGCCAGAAGCGGGTCACCGCGGCGCCCAGCGCGGTGAACAGGCTCCACAGCCCGACCCCGAATGCGATCACGGCGCGTCGCGACTTCAGGTCCCCCACGACGCCGAGCGGCAGCGCCGCGAGCGACAACACGATCACGTAGGCCGAGCCGAGCCAGCCCAGCTGCTGGTCCGAGAGCGTGAGCGAGCGCTTGATCGGCTCGAACAACGCGAACACGACATTGCGATCGGTATAGTTGAGAAGATTGATGAGCGTGAGCAAGCCCAGGGCGTAGGCGGCGTACGCCCTGGAGCCGGCGGCTCGTGTGTCCGCCTTAGGGCCTGCGCTCGACAGTCGTCGCCTCCGCGCGCGAGTCGCGGTCGGCCTTCACCGCCAGATAGGCCGCCGTCAGCCGCCGCATCATCGCGTCGCGCCGATCGTACAGGCGCTTCAGGCGGCGCTTCTTGCGCCGCGCGAGCGCGTAGGCGGCGAGCATCGGGAAGCCCACGGTGTTGTCGAGGTAGCAGACCACCGTCCCCGGCAGCTTGTCGGGGTCGACCTTCCCCCAGCTCACGGCCTCCGAGGGGGTGGCGCCCGACAGCCCCCCGGTATCGGGACGGGCGTCGGTCATCTGGAGGTAGTAGTCGTGGCCCTTCTCGCTGATCCCGAGGACTTCCTGGATCTGGGGCTCGGTTTGCAGCACGAAGTTCTTGGGGCTGCCACCGCCGATGATGAGTACCCCGCTCTTGCCGCCACTCACCTTCGCGTCGAACACGATGGCCGAGGTCTCGTTCACGTCGGCGCTCGGGTCGAAGCGCAGTTGGGACCCCGAGAGCGCCTGCTCCGCGACGTTCATCCCGATGGAGGAGTCGCCGGGCGACGAGGTGTAGATCGGCACGCCGCACTGGTGCGCCACGCCCAGGACGGATTTCCGGGAGAGGCCCAGCGCCCGCTCGCGCTCGAGGATGTAGCCACCCAGCAGCCAGTGGTATTCCGCGGTGCTCATCGCGCGCTGAAACTCGGGGCCCGCCGAGACCTGCCGGATGTACGCGTCCGTGGAGAGCAGCACCTCGTAGTCGAAAAAGATGTCGTAGATGCGCACGATCCCTTCCTCGCGCAGCTCCACGTCGTCCGCGAACGGCGTGCCGCGGTGCATCGCGAGGCCCAGCCCGAAATGCGCGTCGTGATACAAATTCGCGCCCGTCGAGACGATCCAGTCGATGAAGCCGGCTTCGAGGAGCGGAATGATGGTCGACATGCCGAGCCCCGCCGGCGTCATGGCGCCGGTGAGGCTCATCCCGACCGTCACGTCGTCTTCGAGCATCAGCTCGGCGTACAGGCGGCACGCCTCGGCGAGGCGTCCGGCGTTGTAGGCGAGGAACGCGCTGTCCACCAAGTCGGCGACCGTCTCGCGACCCGTCACGGGCTTGGGATCGATGCGCGGGCCGCGCAAGAAGTCTTTGCGTGACATGGTGTCCCCCCCTCCGTCCCCGTCAGGTCTCGGGTGGGACCTCGAGGGCCTGGCTGCGGCGCTCGCGGGCCCGTCGCACGATCTCCACGGCTTCCCGCGGGCTGTCGGTGATGTGCAGCAAGTCGAGGTCCTTGGTGGCGATCTTCCCCTCCCCCGCCACACGGTCGCTCAGCCACCCGGCGAGGCCCTTCCAATACTCCACGCCGAACAGGATCACCGGGAAGTACTTCACCTTCCCCGTCTGGATCAGCGTGAGCGCCTCGAACAGCTCGTCCATGGTGCCGTAGCCACCGGGAAACACGATGAAGGCGGTCGAGTACTTCACGAACATCGTCTTGCGGACGAAGAAGTATCGGAAGTTGATGGCGCGGTCCACGTAGGGATTCAGTCCCTGCTCGAACGGCAGCTCGATGTTGCAGCCGATGGAGAGGCCGTTCCCTTCCTGGCAGCCTCGGTTGGCGGCCTCCATGATTCCCGGGCCGCCGCCGGTGATGATGGGGAACCCGTCTTCGGCGAGCATCCGGGCGGTCGCGACCGCCTTCTCGTAGTACGGGTCGTCCGGCGTCGTGCGCGCGGATCCGAACACCGTGACCGCGTTGTAGACATCCGAGAGGGTATCGAATCCCTCGACGAACTCCCCCATGATCCGCAACACGCGCCACGAGTCGGTCCGGGTGAACGCCCGCCGCTCCCGGGGGACCTGCGCGAGGAGGCGTTCGTCCTCAGTGACCGGAATGCGTGGCGAGCCGCTCAAGCGCTGTGACATGGTCGTCCTGCATGTTGTAGAAGAAAGGAGAGAGGCGGACATGCCCGGGGCGCGCGTCCGCGATGACGCCGGCGGCCCCGAGGTGGCGCACCGCCGCGGCGGGGTCGGCCGCAGGGAGCATCACGATGGCTGAGCGCTCCGCCGCCCGCGCCGCCACGTTTGGCCGGAATCCCCGCTCCCGGGCGCGCTCGATCAAGTCCTCGGCGAGCGCGCCCGTCACCTCACGGATCGCCGGCACCCCGATCTCCTCGATGTAATCGAGGCCCCCAAGCTGGGCGTACACCGCGGCGAGCGACGGTGTGCCGAGCTCGAAGCGCCGGGCGTCGTCGTGCAGCTCGAGCGAGCGCGGCTCGAAGGCGAATTGGTTCCGGTGCCCGAACCACCCCGCGATCCCCGGCGCGAGCCGCCGTGCCAGCTCCTCGCGCACGTAGAGGAACACTATCCCCGGACCGCCGAGCAGCCACTTGAGGCCGCCGGCCGTTAACAGATCCACGCCCGTGGCCTTCACGTCCACGGGCACCTGCCCCACCGACTGGTAAGCGTCGATCAGGGTGAGGGCGCCGCAGCGGCGCGCAGCGTCGGTCACCGCCCTGATGTCCTGGATCGCCCCGCTCGTGAAGTAGACGTGCGAAGTCGCGACCAGCGCGGTGCGCTCGTCCACTGCGCGCGCGATGGCCTCGACCGGCACCGAGATCTGGTCGGGACTCTCCACCACGACGACCTCAACACCGCGGGGCCGCTTGGCGAGCCACTGGTACGCCACGGTCGGGAAATCGAGCGACGTGACAACGACTTTGGGTCGCCGCTCGTAGTCCAGCGCTTCGGCCACGCTCGAGAGCGCGACCGAGATACTGGGCGCGAGCGCGATCTCCTCAGGCGCCGCGCCCACCAGGCGCCCGTAGCGGCGCCGCAGCTCGGCGAGCGCCGCCCACCACACGTCGTACCACGCGGACGCGCCGCGCGCCTGCCACAGATCGAGAAACTCCCCGAGCCGCGCGCGGGTACGCTCGCCCAGCGCGCCCAGCGAGCAGGTGTTGAGATAGACCTTGTCCCGGAAGATGGGAAACTCGCTCCGGTAGCGCGCGAGCGAGTGCGTTCCCAGCGGCGAGCCGGTCTTGAGACTGGTGGCCGACGCCATAGGCGGTCAATATACAGGAGGACGAGCGCGCTCGACACGTCCCGACGGAGATTTTTGTCGCATGCAAGGTTCCACCAGCTGGCCGGCCCTGGCCGCGCGGCTCACGCTGCGCGCGATCGTCAACCCGCGGCTCGCCCTCGACCTCACGCGCCTGGCGTGGAGCTTTCGGGCGCGCGACTGGTACCGTCGCCCGCCGTTCCTGCCGTTGCCGCCCCGGGACTATCTGCGCTGGCGCATGTTCACCGCGTACGGGGATGAGCGCGCGGTGCCGCCGCTCGAAGACGTCGTGCGGTTCGCGCGCTGGCGGCGGGAGACGATGCATCTATGACAAACGGCGTCGAGCGGAGCGTCGAGGTCAAACGTCGAGCAGAGGCGTTGGGCTTCGATGCCGTCGGGATCGCCACGCTCGAGCCGAACGTCCACGCCGACGACCTCGACGCCTGGCTCGCGCAGGGCTACGCCGGCACGATGGCCTACCTGCAGCGCCAGGCGGGGCAACGCAAGTACCCCGCGCGCATCATGCCGGAAGCTCGCATGGCGGTGGTCACGCTCACGAATTACTTCCACCGCTCCGCTGACCCCGGGCCGCCGGCCCGGGGTCAGGGCAAGGTCGCTCAGTACGCGTGGTCCCCGGACTATCACGCCGTGCTCGGCCGTCGACTGGAGCAGCTCGCCGCCGCGATCCGCGACGGTTCCCCCGGCGCGAAGACCCGGTGCTACGTGGACGCCGGCCCGGTGCCGGAGCGCGAGCTCGCCCAACGCGCCGGGCTCGGATGGATCGGGAAGAACATGATGCTCATCCACCCCGAGCTCGGCTCGTTCACCTTCATCGGTGTCGTCTTGACCGATGCCGCGCTCGCGCCCGATCTGCCGTTCGCGGCCGACCGCTGTGGCACCTGCCACGCCTGTCTCGACGCCTGCCCCACGAACGCGTTCGTCGCGCCGCACGTGCTGGACGCGCGGCGCTGCATCTCGTATCTCACGATCGAGCACCGCGGCGCCTTCACGGACGCCGAACGGCAGTTGGTGGGCGAGTGGGCGTTTGGGTGCGATGTGTGTCAGGACGTGTGCCCCTGGAACGTGAAATTCGCGCGTCCCACGGCGGACCCGGCGCTCGCGCCCCGGCCGGAGCTTGCGGCACTCGATCTCCGTGAGCTGCTCGACGGCGACCCCCCGGCGTTCGACCGCCGCTTCGGCGACACGCCGCTCGAGCGGCCGGGGCTGGCCGGGATGCGCCGCAACAGCGCGGCCGTGTTGCACAATCGCGGCCGGCCGTCTCCATGACCGAGACCCCTCCCGCGGCCGGGCAACGTGAGCAGGCCACCGAGATCCAGCACCGCCTCACCGATGGGCTCCAGAAGATCGATCCGCACCATCGCCTGCTCGGCCGACCGGTGGCCTACCGGATCATCGACGGCACGACGCTCGAGATCACGTACCGCGACGTCCCGGGCATCGCCGAGGCGGAAGTGCTCGGGGTGAAGCGCGTGATCGGGGTGGAATGCTTCTGCACTGTGGCGCCGCAAACGGCCGAAACCGTGACCGTCCGGTTCATCGTGCCGCTCAAGTGAGCGGCGCGGGATCACTTCGCCGCGACGCGCGACACCACGTCGTACAGGAAGTGCACGCCGAAGGTGAGGTCGTCGAGGCTCACGCGCTCGTCGTTCCCGTGTACCCCACGCGACTCCTCCTGGTTGAGCGGGAACGGCGATAGCCCGTAGCTCACGATCCCAAGCCGCCGGAAGTAGTGGCTGTCGGTGAAACCGGTGAGCGGCGGCGTCGTCACGAGCACCTTGGGGTCGCGCGCCCGTGCGGCGGTCACGATGGCGCGGAACAGCTCGGTCTCGGTGGAGCTTTCCGTCGCAGGCCAGTTCGGCCCTGCGGGGCTGATGGCCACCGCAGTGTCGCTCACCACCCGCACGAGATCGGCGAGAAACGCCTGCGCATCCTGACCGGGCAGCAGCCGCACGTCGAGCGTGGCGCTCGCGACCGGCGGGATGACGTTCGTCTTGTCGCTCGCCTTGAGCCCCGTGATCGAGATGGTGTTCCGCAGCAGCGCGTTATACGTCAGATCGGCCGTGAGGGCGCGAACGGCCGTCGAGTCGCGCAGCGCCGCTCGGACGTCGGCGAGCGCGACCCGCCGCGCGGGATCGCCCTCGATCGTGGACAGGTCGCGGAGATAACGTTCCGTCGCCGGCGTCACGATCAGCGGCGTCTGGTACGCCGCGATCCGGCTCAGCGCACGCACCAGCCGGTGCACGGGATTGTCGGGGGTGGGGCGCGACCCGTGACCCGCCGTGCCGCGCGCGGTCACGTCGAGCCAGAACGGCGACTTCTCCGTCGTCCCCACGCCGTAGTACTCGATGTGACCGTTCGCGTCGGCCCGGATCGTGCCGCCCTCGTTGAGGAGAAACTCGGCGTCCTGGAGCAGGTCCGGATGGTGCTCCACGAACCATCCCGCCCCCACCCCGCCGCCGACCTCTTCGTCGGCCGTCGCGAGGAAAATCACGTCCCGCTTGAGGGGCACGGCGGCGCGCCTCAGCGTGAGCAGGGTCAGGAGCTGGACGATCGCCTCGCCCTTCATGTCGAGGGCGCCGCGCCCCCACAGGTATCCATCCTTTACCACGCCACCGAACGGATCGACCTTCCAGTACTCGGCGCTCGCGAGCACGACGTCCATGTGGTTGAGCAGCACGAGCGGCCGGGCGCTGCCGTCGCCTCGCACGCGCGCGTACAGGTTCGCCTTGCCGGGCTTGGGCTCGAACAGCTGTGCCTCGATCCCCTCGCGCGCGAGCACGGCCTGGAGCCAGTGGGCGGTCTCGAGCTCGTTCCCGGGCGGGTTCGTCGTGTTGATGGCGACATACTGCGACAGCAGCGCCGCAGCCTCCCGGCCCAGCGCGCGCCACTGCTCGTCCGTCTTGGGCACCTCGGGCTCGACCGTGCGCGGCGGCAGCAGCACCGGCTTGGATGACGAACCCAACAGCCCCGGCTGGGGCTGGGCGAGCTGGCGTGGCCGGGCACAGGCCGCCAGCCAGAGGCCCCACAGAACGAACAGCGTGCAGCGCGGATGGAGCGTCGTCACGGGGCGACTAAGCTAAGCGGCAGGCCGCGGTGTTGCCACGGCCTGCCGCTCTCTCACCGGGGGACGACGCCTCAGTGCACCGTGATCGTCGCGTGGCCGACCTTGCCGTTGTTGCTGGTCGCGTACACGATCCCGGTTCCCGGCGCGCGACCCCACACCCGATTGCCTTCGCACGAGCCGCAGGGGCCCATGATGAGCACCAAGGTGTCGGGCGTGGTAAATGACACGCCGGGATAGGTGACCAGGTGACCGGCTGAGTCTTGCTGCACCGCCTCGAGGAACACACCGGTGTCCCCAACCACGACGGTGGCGCTCTCGGGCACCACGGTCACCATGGCCACCGGCCCGACCGTGTACACCTGGACCACAAGCGAATCCGTCAACCCGCCGCTCGTGGCATAAATCGTCGCGACGCCTGCCTTGAGCCCCTGGACGTAGGTCGCGACCGAATCCGCTCCACCTCCGGTGGTCGGGTGTGCGACGGTGCTATCGCTGCTGCTCCACGTCACAACGGGATGCGCCACGGGGTTACCGTTAGAGTCTCCGACGGCCACGACGAGCTGGACGTACCCGCCGACGCCGATCGATGTGGGTCCGCTAAGGTGGATGTACGCCTTGCCATCGCCCGCCTGAGGCAGCGATGCCGAGAGCGCCGTAGTACCGCCCGCCGTCACCTGCACGTTTGGCGTGATCACGGGAATGAGGAACGGATACTCGGCTTGCTCGAAACGGACGGTGTAGCTGCCGGCGCGGAGGAACGCGACGTTGTAGTGCCCCGCGGCGTCACTCCGGCCGGTCGCCACGATATTCGCGTTCGGCGGGTCGCAGGCAGCGCTTCCGCACACGGTTACGTTCGCATTCTTGATGGGCTGGCTCACGCCGGTGTAGGCGCTCATCACCGTACCCGCGATCGCGCCGGCCGCCGCCGAGTTGATCGCCCGGAGCTGAGGCGCCAGGGTAAAGACCCCCGTGCCGAAGAAATCATACAGGCAGCTGCGGCCGACGTCGAAGTCGATCACGATCTCCGCGCCGTCGGTCGTGATGTTCACGGGGTACTCTACCAGCGCGTACAGTGGTTCCTCGTTCGACCCCGAGTAGTTGTTCCAATTCACACGGGCTTTACTCCCGTCCTTCCACACGACCGATGAAAAACTCGTGTCGATCGTCATCCGGATCGCGTGGTATTGGCCCGCCGGCAGCTCGCCCTGGCCCACGAAAGCAGTGCTGCCCTGTTGCAAGGTGAGCAAGTCGAAGCTCTTCCTCGGCTCCGCGATGAGCACCCATTGCCCCGCGCCTCCGCCCGTCGTATCCGGGACCGCGTTGGCCTCAATCCGGACCACGTACACGTTCACGCTCGCCACCGAGTCGTACGGGAACGGTGCGTCCGTCAACGAGACACGGACCGGGGGCTGGCCGTGGTTTAGCCCGGAGAAATCGTCTTGGTAGCAGCTCCCTGCCGTGACTACGGCCACCGCTGCCACTATGCGCTGAATGTGGCGGTTCGGCATCGTGGGTGTCCTCCCTCAGCCGTCGTTTCGACCGCTTCCATCCCGAGATACCCCGGGGGGTCCACTCGGCGTCACAAGATCGCTGGCTTCGGTGTATTGTGACGCCAAGACTTCCTCGATGGGTATAGACAACGTGGGGACGAGCGACGCCGAGCTGGTGCGCCGCGTGCGCAGCGGCGATACCGGCGCCTACGCCGCACTCGTCGCGCGCTACCGCGACCGTCTGGGCCGCTACGCCGTACACATGCTCGGGAATCGGGAGGACGCAGAAGAGGCGTTGCAAGACGCCTTCGTCCGCGGCTATCGCTCCCTCGCGCGCTGCGACGATCCCGAGCGGTTCGGCGCCTGGCTGTACGGGATCTTGGTCAACCGGTGCCGCACGACAGGCGCGCGGGCGGCGCGACGCGGGCGGCTGTTCGTGCGCGACGAGGCTGCACTCAACGGCGCCCCGCTGCCGAGTTCGGTGGAGCAGACGGAGCTCGATGACGTGGTGCGCCGGGCGCTGGCGCGCCTCGCCCCCGAGTACCGCGAGGCCTTCCTCCTCAAGTACGTGGAGGACTTGGAGTACGAAGAGATGGCACGGCTCACCGGCCTGGGCGTCTCGGCGCTGAAGATGCGGGTGAAGCGCGCGCGTGAGCAGCTACAGACGATTCTCAGAGAGGTCGAACGTGTTTGAGGGTGGGCGGGACGTCGTCGATCAGATCGTCGCGCGGCTGCGCCGCCCGGTGCGAATCGACCCCTCGCTCGATGCGCGGGTAATGGAGCGAATCGCCGCCCTGGCGACCCCGAGACGCGCCAGCTCGCTCGCGGCCGCTTGGCGCTGGCTCACCGAGCCGCGACACGTCGCGCTGTCGCCGCTGGGGGGGCTGGCGGTCGCGGCCGGGCTCGTCGCGCTGGCGCTCCTCTTCCCCACGCTCGCTCGGCGTCCGAGCCCCACAATCCGTGACCTTCAGTTCGTCCTCGTCGCCCCGCAAGCGACTACCGTGTCGCTGATCGGCGATTTCAACGACTGGGACGCCGCGCGGACGCCAATGCGACTCGCGCGCGGGAGCGGCGCCGAGTGGACCGCCGTAGTGCCGCTCTCGCCCGGCCGGTATCGCTACGCCTTTCTCGTGAACGGGTCGCTCTGGCTCGCCGACCCCGCGGCTCCCGCTGCCCTCGACAACGACTACGGGGACGGTAGTTCTGTCGTGACGGTGGCTGGATCGTGACAGCACGGCGTTTGCTCCCCGCCCTCGCCGTCGGACTGGTGGCGACGCTGCTCGCCCGCCGGGCCGCGGCTCAGGACCCTCGACTCGCGCGGCTTGAACCCGGCACCCGGGCGCTGGTCGCCGCGCTGGTCGACTCGGCGCGCGCCGCCGGCCTGCCCGCCGAGCCGCTCGTGCAGCGTGCCCTCGAGGGCGCGACCAAGCGCGCGCCGGGCGACCGCATCGTCGCCGCGGTGCGCCGCCTTGGCGCGGACCTGGGTCGCGCACGCGAGATCCTCGGCTCGGCAGCCTCACTGGCGGAACTCGAGGCCGGCGCGGCGGCGCTGCGTGCCGGTGCAGCGCCGGCGGTGTTAGCCGAGCTGCGCCGCACGCGGCGCCAACCGTTGACGGTTCCCCTCGCCGTGCTCGCCGACTTGGTGGCGAGCGGTGTCCCTGCCGATTCCGCCGCGACGGCGGTGCTCGCCTTGGCGGCTACTGCCCGAGATGCCGACCTCGTCGAGTTCCGGCGCGCGGTGGAGCGCGACATCGCGCTCGGCGCGCCTCCAGCCGCTGCTGCGTCCGTGCGCCTCAACGCAGCCGCCCGTGAGGCCCGGCCGGGCCCACCATAGCGGGTCACGCACCCGGTGACCCCGGGGAAGCCCGCGTGGGTCGTGCTCGTCGGAGCGGCGTGCTCTCTGGTCTCGGCGCGAGCACCGGCCGCCCAGACCACCGGAACGGTCGATCTCGGCATCTCGACCGTCCGCTACGACGGGTTTCTCGCCTCCGGCGCGGCATCCCTCACGCCCGCCGTGCGCTGGGAGAGCCCGCGGGGCATGGTGAGCGCACACGGCACGTATCTCCGCTTCGAGAGCGGCCACCGCAGTCTGCAGGGACTGGTGATCGGATCGATCTTCACCCCAGCGACGAGCCACTGGCGCGGTGAGCTGACGGCTTCGACGGGCGCGAGCAGCTACGCCCACTTCGCGAGCTTCTGGCACGCGATCGCAGAGGCGCGCGTTCACCTGCTCGGCGACAATCGCGGAGCCTGGATCGGCGCCACCGGAGGCCTCACATCGTACGGCGGCCCGGGCCGGCCGGTGGCTGCCGCGGCGATCGGCACGTGGGCGCGGCGCGGCGAGCTCACGTTCCTCGGGTCCGCCAGCCGCACCTTCGTCGGCGACACGGCGTATACCGACCTCGCATCCTCCGTCCACGCCCGTCGCGGGTCGCTCGACCTCGAAGCGGACCTCGGCGCGCGGGTATGGAGCCGCGGGGGCGGCCGCGGAGTCTACGGCGAGGCCAACGCGACCGTCATACTCGGGGAACGCACCGCGCTCGTCGTGGCCGGGGGACGCTACCCCACGGATCCGATCCGCGGAAGCATCGCCGGTCGCTATCTAAGCGTCGCGTTCCGGATGCGCAGAGCGCCGCTCCGATCGCTGCCGGCCCGCGATCCACGCGCGCCGCTGGTAGATGAGCGCGCTAGCAGTGGAAGCTCGTCGAGCGGGGCGCGGCTCGAAATCAAACCCGACAGCGGCGGCACCACACACGTCGTGGTGCGTGCGCTTGGCGCGACGCTCGTGGAAATCGCGGGCGACTTCACCGACTGGCAGCCCGTGGGCCTGCGCCACGTGGAGGACGATGTGTGGGAGGCGGTGCTGCGAATCTCAAGCGGGCTCCATCGCGTGGACGTGCGGGTCGACGGCGGGAACTGGCTCGTCCCATCGGGCACGACGAGAACGGCCGACGACTTCGAGGGCGAAGCCGGGATCTTCGTCGTGCCCTAGCGCCGTCCCCCCGCGAGCGCGACCGCCTCCGGCCGCCGCCGCAGCGCCAGCATCGCCGCGACTCCGCCCGCAGGCCCGAGCGCCAGCACGCTCATGCTCCAACGCCACCCGATCCGGTCTGCCGCCCAGGGCAAGAGATAGATCGTGAAGCAGGTGAGCAGGAACCCGAGGCACGTCTGGAGTGTGAGCGCCGTGCCGACCAAGTCCCCGGGGGCGAGCTCACTCACCGCGGCGGAGAACTGGGCGGAGTCCGCCACGACCGTGATGCCCCACACCAGCAGCACCGGGCCGAGAACCGCCAGCGATCGCCCGAACAGCGCGCCCACAGAGAGCGCGCACGCTCCCGAGAGCGCCATCGCGACGCTCGTCACGAGCGTGCGTCCCCAGCGGTCGGCGTACTTGCCGCCGAGCCAGCACCCAAGCGCGCCGCTCCCGACCACCGCGAAGGTCACGAGCGCCGGTGTCCTCGCGGTGCCGGGGTCGCCGCCCGAGCGCGCCAGCTCGCTCGCGGCGACGAACGCCGCCATCCAGGTCCACATGGCGTACAGCTCCCACATGTGTCCCAAGTAGCCCAGGTTCGCAAGCGACACGGCCCGGTCTCCGAGAATCCGGGGCGCGGCGCGCCAACTGAACGGAGGGGCCGGCGCCGCGAACGGGCCGTCGTGCGGCACGAGCAGCACGAGCAGGCCGCCGGCGAGCGCCGCGGCGGCGGCCAGCGCGAGCACGGTACGCCATTGCGCCGCCGGCACCGCCCAGCGCACCAAGTGCGGCAGCGCCGAGCCGAGGGTGAGCGCGCCCACCAGCGTCCCGATCGCGAGCCCGCGCTCGGCGCGAAACCAGCCGGCCGCGATCTTCATGCCCGGCGGGTACACGCCGGCGAGGGCCGCCCCGGTGAGCATGCGCAGCGCGATGCCCACCGCCGGGCCGGGCGCGCCCGCCACACCCAGCGTCGCCGCCGCCGCGATAGCGGCCGAACCCGCGAACAGGCGGCGCGCCGACCAGCGGTCCGACAGCGTGAGCAGCGCCGAGACGAGCGCGCCCAGGACGAAGCCGAGCTGGACGGAGATGGTGAGCCAGGCCCCGCCCGTGCCCCCGAGCCGCCAGGCGGTGGACAACGTGGGCGCGACCGCGGAGGCGCTGAACCACGGCGCCATGGCGCACAGCTCCGCCGCGGCGAGCACTGCGAGGACCCGCCGCGGGCTCACAAACCGGTGGGGTGGTGGAGAAACGTCCAGGGCAGCCCGAAGCGCGCCTCGAGATGCGCGGCGAGCGCCTTCACCCCCACCGTCTCGGTCGCGTAGTGCCCCGCGTAGAAGACGTTGAGGCCCAGCTCTTCGGCGTCGAAGAACGTGTGGTGCGCGCCTTCGCCCGTCACGTACGTGTCGAGCCCGGCGGCCGCGGCCTGGGCGATCATCGAGCCCGCGCCGCCCGTGACGATGCCGACGCGCCGTACGCGCTCCGGTCCGAACGGCATGACGCGCGGCTGGACCCCGAGCACCGTCCGGAGAGTTTGCTCGAGCACCGCGCGCGGCGCGTCCAGTTCGCCCCACACGCCGATCCGCACACCGTACTCCTCGCCGAACTCGCCGCACACCGTGACGCCCAGTTGTCGTGCGAGCACGATGTTGTTGCCGACTTCCGCGTGGAGGTCCAGGGGGAGGTGCGCGCTGTACAGCGCGATGTCCGCTTCCAACAACCCCGCCACTCGACGCCGGGTCGGGCCCGTGAGCGGCTTGGGCCCGCCCCAGAACAGTCCATGATGAACCAGTAACAGGTTCGCCTGCTCGGCCGCCGCGAGCCGGACCGCCGCCTCACACAGGTCGACCGCAGCGGCGACCCGCGTGACCCTCCCGGAGTTTGCCACCTGCAGGCCGTTCAGGGCTTGGGGAGCGTCGGGGACATCCTGCACCCGGAGGTAGCGGTCGAGGTAGAGGACCAGCTGGGCGAGGTCGATCAAGGCGATCCTAGCTCCGCCAGTATGGCGACATTATCTAGGCAGATTACCGACAGTGACTGGAGATTCCCACATGGCGCATCGGGATAACGAATTGTTCTCATGAGAGATAAAGAATCCACACGCCGAAAATCGCAGCGTGTGGATATCTGCGACCTGACTCAATACGAGCGTTCCGCGCTCCCCCCCGCCCCCGCCCCCGCCCCACTCTTCGAAACTGCCTCAGTCTCCAGCGCGCCCTCCCCCATCCGAATGACCCCGTTGATCTCTCCACCCTCCTGCACCAGCAGCCGCTTCGCGGCGATGTCGCCGTGCACCACGCTGGTGGACTGGATCTCCACCCGCTCATCGGCGCGGATGCTGCCGCGGACCTCGCCGCCGATGATGGCCTCGCGCGAGATCACGTCGCCCTCCACTTCCCCGCCCTTCCCCACCAGGACTTGCCGCCCCGCTCGTACCGTGCCCACCACTGTGCCTTCGATCTTCACGACACCCTCGGCGGTGATGTCGCCGACGACGCGCATACCCGTCCCGATGATGGAGAGCCCGGCTTCGGTCTCGGGCACGCCCTGCCCCTTCTCGGTGAAGATCGCCATGTCAATTCTCCTGTTTCACGACGGTGAGGGGATCGAGCGACTTTCCCTCGCGACGGATCTCGAAATGGAGGTGCGGCGCGGTGGACCGTCCCGAGCTCCCCGAAAGGGCGATCACCTGGCGCGCCGGCACGGCGTCGCCTTCCTGCACGAGCAGACGGGACGCGTGCCCATACATCGTTTCATACCCGTCGCTATGTCGCAAGAGCACGAAGAGCCCGTACGCTGGATCGGTCCCCGCCGCTGCCACCACTCCACCACCCGCAGCGCGCACCGGTGTGCCGACGGGGACCGCGATGTCAATCCCCGGATGCGACTCGGCGGGATCGCCGGGGCGCACCTGGCCGCGGGTGACGAAGCCGGGGACGTCGAGCGGCCAGTGCGCCGGCACCGACGGCCCCGTTTCATAGCGCAGTGACCCGCCCGGGGAGCTGGCGCGCACCGGCGTGGCGCGCGACAGGTCGGCGGTCGGGGCGAGCTTCTCGGGCGGCGCCTTGACGCCGAGTAGCTGGCGCAGCTCCTGGTAGTTCGCCTCGGCCCGATTCAAGGCGGCCGCGAGCTGCTGCACTCGGCCGTTTTCGTCTTCCAACCGCGTCACCTCGCGCTCGAGCCCCGGCACCCGCGCGGCCGCCCGGGAGATCGGACCGGCGAAGGCGAAGAACAGGACCACGAGCAGCACGATCACGAGCGCGCCCCACTTCCCCGCCTCGAACGCCCACAGCGGCACGCGATACTCTCGCGAGTCGAGCTCGCCGTCGGTGTGAACGACGATGGTGACGGCGCGGTCCCGGGTGTTCCGCTTCCTCATCCGTCGAACGGTGCACCCAGGATCAACTCCAGGACGCGCGCGAGATCGTCGTTCGAGTAGAAGTTGACGTGGATCTGTCCCTTGCCCTTGGCGCGCAGCGTGACGCGGACGTCGGTGCCGAGCCGCCGGCGCAACGCATCCTCGATGCGTCGAACCTCGGGCGCCTGTCCAAGTCCCTTCTTCAATCGCGGGCGCCGCACGGGCGCGCGCCCGCCCCGCACCCGATCCTCCACGTCGCGCACCGAGAGCCCGAGGTCCACCGCCTCCTTCGCGAGCGCGGTCGCCACGCGCGGGTCGTCGAGGGCGAGCAGCGGGCGCGCGTGGCCGACCGACAGACCGCCGTCGTGCAACAGCGCGAGCACCCCGGCCGGCAGCTTGAGGAGCCGCAAGGCGTTCGCCACGGTGGAGCGATCGCGGCCCACCGCATCGGCCACGTCCTGTTGCGTGAGGCTGAACTCCGCGATGAGACGCTCGTAGCCGCGCGCCTCATCCACGGGCGAGAGATCGTCGCGCTGCAGGTTCTCGACCAGCGCGAGCGTGAGCACGGTGCGGTCGTCCACCTCCCGCTTCACGGCCGGAATCTTCTCCCAGCCGAGCGCCTGGCAGGCGCGCAGCCGCCGCTCGCCCGCGATCAACTCGAAGCCGCCGTTGTTGCCGGGGGCCTGGCGCACGACCACCGGCTGGAGCAGCCCGGCCTTGCGGATCGACGCCGTGAGCTCCTCGAGTGCCGCCGGGTCGACGTCGCGGCGCGGCTGGTACGGATTCGGTCGGATGTCGGCGACCGCCAGCTCGACGAGGCTCCCCTCGCGCTCGGCCTCCTCGCGGGTGGGTCCCAGCAGGGCTTCGAGCCCTCGGCCAAGACGACGGCGACCTGCGATGGTTTCCGTCATGCGGGTACCTCCGGGAGGGGTTCAGCGGCGGGCGGGGCAGGGGGGGAAGAGGCCGGCGCCACCGCGCCGGCGCCGCGCTCGACGCGACGGATCAGCTCCTGTGCGACCGCCAGGTAGCTCTTCGCGCCCACCGACTGCACATCGTACAAGAGGATCGGCTTTCCGAAACTCGGTGCCTCGGCGAGCCGCACGTTGCGCGGGATCGTGATGCTGAACATCTGTGACCCGAAGTACTCCTTCGCCTCATCGGCGACCTGCTTCGACAGGTTGAGCCGCGCGTCGTACATCGTCAGCAGCACGCCGTCGATCGCGAGCGCGCGGTTGAAGTTCCGCTGCACCAGCTTCACGGTGTTCAAGAGCTGGGACAGGCCCTCGAGGGCGTAGTATTCGCACTGGATCGGGATGAGCACGCTGTCGGCCGCCGTGAGCATGTTGAGGGTCAAGAGGCCGAGCGACGGCGGACAGTCGATGACGATGTACTGGTACTGGTCGCGCACGTCGCGCAGCGCACGCCGCATCATCGTCTCGCGCGCCTGCTTGTTGACGAGCTCCAGCTCGGCGCCCACCAAGTCCTGGGTCGCGGGGACGACATCGAGATGGGGGAAATGCACGTGCGGGAAGCGGATGTCGGCCAGCGCGCGACCGTCGAGCAGGGCGTCGTATAGGGAGTGCCGAATGCGATCGCGCTCGATGCCGACCCCGCTTGTGGAGTTTGCCTGCGGGTCGGCGTCCACGAGCAAGGTCTTCCGCTCCGCGGTGGCGAGCGACGCGGCGAGATTGACGGCCGTCGTCGTCTTACCGACTCCGCCCTTCTGGTTGGCAATAGCGATGACGCGGGGCATCTTATAAGTTATTGTCACTAAATGACTTATGTTACTGGCGCGCGATTGGGGAAAATATACGCCCTGGTACACCGGAGGTAAAGAGCGAGTTTCACGTGAAACGAATCAGGCAAAGTTTCACGTGAAACAGGCGTATGTGACGCTAGAGCCCTCGGCGGGCCACCGCTACGCTACGCGGCGTCGCCAGCGCGCTGTCTCGATCACCAAGTTGTGAAGATCGCTGGGCGACACGCCGGGTATCCGCGCCGCCTGGGCGAGCGAGCTGGGCCGAATCCGGTCCAGCTTCTGGCGCGCTTCGGTCGCGAGGCTCTTTAGCTCGGGATAGGGCAGATCCGAAGGCAGCGCGAACGAGGCCAGCTCTGCGAGCCGCGCCGCGGCTTCACGCTCGCGAGCAAGATACCCGTCGTACTTGAGCTCGATCTCCGCGGTCGCGAGGGCTGCGTCGTCGCAGGTGACGGGCACGCCCGCAGCCTCGAGCAGCGCGCGCAGCGACACCCCCGGTCGGCGCGCCACATTCGCCACCCGCTCAGGCTCCGCGAGGCCCGAACCCGTCACCGCGAGCACTGGCGCGGCGGCGGCCGGGCTGATCGTGGTGGCGCGCGCTTGCGCGAGCACCTCCTCCTCCCGGCGCAACCGCTGCTCGGCCACGCGCAGCTCCTCCGGTGACAGCAGACCGAGCCGCTCGGCGAGCGCCGCCAGTCGCCGGAGCGCGTTATCCTGCCGCAGCAGCAGCCGAAACTCGGAGCGCGATGTGAACAGGCGATAGGGCTCGTCCACGCCGCGCGTCACGAGGTCGTCCACCAGCACGCCGACGTAGGCGTCGTCCCGGCCGAGAATCAGCGGCTCGTGGCCGCGGACACGGCGCACCGCGTTGATCCCCGCTACCACCCCCTGGGCCGCAGCCTCCTCATAGCCTGTGGTGCCGTTGATCTGACCGGCGAAGAACAGCAGCTCGACCGCCTTCGTCTCGAGCCACGGGGTGAGCTGCGTGGGGGGATAGAAGTCGTACTCGATGGCGTACCCCGGGCGAGTCATCGCCGCGCGCTCGAGCCCAGGCACGGCGCGCAGGAACTCGAGCTGCACTGCGACGGGCAGGGAAGTGGAGAGCCCGTTCACG
>Ga0209160_1000161_pt1 | contig 49270 bp, 48 predicted proteins | sample GraSoiAngelo_153_FD_186167 | JGI IMG/M metagenome (GOLD analysis project Ga0209160, IMG submission 186167) | Grasslands soil microbial communities from the Angelo Coastal Reserve, California, USA - 14_1009_12_40cm (SPAdes) (version 2) | ecosystem: Environmental > Terrestrial > Soil > Grasslands ...
GATCAGATCCTCTGGCTTGCCCACGCCCATGAGATAGCGTGGCTGCGCCGCCGGCAGGCGCGCTGCGACGCTCGCCGTCAGTGTGTACATGAGCGGCTTGGGCTCGCCGACGGCCATTCCGCCGATAGCGTAGCCGTCGAAGCCCAGCGCCACCGTCTCGGCGACGGCGCGCTCGCGCACATCGTCCCAGGCGCCACCCTGAACGATCCCGAACAGCGCAGCCTGGCTCGCGCCCTCGGCGTGGGCCGCCTGCGCGCGGCGGGCCCAGCGCAGGGTCAATGCGAGCGAGCGCTCCGTTGCCTCTCGCGTGGCCGGATAGGCCAGGCACTCGTCGAGGGGATGGATGATGTCGGCGCCGAGCGCGTGCTGGATCTCGATGGACCGCTCGGGTGTGAGGAGATGCGTGGATCCGTCGATCGGTGACCGGAACTCCACGCCGTTCTCGCTCATGGTCCTGATCTTCGCCAGGCTGAACACCTGAAAACCGCCGGAATCGGTGAGGATGGGGCCGTCCCACGCCATGAAACGGTGGAGGCCGCCCAGGTCTCGGATCAGATCGTGGCCGGGCCGCAGGAGCAGATGATAGGTGTTGGCCAGCACGATCTGGGCGCCAGCCGCGATCAGATCGTCGGGGCCCAGCGCCTTCACGGTCCCACGGGTGCCCACCGGCATGAACGCGGGCGTGTCCACCGCACCGTGCGCGGTCGTCAGCCGTGCGCGCCGCGCGGCGCCGTCGGTGGCCAGGAGAGCGAAGGTCATGGTCGCCGGATGCTCACACGATGAGGGTCGCGTCGCCGTACGAATAGAAACGATAGCCGGCGCGGAGCGCGTGCTGATAGGCCTTGAGGATCAGCTCACGTCCGGCGAGGGCACAGACCAAGACGAGCAGTGACGACCGCGGCAAGTGGAAGTTGGTGACGAGAGCGTCGACGACACGGAAGCGGTAGCCGGGCGTGATGTAAGCCTCCGCGGCGCCGTCGTGCGCTCGAACGCGTCCATCGGCCCCGGGGGCGGACTCCAGCGCGCGCGTCGTCGTCGTGCCGACCGCCACGACACGGCGCCCTTCGTTCCGCGCCGAGTTCACGGCGTCGGCGACGCTGGCGGGAATCGCCACGCGCTCGGCGGCCAGGACGTGATCCTCGACGCGCTCGCTCTTGATGGGCCGGAAGGTCGCCGGCCCGACGTGGAGCGTCAGCGCATGGACTTCGATCGATCGCGCGCGTAGACGATCGAGGAGCGATGGCGTGAAGTGAAGCCCCGCCGTGGGCGCCGCCACCGAGCCTGGCGACCGGGCGTACACCGTCTGATAGCGCTCCCGATCGTCCGCGGTCGGCTGGGCGTGACGCGCGATGTACGGTGGCAGCGGCAGCATGCCGTGACTGGCCAGCAAGTCGTCGATCGTTCCGTCCATGCGCTCGACGATGCGCGGGCCGTCGGGCTCGGCCGCAACGATGCGGAGGCGAGCTTCCATCGCACCAGGAACCACCAGCCCCGCGCCCGCGCGGCACCGCCGGCCGGGCCGGACCAGCGCGCGCCATCGGCCGTCGCGCTGTGGCTCCGCGAAGAGCAGCTCGACCCGGTGACCGCTCGCGTCGAGGGCGAGGACGCGGGCCGGAATCACTCGTGAGTCGTTGACGACGACGCAGTCCCCCGGCCGGAGCAGCTCGGGCAGCTCGCGAACGACGTGGTCTTCCAGCGCGCCGCGCGCGCGGTCGATCAGGAGAAGGCGCGCGGCGTCTCGCTCGAGCGCCGGCGCCTGGGCGATCGCTTCGGGCGGCAGTTCGTACTCGAAGTCGTGGAGGTCCACGACCTCGGAGTGTACACGGACGGATCAGGCGTGGTTCTTCCCGACGTCGCGCTGGAACCCAGGAAGAATGGCGCGGAAGAACGCGTTCTCGATGAGCCGGCCGAGGACCTGGAGCGTGCTCGCCTTCGGGTTGCCGAGCGGACCCGAGATGTCGGCGACCGTCGCCACTTCCTTGCGCGGACGGTTCTTGAGGATCTTGGCGGCCACCCCGACCGCTCGCTCGTAGACCTTCTGCATGAACTTCTTGTCGCGGTCCTGGTCCTTGTCATAGACCTGCACGTCCCGGAAGAGCGGCTTCACCCAGCCACGAATCCACCGGTCCTTGGCGTGGACCTCCGAGTACAGCGAGAAGACGCCCGACACCACGTCGAACTTGCCGTGGGCGCGCAGCACGTCGTTCATGGCCCGCAGATCGGCGTCGACGATCTGGGCATTGAGATCGAAGTCCGGGCCATCGAGCTCGGATCGGAACGCTCCGGTGACCGACGTGTCGCCGGTGTCCATGAAGCGGCCCGTGAGGTTCACCTTCGCGGTGCCCGCCGTGAAGTGGTTGCTCAGGTTCTCCAGCACGAGGTTCGTCCGCGTGATGAACACCTTGTAGGCGGGCGTCGCGCCTTCGTTCACCCAGCCGAACTTTCCGTCGGCGATCTCGAGGCGGTCGATTCGATACTCGAGGTCCGGACGGTTGGCGCTAGCGTCGGCCGCTTTGGCGGCCGTCTTCACCCGGGCCTTCTCTGTTGCCTTCGTCTCCTTGGTCGAGACGTAGTCGAGGTCGGCACCGCGCAGCACGACGTGTTCGAGGTGCACGGCGCTGATCTTCGGCCCGTACTCGAAGTCGCCCGTCGCCGAGAGCGTCCCGCGGCGGATGGCGATGTTGAAGCTCGCGAGCACTGGTTTGAAGTAATCGAGCGTGATGTCGTCCAGCGCGACCTTGGCCAGCACGGCCGGATGGGGCTCGGCGAGGAAGTCGGCGCTACCGTCCAGGTTCAGCTTGCCGTGATCGAACACGACGGCGCTCACCTTCAGCGGTGAGGGATACACCCGGTCCTTCGAACGGATGTTCCGGATGTTTTCCGCCCGCACGTAGAGCTCTTTGAGAGTCAGCGGCGGCTGGGTCGGCTGGTCGACGTAGGTGACCGAGGCGTCGCGGATCCTGAACAGGTTGATCTTGAGCGGATACATCGCCTGCAGCGCCTCCTGCCAGCCACGCTTGTCGGGCGGGATGCCTTCTCTGACCTCGGCGATGGCGTGGCGGCGGTCGAAATAGACGATCGGACGGTCCAGGAGGAAGTCTGCGACGAGCTTGGCCCGGACGAGCTCTCGCCACTGGACGCTCGCGTGGAGCAGCGGCACTCGCGCCACCGGCGGATCGGGATAGGCGTCCTGCGTGACGACGATGTTCTTGAAGTCGATGGAAAACCCGAGCGGATGGAAATTGAGCGCGCCGATGCGGACGGAGTACCCACGCAGGCGCTGGTTCATCTCGTACTCGACCCGTCGCCGCAACGGCTCGTCGATGAAGAAGGTGGCGACGATGGCGAGCGCGACCAGCGCCCCGACGATACTCCCGGTCCAGATCCACCCTCTGCGCATGGCGCAGCTCCACCCCGAGCGGGTGCAAGAGCGTTGCCAGTGGGGCCGGGATCAGCCGATCTTTGCGCCGAGAACCACAGCGCGATCGGGGTGGAGCAGGATCACCTCGCCAGCGTCGTCGTACGCACCGAGGACGAGAACCTCGGACACGAATGGCCCGATCTGCTTGGGTGGAAAATTCACGACGGCAACGACGAGGCGTCCGACAAGCTCCTCAGGACGATAGTGCCGGGTGATCTGGGCGCTGGAGCGCTTGACACCGAGCTCACCGAAGTCGATCCACAACCGGTAGGCCGGGCGACGGGCCTCTGGGAACTCACGAACGTCGGTCACCACGCCGACGCGCATATCGACCTTCTCGAAGTCCTGCCACGTGATCGGAATGCGCGATTACCCGCCGTCGAGGAAGCCCAGCGTCGCCCCAGGGTAGTAGAACTCGAGAATTCGCCGCGCGGGGTGGCCCTGCTCGGCCATGCCCTTGGCGCCCCATTGACAGAGGCCGACGCCGTGGCCGTAGCCGCGACCGGCGAAGTGCGCCGCCTCGCCGTCGATGGCGACCGCGAACAGCGTGCTCTTCAGAGTCTCGAAGCCGACCATGCGTCGGAGATCGTTGCCTCGGACCCGGACAGCGCCGCGCGTGCCTCGAACGGTCACCACCGACGCCCGCAGCGACGGTGTGCGCTCCGTCACCTCGATCGCGCTGACGAGGCCGACGTCCACGCCGCCCTTTCGCAGGATGTCCGTCAGCTCGCCGAGGCGGACGTCGAGGCTCCAGTAGTAGTGCGGCGAGCCGGTCGAGAACGGGCACACGACCGGCTTGAGCGCGGGGATGTTGCGGGCGGCGAAGACCGTGCGCGGGTCTTCCGTGTAGCCCCCGCTCTCGCTGTGGTAGAAGGCCGGAAACAGCTCGCCCTCCCAGCGCAGGACCTGGCCGGCGGTGTCCTGGACGGCGTTCCACGACGGCGACGTCGGCGACACGCGCCCGGCGAAGAGCTGATGCGCAGTCGTCGCTACGATCTGATAGGGCTTGGCGCCGGCGACCGAGCGCTGGTACGCCGCGTAGGTGCGGGCCACGATGGCCTGGGCGCGCAGGGCCTCCGCCGGCCAGCGCTCACCGGTCTCGGCGCGCAGGACGCCGGCCACGTACTCTTCCATCGGCAACTCGTTGATCACGGCGAGGCCGCTGCCATGGCGGATGATCTCGAGCGGCGCCACGTATTCACGACCATTGAGCCGCAGCGAGCGCTCGCTCGTGAGCCGGAAGGCGGCGGCCGCCCGGCCGTCGATCTCGACGGCCGTCGCCGTGGCCGTGGCGCGGACGACGTCGACTCGCCACGGCACGCCCGGACAGCGCGGGCACCCGACGCCGAGCGGGGTCACATCGATGTCGAAGCCGCGGATGTCGGCCGCCCGCGCGGACTCGACCAGCGCCACACGAATCATCCCCGAGGCGACGGCGGCGGCTGGTGAGGCGACCAGCAGCGCCAGCGCCCCGAGGAGGAGCCTCACCGGCGACCGATCAACCAGAACATCAGCGTGAGGATCACGCTCAGGAGGAGCGACGTCGCCAGGGGGAAGTAGAAGGACCAGTTGCCGCGGCGTATATAGATGTCGCCGGGCAGCCGGCCGATCCACGGCACCCGCCCCGCGAGCATCAGCACGATGCCAACCACCGCGATGACGGCGCCGACGATGACGAGGGCTCGGCCAACATCCGACATGGCGTCACTCGAAGAGACCGCCCTGCCCGCCTTGCGTGGCGGGCGGTTGCCTCTCCAAATGCAGGTATGCCTCACGGGTCACCCGCCGACCCGTCGGCGTGCGCACGACGAAGCCGATCTTCAAGAGATAGGGCTCCACCATCTCCGTGAGCGACTCGGCCTCGTCGTTGATCGTGGCCGCGACGGCCTCGATGCCGACGGGACCCCCGCCGTAGTGCTCGACGATGGCGGTCAGGAATCGCCGGTCGAGCCGATCGAGACCTCGGCCGTCCACGCCTTCCTTGTCGAGCGCGTCACGAGCGATGGCGGCCGTGATGATCCCGTCGCCGGCCACCTGGGCGTAGTCGCGGACCCGACGCAGCAGACGATTCACGATCCGTGGCGTGCCGCGGGCGCGCCGGGCGATCTCGCCCGCTCCACCCGGCTCGACCTTGGCGCCGAGGATCTCGGCGGAGCGGAGCACGATGCGGGTCAGCTCGGCTTCCGAGTAGAAGTCGAGGTGGTGGAAGATCCCGAAGCGCTCGCGAAGCGGCGCCGAGAGCATCCCAGGCCGCGTGGTGGCGCCCACCAGGGTGAACGGGGACAGCCGATGCTTGAGGGCACGCGCATACATGCCGCGTTCCATCACGAAGTTCACCGAGAAATCCTCCATGGCCGGGTACAACAGCTCTTCCACGACCCGCGGAAGACGATGGATCTCGTCGATGAAGAGGACGTCGTGCTCGTTGAGGTTGGACAGGATCCCCATCAGGTCGCCGCCCCGCTCCACCGCCGGCCCGGAGGTCGTGACGAGGTTCGTGCCCATCTCGTTGGCGATCACGCCCGCGAGCGTGGTCTTGCCCAGACCGGGCGGGCCGTAGAGCAGGACGTGATCGACGCACTCGCGGCGGCCTCGGGCGGCTTCGACGGACACGCGCAGGCTCGCCACCGCCTGCTCCTGGCCCACGTACTCGGCGAACGACCGCGGACGGAGCTGACGCTCGAACTGGGCCTCCTCGGGCGCGGCGGCCCGACTGAGGATCCGCGCAACGGACGGATCCTCGGGAGGTGTCGGAGCGCTGGCTGGGCTCACGAGGCCTTCGCTCCACGGTAGATCTCGTCGAACAGGTCCTCGGCGCTCATGATGCCGGGCCGGCGCTTGAGGGCGTCGGTGATGAGCTGCGATGCCTCGCTCGGGCGATGGCCGAGCTGCTTGACGAGCACTTCCCACACGAGCTCGCGCAGGCTGTCCTGGCCCTCGGCCGCGGCTGGCGCCGGGGTCGGAGCCGGCGCGGCCTCACCCTGGAGCAGGGCGAACTTGGCCACCTTGCCGTGGAGCTGCGCGACGATGTTCTTGGCCTTCTGCGGCCCGATGCCGGGCAGCGAGCGGAGGTACTTCTCGTCCTGCCGCGCGATCGCTGCCGCGATCTCCGACACCGGCACCGCCAACGCCCGCGCCGCCACCATCGGTCCCATGTCCTTCACCGTGATCAGCTTCTCGAAGAACTCCTTGTCGAGCTCGTTGGTGAAGCCGATCAGCACGGGACGCGGCTGGTCACGGGTGGCGTGATAGTGAGTGACCAGGCTCACCTCGCTCGCCTTCTCGCTGTCGTCGGGGGTCAGGTGCTCGATCTGCCGCATGACGTTCGGGGGAAGGAAGACCTCGTAGCCGACGCCCCCGGTCTCGAGGACGATGCGATCCTCGAGCCGCCGCCGTAAACGCCCGCTCAGCGAAGCGATCATGGGGCCATCACCGCAGCAGGCGCATGCGGCCCAGGCCCGTGAACGCCATGGCGAGCGCGTCGGCCACGTGGGACGGCCGCGGCAACTCGGCAAGCGAAAGCAGCCGCTGGATGGAGTGCTGGATCTGCTCCTTCGACGCCGCCCCGTTGGCCGCGATCGCTCGTTTGACCTCCGCCGGCGCGAGAGTCACCACCGGCAACCCCTTCTGGTGCGCGGCCAGACAGATGACGCCGCGGGCATGGGCCATGAGCAGCGCGGTGCGCGGGAAGTCGTAGGATGCGTACAGGTCTTCCACCACCACCGCGGATGGCGCGTGCTTGTCGAGGAGCGCAAACACGCCGTCGTAGATCGCGTGCACGCGTTCGGAGAGGGGCATGCTGGCGCGAGTCTCGATGACTCCGGCGCCGAGAACGTCGATACCACCGGGACCGGATTCGAGAACGGCGAAGCCGGTGCCGACGAGGCCGGGATCGACGCCGACGACCCGGGCGGGCAGGCCGCCCGACGGTCGCTCAGACCGTGATGGCCTCCATGACCTCGTCCGGGATGTCGTAGTTACCGTAGACCGCCTGGACGTCGTCCAGTTCCTCCAGTGCCTCGATGAGGCGCAGCACCTGGGGGGCGTCCTTGCCCTCCACGCGCACCGTGGACTGCGGGACGAATGTCACCTCGGCCTCCACGACCGGAACCCGGGCTCCTTCAAGCGCCCCGCGGACCGCGTCCATTTCACCAGGACCAGTCGTGATCTCAAAAACTTTTTCTTCGCGTGTCATGTCGGTCGCCCCGGCGTCGAGCGCCTTGGCGAGCAGATCGTCCTCGCCGATCTTGGCCGCGTCCACGCGGATCACGCCTTTGCGCTCGAACATCCACGCGACGGCGCCCGATCCCGCCATGTTGCCGCCGAATTTCTCGAACGTGTGCCGGATCTCGGGGGCGGTGCGGTTGCGATTGTCGGTGAGCACACGGATCAGGATGGCGACGCCGCCGGGCGCGTACCCCTCGTAGGTGATCTCCTCGTACGACTCACCGGGCAGCTCTCCGGTGCCCTTCTGGATAGCGCGCTTGATGTTGTCCTGGGGCATGTTCGCTTCTTTGGCCGACTCGATGGCGGCCTTGAGTCGCATGTTGGCCTTGGGATCGCCGCCGCCATTCCTGGCGGCAACCGTGATTTCGCGCAGGATCTTCGAGAACAGCTTCCCGCGCTGCACGTCGGCCTTGCCCTTTTTGCGCTTGATCTGAGACCACCGGGAATGCCCTGACATCGCCGCTACCCTTTCTCCGCCGGGCTCTCACCGGTGAGAGCCGCCTTGAGGCGCTTGACCCGCGCCAACCGAAGGTCCCTTCGCTCCCTGGCCGCCTCCCAGCGTCGCGTCTCGTCCACCGTGTTGGGCGTGAACGGCGGGCACGGTCGCGGCCCGAGGTCAGGCCCCAGATGTACGTAGGTGAGGAAGGCCGTACAGGCGTGGCGCACCTCGCCCGTCCACGGCTTTTCCGTCACCACCTCCACGCCCACCTCCAGGGACGACGTCCCGACGTAATTCAACCCGGCCTTGAACGTGACGACCTCGTGCGTCGAGATCGGCGCGTAGAAGTCCATCGCGTCGAGACAGGCCGTCATGACCAGACCCCGACAGTATCGCATCGACAGGATGCCGCCTGCCTCGTCGAGTGCCATGAGCAGCTTGCCCGCGAACATCGTGGTCCCGAACAGGGCATCCTCAGGGAGCACAGACCGGACCGACTCGAACCGCCACGTTGTAGCGGGGTCCGCGTGCCCGGCTTGAGCCGAGGGTGGCCCGTTCGAGGTGGGAAGTGGCTCCGACTCGCGCGATTGTGTTCCGGTGGCTAGATCCAGGCGTTTGGCCCATCGGGTGAGACGTTGCTCGCGGCGTTGCCGGGCGGCCTCGACGAGTGCCATCTCCGCGGCGCCCCGCGGCTCGATCCGCTCCCGCACCGGCCGTGGACGGATGTCGTCGCCCACGCTGACGAAGACCAGATGAGAGTTCAAGGTCACGCTGCGGGCACCGGTGTTGACGTTCTCGGCCCAGACGCGCACGCCGACCTCGAGCGAGCTCCGCCCGATGTACTCGACCTGAGCACGCAGGATGGCGATCTCGCCGACCTTCACCGGGTGCAGGAAGTCGATGTCGTCCATGGCGCCGAGCACGACCTGGCCCCGGGCCATGCGGGCCGCCGCCATCGTCCCTGCCTCGGTGATCCACTGCATCATGCGGCCGCCGTGGATCTGGCCGGGGGCGCCCGCGTGCTCGGGGAACACCATCTCGATCTTCTCGACGGTGGTCTCGGCGATCGTCGGCATCGGCTAGGGAAGGAGGGCTAGGGCTCGAGGCTGACCGCGGTGAGGCGCGGCAGGCCGGTTGGATGAAGACGCAGTCCCCGGACCTCCGGCCGCGCGACCGCCCACACCAGGCGCACGTAGAGCGGGATCCACGGGAGCTCCTCGGACAGCACGGCCTGGGCGCGCTGGTACAGGCGCGCGCGCTCGGGCCGGAAGGCGATCTGGCTGGCGCGGATCAGCATGTCATCGAGCCGGGGGTTTCTATAGAAGGAGAAGTTCAGCGTCTGTGGTCCCCGGCTGGCGCCTTCGCTCGTCGACAGTGGATAGAGGAAGAGATGCGGGTCACCGCCCGCGATGGTGGCCTCGGCGAGAGCGATGTCGTGCTCGCCCGAACCACGCGCCGTCCGGAGGGCGGCATCGGGTTCGAGACGTACGCGCACCGGGATGTCGGCCGCCTGCAGGCTCGTCTTGAGCGCGTCAGCCAGGGCGCTGACGTCGAAGCCAGGCAACTCGCTCGGCGCCAGCAGCGTCGGCGAATAGCCTTTCGGCCACCCGCCTTCAGCGAGCAGCCCGGTCACCGCGCGGCGCGTACCGCCGAGGATCGGAGAGCCTTCGCGTCGCGCCCACGTCCCGGCCGGCAGGAACGACTGGAGGGGGACTGCCGTGCGCCCGAGCGCCGAGCCGACCGCCGCAGGATCGATGGCAGCCGCCACGGCCTGTCGGATTTTCTTACGAGAAAATGGCTCCTTTTCCGTTTGAAACGCCAGGTACCCGACCTGGATCCCGGGGACGGAGAGCGCCCCTTCGTTGCGTCGTGGCGCCCCTGGTGGGAACCACAGGTCGAGAGCCCGAGCGTCGAACTCCGCTTCGGCGTGGTCGTCGTTCGCCACTTCGAGAAAGATCAACCGCTCCGCGCGGGGAGCTCCCGCCCAGTGTCCGGCGACCGCGTCGAGCGTCATCCGGCCACCTGACGCGTCGGTCAACCTGTAAGGGCCAGAGCCGATAAATCTAACAGTCCCGTCGGCGGCGGACACCTGCCGGGCAATGCCGAAGCCGGGGTGAGCGAGGACCGTCAACAGCGGAGCGTACGGCTGGAGAAGGACGAACTGCACCGTACGAGCGTCGGCGGCGCGCACTTCCTTCACCACTCCCGGTGCGCCACGCAGCAGTGCCGTCCACACCACCGGCACACGCTGGCTATCTTTCAACTGACGATCAAAACTCGCGGCAACTTCTGCTGCGTTAAGTGCCGTTCCGTCATGAAAGCGCACATTGTCACGTAACGTGAAGCTCCACGTCAGACCATCGCGCGACACGGTCCATCGCGTGGCGAGCGCCGGCTCGATGTCGGTCGTTCCCTCCTTCCACGCGACCAACGTGTCGAACACCTGTCGTGCGATGAGAGCCGACGCTCCCTCGAGGGCCACCGCTGGATCTAGCGTGGAAGGAATTCCGACGGCTCCAACACGAACTTCCTTCCTTCCTGAGGCAAATTGAGGAGAAGAAACGGACGGCCATGCGGCAAGGACCGCCGCGCCGAAGACGACGACGCACCCGAGACGTGCGAGGCGCATACGTTCTTATACGAGGAACCTGATGCAGACGACAACCGTTTGCTCGACGAGAGGGTTCCACGCGCACGCTCGGTACGGAACTTGCTCCCCTGAATGACAGCGAGGAGGCGCAGGACGACGTCGGCGAATGAAACGCGAGGAAAATCGCGGGCCCGAAAGGCGCGCAACAGCCTCGGAACCTTGACTTTCTTTTTTACAGCCGCCTATACTTCGGGCAGAGTCGGCGGAGTCGAGCGCATGCACGAGCCGCTCACCTGGGGTCAGGATAGAGGGGATGGGCTATGAAGGAGTTCGAGAAAAAGGGTAGCCCAAGTCGTGAAGGGTTCTCCAAGTTCCTTCCCGCGTCGATGTCCGATTCCGGCACCCGTCGCCGGCTCACTGAGTACGAGATCCAGGTGCAGGATCTGCAAGCGTACGTCCGGTCCCTGGAAGCGGAGACGGTGCATCTCCGCAAGAAGCTCGAGGATTCCCCGAAGGAATTCATGGTCCTCGAGAACAAGCTGCGGGAAGCCAATCGCCAGCTCGTCCAGGCGTTCAACCAGAACGAGAAGCTGGTGAACGCCCTCTACGAGGCGCGCGAGCAGATCTCCTCGCTCAAGGAAGAGGTCGACAAGCTCTGTGCGCCGCCCTCGACGTACGGCGTGTACCTCTCGGTCAACGAGGACGCGACGGTCAACATCCTGTCGCAGGGGCGGAAGGTGAAGGTCAACCTCCACCCCTCGATCAAGGCCGAGACGCTCAAGCCCGGTCAGGAGCTGGTCCTCAACGAGGGATTGAACGTCGTCGAGGCCGCCGGCTACGAGATCCAGGGTGACGTCGTGATCCTCAAGGAGCAGCTCGACGAGGAGCGTGCGGTCGTCACCCTGCGCGCCGACGAGGAGAAGGTCGGCATCATCGCCGATCCGCTCCGCAAGCTGCGGCTCAAGACCGGCGACCACCTTTTGATGGATGCGAAGTCGGGCTACCTGCTGGAGAAGCTGCCGAAGAGCGAGGTCGAGGATCTCGCCCTCGAGGAAGTCCCCGACATCGGCTACGACGACATCGGCGGGCTCGGCACTCAGATCGAGGCGATCAAGGACGCCGTCGAGCTCCCCTATCTGTACGCCGACTATTATAAGGAGCACCAGCTCACGCCCCCGAAGGGTGTGCTCCTCTACGGCCCGCCCGGCTGCGGTAAGACCATGATCGCCAAGGCGGTGGCCAACAACCTCGCCGAGAAGATCTCGGAAAAGCGTGGCGAGAAGATCAAGGGCTTCTTCCTCAACATCAAGGGGCCGGAGCTCCTGAACAAGTACGTCGGCGAGACCGAGCGCAAGATCCGCGAGATCTTCATCAAGGCCAAGGAGAAGGCGAGCGAGGACGTGCCCGTGGTGGTGTTCTTCGACGAGATGGACGCGCTCTTCCGGACCCGCGGCACCGGCATCTCCTCGGACGTGGAAACGACCATCGTGCCCCAGCTCCTCGCCGAGATCGACGGCGTGGAAGGGCTGCGCAACGTCATCGTCATCGGGGCCAGCAACCGCCAGGACCTCATCGATCCGGCCATCCTGCGGCCGGGACGCCTCGACGTGAAGATCAAGATCGAGCGGCCGGATCGCGGCGCCGCGGGCGACATCTTCCGGAAGTACCTGACGACCCAGATCCCGATCGCGGAGTCGGAAACCCGCCACTTCAGCGGTGACGCCGTGGGCGCCATCGACGCCATGATCGCGGCCACGGTCGAAGCGATGTACAGTCTCTCCGAGGAGAACCGTTTCCTGGAGGTGACCTACGCCAACGGCGACAAGGAGGTCCTCTACTTCAAGGACTTCTCCTCGGGCGCCATGATCGAGTCGGTCGTGCGGCGGGCCAAGAAGCTGGCCCTCAAGCGGCTGATCGGTGGCGGCGAGAAGGGCATCAGCGCCGGCGACCTGCTCAATGCCGTGCGCGAAGAGTTCAAGGAGAACGAGGATCTGCCGAATACGACCAACCCCGACGACTGGGCGAAGATCGCCGGCAAGAAGGGCGAGCGGATCGTCTACGTGAAGCCGCTCATGGGCGACACCAAAGAGAAGCAGAAGAACGTCGAGAAGGTCGTCACCACCGGCCAGTATCTCTAAAAGGAGTGGGGGGGCCGACGGCCCCCCCATTTCCCCCCGGATCGCCGACCACGCGATGCCGGGGGTTCGTTTTCTGTAGGCAGAGAAGAGGGGCGAATGGCGATCCCGAAAGTCATGGGTATCGAAACCGAGTACGGGATCACGGTCAGAAACCAGCCGGATTTCAACCCGATCCTGTCGTCGCTGCTCCTGATCAACTCCTACGAGACCTACCGGTCATCCCGTATCCGCTGGGACTACGAGGCGGAGAGCCCACTCCGGGATGCCCGCGGCTTCGAATACATGGAGGAAAAGGACGTTCCGTCGAAGGAGGAGTCGCGCCTCATCAACCTGATCCTCAGTAACGGCGCGCGGTTCTACGTCGACCACGCTCATCCCGAGTACTCGAGCCCGGAAACGACCAACCCGCGTGACCTGGTCATCTGGGATCGAGCCGGTGAGCGCATCCTCAACCTGTCCCGGCAGCGGGCCGAAGCGGTCTCACCGCCGGAGCAGCGGATCCTGATCTACAAGAACAACACAGACTACAAGGGCAACTCGTACGGTACCCACGAGAACTACCTGATGGACCGGAAGGTGCCGTTCGCCCGGATCGTCCAGCACATGATGCCGTTCTTCGTCACGCGCCAGGTCTTCACGGGCGCGGGCAAGGTCGGGGCCGAGAACAACGCCGACCCCTGCGACTATCAGATCTCCCAGCGGGCTGATTTCCTGGAGACCGAGGTCGGCCTGGAGACGATGCACTCGCGGCCCATCGTCAACACGCGGGACGAGCCTCACGCCGACCCCGAGAAGTACCGTCGCCTGCACGTCATCGTGGGCGACGCCAACATGAGCGAGGTCACCAACTACCTGAAAACGGGGACGATGGCCATCGTGCTCAGCATGGTCGAGGACGACTTCATCGATCGGGACTTCTCGATCGACGGCCCCGTCGCCGCCTACCGGCAAGTGTCGCGGGACCTCGCCTGCCGGGAGACCATCCGACTCAAGGACGGCACGACCATCACCGCCGTGGACCTGCAGCGGGAGTACCTGGCCCTCGCCCATCGGTACTATCGCGAGCGCCAGGCCCCCGAGCCCTGGGTGGGCGAGGCGCTGGCCCGATGGGAGCGCACCCTCGATCGCCTGGCCGAGGATCCCATGACGCTGAGCCGTGAGCTCGATTGGGTGATCAAGCACCAGCTCATCGAGAACTACATGGCCAAGCACGACCTGGAGTGGAACGACTCCCGGGTGCAGATGATCGACCTGCAATACCACGACATCCGTCCCGGCAAGGGCCTGTACGGCAAGCTGGAGGAGTCCGACGCCGTCGAGCGGATCGTGACCGACGACGAGATCTCCAAGGCCATGTACGATCCTCCCAAGGACACGCGCGCGTATTTCCGCGGGATGTGCCTGCAGCGCTACGCGGAAGAGATCGTCTCGGCTTCCTGGGACTCGGTGATCTTCGACCTCAAGGAAGGACCGCTCAAGAAGATCTTCATGCTCGAGCCGCTGAGGGGTACCGAGGCGCACGTGCGGGGACTGCTCACCGAGTCGCCGACCGCCAGCGATCTCCTGCGCAACATCTCGCGGCCGAGCGCGGGAGTATGAGCCCCGAAGCGGCGTTGATCGTCTCGTTCGAGCTTCGTTCCAGGGAAGTCGGTCGCGCTGGCCCGGCCGGCGCTCGAAGTGCCCGCCCCCACCCGAATGGAATGGGCTGCTGATGATTGAGCAACCGTGGCAGCAAGTGTTCCAGAACTACGCGACGTCCAGCTTCCTCGAGGTGCTGCGCCGCGAATCGCCCCACATGATGCCGACCCCCGGCCTCTCTGGGAGCGCGGCCGACGTTCCGCACGGAACGACCGTGCTGGCCCTGCGGTTTCGTGACGGCGTCATCATGGCCGGCGATCGACAGGCGACGGCCGGCTACCAGGTCGCCAGCCGGCGTATCGACAAGGTCTTCAAGTGCGATGACCTGTCGGGCATCGGGATCGCGGGTGCCGCCGGGCCGGCGATGGAGATGGCGAAGCTCTTCCAGACCGAGCTCGAGCACTACGAGAAAGTCGAGGGCGACAACCTCTCCCTCGAGGGCAAGGCCAACAAGCTCTCCCAGATGATCCGCATGAACCTGCAAGTGGCCATGATGGGCCTGGCCGTCGTGCCGATCTTCGCCGGGTTCGACGAGAGGGCCGGCGTCGGACGCCTGTTCAAGTACGACATCACCGGTGGCCGTTACGAAGAGAAGGACTACGACGCCCAGGGCTCCGGCTCGAAGGACGCGCGCGACTCGCTCAAGAAGCTCTGGAGGCGCGACATGTACCGGGACGACGCGCTCCGTGCCTCGCTCGAGGCCCTGATCGACGCGGCTGACGAAGACGTCGGCACCGGTGGTCCCGACCTCGTTCGCGGTATCTTCCCCACCGTGAAGACGGTCACGCGCTCCGGGTTCACCGACATCGGCGAGGACGAGGTGCGCCGGGTCTGCGACGCGATCCTCAAGGACCGGACGCAGAGCGAGCAGGGGGTCTGACCGTGCCACTCCCCTACTACGTCAGCCCCGAGCAGATGATGAAGGACAAGGCCGAGTATGCCCGCAAGGGTATCTCGCGCGGCCGATCCATCGTCGCTCTGGAGTACCGGGATGGCATCCTGCTGGTGGCCGAAAACCCTTCGAGCCTGCTCCACAAGGTCTCGGAGATCTACGACCGGATCGCATTCGCTGGCGTCGGCAAGTACAACGAATTCGAGAATCTGCGGATCGCGGGGATCCGCCACGCCGACGTCAAAGGGTACTCGTACAGTCGCGGCGACGTGACCGCCAAGGCCCTGGCCAACGCCTACTCGCAGGCCCTCGGGAACATCTTTACCCAGGACATCAAGCCCTTCGAGGTCGAGGTCCTGGTGGCCGAGGTCGGTGACGACAACGGCGGCCGCAACGAGATCTACCACATCCTGTACGACGGAACGATCGAGGACGAGCGCAATTACGCGGCCATGGGTGGACAGGCCGACGAGATCCGCCGCTTCCTCAAGGACCATTTCAAGGAGGGTATGACACTGGAAGAGGCGCTCCAGCTCGGGGTGCGCGCCCTCAACGTGACGCAAAACAAGAGCCTGACCGAGCGCGATCTCGAGGTGGCGGTCCTCGACCGGACGAAGACCCGCCGAAAGTTCCGCCGCCTCCCTCCCGAGGTCCTGAACACGCTGCTGGCCACTGCGCACTAAGGAGCCAGCACCGCCCTACCCTGATATCTGTGAGACGGCCGTTCCAAGCTCGTGCTAGGCTGTGGGTGAGTTCATGAAACGGCGCATCTTCGGTCTCGAGAACGAGTATGGCCTGACGTGCACACTCAACGGTCAGCGCCGGTTGTCGCCTGACAACGTCGCGCGTTACCTCTTCGAGAAGGTCATCCCCGGCGCGCGGAACGCCAACGTGTTCCTCGAGAATGGCGCGCGGCTCTATCTCGACACCGGATTCCACCCCGAGTACGCCACGCCGGAGTGCGACGACGTCACCGAGCTCGTGATCCACGACAAGGCCGGCGAGCGCATCGTCGAGGATCTCCTGCATCAAGCCGAGAAGCGGCTGCGCGAGGACGGTATCTCGGGCAACATCCTCCTCTTCAAGAACAACACCGACTCGGCCGGCAACTCGTACGGCTGCCACGAGAACTATCTCGTGAGCCGCGACGTGTCCTTCCAGCGGCTGGCCGAGGCGCTCATCCCGTTCTTCGTCACCCGACAGATCTTCGCGGGCGCGGGCAAGGTGCTGCAGACGCCGCGCGGCTTCCACTACTGCTTGAGCCAGCGCGCCCAGCACATCTGCCAGGAGATCTCGGGAGCGACCACGTCGTCGCGCTCGATCATCAACACGCGCGACGAGCCGCACGCCGACGCGGAGCGCTACCGGCGCCTCCACGTCATCGTGGGCGACTCCAACATGTCGGAGGTCGCGACCTACCTCAAGATCGGGACCACGGCGCTCGTGCTCGACATGATCGAGGACGGCTTCTTCGACCGCGACTACTCGCTGCAGTCGCCGGTCCAGGCCATCCGCGACATCTCGCACGATCCGACGCTGCGCGAGACCGTGAAGCTCAAGGACGGAAGGGCCATCAGCGCGCTCCAGCTCCAGCTCGAATACCTCGAGTACGCGACGCGCTACGTGAACTCGATCAACGCCGATCCGGTGACGAAGGACGTGCTCGCCCGCTGGACGGACGTGCTGGAGAAGCTCGAGACGGATCCGATGCAGCTCGAGCGCGAGCTGGACTGGGTCATCAAGCGCCAGTGGATCGAGAGCTACATGACCCGCAATCGCTTGAGCTGGCGTGATCCCAAGATCTCCCTGATGGATCTCCAGTACCACGACATCCGCCCCGATCGCGGCGTCTACTACAAGCTGGCCAGCCGCGACATGGTCGACCGGGTCACCGACGACGAGACGATCGAGCAGGCCAAGCACGTCCCGCCCCAGACGACGCGGGCGCGGCTGCGTGGCGAGTTCATCCGTCAGGCCAATTTGAAGGGCAAGGACTACCGGGTCGACTGGGTCTACCTCAAGCTGAACGACCCGGAGCGCGAGACGATCCTCTGCAAGGATCCGTTCCAGTCGCACGACGAACGGGTCGCCCGCCTCATCCGCTCCTTCTGACAAGGTTTTAGCGCGGAGCGTGTCGATCTGCTCTACCAGCGGAGCTGTGCGCTCTACCACCGGAGGTGAAGTTGACACTCTGTCCCGAACAATGCTAAGTCTGAAAAACCGTCGTCTTCTACAGCATGAACGCCTTCTAGGCCCGCTCGCTCAGATCCTCCGGGCCGGCCCGGAGATGACGTCAGGTCGTGGCAGCTCACGTTGATGAAGGAGGCTTCGATGTTGGGAAAGAAGGCCTCGGGCCCTCAATCGCAGTCCGATGGCACCCCGATCACTCTCCTGACGATCGCCGGCGACCGCGCGAAGGTCGAGGGCAAGTTCGACATCTCCGACTCCATCCAGATCGAATGTGAAGTGGGCGGAGAGCTGAACGTGGCCGGCCGACTCGTCATCGGCGAAAAGGGCGTGGTCACCGCGGACGTCAAGACGGTCGATGCGGTCATCATGGGCCAGTACGAGGGCAACATGGTGGCGACCGGCAACGTCGAGATCGCCGAGACGGGCCGGGTCAGCGGCAACATCCAGACCGATTCGCTGGTGATCTCCAAGGGCGGCTTCTTCAACGGCAACGTGACCAAGATCAACGAGGACGGCAAGGGCCAACGCTCCGTCTATCTGATCGACGAGAAGCGCGTCGGTCGGTAACCGACGCATCGGGCCGCGGCCACCATGTCCTGGGGCAGGAACGTGAAGGCCTCGCCGAAGTCGGGCGACCTGACCGCCTTCATCGACGAAGGCTCGCAGATCGAGGGCAAGTACACGTTCGACGGAACCGTGATGATGAACGGCCACTTCAGCGGCGAGATCCACACGAAGGACACGCTGATCGTGGGCGAGAAGGGCGTGGTCAACGCCAGCATCAGGGCCGGAACGGTCGTCATCAGCGGCGAGGTCGTGGGCAACGTGCTGGCCACCCAGCGCGTCGAGCTCAGGGGGACCGCGCGCGTCTTCGGTGACGTCGAGGCGCCCGTCGTCGTCGTCGAGGAAGGCGTGCTCTTCGAGGGCCACTGCAAGATGACCAAGGGCCGGCCGGCCGAGGTGGCGTCGGGACGCGAGCACTCAGTCCTCCACTTGAAGCGCTAGCGGGCGAGGGCGACGCAGGCCACGCCCGCGAGCACGACCCCGGCCGCCGCCAGGCGACGGGCGAGTCGTCCTTCTCCGAACCAGATCCCGCCGATCAGCACCGAGAAGACGATCGAGGTTTCACGCGCCGCCACCACGTAGGCCGCCTTCGAGAGCCGAAAGGCGAACAGCACCAGCAGGTAGCTGGTGAGATTGAGGCACGCGGCCACGAGGATCGTCGGCCAGTTGATCCTCCACTCGTGTCGCAACGCCGCCGCGCGCCAGACCGATGGCAGGAGCAGCACGCTGATCCCCGCGCCCATGAGTGCCAGGTACGGCAGCGGGTGCAGCGTGGTGACACCGACCTTGTCCACCAGCGAGTAGGTGGCGATCGTCACTCCAGTGACCACGGCCCACCCGGTCCCCTTCCCCACGCCCCCGCCCGGCTGACGACGAAAGCCGCCCGCCGCAACGTTCGCCAGGACGATCCCGATGACGACCAGGCCGACGCCGGTGGCGCCGAGCGGTGACAGGCGTTCGCCGAGCCACAGGAGAGCGCCCACGGGCACCAGGCCCACACCGAGGCCCCGCGCGATGGGATAGACGAGGGAGAAGTCTCCGCTCCCCAGCGCACGCCCCAGGGCGTAGAAGTACGCCGCGTGGATCACGATCGTGCCGATCACGTACGGTACGGCCGAGGCCGGGAGTCCGTCTCGCAGGAACCCGGCGCTCAGCGGCAAGAAGATCAGGGTTGCCAGCGTCACCGACGACCAGAGGAAGGCGAGCGGGTTGCCGGCGCGCTTGGCCAGCGCGTTCCATCCGGAGTGGACGAGCGCGGCCGTCAGCACGAGCGCCAGCGCCGTGCCCGACATCAGCGGGAGCCCGCGCCCGGTGCCGGCGAAACGGTCACGAGCCGCGGATCGACAGGTCGTCGAAGGCGGTGATGGAATCCGCCTTGGTCCACAGGCCGACCTGTCCTGCCCGGGAGCGCGTGTCGTGATGATCCAGGAGCAGTCTGTCGTCGAGCCAGCTCTGCAGATGATCACCGACGGCGAGGATGCGGAGCGTGTGCCACTGGCCGAGAGCCGGGGCCTTCACGTCGGCCGTGGCGAGCTGACGACGTCGGCGGTCGTCGTGATAGAGACGAAGGTTGTCCTCGAGGGCGTTGGCGCGGACGACGTAATACCGGCCGCCGTCGAAGCGGACCACGATGCCCCCCGACGCATCCTCGCGGCCCGAGATCGGCTTGAACTTCACCGAGGCGTCGACGTCGGAGAAGGGCCCGGGTGGGGCCACGATGACGTTGAAGGCGTTGCCGGTGCTTCGCTGGACGAGCACCCTTCGCCCGCTCGGCGCACTGTCCATCTCCTCGACCGTCCACGTCCCCGCCACGGTCGTCCATCCCGTCACGTCGCCCGACTCGAAATCGAAGCGGCTGAGAGTGACGCGGTCGAGAATCTTGACCTCGGCCGGCGCTGCCATCATCACCACGGTGCCTTTCAGCAGGCCGCGTCGCGTCAGCATGGCCCTAGAGTCGCCAACCGGTGGTCAGGGCCCGAACGCGCGCGAGGAGCTCGTCCATGTCCAACGTCGTCAACCGGCGGTCTGCGACGACAGGGCGCCCGTGGACCCAGACGTCGGTGATCGCCCGGGGCGACATCGCGTAGACGACGGAGGCGAGCAGATCGGTGCGCGGGTGCAGCGAAGGGTCGCCGAGATCGACGGCCACGAGGTCGGCGAGCTGACCACGGGCGATCGTGCCGGTGTCGAGGTCCAGCATGGCCGCGCCCGATCGAGTACCGAGGTCGAACGCCGCCTTCGCGCCCAGCGCGGTTCCGTCGAGATGGCGGACGCGCTGCAGGAGCGAGGTCATCCGCACCTCCTCGAAGACCGAGAGGCGGTTGTTCGTGCAGCCGCCGTCGGTGCCGAGCCCGGCGCGAACGCCGGCCGCCAGCATCTCGGTCACGCGACTGATCCCGTCCCCCAGGAACATGTTCGACGACGGACAGTAGGCAAGCGCGGCACCGCGAGCCGCCATCAGCGCGATCTCGTCGTCGTCGAGCCACACGCAGTGTACGGCGATCGTCCGCGGCCCCAGCACACCGAGCGTGTCGAGGTAGCGGATCGGGGTCGCTCCGTGCTCGGCGAGGGTCCGCTGGCCCTCGTACTGCCCCTCGGCCACGTGGATGTGAAACGGCGTGCCCGCCTGTTCCGCGACTTCCCAGCCGGCCCGGATCATGGCAGACGACGCCCCGTGCGGACTGTGGGGCGCCGGGTGGACGTCGACCGTCTCGTCGTGCCGATGGCGCGCGATGAGCGATTCCACGCGTCGGCGCGCATCGGGGACGGACTCGCGGTAGCGCTTGGGAGCGCCCTCCCAGTCGTAGAGGGCGCGCGCCAGCACGAGCCGGATGCCCACGCGGCGCGCCGCCTCGATGACGGCCTCCGCGTTCTCGTTGCCGTCGTCGTTCAGGTAGAAAAAATCCACGCAGGTGGTCGCGCCGTGGCACAGCATCTCGGCGAAGGCGAACGCCGCGCCCAGTGCGATGCCATTCCGATCGAGTCGCTCCGAGAAGGGATAGAGCACGCGGTCGCGCCAGCCCATGAAATCCAGGTCGTCACCGAGCCCGCGCAACAGCGACTGAAAGGCGTGGCAATGGGCGTTCACCGTCCCCGGCAGCAGTGCCTTGTCCCGAAGCCTCACGTCGCCGGGCTCGCCGGCACCCGCCGGGCCGATGAACGCGATCCGGCCGTCGGTGATCGCAATCGCGCGGTCGGCCGCCCAGCCGTCGGGCGTGAGGGCGAGGTCCGGCAGGAGCCTCACGTCCGGACCGGCCTCTCCGTCAGACCGCCATGATGTGGTAACCGCAGTCGACGTAGATCACCTCGCCGGTGATTCCGGACGAGAGCGGCGAGGCGAGGAAGAGCGCGGTGTCGCCGACCTCGCGCAACTCGACGTTGCGCTTGAGCGGCGCCTTCTCCGCGTGGTGCTTGAGGATCTCCGTGAAGCCGCGGATGCCGCGGGCGGCCAGCGTGTTGACCGGCCCCGCCGAGATCGCGTTCACACGAATCCCCCGCGCGCCCACGTCAGCGGCGAGATACCGGATGGTCGCTTCCAGCGACGCCTTCGCCACGCCCATGACGTTGTAGCCGGTGGCGACCTTTTCGGCGCCGTAGTACGTCATGGCCAGGACGGACGCTTGGCCCGACTTCTCGAGCAGCGGCAGCGCCGCGCGGGTGAGGCCGACCAGGGAGTACGCGGAGATGTCGTGGGCGACCCGGAAGCCCTCGCGCGACGTCTTGCTGAAGGCGCCCTCCAGATCTTCCCGCTGAGCGAACGCCACCGAGTGTACGAGGGCGTCGAGCGCGCCGGTCTCGCGCCCGAGGGCCGTGAAGACGCCGGCGATCTCGGTGTCGGAGGTGACGTCGCACGGATAGAGCAGCGAGCCCGGAAGCGTGCCGGCCAGCTCGTCGACGTTCTCCTTCAGCCGGTCGCCCTGGTACGTGAAGGCGAGTCTCATCCCGGCGGCCGAGAGCGACTGAGCGATGGCCCAGGCGATCGAGCGCTTGTTGGCGACGCCGAAGATGATCCCCGTCTTGCCGTCCAGGAGCTTCATGGGCCCTCCGTGGGGTCATGATAGTACGACGGTGGGGTGAGAGGAGACGCGCCCGGACGCGAGCGGCTACTGGTTCTTCGTTCGCAGCGCCTCGAGCTCCGGGCCGAAGAGGATCTCGTACAGCCGGTGGCACGGCACGATCCCGGCGATGCCCGCGTTCGACACGCTCGCCGGGATCGCACCGCCGTCCGGCACGGAAACCGCGGGCCGCACGGTCGCGGACTGGCCCGTCATGACGCCCGCCAGTTTGAAGAGCGCGTACGCGTTGGGCTGCAGCGAGCCGCGGTAGAGGAACACCGGCGATCCGCTGGTGCCGCCGGACGAGGCGGACTCCATGAGGTAGAGATTCATCTTCGTGCCCTCCCAGCTGATCGGCTCACCAGTGACGAGGGCGATCCTTCCGAATCTCACGACCGGGTAGTTTCGCGGCTCTCCGGCGAATGGCGTGAACAGGCCGGCGAAGAAGACCTCCGTGCCTTCGACGATCTGGAGCGGACGCCGACCAGGAAGCCCGTCCCCAGCGGAATCGGGTGCCCGCTCCGGTCGACTGCGGGTTCTCCCCGGTCATCGCTCAGAAAGACGAACGCGACGGCCTTCTTCACATCGGAGGGAATCGACGCAGCCAACGAGGACGAGACGAACGCGCACAGGACTCCGACGAGAGCCACGACCCCACCGAGGTTCGCTCCTCGCCTCATCGCGCTCGGCCGCCCACCGGGGTTCAGCATAGCATCGGCGCTCCGGCGATCCCGCGAAATCCCCGACCGATCGGGGGCATCGCAGGACGGGTGGGGTATACTCCGGCGACGTGATCGCCCATCCCATCGAGTCCAAGACGCCGTGAGCAAGCTCGGCGTCGTCCTCCCCTTCTCCGCGTTCCCCGGCCGCGAGATGATCGCGCTCGCCCAGGAAGCGGAGACGCGCGGCTACGACACGGCGTGGGCCGCCGAGGCCTCGGGCGCCGACGCCTTGATGACGCTGGCCGTGATCGCGGTGCACACCTCGCGGTTGCGTGTGGCGAGTGGCATCGTCCCCATCCAGACGCGGACACCGATCGTGCTGGCCATGGCGGCGACCACGCTCGGTCACCTGGCACCGGGCCGTGTCGCGCTCGGCGTCGGCGTGTCGAGCCCGATCATCGTCGGCCAGTGGCACGGCCTGCCGTTCCGCAAGCCACTCGCGCACATGCGCGAGGCGGTGCAGGTCCTTCGTCTCGCGCTGTCCGGCGAGCGCGTCAACTTCGAGGGCGAGTTCTACCGGATCAAGAACTTCCGGCTGAGCCTGCCGTCGACGCCCGTGCGCATCTACCTGGGCGCGCTCGGGCCGAAGATGCTGGAGCTGGCCGGCGAGGTCGCCGACGGCGTGCTCCTCAACTGGCTGGCCCCCGAAACCGTGGGGGCCTCCATTCGCCACATCGAGACCGGGGCACGCCGGGCCGGACGCGGCCTCGGCGACCTCGAGATCGCGGCCTTCGTGCGCACGTGCGTGACCGACGATGAAGCGCCCGCCCGGCAGTGGCTCGCGCGCGACATCACCGGCTACGCGATCGTCGACGCCTACGCGGAGTTCTTCCGGTCGTCGGGCTTCACCACCGAGGTGGATGCGATCAACGCGGCCTGGAAGGCCGGTGACCGTGCCGGCGCGGTGTCGAAGATCTCCCCGCGCGTGCTGGACGGCCTCGGCGTCATCGGGCCCGCGGAGTTCTGCCGCGAGCGTGTCGCCCAGTTCGCGAAGGCCGGGCTCACCATGCCGGTCGTCATGCCGTTCTCGCCCGACGCCGATCCCCGGCCGTCGCTCCTCCGCACCATCCGCAGCTTCCCGTGATCGTTCTCGGCGTCATCCCGGCGCGGCTCCAGTCGTCCCGGCTGCCCCGCAAGGTCCTGCGCGAGATCGCCGGCCGTCCCATGCTGTGTCACGTGTACGAGCGCGCGCGGAAGGCCGGCGTCCTCAGCGACGTGATCGTCGCGACCGACGCCGATGAGGTCGTCGCCGCCTGCCGTGGCTTCGGCATCCCCGCTGTCCTGACGTCCAGAGATCATCCGTCGGGCACCGATCGGGTGTGGGAAGTCGCTCAGACGCGTGCCGCCGACGTGTACGTCAACATCCAGGGCGACGAGCCGCTCCTCACGTCGGGGCACGTCGCTCGGCTGGTCGAGCCGTTCCTGGCGCGGCCAGAGACCGAGGTGAGCACGCTCTGCATCGTGGCCACCGCCGAGGAGATCGCCAGCCCCAGCGTCAACAAGGTCGTGTTCGGGCCCGGCGGCCGGGCGCTCTACTTCTCGAAGTTCGGCATTCCCTTCGACCGTGATGGCCGCGACGTCATCCGCTACAAGCACGTCGGGCTCTACGCGTACCGCAAGGCGGCGCTCGACCGCTTCCATGCCCTGCCCCCGTCGATCCTCGAGCAGAGCGAAGGCCTCGAGCAGCTCCGCTTCCTCGAGCACGGCGTCTCCATCACCGTGATGGAGACCAACGAGCCAACCATCGGGGTCGACACCGAGGAGGACCTGAAGGCCGTCGAGGCGTACCTGGCCGGCCGCCGCGTGTGATCGGCCGCTTCACGATCCTCGGCCTGATCCTGGCCGCGCAGACCCTCGCCAACATCGGGCCGCTCGGCATTCCCGCCATCGCGAAGCTGATTCGCGAGGACCTCGGGCTCACGCTCACGCAAGCCGGATCGTTCCTCTCCGCCTACTACATCGGCCCGATCTTGATGTCGATGCCGGCCGGCACGATGGCCGACCATTGGGGAATCAAGCGCACGCTGGTCCTCGGTCAGATCGTGATCGCCGCCGGGCTGCTCGCGGTCAGCGCGGCCGGCTCCTACCCGACGCTCATCGTGCTGATGATCGTCGCCGGTTTCGGCTACGGGATGCTCAACCCGACGTCGACCAAGGCCGTGATGGCGTGGTTCCCTCCGGCCCAGCGGGCGACCGTGATCGGGCTGAAGCAAGTCGGGCTTCCGTTCGGTGGCGCGCTCGGGGCCGCGCTGATGCCCGCCCTCGCGCTGGCCGTGGGCTGGCGGCTCGCCGTCGTCACGTCGGCGCTGGTGATCCTCTCCACGGCCGTCGCATCTCTGCTGATCTATCGCGACCCCGCGGGCCTCCCCCCGCCCACGACGGGAGCGCGCACGGCCTTCCGGGCCGTACTCCTCACCCGCGACCTGTGGCTGGTGGCGATCGCCACGCTGATGTTCGCCGGCGTGCAGACGGTCTTCATGGCGTTTCTCGTGCTCTACCTCACCGACGTCGCGGCGCTTCCGCTCCTCGCGGCCGGGCGCTACCTGGCACTCGCGCAGGTCGCCGGGATGGCCGGGCGCATCATCTTCGGCGTACTCTCGGATCGCACGTTCGGCGGACGCCGTCGCATGCCGCTGGCGCTGGCGGGGATCGGGTCGGCGCTCTGTTCGGTGGCCATCGCCATGATCGGGCCCAACACCGGCGCGCTGACGCTGGCGCTGATCGCGCTCGTCTTCGGCTTCTGCGGCATCGGCTGGAACGGCGTCCAGCACACGCTGATGGCGGAGCTGGCGGGGGCGCGCTCGGCGGGGACCGCGGTCGGGCTCGGGCTGGCCGTCTCCTCCCTCGGTGTGACGCTGGGGCCGCCGATCTTCGGGTGGTGCGTCGAGCGCGTCGGTAGCTACCGCGGGCCGTGGATCGGGTTAGCCGGCCTCATGCTGGTCGCGCTCGCCGTGCTCGCCACGGTCCGCGAGCGCCCGCGCATGACCTGAGCCACCACCCGCCCCGCGAAGCTCGACGGTCCGTGTCGGGAACGGCATCCCGATGCGCTCGGCCCGCAAGCGGCGCAGGATGCGCTTGCGCAGCTCGTGCTGGACCGGGTACTGGTCGACGAACGATGCGACCTGGCAGACCAGGGTGAAGTCGAGCGACGACTCGCCGAACCCGGGGATGAGCCGAGCGATCGGCCGCGGATCGTCCAGGAGCCCGGGCACGTCCGGCGCCGCTCGCGTCGCCTCGTCCACCAGCACGGCTTCCACCCGGTCGGGATCGCTGTCGTAATCGACGCTCACGCGGATCCCAAGCGCGAGGCGCGACTGCGGCAGGTCGTAATTGGTGATGATCGATTCGGCCACGCGCTTGTTCGGGACGACGACCACGCTGTCTTGCAGCATCCTCACCCGCGTCGAGCGCCAGCCGACATCGACGACGTAGCCCTCCACGGAGTCGGCGATCTTCACGTAGTCGCCCACGCGAATCGGGCGGTCGGCCAGCAGGTGCATGCCGGCGAACGGGTTCGACAGCGTATCCTGCAGCGCGAGCGCGACGGCGAGCCCGCCGACGCCGAGCGCCGTCAGGATGGGCGCGATGTGGATCCCGAGCGCCGAGAGCAGGACGAGAAAACCGACGGCGAGAATGGTCAGCCGGCTCGCCGCGCGCGCCAGGCCGGTCACGGGGACGCCGAACGCGCGGCTCTCGCCGACACGCGTGATCAGTGTTTCCACCATCCCGGCCAGGGTGATCGTGACCGACAGGATAATGGACGCCTGAAGAATGGTCGTGAGCTCGCCGGTGAGACGGCGGGGCAGCACGTCCGCCTCGCTCGCCGCCTCGATCGTCACGTAGAACGCCATCACGCCGCACCACAGCAGCGACGGCAGGCGTATGGCCTGGAGAAACGCCGCCAGAGCGCCGGGCCCAGTCGCCCACCGATTGAACACGGTCATCACGGCCCAGCGGAGCGCGAGCACGGCGATCAGTGCGACGGCGAATCCGAGGGCGGGCCACAGCAGGTGCTGCATTGGGGGCATGCTATCGTAGGTGCCACCGTGCCTCCCCGCTCATTCTTCTACGGCTGGATCGTGCTCGGCGCCGCTGCGTTCATCACCTGCATCGGCATGGGCACGCTGTTCTCGCTCGGGATCTTCCTCAAGCCGATCGAAGAGTCGATGGGGTGGAGCCGGACGGGCATCTCGACGATCGCGCTCCTGAACTGGATCTTCATGGGCGTGGGCTCGTTCCTGTGGGGCACGCTCTCGGATCGCTTCGGCACGCGCACGGTCGTCCTCGCCGGAGGCGCGCTGCTGGGGCTCGGCCTCGTGCTCTCGAGTCAGGTCCAGGCGCTCTGGCAGCTCGACGTAACCTTCGGGGTGATGGTCGGCTTCGGAGTCGGCGCGTTTTATGCGCCGCTCACCGCCACCGCCACCAAGTGGTTCACAGCGAACCGCGGCCTGGCCGTGGCCCTGGTCTCCGCTGGAATCGGGTTTGGCGTCCTGCTGATCTCGCCGCTCGCGCGTGCGCTGACCACGCTGTTCGACTGGCGGATCGCGATGCTCGTCCTCGGCGACCTGGCCTGGCTCGTCGTCATCCCGGCCGCGCTGCTGATCCGCGAGGAGCCCGCCGATCTCGGCGCCACCGCGCGGGGCGGCGTCGCGTCGGTCGGCCGTGACTACACCACGCGCCAGGTCCTCGGCACGCCCCAGTTCTGGGCCATCGCGCTGACGCACTTCGCCTGCTGCGCCGCCCACTCCGGGCCGATCTTTCACATGGTCACGCACGCGATGGATCAGGGCGTGGCGAAGATGACGGCCGCCACCGTGCTGAGTCTGTCCGGCCTGGCCTCGGTCGTCGGCCGCATCGCGACCGGCATGATCGCCGACCGCGTCGGCGCGAAGCCGACGTTGATCACCGGACTCGCGCTCCAGGCGGTCGTCGTCGCCCTCTATCTCTTCGCCCACGATGCCGGCGCGTTCTACCTCCTGGCGCTCGTCTTCGGAGTCGCGTACGGCGGGGTGATGCCGCTCTACGCGCTGGTCACGCGCGAGTACTTCGGCGAGAAGGTCATGGGCTCCGCCTACGGCGCGGTCTTCCTCATCTCCACGCTGGGCATGGGCGTCGGCTCGTTCGCCGGCGGATGGATCTTCGATCATCTCGGGAGCTACGCCTGGCTCTACCTGTCGTCGACTGCCATCGGCGTGATGGCCGGCGTCCTGGCGCTCACCTTCCGTCCCCCGCGCCTGCTTCGGCTCGCCACGGCAGCCCACTGACCGCCTCTGGGGCGGTGTCGCTTCGGGGTAGGCGGTTGACACCCCAGGCGCCGGGGTGGTATCACTCGGTCACTTTTCTCGATGTTTCGCCATCATTTACGACGCAGCGCACGACCCCGAGAAAGGTGACCCAAGGAGGCCTCCCAGCATGAGTGCAGAGCATCTGGATCGGCGTGATTTCCTGAAGGTGTCCGGCGGCATCGCGGGCATCTTGGCCGCGGGGCGCGCCCCCGCCTTCGCACAGGGCACCAAGCTTCACTGGGTGCGCTGGGTGGACTTCATTCCCGAGTCGGATGTGGAGCTCAAGCGCTCGATGGCCGACGCGTCGAAGGCGCTCGGCGCCGAGATCCAGCTCGAGACCATCAACGCCAACGATCTGCAGCCCCGGATCACCGCCGCCATCCAGTCGGGGTCCGGCGCGGACATCTTCAACTTTCAGTACAACTGGCCGCACCTCTACCAGAACGCCGTGGTCGACGTGAGCGACGTGGTCAACGAGGTCGCCAAGGCCGAGGGGGGCCTCTACGGCGTCTGGGCGCCGTCGTGCCAGGTCAACGGCAAGTGGCTGTCGATGCCGCACTCGATCGTCGGCAACGCCGTCGCCTATCGCCGGTCGTGGCTCAAGGAGGCCGGCGCCAGCCAGTTCCCGAAGACGTGGGACGAGGCGCGCAAGGTCTTCGCTCCCCTCAAGAAGAAGGGCAAGCCGTACGGCCAGACGCTGGGCCACACCTTCGGCGACGCTCCGACCTTCACGTACACGATGCTGTGGGCGTTCGGCGGGGCCGAGACCGACAAGACCGGCAAGAAGGTCACCATCAATAGCAAGGGCACCCTCGAGTCGGTGAAGTTCATGCAGGCGTTCTGGAAGGAATGCTGCGACGAGGGCGGCCTGGCCTGGGACGACACCAACAACAACCGCGCGTTCCACGCCGGCGAGATCAGCGCGACGCTGAACGGCGCGTCGATCTACATCGTCGCCAAGCGTCAGAAGGACAAGATCAAGGACGACAAGGGCGAGCCGCTGTTCCAGGACATCGATCACGCGCCGCTCCCGGCCGGCCCCGCCGGGGCGTACCTGCTCTTCCTCAACCAGTCGCACGCGGTCATGAAGTACGGCAAGAATCAGAAGCTGGCCAAGGACTTCCTGCGCTGGCTGCACAAGCCCGAGAACTACGGCAAGTGGTTCACCACGCAGGAGGGTTATTCGGTCGGCGCGACCAAGAAGTGGGAGAACGAGCCCATGTGGGGCAAGCTCGACGAGCCGCTCAAGATGTTCCGCACGGCCGCGCGGAACACGCGGTTGTTCGGCTACGCCGGGCCCTCCACGGCCAAGGCCACCGAGGGCTTCACGAAGTACATCGTCACCGACATGTACGCCAAGGCCGTGCAGGGCATGCCGGCCGAGGACGCCGTGAAGTGGGCGGAGACCGAGCTGAAGAAGATCTACGAGGCGTAGTCAGCCCGGGAGGGCGCGATGGATCGCAGGGGCTTTCTGAAGACGACAGGCGTGGCGGGCATCCTGGCCGCGGGCCGCGCACCCGCTTTCGCGCAGGGCACGAAGCTGCACCTGTTGCGCTGGGTGGACTTCGTACCCGCCGGCGATCAGATCCTTCGCCAGCAGCTCCTGCCCGAGGCTGGCAAGGCGTTGGGCGTCGAGGTCCAGCTCGAAACGATCAACGCCAACGATCTGCAACCGCGCATCACCGCAGCCATCCAGTCGGGATCTGGCGCCGATATCATCATGACGCTCCACAACTGGCCCCACCTCTACAAGTCGAGCGTCGTCGACGTCACCGACGTTGCCGAGGGCATCGCCAAGGACCAGGGGGGCTTCTACGCGCAAGCCGAGCAGGCCGTCAAAGACGGCAAGCAGTATCTGGCCGTCCCGTTCGGCGTCAACGGACTTCTCATCGCCTATCGGAAGTCGTGGTTCAAGGAAGCCGGAGCTGAGACGCCGCCGAAGACGCTCGACGAATACCGGCAGCTCGGGACGCGACTCAAGAAGAAGGGCCACCCGATCGGCCAGACGCTCGGTCACACCTTCGGCGACGCGCCGGCCTGGAGCTATCCGATGCTCTGGAACTTCGGCGCCGCCGAGCGCGACCGCCAGGGCAAGACCAAGCTCGACAGCAAGGAAACGGTCGAGTCGGTCAAGTGGATGACGGCGTTCTGGAAGGACGCCTGCGACGAGGGGGGCTTCGCCTGGGACGACACGAACAACAACCGGGCGTTCCTGGCCGGCGAGATCGCCGCCACGCTCAACGGCGCATCGATCTACATCGCGGCCAAGCGCCAGCAGGACAAGATCAAGGACGAGCGTGGGGAGCCGATGTGGCGTGACATCGATCACTTCGCCATTCCCGCCGGACCGGCGGGAACGTGGGGCTATCACATCCCGTTCGCCCATATGGTCATGAAGTACTCGAAGAACCAGAAACCCGCCAAAGACCTGCTCCGGTGGCTCGGCGCGAAGGACCAGTTCGCCAAATGGTTCGAAGTGATGGAGGGCTTCTCGGCCGGATCCACGAAATACTGGGAGCGGAATCCGCTGTGGGGCCGGCTCGACGACGCGATGAAGCTCTACCGCACGGCCGCTCAGGCTTCCCGGATCATCGGGTGGGAGGGCGCGCCCGACGCCAAGGCGAGCGAGGTGTACTCCAAGTACGTCGTCACCGACATGTACGCCAAGGCCGCGCAGGGCCTGGCTCCAGCCGACGCGGCCAAGTGGGCGGCCGCCGAGTTGCAGAAGATCTACGGATAGATGAGCAAGCCGATCGCGGGCGGGTCCAACGGCGCTGCCGGTCTCGAGGTGGCGCTGCCCCGTCCGCGCGCGATCCGCCCGCGCACCGGCGGCCACGTCCTCGAGAACGAGCGTCTTCTCGCCTTCGCCCTGCTGTCGCCGACGGTGGTGCTCCTCGGCATGTTCATCGCGTATCCCTTCGTGATGGGCGTCTGGCTGTCGCTCTCCAGTACGAGCGTGGGCAACATCGGGGAGTTCGTCGGGGCCCGCAACTTCGTCAAGGCCTGGAACGATTCGATCTTCCAGACGGCGTTCAAGAACACGTTCATCTACACGTTCTGGGCCACCATCTTCAAGTTGTCGCTCGGCATGTGGCTGGCCCTGCTCCTGAACCGCAGCTTCCGGGGCAAGCGCATCGTGCGCGCGTCGATGCTCCTGCCCTTTATCGTGCCCACCGTGCTGTCGACCTTCGCGTGGCGCTGGATGTTCGATCCGACCTTCAGCGTGCTGAACTGGCTCCTGTACCAGAGCGGCTTCATCGTCACCAAGCTGCCGTTCCTGTCCGACGGCACCTACGGCATGTGGTGTGCGATTACCGTCAACACGTGGCGCGGCATGCCGTTCTTCGCGATCACGCTGCTGGCCGGGCTCCAGACGATCAACCCCGACTTGCACGAGGCCGCCTCGCTCGACGGCGCCAACGGCTGGCGGCGCTTCTGGAACGTGACCTGGCCGCTGCTCAAGCCGGTGACGCTCGTCGTGGTCGTCTTCTCAGTGATCCAGACGTTCTCCGACTTTCAGCTCATCTACGTGCTGACCGGCGGCGGCCCGGCCAACGCCACGCATCTCCTGGCGACGTACGCCTATCAGATCGGCGTGGCCACCGGCCTGCTCGGCGAGGGCGCGGCCATCTCGCTCTTCATGCTTCCCGTCCTCTTCGTCGTCGTCTGGCTCCAGCTCCGCTATCTCCGGAGGCTCGAGGGCGCATGATCGCCAGCACCGGACTGCGACCTGGAGTCACAACGATGATCGCGCGTGCGGAGCCCCAGGTCCCTCGCCGACCGTCGATCGGGCGTGCGGAGCCCCGCGTACCCATCGCTCGCCACCCTCGGCTCGAGCCGAGCTGGAGCCCTCGATAAATGGTCATCGAGCGGCGGTGGAAGAAGTGGGTATTCTTCTACATCCCGCTGACCGTCTTCGTCGTCGGCACGCTTTTTCCCTTCTACTGGATGTTCGTGACCGCGATCCGGCCGGACTCCGAGCTGTACCGGTCGTGGCGGGCGGTCAACAACGCGCCGTTCTGGACGCTGCATCCCACGCTCGAGCACTTCCAGGACCTGATGGCGAAGACGACGTTCCCGGTCTGGCTCTGGAACACGTTCTTCATCGCCGTGGTGTCCACGCTCATCTCGCTCTTCTGCGGGCTCCTGGCCGGGTACGCGCTCGCCCGCCTGAAGTTCCCGATGGCCGGCACGCTCGGCACGTCGATCTTCGTCACCTATCTCGTGCCGCCCACGCTCCTGTTCATCCCGCTCGCCGACATCATCCGGAACTTCCAGCTCGGCAACACCCCGTGGGCGCTGATCCTCACCTACCCGACCTTCCTGGTCCCCTTCTGCACCTGGCTCTTGATGGGCTACTTCAAGACCATTCCCAAGGAGCTCGAGGAGTGTGCGCGCATCGACGGCGCCACGCGCTTCGGCGCCATGGTGCGCATCATCTTTCCGATCGCCGTCCCGGGCATCCTCTCGGCCGGCATCTTCGCGTTCACGCTGTCGTGGAACGAGTTCATCTACGCGCTGGTCTTCCTCTCCTCACCCGAGCGGAAGACCGTGCCGGTGGGCGTGGTGTCGGAGCTGATCCGCGGTGACATCTACTTCTGGGGCCAGCTGATGGCGGGAGCGCTGCTCGGTTCGATCCCGGTCGCGCTCGTCTATTCGTTCTTCGTGGAGTATTACGTGACGGGGCTCACGGGCTCCGTCAAAGGGTAAAGGAGATCGCGATGGCGCAGGTCCTCATGAAAGATCTGAACAAGAAGTACGACGAAGTCCACGCCGTCAAGGACGTCAACCTGCACATCCGCGACAAGGAGTTCGTCGTCCTCGTCGGGCCTTCGGGATGCGGCAAGTCGACCACGCTCCGCATGGTCGCCGGCCTGGAGGAGATCACCTCCGGGGAGATCTCGATCGGCGAGCGGGTGGTCAACGATCTGCCCCCGAAGGACCGCGACATCGCGATGGTGTTCCAGAACTACGCGCTGTACCCGCACATGACCGTGTACGACAACATGGCGTTCGGGCTCAAGATGCGCAAGTTCCCCAAGGCCGAGATCGCCAAACGCGTCCACGAGGCGGCCGAGATCCTCGGCATCCAGGAGCTGCTCAAGCGCAAGCCGCGCCAGCTCTCGGGCGGCCAGCGCCAGCGCGTCGCGGTCGGACGCGCCATCGTCCGCCATCCCCAGGTGTTCCTGTTCGACGAGCCGCTGTCCAACCTGGACGCCAAGCTCCGGGTGCAGATGCGCGTCGAGCTCAAGCGCCTGCACGACCGCCTCGAGACCACCGCCATCTACGTGACCCACGACCAGGTCGAGGCCATGACGCTCGGCGATCGGGTCGTCGTGATGAAAGACGGCTGGGTGCAGCAGGTGGGCGAGCCCCTCGAGCTCTACTCGAAGCCGGCCAACCGCTTCGTGGCCGGCTTCATCGGCTCGCCGGCCATGAACTTCATCGAGGCCGGGATCAAGGACGGCGGCGCGCTGTGGGCGGAGACGGCCGGCTTCCGCGTGAAGATCCCACCCGACCGCGCCGAGCGCCTGAAGTCTTATGCGGGGCAGCCGGTGACGGTCGGCATCCGGCCGGAAGACCTGCGCCTGGCCACCGGCGGCGATTCCTCGGACCACACGTTCGACGCCGTCGTCGACGTGGTCGAGCCCCTCGGCTCCGAGATCCTGCTCGACGTCAAGGCCGGCTCCAACACGATGGTGGCGCGCGTCGAGCCGACCGTGCGCGTCAAGGTTCACGAGCCGATCCGTCTGGCCCTGAACGCCGAGCGGCTGCACTTCTTCGACAAGAAGAGCGAGGCCGCAATCTGATGTTGGAGGGGGCCACCACGGCCCCCTCCTCCGGAGTTGGGGGGACCCGTACCGTTTCCCCCCAAACCCCCCTCTTTTCCGCGAGGTCGGAGCGCTCGCGCCGGTATCGCCGGCGGTCGCGGGCGCGGGAGATCGCGACCGCCTATGCGCTGCTCACGCCGACACTGCTGCTGCTCTCACTGGTGTTGGCATATCCCCTCGCCTGGGAAGTGTGGATCAGCCTGACCAACTTCTCGCCGCTCAACGACGGCCCGACCGCATTCGTCGGCGTCGCCAACTACCGGCATCTCCTGTCCACCGAAGAGTTCTGGCGCTCGGCCACCGTGACGATCGTCTACGCGGTCGTCACCAGCGCGGCGAAGCTCGCGCTGGGCATCGGGTTCGCGCTCTTGCTGGCGCGGCCGTTCCGGGGGCGCGCGCTGGTCTTCCTGGCGATCTTCCTGCCCTGGGCCTACCCGGCCAGCGTCAGCGTCATCGGATGGTACTGGACGCTGAGTCCTCCCATCCCCACCGCCTACAGCGTGTTCATGGGGACCATGAAGTATGCGGTCGATGGCGCGTTCGGCGGCGGCGCCTGGGCCTTTCTGAGCGTGATCCTCTTCAATATCTGGCGAGGCAGCTCGTTCATCGGGGTGTTCCTCCTGGCCGGCATCAACGCGATTCCCCCCGAGCTCTTCGAAGAAGCGCTCCTCGAGTCCAAGAGTCGCTGGCAGCGCTTCTGGCTCGTGACGGTCCCGCTGCTGAAGCCGTTCATCGCGCTCGCCATCTTTCTGTCCCTCACCACCGCCTTCGCCGACCTGGCCAACGTCTGGATGCTGACGGCGGGGCGCATCGTCTTCCCGGTCGTGGGCACCCACGCCTACTGGCTGGCCATCAAGGGGGGACAGTACGGGCCCGCGGCCGCGCTCTCGTTGATGCTCGTCCCCGTTCTGCTGGCAACGCTGCTCGTCCTGTTTCGGATCTTCGACTCTCCGGAGGCGACACACGCATGAATCCCCGCCCCTGGTGGCGGAAGCTGGGACACGGGAGTCTGCTGGTCCTGGCCACGGTCTATTGCCTGTTCCCGATCTACTTCATGCTCGTGCAGTCGCTCAAGTCGGCCCACGAGGACGTCTTCGGCAACCCGCTGATCGTGACGAGCCCGACCTTCGAAAACTTCGCGGAATTGTTCGAGCGGGAGGGCGAGGTCCGGGGGTTCGTGGGCCGCGCGCTCCGTCGCTCCTATCCGTTCCTCGACTGGCTCGAGAACACGATCGCCGTGTTCGCCGGCTCGGTGGCGGTGACGCTGGTGGCGAGCATTCTGGCCGCGTACGCCATCGGCCGGCTCCGCCCTCCCGGGTTCCGGTGGTGGCGTCGGATCATCTTCGCGACCTACGTGATTCCTCACACGATTCTCTTCGTCCCGCTCTACCAGGTCGTGATCCGGCTGCACCTGGACGACAACCTGCTGGCGCTCCTCCTCGTCTATCCGACGCTCGCGCTGCCGTTCTGCGTCTGGGTCCTCTCGACGCACTTCCAGCACTTCCCCCGGGAGGTGGAGGAAGCGGCGCTGATCGAGGGCGCCAGCCGCGCCCGTGCGTTCTGGAAGATCATCCTTCCCATGAGCCGGCCCGTGATCGTGGCCTCCGGGATCTTCACCCTGGGAACGATCGCCAGCGATTTCATGTTGGCCTCCGTCTTCCTCCTCAGCGGCCACAACCAGACCATTCCGGCCGGCCTCGCGACGATGGAGGTGGCTCTCGACGAGCTGCTGGCGGTCGCCGGCATCAACTTGATGGCGATCCCGGTGGTCATCATCTGCGCCGTCTTCGCCCGCGGCTACGTGCGCGGGCTCACCGCGGCAATGGTCGAGGGGAGCTGAGGCTAGCGGCCGGTCGCGACGATCCGGACGATCCGGTGGAGGGCAGTCTCCGCGATGTAGATGGCGCCCGACCGATCCACGGCCACCCCCTGCGGATCCCCGAGGTCATGGGCGAGGCTCGTCACCACGCCGGCCGAGGAGACACGGTACACCTCGCGAATGTGGAAGCCGGCGCTCACCAGCACGCTGCCGTCCGGCGCGACCGCCATGCTCGTGCGGTGGAAGTGCCCGGAGGGGAGCCGGGCGAGGCTCCGCAGTTTCCCCTCTGCCGAGAGGATCACCATTTCGCCGATCGAAGAGAGCACGACGAACTCTCCCTGCTCGAGCGGCGCGATGGCGACGAAGCGGTGCATCGGCTCGCCGGGAACCCGTCGCATCGGCGGCGGCGGGAAGAACGGGGCGATGAGCTCGAGTCGCCTCGGCAGCGGCGTGTTCTCATCGGGATCGATGCGGAAGACGATCGGCCCCGTGTAGTTCTCGACGGCGAGCGACTCGAGCGACGACGGCGGCGGCGACTCCGAGCGGAGCTGGCTCTCGAAGCTCGCATAGTCCAGCACCATCAGCCGGCCGTGCTGGTCAGCGGTCAGGCTCGACCCGCCGAGCAGATGGTTGAGACCGACGGCCACGGGCGTGAGGCGCTGATCCGACGTGAGCCGATAGATCCGATTGCCGTTCTCTTCTCCGAGGAACAGACCGCCCGTCCTGGCATCGACCGCGAGACTTCCGAGCACGGCCTTACGGGGTCCCTCGGCAAACGGGACGACGACCCGCGGGGCGAGGGAGCCGTCGACGGGCTGGGGGGACGCCGGATCGAGCCAGAAGATCTCCGCGGCGGAATCGCCCCGCCAGCCGTGGCTCAGGACGATGAGAGATCCGGCGGCGGAAAACGCGAGCTGCGCCGGTCTGGGTATCCCCATCGCCACGACTTCGATGCGCAGCCCGGGCGCCAGCCCAACACCCGCGGCCCGCAGCGGCGGGACGAAATCACCGGTGAAGCTCAGCCCAACCGCGAGGACAGCGGCCGCCCAGGCGATCGACCACCGAGAAGGGCGGCGGCGTCCGTTTCCGATCATTCGGGCTCGGGCTTCTGGATCGGGTCCGGCCGCCCGGGATAGCCGATGTGGAGCATCAGATACTTCACGGGCTTGTCGGTTTTGTTGGTGTGGTTGTGCCACCACCCACCGTTGTCCATGAAGGACTGCCCGGCGGCGTGATACTGGGCCCCCTGGATGCCGACAGGGCCGGCCTCGTAGAACGTGGTCAGGATTCCCTCGACGACGTAGATGTAGGTCGGCACCCTGAACTGCTGGCGCCCGGTCTGGCCGCCCGGCTCCAGAGCGACCGTCCCGCCGGTGATGAGGATCGGCGCATTGACCGTCGCGGAAAAGCCCCCCAGGGACGTGACGAGGTTTCTGACCGTGATCCCCTTGGGGTCTTTGGAGTCCTGGGCGTCGACAGGCAGGCCCGCGACGCCCACGACGAGCGTGATGGTGAGGACGACGAACATTTTCCTGAGCATGGCGTGGCTCCTCCGCGGATACGAGGTCAGCGTCGACTGCGTCCTCGGACGTTCGGCGAACGTCCCGTACTTCACCGAGCACCTCCCCGACATCGACGGCGGCGCCGGACCGGCGTGCGAGCACGCCAGATCGCCGTCTACTTCACGACGCCGCCGGTGATCCCCTGGATGAATCGATCGAGGAAGAAGTTGTAGAGAATCGCCACGGGCAGCCCGACCAGCAGCGCGGCGCCCATCAGCGAGCCCCAGAAGTAGACGTCGCCGCGAATCAGCTCCGTCGGTACGCCCACCGGCACCGGCTTTTGATCGCCGGGAGAGACGAACGCCAGCCCGTAGAGGAAATCCTGCATCGAGAGCGTGAAGGCAAAGATGACCGCCGTCAGGACCCCCGGGACGCTCACCGGGAGCACGACGCGGATGAACGCGCCGAGCTGGCCGCAGCCGTCGACGCGGGCGGCTTCCTCCATCTCCATCGGCACCGTCTTGAAGAAGCCCATCATGAGCCACGTGCAGAACGGGACCGTGAAGGTCGGATAGACGAGCACCAGCGCCCACCACGAGTCTTGGAGTCCGAGTGTCGCCACCACGCGCGAGAGCGGAAGGAACAGGATGATTCCCGGGACCAGATACGTCATGAAGATGGCGATGCCGATGTTCTCGGCGCCGGGCAGCCGGAGCCTGGCCAGCGCGTAGCCCGCCGGCACCGCGGTCAGGAGCGTGATGATGGCCACCCAGGTGGCAATCGTCATCGTGTTGACGATCCAGGATCCGTAGTTCGTCTGATAGAAGAGGATGTTGAAGTTCTTCAGGGTGGGCGCCATGTTGAACCAGAACGGAATGTTCTCCATCCGGTAGAGGTCGGGCTCCTGCTTGAACGCGGTGATCACCATCCAGTAGATGGGAAAGACCGCGATCACCAGGAAAGGCGTCAGGCCCGCGTAGACCAGCAGGTGACGACGGACCTCCTTTTGCCGCGTGGTCCGCGGGGCCGCCATGACCGCTCTACCACTCCCTGCGCTTGATGTTCCGGAGCACCAGGATCAGCGCGGGGAGCAGCAGCGGAACGAGGAAGAGCGCGATGGCCGCGCCGCGGCCGAGGTTCCCGGCCTGGATGCCGATCTGGTACGCGAGCACCGGGAGGATCTTGCTCGCGTTGGCGGGACCGCCCTGGGTCAGCAGGTACACGACGCTCAGATCGGACAGCGTGAACACGGTGTCGAACAGGAACCCGATCATCAGGATCGGGAAGATCATCGGCGTCACGATGTGGCGGAAGCGCTGGAAGAACGTGCAGCCATCGACCTTGGCGGCGTCGAGGACTTCCAGCGGGATCGCGGTGAAGCCGGCCAGCAACACGATCGCGCTGAACGGGAAGGTGCGCCACACGTTGACCGCGATGCAGGCGGCCAGCGCCAGTTTCGGCTGGCCGAGCCAGACGGGCCAGCTCTCCGAGCCGTAGCTGCCGATCAGCCCGGCCCGGCTGAGGACCCAGTTGATCACGCTGAACTGCGAGTCGTACATCCACTTCCACGAGAGCACGCTGATCGCGATGGGCAGCGTGAACGGGATGACGACGAGGCCGCGAATGAGCTTCTTGCCCCGGAAGTTCTGGAGGAGGAGGAACGCGAGCGAGGTACCGAGGAGGCCCTTGAAGATGGCGGCCACCACCAGGAACACGACGCTGTTCCGGAAGGCGATCCAGAACGTGTCCATCTCCCAGGCGGCCCGGAAGTTCTCCAGGCCGACGAAGTGAGCGACCGGATCGCCCACGTTGGCGTCGCTCACGGCGAGCCACAACGAGAACAGGAAGGGCGCCCCGACCAGCAGCAGCACGTAGAGCGCGGCGGGCGCCAGCAGGGTATAGCCGAAGGTCTTGCGCTGCGCGGAGTGGCTCTGCCACCACATGCGCTCAGCGGGCCGCGCGGGTGCAGAGACAACAGCGGCCCGGGCCGATGGCTCCGGGCCGCCGTGCAGGGAGGCTGTCGTCATGCCCTCTTGTGCTTCGAGAAGATCCGCTGGTACTCCCCGACACCCCACTTCATCACGTCGTCGACGGACTGGCCCCGCGCCACCCGCGTGAACATGTCGGGCAACACGAACAGGTTCACGACCTCCTGCACGGGCGTCGTGAAGGGACCGGGATAGCCGTAGAACGCGACGATCTTCGGGAAGTCCTGCAGGATCTGCATCTTCGGATCGCTGCCGATGATCGGCATCGGCTTCTGCGCGTCGCCGAGCAGGTAGGGCATGTTGTAGCCACGGCTCTGAACCATGCCGTCCTTGAACTCCTCCATGAAGTGGACGAGGAATTCCTTGGCCGCCGGCTGGTTCTTCGAGAACTTCCAGATCATGTAGACGTTGGCGGCCGACGTGCTGACGCGCTTGCCGCCCGGCCCGGCCGGCTCCATCCCGATGTAAGTGTTCTTGAACACGTCGGGGTTCGTGTCCTCGGTGGTGCGATAAGCGGAGATCGCGTCGTGGATCCAGCAGCCGACACCGGACGCGAGGAAGCGATTGTCGGAGGCGTCGTCCCAGGAGAAGACCTCCGGGGTCATGCCCTCGTCGAAGAGCGCCTTCGCGAAGCGGAGCGCCTCCCGCGTCTCCTTCGAGTCGATCAGGATGTTCTCGCCGGATGGATCGGTCTCGGCCCCGCCGAAGCTGAAGAGCACCGAGCGCCAGTTGAGGTTGGCGTCCGCGCACTGCGAGAACTGGATGCCCGTCGGGTGGCCCTTGGGCTTGAGCGTGCGCGCGGCGACCCGCGCCAGTTCCCAGGTGTCGGGCGCCTTGAGGTTGTTGGCGTCGAAGAGATCCTTGCGATAGAGCATCGGGAGCAGGATGTAGAACATCGGGATGCCGTACTGCTTGCCCTCGACCTCGACGAGCGGCTTGGCCGTCGGGATCCAGCCGCCACGCTTCTTGCCGATCGAGTCGTAGATGTCGCTGACGTCGGCCAGGCTCTTGTAATAGAGCCGCGTCAGGATCGACGAGCCGTTCATGATGATATCGTGGCCCGCCCCGGCGGCGAACTCGGCGGCCATCCTCGCCGGCAGCTCGAGATGCGGAATGTGGTCGACACGGACCTTGACGCCGTTCTTGTCACCCCAGTCCTTCACGAACTTGTTGTCGAACCACGCGTCGTAGGCCGGGATGAAATGGCTCCACTGGAGGATCCGGAGGGTCGTCCCTTTGATCTGCGCCGGCGCCTGACGGGCATCGAGCATCGTGAGCAGCGCGCTCGTCGTCACGCCGGCCCCGGCAACGGTGAGGAATCGCCGACGGCTGACGGTGGAGGGGGTGAGGGCCGGTTGTGAAACACTCATCGCAGACCTCCTTGAAGACGAGGAACGGCCAAGCGTCTAGAGAAGAACCTCCCGAACGCAGGAACAGAGGGTGTTTCTACTCATGTACGGCAACTCTTGTCAAGTCACGAACCCGGTAGTCGCCGACGGCGTCACGGAACCGCTCAGCCCGGACGCCCTCGATCTCGACCAGCGTCACCTCCGCCATGTACGCCACCTGGGTGCCCGGATCGAGGTGACCGACCATGCTCGCCCTTGTATCCCAGTGATAGAACGTGACGTGGGCGTGGATCTCGCTGCCGATGACGCTCCCCTGGAGCGATCCCATCTCGAGCGCCCCCTCGAAGGTCTGGTACTTCTCTTCGGGAGGAAAGCCGAAGCGGGCGAAGGTGTGGATGTTCGCGCGCTGCAGCGAGCCGATCCCGCTGACGATCGTGGCGGTCTCGATGCCCTCTTTCTGGACCACGTCCTGGAGGCCCTCGAGGAGGAAATCATCGCGTTCGAAGATCGCCAGGATGATCCTCGGCGCGCCCTCCGACACGAAGTAGTGCATCGCCGCCCTCCGACCGAGCGTTGGGCCAGCACCCTACACGTCGGCGCCACGCTTGTCAAAGCACGAGTGGTATCCTGCCAGCCGTGCGCCGGCCCCTGCTCGGCCTCCTCGCCGCCCTCGTGGTCGTCGGGGCCATCGCCGGAGCGCTGGCCTGGCTTCTCAACGATCCCAAGCCCCCGACAGGCGCCCGCCACGCCGAGCGCCTGTACTACGCCTACTGCGTGACCTGCCATGGGGTCGATGGACGTGGATCGTGGCGGGCGGCGCTGTTCCTGATCCGCCCGGGCGATCTCCCGAGCGCGGCGCGAAGCCGTCCCGAGCGCTATCTCTTCGACATCATCAAGCATGGAGGGGCGCCGCTCGGGCGGCCGGGAATGCCGGCCTTCGGGTACCACCTCAGTGATGCCGACATCGAAGCGCTCGTCGTGTATCTGAAGACGCTCGACCGCCGGCCTGCTCGGTAGGGGTCAGGGTTCCTTCTCGATCCTGACGAGGACGAGCTGATCGTCTCGCTGGCGTACCGCCAATCGCACACGATCGCCGGGACGCACGGCGGCGGCGTCGAGCTGGGCGGGCTCGGAGGACACTGCCATCAATTCCATCGCCTTCATGCCGAGCGCGACGACGGCTTCGTGCCGCACGAGGAGCAGATCAGCGGCGGGGCGGGCCATCACCTCACCGCGCACTTCGTAGGCCCGTGGGCTGATGATCGTGCCCCACAGGGCAGCGGCGAAAGCCGCCAGCAAGCCGGCGAAGACGAGCGCGAGGAGCCAGCGCGAGCGAACGGTGGAAGCGCTCAGCCGATCGTTGGAGTGCTAGGGCCCGCCCATCCCGTACGACGTCGTCGAATGCGTGCGATCGGGGCGGATCTCGTCTCCGGTCACGATCCACGGTCCCCGACATCCCTCCTCCACCACGCGCGTGGAGGTCTTGTAGGCCGTGCCCAGGGTGACGGCGAACAGCGCGATGCCGAAGGCGGTTCCGATACCACAGAGAACGACGTTGAAGGGCGCCTTGACCACCGTGATCACGGTCGCCGCCGTGTTGTAGCCGGCGCCGCCAAGCAGCGACGGTCGCTCGCTGGTCGCGGGCACTGCATCGGGGGAAACTTCGGTCTGGGCCGCCGGCTGAGCCGCCTGCTGCGCCATCACCGGCGACAGCGGGCCGGTCGCCAGCAGAGCAACGACCACCGCAAGCGCGATCATTCGAGGGCCCATCGTCACGTCCTCCTTGCCTCAGGTCGACAACACGTACATCCCATCATAAGCGCCGGCAGGCAGGGCCGTCCCGGCAATTTACGGCGCGGCAGCCGACGCGGCGTAAGTCCGCGTCAGGCTATATAATCCCCCAACATTTCGCCCCCGGAGGACATCCCATGAAGCTCGTACGCTTCTCACAGAACGGTCAGTCGCCGAAACTCGGCGCCCTTCAGGGTGATCGGATCGCCGACCTTCAGGCGAGTCTGGCCGCCACGCTCGCCAGGCGAGGCGTAGCCCGGGCGCAGGCCATCGCCGCGGCCCTCGTGCCGGACTCAACGCGTGAGTTCCTCGAAGGTGGCTCCGCCAGCCAGGACGCGGTCGCTTCCATCACGGAATGGGTGACCGTACCGCGCAGCGCGACCAGGCTGCACGCGCCCATCGCGGACCCGAGCAAGTTCATCTGCATCGGTCTCAACTACCGCGACCACGCCGAGGAGGCCGGCCAGCCGATCCCCAAGGAGCCGCCCATCTTCCCGAAGTGGAACACCGCCATTCTCGATCCGGGCGAGCCGATTCTGCGTCCGCGCGGATCGAAGCAGCTCGACTGGGAAGTGGAGCTCGGCGTCGTCATCGGCCGGACCGCGCGCTTCGTGCCGCGCGAGCGCGCGCTCGACTACGTCGCGGGCTACACGAACGTCAACGACGTCAGCGCCCGCGACTTCCAGTTCATCACCAGCCAGTGGGCCGCGGGCAAGATCGGCGACACGATGGCGCCGGTGGGGCCGTACATCGCGGACCGGACGGAGATTCCCGATCCCCACGTCCTCGAGCTGACGTTCATCTTCGACGTCCGCTACCTCGTGAGCTATCTCTCGAACCTCATCACCCTGTCGCCCGGCGATCTCATTGCCACGGGCACGCCGCCCGGTGTCGGGTTCGCTCGCAAGCCACCGGTCTTCCTGCAGCCGGGGGACTCGTGCCGCCTCGAGATCACCGGCCTGGGCACGCTGGAGAATCCCGTCAAAGACGCGTGAGCGGACCGGGACGTCGATAAGGGTGACTGGTTGACCGCCGGGGACGCGCGTCCCCGGCATCAACAATGCTTCAGAGGTACACTGCGACCATGCTAGACCTGCTCGCCGGGCTCGTCGTCTCCAACACGACGAAGATCGTCCTGCTTTCCCTCGACGGCCTGGCCGGGCTGCCCCACCTGAAGACCGGCCAGTCGGAGATGGAAACGGCGAGCCTGCCGAACCTCGACGCGCTCGCCACCGAGGCCGCCTGCGGATTGCTCCGCCACGTGGCACCGGGCATCACACCGGGCAGTGGCCCCGGGCACCTCGGGCTCTTCGGTTATGACCCGCTGCGCTACCCGGTGGGCCGCGGTGTGCTCGAAGCGCTGGGCATCGAGTTCGACCTCCGAGCCGGCGACGTGGCCGCTCGCGGGAACTTCTGCACCGTCGACGCGGCGGGCCGCATCACCGACCGGCGGGCCGGGCGCATCTCGACCGAGGTGAACATCGGGTTGACCGAGCGGCTGCGCGACATCAGGCTTCCCGGCGTCGAGGTGCTGGTGGAGCCCGTCAAGGAACACCGGTTCGTGCTCGTCCTGCGCGGCGCCGGCCTCGGCGGCCGCCTGAGTGAGACCGATCCGCAGACTCTGGGGACCCCCCTTCCCGTGCGAGCCCTCGAGCCCAGCTCCGAGCGCACCGCCGAACTGGTCAACCGCTTCGTCGCCGAGGCACGCCAGCGACTCACGGACGCCGCTCCGGCCAACATGGTGCTGCTGCGCGGCTTCGACCAGCTGCCGGCCCTGCCCCGCTTTCCCGAGATTTTCGGCCTGCGCGCCGCGGCCATCGCGGCGTACCCGATGTATCGCGGTCTTGCCAAGCTCGTCGGGATGGAAGTGCTCAAGACCGGCTCCGGATTCGCCGACGAGGTGGCGACGCTCCGCCAGCACTGGGAGGGTTACGACTACTTCTTCGTCCATTACAAGGACACCGACAAGGCCGGCGAGGACGGCGACTTCGACGCGAAGGTGTCGGCGCTCGAGCGCTTCGACGCGTTCGTCCCCGAGATTCGCGCGCTCGGCCCCGACGTGATCGTCGTCAGTGGCGATCACGCGAGCCCCTCCGTGCTGGCCAGTCACGGCTGGCAGCCGGTCCCCGTCCTGCTCTGGTCCCGCTACTGCGGCGCCGATCCGGTCAAGGCCTTCAGCGAGCGGGCGTGCGCCGCCGGAACGCTCGGCGTGATGCCGGCACAGCACCTGATGCCTCTCGTCATGGCCAATGCGCTACGCCTGACGAAGTACGGGGCGTGACGCCGGAGTAGCGAGAGCGCGCTGAACCATGCGCCTGCTCCTTCGGTTGCTGGCCGGCATCTGGCTGGCGACGCTGGTCGTCACCGGTAGCTTCGCCTACCTGGAGATCCGCGAAGAGCGGACACGTCTGGAAGACGATCTCGTGCGGCGCGCCGTGCTCACCGCCGACGCCGTGCGGGAAGCCACCGAGCGCGTGGCGGGCCGCGGACCGGCAGCCAAGCCCGCCCTCGATCGCATCGCCAAGCGCTTCAACCTCACCGACCGCACGGTGGCGATCTACGACGAGCTGGGCGGCGTGCTCAATGCCGCACCCGAGATCCGCGGAGCTCTGGGACCGGTCGCTCCGCTCGTCTCCGAGGCCATTCGCACGGCAGCGCCCGTGCGCCAGCTCGTGCGCGTCGGCATGCGGCCGACGCTCGTCCAGGTGATGCCGCTCGAGCGCGACGAGCGCGTCGTGGGCGCCATCGCGGTCTTGCTCGACGCCGAAGGCGTCGAGACGCACGAGCTCGCGCTCTGGCAACGGACCGCCGTCCGCCTCGGCGTCCTGATCCTCCTGCTCACCGGCATCACGTGGGTGCTCGTGCGATGGACCGTCACGCGGCCCATCGCCCGCATGGCCGAGTGGACGAAGCAGCTCAAGACGGGACAGCCGGTGGCGCCGCCGTCCGACGCCGACGCCAGCCTCTTCGGTCCGCTGGCCGGCGAGGTCACCGGGCTCGCCCGCACGCTGACCCGCGTGCGCGCGGCCGCCGAGCGCGAGGCGCGGCTGCGCTTGCGTGGTGAGAGCGTCTGGACCGAGGAACGCCTCAAGCAGTTCGTCCAGATGCGCTTCGGCGCCAGCCCGATCTTCGTGCTCTCGAACCGCGAGCCGGTGAGCCACGTGCGCGACGGCGCGGCCATCCGCGAACTGCAGCCCGCCAGCGGCCTCGTCACCGCGATGGCGCCGATCATGTTCGCGTGTGGCGGCGTCTGGGTGGCCCACGGCAGCGGCGATGCCGATCGGATCGTCGGCGAGCGCATCGGCCTGCCCGCGGACGATCCGGCCTACACGTTGCGCCGCGTCTGGCTCGAGCCCGACGAGGAGGCCGGCTACTACTACGGCTTCGCCAACGAGGGCCTGTGGCCGCTCTGCCACATCGTGCACGAGCGCCCGCAGTTCCGGGCCGCCGACTGGGCGCACTACCGGGCCGTCAACGAGAAGTTCGCCGCGACGGTCCTGGAGGAGATGGAGCGGGTCGAGTCGCCCGTCGTGCTCGTGCAGGACTATCACTTCGCGCTGGCGTCGCGGTACATCAAGCGCGAGCGGCCGGATGCTCGCGTTGCGCTCTTCTGGCACATCCCGTGGCCGAACTTCGAGGCGTTCGGCATTTGCCCGTGGCAGGAAGAGATCCTGCTCGGGATGCTCGGCGCCGATCTCATCGGGTTCCACACGCAGTTCCACTGCAACAATTTCCTGGAGACGGTCGAGCGCACCATCGAGGGCCGGGTGGAGTGGGACGACTTCGCGGTCGTGCGCGGGCACCACACCACGCACGTCCTGCCGTTTCCGATCAGCGTCGCGACCGAGCCGGAGGAGCGTGCGCCGGCCGTCGATGATCCCCCGGCCATGCTCGAGACTCCCGTGGAGTTCCTCGGCATCGGCGTCGAGCGCATCGACTACACGAAGGGACTGCCCGAGCGCTTCCGCGCCCTCCGCCGCTTCTTCGAGCGCTGGCCGGAGTACCGGCGGCGCGTGGTCTTCGTGCAGCTCGCGTCGCCGAGCCGGAGCCGCATCCCGCGCTACCAGCAACTCCAGGAGGAGATCCACGAGATCGTCCGGCGCATCAACGACGAGATCGGCGAGTGGGGCTGGCAACCGATCGTCTACCACGAACGCCACCACGAGCATCGGGAGATCCGCGCCTGGTACCGGGCCGCCCAGTTCTGCGTGGTGAGCTCGCTGCACGACGGCATGAACCTGGTGGCCAAGGAGTTCATCGCCGCGCGCGACGACGACGATGCCGTCCTGATCCTGAGCCGCTTCACCGGCGCCTCGCGCGAGCTTCGCGACGCCCTGCTCGTGAATCCCTACGACATCGAGGGCACCGCGGAGGCCATTCACCGGGCGATCGAGATGGCGCCGGCTGAGCGCCGCGACCGCATGTCGCACATGCGCGCCCACGTGCGCGAACAGAACATCTTCCGGTGGGCGGGCATGCTGATGAGCGAGCTCACGCGGATCCCGCGCGGCGACCGCCCGGGCGTCACGGCAGCACCTGGCCCAAGCTGATGTAAGGCTTGCGCAGGTAAAAACTTCACGCGCTCGCCCGAGGTCGGCCAAATCGTTGAAATTCAACGGACTCGAACGTGGCATCGCGCTTGCCTTCTCGTTCCTCAACTGCGATCGGGGCGATGGTCCCCGGCCGGGAAGGGATCGAAGGAGCCATGGACGAGCAGAACGTGATCGACATCGACATGAAGGGTGCGCCGGCATGCGGCCGGTGCTTCATGCTGGTCGCCCGCTTTGCGCCGCAGGTGGTCGCGTCGAGTGGGACGTATCACCGCGAGTGTTTCGAGGCGTGGTACTTCGGCCGATACCGCAAGCGCCCGCGCTTGATCGCCGGGGCTCCCGACCGGCATCGCTTCCAGGTCCGCGACACCGAAGACCTCGCGGCGTAGCGTCCACGGCCTGCGATGCGCCGAGAGCGTGACAGCCTCGGCGCGAAGGCCGTTCCCTCGCGCGCGCTCTACGGGATCTTCACGCAGCGGGCGCGCGAGACCTTCCAGCTCACCGGCCGCCCGCCGCATCCGGCGCTGATCCGCGCGTACGCCCTCGTCAAGAAGGCGGCCGCGCGCGCCAACGCCGCGCTCGGCGTCCTGCCGCGTCGATCGGCGCGGGCCATCGAGGCCGCCGCCGATCGCGTCGCCGCCGGCCGCATTCCCGACGTCGCCGTCCTCGACAGCCTCCACGCCGGCGCGGGCACGCCGATCCATATGAACGTCAACGAGGTCATCGCCAATCTCGCCAACGAGCGACTCGGTGGCCGCCGCGGGCGCTACTCGCCCATCCATCCGAACAATCACGTGAACCTCGGTCAATCCTCCAACGACGTGACGCCGACCGCCATTCGCCTCATGGCGCTCGAGCTCACGGCTTCTCTGGTCGCCGAGTTGCGACGGCTCGAAGCCGCGCTGCGGCGCCTGGCTGTCCGCGAGCGTCGCGTCGTGAAGCCGGGACGCACGCATCTTCAAGATGCGGTGCCGATCACATACGGTCAGGTCTTCACCGGATGGGCCCAGGCCGTCCGCGAGGCGGCCGAGGCGGTCGACGTCGCGACGCGGGCTCTCCGCGTCATCGGGATCGGCGGCACGGCCGTCGGCACCGGGCTCACCGCGCATCCGCGCTTTCGGTCGCGGGTGGTGCGCGAGCTCTCGCGTCTGGTCGGGCAGCGCCTCACTCCCGCGACAAGCACCGTGACGACGACGTGGAGTCTCCGTCCCCTGCTCGCCTGCTCGGCAGCGCTGCGCGGCGTCGCGGTCGACGTCGCCAAGATCTGCGCGGACCTGCGGCTCCTCGCCTCCGGGCCTCACACCGGCTTCGGCGAGCTGAGTCTCCCCGAGGTCGAGCCCGGGTCGTCGATCATGCCGGGAAAGGTCAATCCCTCGGTGCCCGAGGCCGTGCAGATGGCGTGCTACCAGGTGTGCGGCTACGATCACGCCATCGCACTCGCCGCCGCCGCGGGCGAGCTCGAGCTCAACGTCATGACGCCGCTCGTGGCCGACGACCTGGCCCTGGCCTTGGAGCTCCTGACGCGAGCCCTTCGATTACTCCGCACGAAGTGCGTGGAAGGCGTGCGGGTGAACCGCGCGCGGGTCGCCGCCCTCGTGCAGGGCAGCCTGATCGAAGCGACGGCGCTGTCGCCCTACCTCGGATACGAGGTGACCGCCGAGCTCGTCAAAGAAGCGCTGGCGTCGGGACGTTCCTTCCGCGACGTCGTCGCCGCTCGCGGCCTCGTCGATCGCGCATCGCTCGGCCGCTTGCTCGATCCGCACGCGATCACCGGCCCGCAACGCGTCGACGTGGCGTTGCGCCGGCGGCTGCAGGCCACGCCCGCCTACCGGCGGGCACGGGCGGCGATGTGATAAAACCGTTGCCCATCGTGGACGGCGGTCCATACTTCAGGTGACGATGCGATACGTGCTGGTGGCCGACGATGACCTCCTGTGGCGCATGCTCGGGCCGACGCCCCTGGGCGGCGAGCGTCCGGTCTACGTCGTGCCGCGCCCCGCGCTGGCGGCCCGGATCTCGCGAGGCGGGGGCGTGGCCGTGGCCGGTGATCCGTCGGCCGAGCGCGTCTATCGCCGGGCGTTCGTCTCGGGCCAGGAAGCCGCGGTGGTGGCGGTGCCGAGGGCCCGCCGGGGGCGTGTCCTGGCCGCGCTTCGTCGCGCGGCGCCGGTCGCGCCCGTGGTCGTCGTCGCCGACGAGGACGATCCCTCGCCCGGCGACGTAACGTTGCTCTCCCCCGCTGCGCTGGCCGAGCTGGTCGTCGAACCGGTACTCGCGCGCGC